>TARA_R110002072_G_scaffold1815_8_pt1 | contig 78049 bp, 76 predicted proteins | sample TARA_R110002072 | Tara Oceans TARA_R110002072 (sample SAMEA4397118) | marine metagenome | biome: Polar Biome; feature: [SRF] surface water layer (ENVO:00010504); material: water (ENVO:00002006), including particulate matter (ENVO:01000060) such as... | depth 5 m
CAACTCGAGCCAGGAGAGGAGGAACCCGATCTCACGCCAGCGACGGATGCGCCCCAGGCTTCCACGACTGCTTGAAAACCCTGCACCGCAGCGCGCCCATCTTGCTAAACTTAGAAAAGAGATAACCGCGAGGCTTTCGGAACCCTTACCGGCCCGTATTGTCCTACCTGTAACGTTCATCACGCAACGAGGGTAATCAAGCTTCCATGAGAATACTTCTGTTTCTTGGCACTAATATCGCGGTGCTGGTGTTGGTCGGCTTCATCTTTAATTTGCTGGGATTACAGGGTGTCCTTGCGGAAAATGGCGTTGACCTGAACCTCGGCTCACTGCTTATTATGTGCGCTGTTTTCGGCTTCGGCGGATCTCTCATTTCGTTGTTTTTATCCAAGTGGATGGCCAAGCGCGGCACCGGCGCAGTAGTCATTGAGCAGCCAGGCAATCGTGATGAACAATGGCTGGTGGACACCGTAAAGGAGTTATCGCAGGCAGCCGGCATCGGCATGCCAGACGTGGCCATCTTTCCCTCACAGACTGCGAACGCGTTTGCCACAGGCTGGAACCGCAATGCCGCGCTTGTAGCGGTAAGCGCAGGGTTACTGGAACGCTTTCAACCGGACGAAGTGAAGGCGGTAATGGCGCATGAAATTGGCCATGTGGCGAACGGTGACATGGTCACACTCACGTTGATACAGGGCGTGATCAATACGTTTGTTCTCTTCCTGGCGCGTATCATCGGCCACACGGTAGACCGAGTCGTGTTTAAGAACGAACGCGGCTTTGGCATTGGATATTTTGTAGTCTCTATAGTAGCGCAGATTTTACTGAGCTTTCTGGCCAGCATCATTGTGTTCCGATTTTCTCGCTGGCGCGAATATCGCGCCGACCACGCTGGCGCTACGTTAACCACAAAAGCGCATATGATTGCCGCATTACAACGCCTGCAATTAGAGCAGGGGCAACCTCAGGATCTGCCGGGGGAATTGACCGCATTCGGCATTAGCGAACAGCTTAAGGAAGGGATTTCCGGTTTGTTCCGCTCTCATCCACCGCTGGATGACAGGATCAGGGCCCTACAAGCGGCTTAATCAGGTATTCACTCATCGGAATTACGTCGATTTTTTGAAAATCGATAAAGCGCGAACAACTTTCCATCATCGCTGTCATGTTTTTCTGCAGCACGGCCTCGTCGCCGCCTGTCGCGTAAAAGGCGTGATCTGAGGTCATGGCCTCTGGCGGGAAATTCTCTTCCACAATCGCATGACAAGGCACAGCATCTTCGCTCAGAAGACGTACGACGAGGTTCTGACGGTAGCCAAAGGTTGACTGTGTGTCGATCGCCACCTGGGTGTGGCTGTCCTTCCATACTGCCAGCCACTGCTGCGTTTCCATCGTCGAGGGGGGCGACATAAACACCACGTGGCACATCCCGTAAACTCTTTCACCAGGCTTTGACGGGTGGTGCTCCTGATTGACCAAGGGCTCAGCCTCAGCGACCAGATACGCAGTGCTGCGGCTAACATGAGCATCGATCAGAGACTGCCAACGCTCTGCTGCACCGGCGAAATCGACCCACAGTGACAACATGGCATCCGGAACAGGCGCCTGACTCTCGATACGGCGTCCAGCGGCAGCCTCCACCGCACTATCGGCCACGCAAAGTCGGATGCTATGCACACCCGTAAGCGCGGTCAACCTCGGCGCTAACTTTTGAAGCAGCTCCTCGCAAAACTCATCTCCGGTAAGGGCACTCGATTTCCACAGGGGATACAGCAATTTTTCCATGGCGCGCTACCTATATCTGCGGCTATATACCCACTGGAGGTGTAATCGTCGATGCGTTATCTATCAACATTTCTGCGCCATTGATAAAGCGTGATTCTTCCGATGCCAAAAACAGTACCAGATTAGCGATATCCTCGGGCTCACACATATTGCCAAATTTACCGATCTCATCCAGATCTTCTTGGGTGGCTGTCTCTTTACCCATGGCCACCTTCACCACCATGGGTGTTTTTACGCCGTCGGGATGTACCGAGTTACAGCGGATGCCATTCTTCTGTTCTTTACAGTACATCGCCACGTTTTTGGTGAGCGCACGCACGGCCCCTTTGCTCGCAGTATAAGCAGATACAAAAGACTGGCCATGAATAGCAGCGACCGATGACATATTAATAATGGAGCCGCCTCCCGACTTGGCCATTTCGGGAATAGCATGCTTGCACCCCAGGAAAACGCCATCGCTGTTGACTGAATTAACCAGACGCCAGGATTCCAGGGTGGTATCGACGATGTTACCTAAGGCGATAATGCCCGCATTATTGACCAGAATATCGAGCTGACCGAACGTTTTGACCGTCGCGGCAATGACAGATTTCCAGTTTTCCTCATCTGTCACATTCAGGTGCATGAAAACCGCGTTCTCGCCGATGGCTTGTGCTACCGCTTTACCATCAGGTTCATTCATGTCTGCCACGACTACCTTGGCTCCTTCAGTGGCCAGCAAGTGTGCATCCGCTTTACCCATGCCGCTGGCAGCTCCCGTCACAATGGCTACTTTTCCGGTTACTCTACCCATAGTTTTACTCTCTCGATATGTTGGTGCCCTTTATTGACGGCAATTGCACCGGATGAGGGCTCAAGCTGCGGCCAAGTTAATCAGATGCCACGCCCCAGCTCAAATTCCGCACGCTGAAAAACGCCACATGGCTATCCAATTGAACCAGTCATGGCACTCGCCAGCGCCGACACTGAGTAGTATTCTTGCTTCTTTGTCAGCTTCACTATGGGAGAACCACAATGGATCAACAGAACACAACGCCAAGACTGATTAACTGGGCAGGTTATATCGCACTCACACTATTGTTGGTATTGCCGTTGTCCGTACTCACAGTACGTTCCGGGGCCTGGCAGCAGGGTTTGATGCTCTACGCACTCGCCTGCCTCGGCAGTACCCTTCTCATGATCCTGTTGATCACACTGCTGTTGTTGCCGCGATTTTCCACGTGGCGCAAGGGTATTTTTCAACGCGCTCTTGTTGCGCTGCCAGGTACGGCACTACTTTTAGGACTGGCCAGTGGTGGCGAGTTGCCGCAAATTCATGATATTACTACTGATATGGCGGACCCACCCCTGTTTACCGCTGCTCCGCAACAGCGCGGTTCAAGTGCGAATTCGCTGGAGATCAACGAGGATGTAATCGCGCTACAACTGGGCGCTTACCCCGAGATGCAATCACTCCTCACGCCGCTGCCCCTCGAAGAGGCCTTTACCCGCGCGCTACAGATAGCAGCAGAAATGGGCTGGGAGGTGTATCGTCAGGACCTCAACGCCGGCGCTATCGAAGCAGTCGATACCACGGCCATCATGTCCTTTAAGGACGATATAATTATCCGGGTGCGCAGCAACGCGCAGGGGACGCTAGTCGATTTACGCTCAGTGTCGCGCGTCGGTGAAGGTGATTTAGGCGCCAATGCCAAGCGCATTCACGCCTTTCTTGAGGCGTTCCAACGGCAGGAGTAATGCACGTGTTCGGCGTACTGCGTTTCACCCCCGTTTAGTTGGGCTGTTACTTCTTGTGCGTCTTACCCAGGACTATGCGCTGATCTATTCACAGCCATGTGATTAGGACAGCGTCCCCCCGTCCACCCGGATATCCTCTCCAGTGATATGCACACCATCTTCAGACACCAGCATGACGATCACACCCGCGACTACCTCCGGCGCCTTGGCGCCGGTCAGGGACATAATGCGCGGCATCAAATCGAAATCCATCGTCTCTGGGAAGCTTATGTTGTCCGTCATTCCTGTGTTGATGTCGCCCGGGCAGATACAGTTGGCCCGCACCCCGCGCTTGGCGTATTCCACGGCGATGCTACGCGTCATGGCAAGAACGCCGCCTTTGCTTGCCGAATACGCCAGTCCGCTGGGTAGGCCTGAGAGTGCGGCGGTCGAAGCTGCGTTAACGATACTGCCCCGTGTCTCCACTAAGTGCGGCAGAACCGAGCGGCACAGAAACATGGTGCCAGTCAAATTAACATCGATAACCTTCTGCCAATGAGCAGTTTGCAACTCCTGTGTGTCGTCAAAGCGCAAAATACCCGCCATGTTGACCAAACCATCAAGGCGGGAATAGCGTTCAACACACGCCTGGACAGTTTTCTGCACGCTGGCTTCATCGCTCACATCGCACACCCTGGCAGTTGCTTCACCGCCGTTCGCCGTAATTTCACCTGCAGTGCCCTCCACTGCTTCTGCGTTTAAATCTATACAAAATACAGACCCGCCTTCCTCTGCGATCCGCACGGCGCTCGCCTTGCCAATTCCGCTGCCGGCGCCACTCACCAGCATCACTTTGTTTGTCAATCGTTGCATTATCGTTCTCCTGAGCTCCATCGTGCAGAGTGCCCCCGGCGCACCACCCGGTCAATCTCGCCGGTACGCGGCAATAAACCGGCTCCATGTGATTGTTCGCCCTGGTTCTGTGTGGCGTTTTTCGTCACTTCGGGCTGACTTATTAAGCCATTGCATTGATCTGCGCCTGATGTACCTTGAGCTGCCCCAAGCGCGTCCGTATCATACGGCATTCGGTTACTCTAGCCAGATGAAAGCCACGGGGCGAGAACCAACCAAACCCGTCAGGAGAGATATTTTGGAAGACCTGGAACAATTTCGTTTGGACGTGCGCGAATGGTTGAATGCCAACTGTCCCGAATCTCAGCGCCAGCCAATGACACCAGAGGAACAATACTGGGGCGGTCGCCGGGGAGAATTCCCCAGTGAAGATGCCCGGCGCTGGTTCGAACGGATGCGCGACAAGGGTTGGACCGCGCCAGAATGGCCCACAGAATACGGTGGAGGCGGACTGACAGCGCTGGAAGGTCGCGTGCTCAAGGAAGAAATGAAGCGCATTCACGCTCGTACTCCACTTTATGGCATAGGCATATGGATGCTTGGCCCCGCCGTGCTGGAATACGGCAGCAAAGAACAAAAAAAACAGCACATACGCGCAATTGTTAACGGCGAAACCCGTTGGGCCCAGGGTTACTCCGAACCCGGCGCAGGTTCTGATCTGGCCAGTCTACAATGCAAGGCAGAGGACAAAGGAGATCACTTCCTTGTTAACGGCAGTAAAATCTGGACCACCGCTGCGGATAAATGCGATTGGATTTTTTGTCTGGTGCGCACCAATCCCGATGTAAAAAAACAAGAAGGCATTAGCTTTCTATTAATCGATATGGACGATCCAGGGGTCAGTACTACACCGATTGCACTGATCAGTGGCGAATCGGAATTCTGTCAAACGTTCTTCGACAATGTGAAGGTGCCGAAAGAAAACCTTGTCGCAGAGTTGAATAAGGGCTGGTCAGTTGCCAAAGCACTCCTTGTGCATGAACGCAAACTCATGGCAGAAATGGGCAGCGATAGTCCCAGACATATTCTGGTGCCAAACATGGCTGCACATGAGTATCTCGAATTTGAAAACGGCAAGGTTGCGGATGCGCGTCTGCGCAGCGATTTGGTCGATTATGATATGCAGATGCAAGCAGTCGCGCTAACACATTTCCGCACCTTTGAGGAAAAAGCTGCAGGCATCCGCAGCGCCGCACCGATGGTTATGAAATATGTGGGTACCGAAGCCGAAAAAACCAAAAGCGAACTGCTACTGGCCATCATGGGCAGCCGCGGTCTGGGCTGGGAAGGCGACGAGTTTAACGCTCAGGAAATCGATACAGTGCGCCTGTGGGCTATGTCCAAGGCCATGACCATCGCCGGCGGAAGCAGCGAGATACAGCTAAACCTGATCGCCAAAAATGTTCTCGAACTTCCACAGTCATAGGAGCTGCGATCATGGCATTGGTATTAAATGAAGAACAACGTCTGCTCCAGGACACCGCGAGGGATTTCCTAACAAGCAATGCGCCGGTAGAAGCATTACGAATGTTGCGAGACAACAACGATGCGGTTGGCTACAGCGGGCAGCTATGGCAACAAATGGCAGACATGGGGTGGGCTAGTATTATCCTACCCGAGGCCTACGGTGGTTTGGACTTCGGCTTTGTCGGATTAGGTGTGATTCTTGAGGAATCAGGTCGCACACTCACGGCCTCTCCCCTGTTTGCCTCTGCAGTGATCGGTGCGAGCGCGTTGCTTCTAGGCGGCAGTGAGGCGCACAAACAAACCCTGTTACCCGCAATAGCGAGCGGAAAACTCACACTCGCGCTGGCGTTGGAGGAATCTCACCACCACCGACCGACACATATCGCCACCACAGCCGAAAAACAGGGCGATTCTTTTCTGCTAAATGGCAGTAAGCAGTTTGTACTCGATGGCCACAGCGCCGACAAATTGATCGTGGTAGCACGCTCCTCGGGCGCAGAGAGTAACAACCAGGGTCTAAGCCTGTTCCTGGTTGATCGAACAACGTCTGGCGTGAATTGCCAGCGCACCGTGTTAATGGACAGTCGCAATGCCTCCAATATCCAGTTCGAGAATGTGGTGGTTCCCGCCACCGATTTATTGGGAGACGTAGACGAAGGCTGGAAGATTCTGGAGCCGCTGCTGGATAGAGGGCGCGTGGCCATTGCGGCGGAAATGATGGGCTACTCCCTGGAGGCCTTCGATCGCACTTTAGCCTACCTCAAGGAGCGGGAGCAGTTCGGTGCATTGATCGGCTCATTCCAAGCCCTGCAGCACCGCAAAGCACATATGCAGTCCGAGCTGGAGCTGTGCCGATCGGTGCTTTTGCAGGCGCTGTCCGCCGTTGACGATTCGCCTGAGGATCTGCCCGTACTGGCCAGTCTCGCCAAGACAAAATTGAATGAACTGGTTAAGCTGGTTACCAACGAAGCAGTACAAATGCACGGTGGTATCGGAGTGACTGATGAGCTCGAAATTGGCTTCTTCCTGAAGCGGGCCCGGGTTGCCATACAAATTTTTGGTGACACTGGCTATCATAAAGATCGCTACGCCACGTTATGTGGCTACTGACAACGAGGGTAGGAATATGGAAGCCAGCACTATGATCGCAATGGTCCACAAATACGTGGAAGCATTCGACAAACAGGATATGAACATAATTAAAGAGATTTACTCTGAAGATGCCATTGTTGAGGACCCAGTGGGTACGGACGTACACGTTGGAATTGATTCGGTCTGTGCGTTTTACGAAGGCGCTTTGCAATCAGGTGCCAAACTCGCCCTGAGCGGAGACCCCCGTTGCAGTGGCAATGCCGTTGCCTTTCCCTTTCAGGTACAAATGCCAGGCATCACTATTGATATCATCGATGTATTTGAGTTTAACGCAGACGGCAGGGTCAACAGCATGAAAGCGTACTGGAGTGACGGCAATATGAAGTCAACTTAATGCCGGGAGAATTTCCTCATCGACGCATTTATTAACACATCGCTCCTTCCCGTTATGCTTCGACTGCATTGCGGGGAACAAAAAAATATTTGAATAAGCTCTGCTTTAGGTTATGCGAAGATCGTTTGCGGCTCGGGCGCTCCAAACAAAAGAGGTTTCCTCATTCTCAGGACTGATCGAAGGTCGCGGCGAACCGCTCTATCCACTCCAATGCGGCCTCATCAGAACTGATGTTACGCCCACTCTCACGAAGCATCACTTGTCGGTAACGCAGTATTTGCCGGCACTGCTCTTCCATGCGCATCCTGAAAGCATCCTGCCCCGACAGCATATCTATTGTGCTATTTGCGATCCCACTAGACACATGATTCTCACGCTTTGCCCGCTTGCCCTATTCATAGCATCACTTGGCAGAAAAAACAGGTGCATTGCTCGGGCGATGTGAAGGAATACACAAAATTAGTCGGGTTTAACAGTGGTTTGTGCAATATTACCGGCCGATTGTAAATACGAACGACAGTTACAGCGTCCTCATTGAGATGCGCAGAGTTATGGGTTCAGCCGACAGGGTAAAGACTGCCTCTTCATAACTTGGCGGCCCGAAATTCCATACCGCATTATTGGACCAAGCTACTGCCTCTTCAGGCTTACCCATAAAGTTGCTATCTAATTCACCATTGTCATCCACATCGAAAAATACAGCCAGAGCATAGTCCCCGAGCGGCAACTGAAGCTCGGTTCGAACGAGTTGACCATCCAGCGCATCTGTAATAGAAACTTTCTTACTCATCACAGTCTCTTCGCTCAACCAGGTCGAATCGGAATCATAGACCGAGATATAGACATTTCCGGTCTCGTCTTTGAGGCCAGTAATTTCAACCATCAAAATGCCGGTTAACTCATCTGCGGACACAATCTGAGGGGCCAATATTGAAACTAGTGCCAATAGTACCGGAGCTGCGTAATTTAATGAAAACACCATAATCCCTAATCGTTGACAAGAAAAATCAGCATATCGGGAAAGTGTGATGCCTTCACCAAAAGCACTCAATTCCCGCAAACAAATGTAGGCCCGAGTGACCCACCAGTAGACGTAAAAATCGCCACAGTATACACTAAAGACTGTTTTGCTTGTCCTAGGAAGACCTGCACTAAGGAGTTTTAGAGTTGAGCAAAGAACTAGAAGTGATTGAAATGATTAAGACTATCCTCAAGCATCAGGCAATGCCAGAGGCTGAAGTTGCGATGTCCTCCGATTTATATGATGACGGTATTGGCCTAGACTCTCTCTGTGTCGCCGAACTATCAGCCATGTTGGAAAAAGCCTATGGCAGCGATCCCTATACCAGTAAAATCATGCCTCGCACAGTCAGTGATATTATCAGCTTCTACGGTGACACCTGAAAGTGATCGCGGCCCGGTTTAGTGACAAGCTCGAGCGGTGCCCCGAAAGACCCTTTCTGCTAAGTCCTAATAGTGCGAGCAACTATGCAGACTTCTTTGAACATTGTCGCAAGCTCGCCAGCGGACTCCGCAATTTAAAAGGCAGCCGCCTTGCCTGCTATATGGCCGATTCAACCGAGCTGGTCGCCGTGATGTTGGCTGCGGGCATGAGCGGCAAGTCTCTCCTGATGTTAAATCGGGATTTCGCCTACCAACGGCTACCCAGTCTAATTACGCGATATAACGTAGATGTCCTCATCAGTGATTCAGTGCCGGAAGTCGAACTTCCCGCAACGCTTTTGAATATGGAAGCGCTTGAAGAGTTGGCCTACGCCGAGCCAATTCAAGAATATATCGACGGTGAAATTCTGATTTTAACCTCAGGCACTACCGGGGATCCGAAATGTGCACGCTATACGTGGGCGGATCTATTTGCCCAGGTAAATGAGAAACATGCTCCACAGGATGAACGCTGGCTACTGGCCTACCGCCTGAATCATTTTGCCGGTCTGCAGATGTTAGTACATGTTCTGGAAAACGGCAGTACTTTAGTAATGTCGCGATCCACGCGGGTTGCCGAGGCATTGCAGACCATGCTGGAATTTTCTGTCACCCACGTCAGTTCAACACCAACATTCTGGCGCTACGCGCTGGCAACCCTGCCCGAAACAGACCACAGATTGAACCTGAAGCATATTACGCTAGGCAGTGAACCTGTTTCCTCTTCTTTACTAGAACAACTTCAACATACATTCCCCAAAGCTCGCATAGTGCACATTTATGCGTCCACCGAAGCCGGTTCCTGTGTCTCTGTGAGCGATATGCGTCCTGGTTTACCCATATCGGTATTGCATCGGGATGAAGGTTCAGAGGTTCAGTTTAAAGTAGTAGAGGACGAACTTTATATCAGAAGTGCTCATGGTATGCGGGGCTACGCAGGCGCAGACGAAACCCTCAAAAGAAATACGGAGGGCTGGCTTGCAACTGGCGATCTGGTGAGAGTCGAGGATGACCGGATTCTTTTTATGGGTCGGCGCTCAGAAACTATCAACGTTGGCGGCGTTAAAGTGCACCCGTTGGAGGTGGAGAACATTATTTCCGCCCTGTCCGGTGTAAAACTGGCACGGGCATTTGGGCAGGAAAATCCAATCGTAGGGGAAATTGTTGCTGTTGAAGTGGTTGCCAACGACAACTACTCCGAACATGATGTCGAGGAATCAATTCGTGAAGTCTGCCTGAAGCTGACTCGGCACGCTCGCCCACGAAGCATCAATTTTGTTGATACAATTGAGACCAATAACTTAAAGCTAAAAAGGCAATAGGGCTCACAATGAATGTAGTGCTGATAAGTGGCGGCAGCAAAGGCCTGGGCGCCGGTCTGGTGGATAGCTTTCTTAAGCGCGGGTTCAAAGTCGCTACCTTCAGTCGTACCCCCACCGAAAGAACAACCGGCTGGGAGAACGAATACGGCGAAAATTTCTATTTTCAGGCTTTGAGCCTGGGAGATAAGCCAGCGTGCAAACAGTACGTGCAAGATGTTCAGCGGAAGCTTGGTGATATCAATATACTCGTCAACAATGCCGGCGTAGCACATACCTCCGTGCTTGCCCTCGCTGACGACGATGACATCGACCGCCTGATTGACACAAATCTTAAAGGTACATTCTATTTAACCCGTCTCGTCTGCCGCCCGATGCTCTCCCTTGGCAGCGGGCGTATCATCAACATTTCCTCGATTGTGGGTCTTTCGGGATACCGTGGTCTATCTGTCTACAGTGCCACCAAAGCGGGCCTGGATGGCTTTACGCGCTCGCTTGCCAGAGAAATCGGATCCCGGAATATTACCGTAAACTCTGTCGCCCCGGGATACCTCACCACGGAAATGACAGAGGAGCTTGGCGAAAGACAGATGCGTCAAATCGTCGGTCGCACTCCCATGGGACGAATGGGCTCGGCGGAAGACGTGGCAGGCGCAGTTCACTTTCTCGCCAGTGAGGAAGCCGATTTCATTACCGGTCAGGTGTTGGTAGTTGATGGTGGAATTAGCTGCTGATGGCCGATGTGCCGATATCTCCAGTATCCCCGGGCAGCGAACCAGTGCAACACTACGATACTGTTGTGGGCGCCTGGGGTAAGTTACTAGAGGAAGATCTCCATTACGGTTACTTTCATAACGGCACCGAACCCCTGGTCGGCGCGACAGATGAGCTCACCAACCAAATGCTGAAATTGGCTGACCTGCAAGCAGGCATGCAGGTGCTAGATGTTGGTTGCGGAACCGGCAAAGCCGGCTGTCGAATGGCGGCTGAGTACTCTGCGAGCGTCACTGGTATTTCGCCAAGCACCGAATGTGTTGAGCGAGCCCAGGCGCTTGCAGCCAAAAGCCGCCAACTCGACCTCACTCACTTCTGTGACGGCGACGGCACTGCCATGGCTTTCGATGACATTTCATTCGATCGGGTGTGGGTGATGGAATCCTCACATTTGATGCAGGATAAACCCGCCCTTCTCTCGGAGTGCGCGCGTGTACTTCGCCCCGGCGGACGCGTGATACTGTGCGACATCATCTTAAAACGTAAGCTCGCTCTAGAAGAAGTTATTCAGTATCGAGACGAATTTCTGCTTCTTCGAGATGTCTTCGGTCGCGCAATTATGGAACCACTGCGCTTCTACCGACAGGAATTTGAGCTTCAAGGACTCACTGTGCTCACTGAGACGGATATATCTGAACCAACATTTCCCACATTTTCCCAGTGGCGAAAAAATGCAACAGAAAACCGGGATAGTGTTTGCGAACTGATCGGTGAACGTGCCTGGGAGAAATTCGTCTTGTCCTGCGATGTACTAGCGCAGTTCTGGAAACAAGACATACTCGGCTACGGCATTATAACAGCACAAAAACCCTCCTAATAGGCTAAAACTGGAAGTACAGAAACTCACTGACCTGCGTTAGGTTTACAAGTGCAGAAACCGCAAGAATTCCAACAAAAATACCCCAGACCGCAGTGGCCTTCCAATTCAAACTAATAACCGGTTCCCGCCCGGCCAGGGGCCTGTCAATTACAACATCACAGTTTCGAAACAGCTGGTAGGTACTGGGTAAGAACCAGCAGACTGACAGAGCCATAGCCAAAAGAATGAACACCACACTAGCGGCGTAGCCCTGCCCGAAAAGCATTGATGCAAGCTCCAGTGTTTTATTGTCCTGCAGTTTTTCTGCATATCCTGTCGCAAACTGCAATCCGTTCCAATCAAACATTGCGCTGTAGATATCACCAGCGGAAACAATGGAATCCGCGCGAAAGACTACCAGAGTCAAGGCTACTACAAGAAACGTAAACACCTGCGCCGCCGCTTTGTAATCCCGCCTGCCGACCAAATTCAATGGTCCGGAAACTTTAATACGCCAGAGCTGATGTATTACGACGTAACTGCCATGACACAGACCGTATACGATAAAAGTCCATCCAGCCCCATGCCAAATTCCACCGATAAACATGGTCGCGAATAGATTGAATCTTTGCCTCGCCGGACTGCAAAAAAACCCACCAAGGGGCGAGTACACGTAGTCTCGGAGAAATCGAGAGAGGGTAGCATGCCACATACGCCAGAAATCGCTGATATTCAAAGCTCGATAGGGTGAGAAAAAATTGACCGGAAGCTTAATTCCGAACAAACATGCAAGACCAATCGCCATGTCACTGTATCCAGAAAAATCAAAATAGAGTTGAAAGGCATAACTGAATGTTCCAGCAAGCGCGTCCAACGTATAAAGTGAGCCGCCCTGTGATGCCAACTCGAAAACTGGCGTTGAAAATTGCGAAAAACTGTCCGCGATCACAACTTTTTTGAAAAGACCGACAGTAAAAATGGATAGGCCGACCCTCAAATTAGTGCGGACCATCGAGCGGTCAACAAGCCTATTGAACTGGGAGAATATTTCTTTGTGATGAACAATAGGGCCGGCAATCAGTTGCGGGAAAAAACATACGAATAAACTGTATTCAAGGAACCCATGAGAATCCGCAAGACCTCTGCGAGTATCGACCAAATAAGTAATTTGCTGAAACGTGTAAAAAGATATCGCGAGTGGCAAAATAATATATTCGAAATTAAAACTCCAATCCATAACTACACGAATATTTTCCAGAAAGAAATTTGCGTATTTGAAATATCCTAATAGACCGAGATTAAACAACACACCAAATACGAGAATATTAAGGCCTTTCTCCTTACCGCCTCTGACGAGTAGCTTGCCAATAGAAAAATTTACGCATGCCGAAAAAATCAGCAAAAGTACATAAACCGGATTCCACCACGCATAAAAGAATAGAGAACAGCCAACCAGCCAGAGCATCACCAAACGAATATTTCCCAATTTCTGCAGAAGCAGAAACCCCCCCAAAACAACTGGCAAGAAAAAAAACAGAAATTCAATAGAATTAAATAACATAGATTGGCCGAGTTGATCCCGGCTACTTATTTGATAGGGAGTTCAATCTGGGAGTATATCTTTGTTTACGCTTATTCGGTAGGGTACAGTTTCTCTGAGAGTAGACTTGAGCGAGCGCTCTGACAACCTCGGGATTCCAGGATTTTTATGCCGCAAAGTTATTCAATCATATCGTTCGCAACTCTATTTTTGGCCTCAGCCTGCATCGTCTTGTTCTGTTTTATTGTCGATCCTTACAAATTGTTTCCGACAATTCCCGGGCTGAGCCAGCAGACTTCAGTTGACCTATTTTACAAGCTACGCTTACACAAACCGTACGCCATTGAGGAGGTGAAACCGAGCATCTTAATACTCGGGAGCTCACGAGCTGCCGCACTCCCGCCACGAGCGGTGCAGAGTATCGACGGAGTCGCTTACAATGCTTCATTAGCGGGCGGCACGCTGCAGGAAGCACGTCTGATGGCAGAGCATGCCCATGCGATTAGTCCACTAAAATTGATTGTGATTGGCGTAGATTACGCAATGTTTCGAGAAGGTGCTTCTGAAACTATGGTGCTTAATGAGCCTCACCGCTATCGATCTGTTGACCCTGGTCTGCGCCAACATCTACAGCACCGCTCTCAGCGAATCGGGGACCACTGGCGCAGTCTATTTTCCGTCGACGCAATAATGGACTCCCTGCGTCTCTCGTTTGGAACGGGTCGCAGTCAACGAGAATATCGGGAAGACGGCACATGGGATCTGAGCCAAAACACCTTGGTTCCAGCCTACCAGCGTTATGCCAGATTGACCCACCTGGTGTTTAACGCGGAAATCGCGCACAAATCTGATCGACTCGTGCTTGATGAATTGCTGGACTTGCTTGACTTCACCGATGCCCACGGGATTAAAGTGATTGTTTTAATTTCGCCACTGCAGGGCTTGTTAATGCACTCACTCGAACTAGCTGGCACATGGGACCAATATCTCCTTTGGCAACGCGATCTGGTAGAAAGCATTACTGCCCGTAAGACGGACTCGGAAATCTATGGCCTGGAGGACAATCCACTACTGGTACTTGAAGCGATCGAGACTCCGCAACGGCTATTCCGTGATGGCGTTCACTACACCCTTAGAGCGGGAACGGAAATACTTACCTGCCTGTCCGGACCATGTAATTCTTCTCTTCAGCCAACTCGACTGGATGGCGACACGATAAACGACTATCTCGAAAAGGTAGATGCATTGCGGCTACAGTACAAGCAGGAAAACCCTCAAGATATCGCCGAGGCGCACAGATGGTTGAGCCCAGGCACAAAGAAGAAAGACTCCCAGCGCACGCCAACACCGCATCTTTTGCGCAAAATTCACTAGCTTTACCCCCACCCCATCATTGCGCTGTCATAAAAATCCGCTATGATAGCGCCGCGTTGGCACGGAGATTGCTGCTTGTTTACCCAAGAGCCTAAACCTGGCGCGATTTAAGCAGACTTGCACTCTGGCAAGTCGATTATAGTCCCGCTTGCACCCTATCGGTGCGCCGAGGTTTCGGACTCGGAGACCCGCAGCGCTATAGGAGCGCCTCACGTTGTACAGGAGATATTACCATGCAAGCACAGGAAGCTCCCAGCGGCCGCATTCGCCGCACCGTAAACGATCTGGTCATGGCGGAAATGTTCCTGGTACAGGCTACCATCGAAAGCGCCACGGCCATCGGTGAAGGTGTCGAAGAGCTGAGTAAAAAAATCGCTGATAGCAACACAACCAGGCACACCTCATGGAAGTCTCTGTCACAGGAGCTGCAACGTATTGGTGATGAGGCGTTAGAGCCCTACACTAGCCGGTACAAGTACTTTAAGGACATGATCGGTGGCGATTCATAATTACCTGTACTCGACAATACCTCGCACTGCCGGTGGGAGGCTTTTCACTCAACCTGTAAATTACAGTACACTGACCTCTCTTTAACCCGCTGGCAAACACTATGTCACTTGGCACCTGGGATCCAAAAGCCGACCCGACAGACAACACGTCCCTGTTGCAACCTACTCTCCTCCGCCAACTGATAGAGTACGACAAGGAAGATCAGTTAGCGCAGCTGGAACGTTTGCTGGACGAGGCAGACAAGCAGCGTCTTGCCGGCCTGATGCACTTAGACCACAAGGAGTGGCGAGACGCAGCCGTTTCTCTTTCCAAGGAAGACCTGTTACACCTGATCCGTTTTTTTGCCGTGGCAGAGAATCTACCGGGGTGGGAAGCGGGAGCAGACTCTCCGGTCATTCCCCTGGCAAAGATGTTACGTCAGCGAGGCGAGCGCCTGGATAAACGGCTGTTGCAGTGGCTGCGAACGGTCAGCGACAACCGCTATCTGCCCTACGGCCCGCTGTAAACGCTGGTTCCACTTTACGCTTTATCGAAGGCGCCCATCTGCTCAGCGGTCGCCGGAGTCTGGTATTTCTCCTTCCATTGCTCATAAGGCATACCATACACCCGCTCTCTGGCCTGGTCGTAATCCAATTCCTGCCCGGCGTCTTGAGCAGCCGCCAGGTACCATTTGGACAGACAATTCCGGCAGAAACCCGCCAGGTTCATCAGCTCGATATTCTGAACGTCTTTATGAGTATCAAGATGTTCCAGCAAGCGGCGAAATACCGCCGCTTCAATTTCGTCCGTATCGGTCATACTATTAGTACTCCGTTCATTGCATCAACTGATCAAACCGGCATGTATTCGCCACCATTAACATCCAGAGCAGCACCCGTCACCACCTGTGCATAATCCGAACCGAAAAAGAGCGCTGCTTTGGCACATTCCCCATCATCGGGAATTACGCCCAAGGGGATACTCCGAGTGACTTCACTAATCAGCTCTTCCTGGCTCTTACCCGTTTTTTGTGCCTGCCAGGAAAAATAGCCCTCCACACTCGGACCCCACATCCACCCCATGTGACAGCTATTGACGCGGATATTGTACTTCCCCAGTTCCAGTGCCAGGTGCTTAGTGGCGCAGCGAAGAGCGGATTTAGAGGCGCCATAGCCGCCCTGTGTCGCCAGAGGTTTGTGTTCCACCATCGTGGCAATCATCACGATGGCTCCACCGCCACTGTCTTTCATGTGCGCGACGCATGCTTTCGTAAGGTGCATAGTTCCGAAAAAATTGACGTCCATCGCCCGCCGCCAACCGTCCATGCTGGCTTCCTCTATAGGCTCAAAGCTCCCCGGGTCGTAGGCGCTGTTGAACAATACGTCGATGCGCCCAAACTCGGCCACGGTACTATCCGCCAGTACTTTGCACTGAGCTTCATCGGAAATGTCCGTGGTCACTTTAAGAACTTTAGTCCCAAGACCCAGATCAACTATCTCCTGCTCCGCTGTGTCCAGTTTTGCCGCAGTACGGGCCGCAAGCACGACCGCTTTTGCGCCCTCTTTGGCGGCGAGCGTGGACAATTCCTGTCCTAGGCCAGGGCCGATTCCCGACACTATAACTACCTTATCTTTCAGTAACATGGTCAATCTCTCCAATTTTGGTGGGTTAAAATAACCGTGGACTCAGTGATACTGAAGGGCAACCTTTTCGGCACCCACGACGTCACGCAATTCCTGTAGTAATTCATCGCTGGGTACGACCTGCCAGCGCGCTCCCAGCCGTATCCGCGCCGAGTTGCGCGGTTGCCGGTATATCAGCGAGACAGGACAACTACCGCCTCCAGAGCCAGCCAGTATCTTCTCGAGCTGCTCGACAAACTGCTCGTCGGCCGTTTCTGCACTGATTTCAATAGTAAGATCCGACACACTGCTTTCACGGGCAGCAACCAGGCTACGCATACCGTTAGCCCGCATCGCCAATCTACCGGTCTTGTCATCCACGGAGATCCGGCCCTCAGCAATCACAATGGTGTCCTTCACCAGCAGGTCCCGGAATTCCAGATACGCTTCAGAAAACAAGGTTACCTCGACCTGAGCACTACTGTCATCCAGGGTCATCACCGCCATCGTGCCACGCCGACTGTTCATAGTGCGCGTTGCCATGATGAGTCCAACGATGACCTGATTGCCGGGGCTACCATAACTGTCCGGTGAAAGATCAGCGATGCGGTTCGGTGCGAACTTGCGCACCTCCTCCCGATACTCATCGATGGGGTGTCCGGTAATGTAAAGTCCCAGGGTATCTCTTTCACCACCCAGGCGCTCCTTATCCGACCATGGACGAACACTGCGAAATGCAGCAAAGACGTCGCCACTCCCATTGTGCTCGCTGGGAACCACTTCCCCAAATAGATCGTCGATACCGCTGTCGCGATTGCTCGCGCTCTGCTCGGCAGCCTTTAAGGCATCATCCAACGCCGCCATGAGAATCCAGCGATCCACATTCAATGAATCCAATGCACCGGAACGAATCATCGCGTCGAGGGCACGACGATTCACTTTTCGCGGATCGGTACGCGCGCAGAAATCAAACAAATCGACAAATGGCCCGCCCTCACTGCGCGCGTGAAGGATACTGTCTACAGGCCCCTCTCCCAGGCCCTTGATAGCGCCCAGTCCATAGATGATTTCACCCTGGACATTCACCGTGAACATATACTGACCCTCGTTAACATCGGGCAGCTTAAGTGACAGCTTCATGCGCTTGCACTCGTCCACAAACACAACAATCTTATCGGTGTTATCGAGCTCTGAGCTCATCACTGCCGCCATAAAATACGCTGGATACCGGGCCTTCAGCCACGCAGTCTGATAAGACACAAGGGCATATGCGGCCGAGTGCGATTTGTTAAAGCCATAGCCGGCAAACTTTTCCACCAGGTCGAAAATCTTGATCGCCAGATTTCCGTCCACGCCTTTATCATTGGCTCCGGTTTCGAATATTTCCCGCTGCCGGGCCATCTCCCTGGGATCTTTTTTCCCCATTGCGCGGCGCAACACATCAGCACCGCCCAGGGTATACCCTGCCAGGACCTGGGCAATCTGCATCACCTGTTCCTGGTAGAGAATAATACCGTAGGTCGGTTGCAGAATGGGCTTTAACCACTCGTGCTGGTACTGGGCATCCGGGTAGGACAGTTTTTCACGGCCCTGCTTGCGGTTAACAAAGTTATCCACCATTCCCGATTGCAGTGGGCCGGGTCGGAATAGCGCTAACAGAGCCACAATGTCCTCAAAACAGTCCGGTTGTAGTCGCTCGATCAGCTCCTTCATACCGCGAGATTCCAGCTGAAACACGGCGGTGGTCTCGCCGGACCGGAGGAGTTCAAAACTGGGCGTGTCGTCTAGTGGGATCTGCATGATATCCAGTGGCAACTCTCCCGCTCTCTTCCGTGCGGGGTTGATCATTTTCACCGCCCAGTCGATGATCGTTAGAGTACGCAGGCCGAGGAAGTCAAACTTCACCAAACCGGCATCCTCCACATCACCCTTGTCAAACTGGGTGACGAGACCGGAGCCGCTTTCATCACAGAATAAGGGCGCAAAATCAGTGAGCTTGGAGGGCGCGATGACTACCCCGCCTGCGTGTTTACCGACATTGCGCACGACCCCTTCCAACTGCTCGGCCATGTCCCAGATTTCCTGGGCCTGATTGTCCTCCTGCAAAAACTCCCGCAGGGGTTCCTCCTGATCCAGTGCCTTGGACAGAGTCATACCCACTTCAAAGGGAATCATCTTTGAGAGTTTATCTGCCAGGCCATAGGACTTGCCCTGCACACGGGCGACGTCGCGCACAACCGCCTTAGCGGCCATGGTGCCGAAGGTAATGATCTGGGATACGGCATCCCTACCGTATGTATCAGCGACGTAGTCAATCACTAAGTCGCGCTTCTCCATACAGAAATCCACATCAAAGTCGGGCATGGAAACCCGCTCGGGATTCAGAAAACGCTCAAACAGCAGGTCATATGCCAGTGGGTCAAGATCGGTAATTTGCAGTGCATAGGCCACCACGGACCCTGCTCCAGAGCCGCGCCCAGGCCCCACGGGAATATCATTCATTTTGGCCCAGCGGATGAAATCCATGACGATGAGAAAGTAGCCGGGGAAGCCCATCTGGATAATAGTCTCCAGCTCAAACTCCAGACGGTCGCGATAGGTCTGTTGCTTCAGCGGAAAATCTTCCGCGCTACTATCAAACAGACTATGCAGGCGTTTGTCCAAGCCCTCGTGGGACTGCTGCCGGAAGAACTCATCCATAGTCAGCCCCTTCGGTACCGGGTAATCCGGCAGATAGGGCTTGCCCAACTCCAATATGACATTGCAACGCCGCGCAATTTCTACGCTATTGGCGAGAGCTTCGGGAATATCGGCAAACAGTTCCATCATTTCCTGGGGTGTGCGCAGGAATTGCTGTTCGGTATAAGCTCGAGCGCGGCGCGGGTCATCCAGGGTCCGCCCCTCACGAATACATACTCGCGCCTCGTGCGCCTCAAACTCACTCGCATCCAGAAAACGCACATCGTTAGTTGCGACCACCGGGCACTGTAAATCCTGGGCCAATACCACCGCCGCATGCAGATGGTCCTCATCGCCCTCTCTGCCGGCTCTATGCAGTTCGAGGTAATAGCGGCCGGGATACAGTTGCATCCAATACCGGGCTCTTTCGGTAGCAAGTGCTACCTTGTCACTTAGCAGAGCCTGCCCCACGTCACCCGCGACACCGGCAGACAACGCAATCACACCTTCGGTCGCCGCTTCCAGCCACTGCTTGCTCACATAGGGCATGCCCAGATTCTGACCTTGCGTATAGGCCAGAGAGATCACCTCTGTGAGATTGCGGTACCCCGTTTGGTCCATAGCCAGCAGACAAATGGGATACGCCCGCTCAGGGTCATCTGCCTCCATCACCATCAAGTCGACACCAAAAATCGGTTGCACACCTGCGGCAAAGGCGGCCTTGTAGAATTTGATCAAGCCGTAAAAATTACAAATATCGGTAACCGCAACCGCCGGCATGCCTAACTCGGCCACTCTGGCAATCAGCGGTTTTAAGCGGACAAGGCCATCTATTAGTGAGTATTCGGTATGAACGCGCAGGTGAACGAAATTAGTCATGCACAGATTCTAACCGGCCAGCCAGGGATGTTGTACTGGAAGGCTATAATGAGGCCAGTATTTTTTTTACCGGCGTGAAGCTGCGGCGATGGATTGGCGTAACGCCCAGAGTTTGCAGGGCCTTGAGATGTCTCGCAGTGGGATAGCCCTTGTGAGCGGCAAAACCGTAGCCCGGATATACAGAATCAAGTGCTACCAACTCATTGTCCCTGTGCACTTTAGCCAGTATTGAGGCAGCGGCGATCGCCGGCACCCGGTCGTCCCCCCCTATCACAGGCTCAGAAGCATAGTCCCACTGTGGTAAGCGGTTACCGTCAACCAATACGTATTCCGGCTCTGGATTCAGCGCCCCAACGGCCCGATGCATCGCCAGAAGCGACGCTTGGAGTATATTGATTTCATCAATCTCGGCAACGCTGGCGCTGGCAATTGACCAGGCCAGAGCGCGTTCTCGAATTATCTTTGCAAGTTCATCACGCCGGGAGGGAGACAGCTTTTTGGAATCGCGCAACCCCTCAATGGGGTACTGCGGGTCAAGTATAACCGCCGCTGCAACTACCTTCCCAGCCAGTGGACCGCGGCCCACTTCATCCACACCGGCCAGACCCGAACCGTTGTAATTTACATCAAACAGATCCTTCACCGTTTGGTTTCACTGTTGACTGCCCGCTTCATAAGGGTCTCAGTCTTAAGGGAATACACGTCACCACTCATGCTGTGACGGCTAGCGATCGGCGCAAAGAATGGTAGCCTCCGCCGCTACCTCGCCCTCAACGTCCGCACTGACGTCGAATTTCCAGATACCACGCCGCTGCGAGAGAATGCTGGCGCGCAGCATGACTTGATCACCGGGTACGCAAGGGCGCCGAAAACGCAGATTGTCAGCTCCCACAAAATAGTAGGTCGAGCCGTCTTCGTTGGTTTTACCCTGACTGTAAAATCCAAGAATTCCGGCAGACTGGGCCATCGCCTCGAGCAATAATACGCCGGGGAATATGGGGTTATCCGGGAAGTGTCCCTGAAAAAACGGCTCGTTAACGCTGAGGTTTTTGTAGGCGACAATGGACTCCCCTGCGGTCACTGACACCACACGATCAATCAACAGGAAAGGAAAGCGGTGAGGCAGATGCCTACGAATTTCTTCGATGTCCATCCGATGCATCTGCCGCTGCTTACTTAGTCGTGATTTGGTTCAGCTTATCCGTAACCTTGGTGGTAATACTGTAGCCGGCATCAGCGTTAATAACCGCTTCTCTGCGAATTAAAAGCCCTATCTCGTCCTCGCTGATAATCTCCCGCAGAACTTCCTGCACCTTGGGCGACATCTCCTGCAGCAATGCCTGACCGGCGACTTGTTCGGTTTGCTGCAACTTACCCGCTACATGCTCCAGATCAGCCTGTTTGGTGGCCAATTTGCTACGTGATGCTGCCTGTTGCTCGGCGCTCATCACCGCCGAGTCCTTATTGAATTTTTTAAGGAGTACTTCAAATTCGGACTTAAGCCGATCGAACTCTACCTTATCCGCCTTATAGTCCTTCTCGTCCCTGACTTCAGCCATCCGCTTCTGCGCGAGATCCGTTGCCAATATGGCTCCCTGCACATCCACCACGGCTATGTTTCCCGGTTCGGACCACGCAAGAGTGGATAGCGAAACAGCGACCACAGCAAGCACAACTTTGAATAATCTAGACACAGCTTTTTCCTCTTTGAGATAGCACAAAATATTAGAATCCACGACCCAGAGTAAACTGGAACACCTCTTCCTGGTCAAATTCACCCGAATTCAGAGGCTTGGCGAGACTGAAAGACATGGGCCCAAACCCGGTTACCCAGGTTAGTCCGACACCAACAGAGTAACGCAATTCACCCAAATCGACATCAAAACAGTTTTGTTGCGTAGACCCGCAATCGGTGTCGAATACGTTACCGACATCGAAGAATACTCCGGTGCGCAACTGGCTTTGATCCTTGATAAAGGGGAGCGGGAACAACAGCTCGGCGCTGCCTTCGATCAGTACGTTCCCACCAAAAGGTTCAGGTCTATCATTGACCTGATTAAACTCTAGCCTTTCATCGTTGGCGACATAACCGCCCTGCGCTCCAAACTCGAGAGCTTCACCCGTAACAGGATCAACTTCCGTGACAGGACGACTAAAAACGTATTGATCGGCGGGGGTACTGCGCGGCCCTAGCGTGTTGCTTTCATAGCCTCTGACAGACCCAAAACCACCGCCGAAAAAGTTTTCATAGAAAGGCAGTTCAGACGTATCGCCATAACCGCCGCCATAACCTAGCTCTGTACGGAGGTGGAACGTCCAGGTCTTTAACAGCGGCACCGGAAGATAAATTTCACCGTTGTAGGTCAATTTGTAAAATTCCAGATCGGACAGAGGCACTGATACTTCCAGTGCGACGTTTTGGGCTGCGCCCCGTGTCGCCATTCGACCGCGATTGAGGGTCGACTGGCTCCAGCTACCGGTCATGGTGAAATTCAGGAAACTACTGCCGTTTGCATCCAGAAACCCCTCTTCACCCGGTTCAGCCAGATAACCGGGAGGCAAGTCACTGATGGGATTCAACACTTCGACGCCGGAATAAGTACCATCAGCCTTGAGAGTACTGTTGAACCAATCGTTTACATTCCTATTGAGTCGCGGACTGGACTCGATTTCCTGAACCGCAAACTCCCCGGTATTGATTTTTGTGTCGGCAACACCAAAGCTAAACCCAAGACGTTCCGTCTCCTTGATGGGATACCCATAACTGATCGCGGCGCCCAGAGTATCCGTGCTATAGCTCGCCACATTGACCTCTTCTAAATCTGTAGAGCGATAGAAGATATTGAAACCACGGCTCACCCCATCAACGGTGTAGTAGGGGTTGGTATAGCTAAAATTGTAGACATCCTGATAGCGGGAGGAATTGATGCCGATGCCAACTCGCTTGCCGCTGCCCATGAAGTTGTCTTGTTGCAGGTTCAACCCCAAAATCACACCTGCGTCCTGGGCGAATCCAATACTTGCGCCGATACTACCAGACGATTGCTCTTCGACCGTATATTCAACATCAATCAGGTCATCGTGACCTGCAACACTAGGGGTTTCAACAGTTGCCCTGCTAAAAAACCCAAGTCGCTGCAGACGCATCCGTGACTGCTCTATCGCCGCCGAAGACGCAGGCGCACTCTCCATTTGCCGCATCTCACGTCGCAGCACATCGTCCGCAGTTTTAACGTTGCCCTTGAAACTGATACGCCGCACGTAGGTGCGCTTACCCGGATCAACGAAAAACTTCATAGCAACAGTGTGGTTTTCGTCGTCAACCTCGGGAATGCCAGTGACTTTGGCAAAGTTGTAACCTTCATCTCCCAAACGCCTTGTCAGATACTCCTCCGTCGAAGTCACCATCACCTGGGAGAAAACCTGACCTTCGGAGATAAGCAAAAACCGGCGCAAATCAGACGCAGGTATAACCAGATCGCCAGACAAATCCACCGAGCTCACGGTGAATTTCTCGCCTTCGGAGATATTGGCCGTGATATAGACTTCTTTCTTGTTAGGCGAGACCGCCACCTGCGTGGAGTCTATACGAAACTGCAGATAACCCCTGTCCATGTAGTAGGACGTGAGAGTCTCAAGGTCGCCCGTTAATTTTTCCTTGGAGTACTTATCGTCGCTGGTAAAGAAGGAGAGCCAGCCGGTGGTATGTAGCTCGAACTCAGCGCTGAGATCTTCATCGGAGAAGACCTCGTTGCCGACCACATTAATGTGTTTGATCGAGGCGACTGTGCCTTCGTCGACGTCGATATTGATCGTAACGCGGTTGCGGGGCTCGGGAATAACCTCGGTCTCGATATTGGCGTCATAACGGCCCTGTTGTACATACTGTCGCTGCAACTCCAACTGCATACCTTCAAGGGTGGATCGCTGAAACACCTGCCCCACGGCCAAGCCTGAGCCCTTAAGCCCCTCCAGAAGGGCCTCAGTTTCAATCGCCTTGTTGCCCTCGATATTAATTTCGCTGATGCTCGGCCGCTCGGTCACGATGATTACCAACACATTGCCATCCCGGCCGACGCGTATATCATCAAAATTGCCCGTGGCAAAAAGGCTTCGCGATGCCCCGCGAAGGACAGAGTCGTCGACGGTATCCCCTACCGCTACGGGAAGAGCCGCGAACACAGACCCCGCCGATATGCGCTGCAGGCCTTCCACCCGAATATCAGAGATGATAAACGTCTGGGCAGCCGCGAATGGTGCGATCAAAAGTAGCGCCAGCGCCAATACTTTCAGCAGTTGTTTAGTCAAAGTATACCCAATTGGCGTTTGTAGGCCGCGAGACGGAGACTTCCATTAGTTAGTATTTTCACTGGAATCTCTAGAGGCGCGAAAAATCATTATACAGGGCCAACACCATTATCCCGAGAACCATAAACAGGCCCAATTGATACCCCACCATCTGTATCTTCTCAGGTACCGGACGTCCCGCCAATAGCTCGATCGTATAAAACAACAAATGACCCCCATCCAACACCGGAATAGGCATGAGATTCAACACCCCCAGGCTCACACTCAGCAATGCCAGAAAGCTGATATAGGATTCCAGGCCGGATTTGGCAGAAGCGGCTGCCACTTTAGCAATGGTGATAGGACCACTCAAGTTTTTTGTCGATATAAGGCCCATCACCATCTTTTTAATAGAGCTGACTGTAAACGCGGACAGATCCCAGGTGCGCACAAAGCTGGCTCCAAGCGCCTCTAGCGGACCACGCGAATACCGGCGTACCATCTCTGGCGGCATTTCGGGTATCGCCACTCCCAGGCCCACTCGACCAAACGCTTCGCCGTTATCATCGGTCATGCGCTCCGGCACCAGCGTGGCACTCAACACCTGATCCCCACGCTGAAATTCCACGTCGATCGACTGCTGCGGGCGGGCTCGCACATAATCGACCCAGTCCATCCACAAGGGCATAGGCACCCCATCCGCACGCACTACCACATCTCCAGGACGCATATCGATAGCGCCTGCGGGGCTACCCGCCACTACCTCGTCTACGATGGGCAGCACATCCGGTGTGTACAGTGTAATACCCAGACCACCGAAAAGATCGGGCTGTTCCTGCTCCGACAACCACCGATTAACGACCGCCTCCGATTCGTAAGTCACCTCAGAATCTGGATATTTAACGGCAAACCTGATTCTACCGGTATCGCCTATACGCTCCAACAACTGGAAGCTGAGCGCCTGCCAGGTTGGTGTCGGGGTGCCGTCCACGGCCACAATTTCCTGTCCCGGTTCCAGCCCTGCAACGGCAGCCACAGAATCCGTCTCGACCGTCGCTATGAGCGGCACATAACCGGATTCTCCGGCCATGAACAAAAACCAGTAAGCAACGACGGCCAGCAAAAGGTTCGCCAGCGGACCGGCGATAACGACAGCGATTCGCTGCAGCACCGGCTTGCGATTAAATGCTCGATGTAGCTCCGAATCGGCAACCTCTCCCTCGCGCTCATCCAGCATTTTGACGTACCCGCCCAGGGGTATCGAGGCGATACTGTACTCAGTGCCCTGACGATCCGTCCAACTGAAGAGCGATGGACCAAAACCAATTGAAAAGCGTAATACCTGCACACCACAGCGCCGCGCCACCCAAAAATGGCCAAATTCATGAAACGCCACCAATATTGCAAGTGTCGCGAGCGTCAAGGCAATGGTGGTTAAAAGTTCCATTAAATTGACTTTTCTGCAGTGGTGGGACGCAGGACATCTACGAGGAGCTTACCCGCTAGTTCCCGGGCCAGCGCATCTGCCTTTTCGACCACTTCCACGGTCGTGGGTTCTACAATGTCCATCCGCTCAAGGGTGCGCTCGATCACAACAGGAATATCGGTGAACCGGATTTGATTCTCCAGAAAAGCGGCCACTGCGATTTCATTGGCGGCATTGCATACGGCCATTGCAGTGCCGCCGACAGCAACGGCCTCGCGCGCAAGGCGCAAACAGGGAAAACGCGATTCGTCCGGCGCTTCGAAGTCCAGGCGAGCCGTAGACACTAGATCCAGCGGTGCCACGCCGGAAGCCAGCCTTTCAGGCCAGCCCAAACCGTAGGCAATTGGCGTGCGCATATCCGGATTGCCCATCTGCGCCAACACAGAGCCGTCCAGATACTGAACCATCGAGTGAATAATGCTCTGAGGATGGACGACCACTTCTACCTGATCGGGCGCCAGATCAAAGATCCAACAGGCTTCAATAAATTCCAGGCCTTTATTCATTAGACTTGCCGAGTCCACAGAGATTTTTCGGCCCATCGCCCAGTTGGGGTGAGCACACGCCTGGTCCGGTGTGGCCTCATACATCTGGTCCCTGCTCCAGCGGCGAAAGGGCCCGCCAGACGCCGTCAGCAGGACTTTACTGACACCTCCATGCGTTGGCACACCGTGTGAGTCCGATGGCATGCATTGAAAAATGGCATTGTGTTCGCTGTCGATTGGCAACAGACGCGCACCAGCTTCGCGCACTGCCTGCATCAACAGGTGCCCTCCCATTACGAGAGACTCCTTGTTGGCAAGCAACAGGGTCTTCCCCGCTCGCGCAGCCGCGAGCGTGGAGGAGAGTCCGGCAGCGCCCACAATAGCGGCCATAACCACATCGACTTCAGGCGCGATAACAACATCGGACAAACCTGCTTCGCCATGCTTTACTTGCGTTACTGCTTCTTTGGGCAGTCGCTGTTGAAGTTCGGTCGCGGCCACCTCATCCATCATGACCGCAAAGCGCGGCTGAAATGCCAGGCACTGTGCGAGCATGGCGTCTACCGATGTATTAGCCGCCAGGGCGTGTACCTCAAACTTATTGGGATGTCGCGCAATCACATCGAGCGTATTGACGCCAATGGATCCGGTTGAGCCCAGCACAGTGACTGTTCGCTTTTCATCGTTCATAACTACCACCCCACCAGTAGCAGACCCAATGTATACACGGGCGCTGCAGCCGATAAACTGTCCAAACGATCCAGCACTCCGCCGTGGCCCGGTAGCAAACTACCACTATCTTTTACGCCGCTTTCGCGTTTGACCATACTGACGGTCAAATCTCCCACCACCGAAGCAAGTCCCGTTGTAATTATCACCGCCACAACAGAAACGAGCCCAATATGTGCCGCATGATCAGGCAGCAGATAAAATAATAGAAGTGCCAAAAGCACACAGGCGACAACGCCCCCCCAAAATCCTTCCCAAGTCTTCGCCGGACTCACCTGGTCAGCCAACTTATGCTCACCAAAACGTTTGCCCGCGAAGTAGGCGCCTATATCCGCCGCTGCCACTACAATGACCATCACCACCACCAGAATGCCTCCTTGCGGAAAACTCAGAAGATAGACTGCGGCTATCCAGGCTGGTACCAGAATAAGAAACCCCATCAGGCAACGCATAGCAGTGTTGCGCCAAAAAATTGCGCTATCTGGATAGCTCTTGATCCATAACAGAGCGAATGACCACCACAGGCATGCAACACCCAGAAAGGGCTGCACCATCTCCCTCGACGGCGCATCACCCAGATGGCAATACAAATAGATGACTACTAATCCCGCAAGCACTAATAACACATAGATTGCCCGCACCATGGGGTCCGAAAAACCGGCCATACGCGACCACTCCCATGCACCCAGCCCTATGAGAATACCAAACAAGAGCGCAAGCCCAGGCAGTGGCAAATAAACAATAGACGCCACAAATAAGCCAGCCATGATCAGGGCGGTGATAACGCGCTGTTTAAGCATTCAAATCTCCGACCCCAGCTACTCCGCCGGCCTCTCTGAGACCAAAACGACGTTCACGAACACTGTATTCCGCCAATGCGCGAGCGAATTCAGCTTCCCCAAAGTCGGGCCATAAAATGTCGGTGAAGTACAACTCACTATAGGCAAAATGCCAAAGCATAAAGTTACTAATACGGGCATCACCACCAGTGCGTATACACAAATCCGGTGGGGGTAAATCGCCGATAGAGATATTCTGATCAATCAGCTCGGGCGTAATATCCTGCGGCTGAAGGCTTCCCCCCTGGACTTGCAGAGCCAACTTTTGCGCCGCTTGAGCAATATCCCACTGACCACCATAGTCAACTGCAATCACCACAGTGGCGTCAGTATTGTTCCTGGTCAGAGCCTCGGATTGGTCCATTAGGCGCTGCTGTCGCTGACTGAAACGGCTGCGTTCGCCGATAAATCGAACGCGAATTCCGTCCTCGTGCAATTCTCTGACTTCATTTCTCAAGTAGCGGGATAAGAGGGCCAGCAACGCGCGTACTTCAGGTAACGGTCGACCCCAGTTTTCGCTGCTGAAAGCAAACAGTGTAAGCACTTCGACACCATGGTGCTTACATGCGCGTAAAACACCGCGCACTGCCTCGACGCCCGCACGGTGCCCGACTGGACCCGATACACGGTTCCGCTTTGCCCACCGATTATTACCATCCATGATTATAGCGACGTGTCGGGGAATTACCGGAGCAGCGTCCGTGCCCGACGAAGAAAAATTATCACGACTAGACACTGGCGAGCGCTATATTTCCATCAGGTCGGCTTCTTTCGCAGCCAACAACTTTTCAATTTGAGTAACGAAACTATCGGTCAATTTCTGCACGTTATCCTGCCCGCGGCGCTCCTCATCTTCACTAATTTCTTTTTCTTTCACTAGATCCTTAAGCATAGCCATAGCATCGCGCCTGGCGTTGCGCACTGAAACCCGAGCCGATTCGGCCTCTTGTTTAGCCTGGCGGGTAAAGCCCTTACGGGTATCTTCGGTCAACATGGGCATAGGAATACGCATTACCTCTCCCGCGGTAGCCGGATTCAGGCCGAGATCGGACTTGTAAATGGCTTTCTCGACGGCAGGAATCATGCTTTTGTCCCAAACGGTCAGCAACAGCGTCCGGGCATCTTCTACCGAGACATTCGCAACCTGATTGATGGGTGTATCAGAACCGTAGTATTCAACTCTCAATCCTTCCAGCAAGCTGGGGTGCGCCCGCCCCGTACGAATCTTGTTAAAGTGATGGGACAAAGATTCCAGGCTTTTACTCATTCGCTCCTGTGCTTCATCTTTTATGTCATCAATCATATTGGTAGTCCTCTCTCGGTCGCGTTACGCGATCAAGGTGCCTTCGTTTCCGCCTCTGACAATGTTGAGCAATGCACCGGGTTTCTCCATTTCAAATACGCGCACCGGCATATTGTGATCACGACAGAGACAAATAGCAGTCAAATCCATGACCTCCAGTTTTTTGTCCAACACTTCATCATAGGTAAGGTGTTCGTACTTTACTGCGTCAGGAACTTTCATTGGATCGGCGGAGTAAACGCCATCAACCTTTGTGGCTTTGACCACGAGGTCTGCATCCATTTCAATAGCACGCAAACAGGCAGCAGAATCAGTGGTAAAAAAAGGATTTCCAGTTCCCGCAGAAAAGATAACAACATCGCCATTCATAAGTGCACGAATTGCCTTGCGCCTGTCGTAGTGATCTACCACCCCACTCATAGGGATGGCAGACATCGCTTGCGTTGCAATGTTAGAGCGCTCCAGAGCATCGCGCATTGCCAATGCATTCATAACGGTTGCGAGCATGCCCATTTGGTCTCCGGTCACCCGGTCGAGGCCCGCTTTTTGCAGCGCCGCGCCGCGAAACAGGTTACCGCCGCCCACCACAAGACCCACCTGCACTCCGATTCCCACTAATTGCCCTATGGCCATGGCCATCGAATCCAATACTTTGGGATCTATTCCGAAACTTTCACTACCGGTAAGTGCCTCGCCACTGAGCTTGAGCAGTATCCGTTTATATTTTTTATCCGCTGCCAACTGGGGCATAAAACTCCCTCCAAAAGCTGACCGGTATGTTACAGGACATCAGGCTATAGCCCTAGTGGCTTTGGGTTATATTTCTGGCTCTTTGGGTTGATCACCGGTCCAAGCCCGGGAAATGGCGTCGATTGTGTCCACAAGTGTTTCTGGAACACGCTAAGGACACACTCATATATTAAGGGTGGCGGCATTCAGCATCATCAGATCGAAACCTGGTTTCAAGGTTCCTATGTGTAATTCTACGGCTGCACAAAAGCCCAGCTCACAAAAAACGAGGCCAAAGCCCCGTTTTCGAAGATCTCCTCATGTAAACCTAGCCGTTGAGCTGTGCCGCAACCTCATCAGCAAAATCAACCTTCTCGACCTCAATCCCCTCACCCACTTCAAAGCGTATAAAGGAAACCGCCTCTGCACCAGCAGCGGAAACCAGCTTGCCGACGGTTACATCAGGATCCTTAACGAAAGACTGCTCAAGAAGACTGTTCTCTGCCAGGTACTTCTTGATACGACCACCTATCATCTTTTCTATGATCTCCGGTGGCTTGCCTGATTCCTGAGCCTGTGCCATAAAGATTTCTTTCTCCTTCGCCACCCACTCTTCCGGCATATCGGCCGCAGCAACAACCTGGGGGTTTACTGCCGCAATGTGCATTGCTACATCTTTGGCCAGATCTTGGTCACCACCTTTGAGCTCAACCAGAACAGCAATTCGATTATTACTATGAACATACGCGCCCACGACACCCGAATCGGCACTAACCACTTCGATGCGACGCACACCTATATTCTCCCCAATTTTTTGCACGAGCGCTTCCCGCGTGGTTTCTAATTCACCCGCCATCAGCGTCGCCACGTCCTTGTTCTTGGAAGTGAAAGCAGCATCAACTACTTTATTAACAAAACTTAGGAAGTTCTCGTCTCTCGCGACGAAATCAGTTTCGCTATTTACCTCCACCAGCACACCGTAGCTACAATCATCTGCGACTCGAGTAGCAACGACGCCATCGGCCGCAGTACGGCCAGCTTTCTTGGCAGCTTTCATGCCGCTTGATTTTCGCAGTTCTTCTATCGCCAGATCGACGTCGCCACCGACAGCAGCTAGTGCCTTTTTGCATTCGAGCAGACCGAGACCCGTGCGCTCTCTCAATTCTTTAACCAGTGCTGTAGACATTGGTATTTCTCCTCTTAAAATTCCAGGAACCCGGTTCCTGAAAACAAAAACCCCCGGGAGTTATACCGGGGGACATTCAACTCCCTGACGCGTAACGTGCTCGCATCAAACTCTGTCAACTATTTTGCCGGAGATACCGGTTTTTCACTGACTTCAGCTTCAGTTGCGGGGCTAGCTACCGGTTCCGCCTCAGCAGACACAGCTTCTGCTACCGCCTCAGCAGGTGCAGCTTCTGCTACCGCCTCAGCAGGTGCAGCTTCTGCTAACGCATCAGCAGGAGCGAGTTCTTCTTCGACAAATTCGTTCTTTGTCGCAGCAGCTTCACCCGCTTCAAGTTTGCCTTGCAAGCAGGCATCAGCAACCGCGGTAACATACAACTTAACGGCGCGAAGTGCGTCATCATTACCCGGGATAATGTAATCCACACCATCGGGGTTGCTGTTGGTGTCGACAATACCAATGACGGGAATACCCAGTTTATTCGCCTCTGTGATGGCGATGCGCTCATGATCAACATCCACGACAAACAAGGCATCGGGAAGTCCACCCATATCCTTGATTCCACCGATACTACGCTCAAGTTTTTCCATGGTCCGTGAGCGCATCAGGGCTTCTTTCTTAGTCAATTTCTCGAAGGTGCCGTCACCCACCTGGGCTTCCAGATCGCGCAAACGCTTGATCGAAGCACGTATGGTCTTGTAATTCGTCAACATGCCGCCCAACCAGCGGTGATTAACATAGGGCATACCGGCTAGTTCAGCCTGCTCCTTAATGACCTTGCCAGCAGCACGTTTAGTGCCAACAAACAGAATCTTGTTCTTGTTCCCTGCCAGGCGCTTGACGAGGTCCAGCGCTTCGTTGAACGCGGGGACGGTATACTCAAGATTGATGATGTGGATTTTATTGCGAGCGCCAAAGATGTACGGATCCATTTTGGGATTCCAGTACCGAGTTTGGTGACCAAAGTGCGCGCCCGCCTGAAGCAGCTCACGCATACTAACTTGTACTTGTGACATAAATAGTTACCTTGTATGGGTTAGGCCTCCACATACCCCTGCGATCAAACCAGCCAGGCCTTACGGTCCGGACGGCACCCTGATACAGGTCATTAGTATGTGTGTGTCGTTTTGGGTTTCTCTTCCTCGTGGCCCGGCTTCATCTACCAGATTAGTCTGACAGCCCCGAAAAGAGGCGCGCTTTATACCATAGAGAAGGCAGGGTTTAAAGGGCTACGGCGCGACTCCTGCCCCGCGCAGTACTCATTAGGCGCTGCAATGGGGTAGAATGTTGCCGCCACAGAGCACCACCACTGACAGCATATTTTGTTTTATCCTTATAAATTAACGGGTTAACGATGGCCACATCGATTAAAACAGAAACAGAAATAGAGAAAATGCAAACCTCCGGCCGGCTTGCGGCCGAGGTCCTGGAAATGATCCTGCCGCACGTGCAGGCAGGGATTACGACCGGGGAATTAGACCGCATTTGTCATGAGCACATCACTGGGATCCAACATGCCATTCCCGCCCCCCTCAACTACAACGGTTTTCCGCGCTCAATTTGCACGTCTGTGAATGACGTGGTGTGCCACGGCATTCCTTCGGACACAAAGAAGCTGAAAGATGGCGACATCATCAATATCGATGTCACCGTGATCAAAGACGAATTCCACGGCGACACCAGTATTATGGTACCGGTGGGATCGGCGGCAAGTCATGCGTCTCGACTGATTCAGGTCACACAAGAGTGTTTGTACAAAGGCATTGAACTGGTCAAACCCGGCGCTACTTTGGGCGACATTGGATTCGTCATTCAGCAGCATGCAGAGAAAAATTACTACTCGGTCGTACGCGAGTACTGCGGCCATGGCATCGGAAGAGTATTCCACGAAGAGCCGCAGGTACTCCACTATGGACGCAAGGGCACTGGAATGGTACTGGAACCGGGCATGACATTTACCATTGAACCCATGATCAATGCGGGCAAGCGGCATACCAAATTAAATAAACTGGACGGCTGGACAGTTACCACACGCGATGGCCGCCTATCTGCCCAGTGGGAACACACCCTATGCGTGACAGAAAATGGGTGTGAAGTACTAACCCGGCGAAGTAACGAACCAGGCTTGAGCGCATAGTGGCTGTTTCGGAAATAGCACTGCCTCCTAATATGTTTGATGTCGCTGCATTTAAAGCCCAACTCGCGGGTGGTGACGCAATCCAATGCAGCAAGAGTGCTATTGCAAAATCCACAGACTATCTTCATGGGCAATTTCGCCAAGGCGGCCAGGCGAGAGATCTCATACGCCAGCGCGCATCCTTTATCGACACACTCCTGGGCGTCTTGTGGGATAGCCAGACGTGGGGGGATTCGGACCTCGCAATGGTCGCTGTCGGCGGCTATGGCCGTGGAGAATTGCACCCGCATTCGGACGTTGATCTTCTGTTTCTGCTGGGTGATGACTGTGATAGTTGCAGGGACATACTCTCAAGCTTCCTGGCTTTGCTATGGGACATCGGCCTCAACGTGGGTCACAGCGTGCGTAATGTGAGTGAATGCGTGGAGCGCGCCGCCGAAGACATCACCATCTTGACTAACCTTATGGAGGCTCGCGTCATACGAGGGCCTGAAGGTTTAATGCATCAGGTACGCGATCTTACTAGCCCGGAGAAAATGTGGTCCAGCCAGAATTTTTTCCAGGCCAAGCTCGAAGAACAACAAGCCAGACATAAAAAGTTTGCCGACACCGAATACAACCTTGAACCCAATGTCAAAGGCTCTCCGGGTGGATTGCGCGATTTACAGATGATTGGCTGGATAGCAGAGCGCCACTTCGGTGTGGAATCACTGGAAAAAATTACCGCTGAAGAATTTCTCAATCCCGAGGAAATGGCTCTTCTATCTTCCGGAAGAGATTTTATGTGGCAGGTGCGCTACGCACTTCACATGATCACCGACCGGGAAGAAGACCGGCTATTATTCGACCACCAGCGTGAACTCGCTGCACTGTGGGGACTCGAGGATGGAGACAAGCTCGCTGTAGAACAGTTTATGCAAACATTCTATCGCTGGGCTTTGGCCGTGGGACAGTTGAATGAAGTGTTGATCCAGAACTTCGATCAAGCCATCCTGCGCCAGAACAGGGAGGATGAAATCAGTATCCTCAACGATCGATTCCAGATCCGCAACGGCTATATCGAGGCACGCGACATCGGTCTTTTTAACCAACACCCCCGTGCCCTCATGGAGGTTTTCCTACTCTGTGCGACGCATGAGGAAATTACCGGGGTTGCGGCCTCTACCATCCGCTTGATTCGCGACAATCGCTCGCTTGTGGACGATGCGTTCAGGGCCGACAAACACAACAAGCAAACATTTCTAAAAATCCTGGGCAGTCCCAATAAAATGACCCGACAGCTGCGTCGCATGACCAGTTACGGGATCCTGGGGAACTACCTGCCAGAATTCGGCCGGATCATGGGACAAATGCAACACGATCTTTTTCACACCTATACAGTTGACGCCCATACCTTGGAAGTGATCAAAAATGCGCGGCGTTTCCAGTTCCCCATTTACGAGGAGAAGTTTCCGGTAACCAGCAGAGTGGCACGACGACTGCGAAAACTAGAGCTTTTATATATCGCCGCTCTCTACCACGATATCGGCAAGGGCCGAGGTGGAGATCACTCTGAATTGGGGGCTGTAGATACCGAGCTCTTTTGTAAGTCACATGGGATGGATGAGAAAGATACCGAGCTGGTCGTTTGGCTGGTACGCAACCACTTGCTTATGTCGGCCGTAGCACAACGCAAGGACATCTCCGACCCGGAGATTATCCAACAATTCGCCGAACATGTGGGTGATGAGGAACACCTGGACTATCTCTTCACACTGACGGTCGCGGATATCAACGGCACAAATCCCACTTTGTGGAACGCCTGGCGCGGTAGCCTGCTGCGCCAGCTCTACACCGAAACCAGGCGTGCCCTGCGTCGCGGCCTGGACAATCCCGTTGACAAGCAGGTTTTGGTAGAACAGGCACGACACGCATCCAGAGACATGCTCGAAGGCCGCGGTTTTACACCGGAAGAGCTAGAAGATATTTGGCGCGGCCGCAGCGAAGACTACTTCCTGCGGGAGCGCACCGAAAACATCGCGTGGCACACAGAGGGCATCTCAAGCCATCACGAACGCGACAAGCCGCTGGTAATGGTTCGCAATAATGCTGAGTCGAGTGTGGCCAACACCACGCATATTTTCATCCACGCGCGCAGCAGCGTGCAGTTATTTCCCAGAATTTGCACCAGCCTGGAACAACTGGATTTAAGCGTACACGACGCCCGCATATACGACGCCAACGACGGCATGAGCTTGGAAACATTCTTTGTCCTGGACTCCAGCGGCCAACCGATCGCCGACGACAGTGCACGCATCGCACACATCAAGGAATACCTCACTGAAAATCTGAGCAACGACGCGATCGATACAGGCATGGGTGCACGGCGCACTCCCAGGCAGTTCAAATCGTTCTCTATCCCGACAGAGACCGAAATGTCCGTGGATGAAGTTAAAAATGTCTCGGTGCTGGAAGTGTCCACACCCGACCGTCCTGGACTGCTCGCGCGTCTTGGAAAAATATTTGTCGCATTCAATGTTGAACTTCAAGCCGCAAAAATCCAAACCCTGGGTGAGCGTGTAGAGGACGTATTTTTTCTTACCGATGAAAACCAACAGGCCATCACCGACCCGAAACTGTGTCGCGCAATACAACAAACAATACGCGACGAGCTCGACGAACAGGCCGCCGCCTGACACCGTATGAACCCCAACTTACAAAGCCTACAGCCCTACCCTTTTGCCAAACTACAACAGTTGTTTTCAGACCTGACACCAGCGCTGCAAAAAACACGCATCGCCCTGTCCATTGGCGAACCACAACATGCGTCACCGGCATTTGTACTGGAAACCCTATCCAAAAACCTACACCGGCTGGGTAATTATCCCACGACTGCCGGGTTGCCCGAATTGAGACATGCGATTAGCACCTGGTTAAAACATCGTTACGCGCTATCCGAAGTCGATTCTGACACCCAGGTTTTACCGGTAAACGGTACCCGGGAGGCCCTGTTTTCGTTTGCGCAGGCAGTAGTCTCGCCCGAACAACACGCGCTCGTGATGAGCCCCAACCCCTTCTATCAGATATACGAAGGCGCAGCCCTGTTAGCGGGCGCTACCCCGCACTTTCTAAACTGTACCGCCGAGTCTGATTATTTACCTGACTTCAGCCGCGTAACAGAGCAACAGTGGCAACAATGTCAACTTCTGTATTTGTGTAGCCCCGGCAACCCCACTGGCGCCGTTATGTCGACGGAACAACTACAAAATATTATTCGGCTAGCGCGGGAATTCAATTTCATTATCGCTAGTGATGAATGCTATTCAGAAATCTACGTCGACGAGGCGTCACCACCTCCAGGGCTTCTACAAGCGTGCGCTACCATGGGCGACAACGACTTCCGCAACTGCGTTGCCTTTCACAGTTTGTCGAAGCGCTCTAACTTACCGGGCCTGCGCTCGGGTTTTGTCGCAGGTGATGCAGAGGTTCTGCGCGCCTTTGGCCAGTATCGTACCTATCATGGCTGCGCGATGCCCATACATCACCAGTTGGGTAGTATTGCAGCGTGGAATGATGAACAGCATGTCATCGCCAACAGACAGCTGTATCGCGATAAGTTCTCCGCCATTCTTCATATATTCGAGAACAAACTCCCTTGCTCGGCTCCGGAAGCCGGCTTTTATCTATGGCCCGAAACACCGATAAGCGATCTTGAGTTGGCCCGCAAACTCTATGTCGAAGAAAACGTTGTCGTGTTGCCAGGCCGGTTCCTCGCCAGGGAATCCGAGGGCGTCAATCCCGGCGAGAATCGCTTGCGTATGGCGCTGGTAGCTTCTCAGGCTCAATGCGAGGAAGCGGCACGGCGCATCGTCCACTGCGTGAGCAGGCTGTAGATTTACGCATGCTAAAGGCTGAACGCGTAGATTTTGTATTGCAGCGCTTGCAGGCGCTATATCCTAAAACGCCAGTGCCTCTGGACCACTCCGATCCGTATACCCTGTTAATTTCAGTATTGCTCAGCGCCCAGTGCACTGATAAGCGAGTCAATAAGGTAACGCCCGCGTTATTTCGACTAGCAGACAACCCAAAGGATATGGCCGCTCGCGAAGTACGCCAAATCAGGGGCATCATAAAGCCCTGCGGGCTATCACCGCAAAAATCGAAGGCAATCAAACGTTTGAGCGAGATTTTGCTCGAGGAACACGACGGTGAAGTCCCCGCTGATATGGAAGCACTTGAACGATTACCCGGGGTGGGACACAAAACGGCTAGCGTGGTGATGTCGCAAGCGTTTGGAGTACCGGCATTCCCCGTGGACACTCATATCCATCGCCTGGCGCAGCGTTGGGGCCTGACCAACGGCCGAAATGTTGTACAGACTGAGAGAGATCTCAAACGCCTGTTTCCAGAGAAATATTGGAATCGGCTGCATTTGCAGATTATTTTTTATGGGCGGGAGTATTGCTCCGCACGTGGTTGTGATGGGCGAGTTTGTGAGATATGTCGCACGTGTTACCCGCTGCGCAAGCACCCCAAAAAAACTATCAAAGCATAAGCCGAGCTTAAAGAGTATTCAGCATTATCCCCGGAGCAGAAGTCAAAAGTGTTTCAGAGCACGGCCGTAAGTTTTCCGATACATTCAATTGCGCAGCAGCACTGAAATCAGACCTGGCATGGACCATGTCGAGGATTTCCGAGGCCCAACAGACCGGTAACCTGCGTCAAATCTTGCTATTCACAGTGAACACAATGGCCCCACACTGCTATAACAAACCATCCGTATTTGCTATCCTACGCGCCCCCTGAGCCCAAACCGCTGATTTTGGAGTCACAACATGATTACGCTCTACGGCATAAAAAATTGCGACACCGTGAAAAAGGCGCGCAAGTGGCTCGATGCACGCAGCATTGAATACACGTTTCACGATTTTCGCGAAGACGGCGTGGATAAAGAAGCGGTGGCAGCATGGATGAAAGAACTAGGCTGGCAGAATCTGCTGAACAAACGCAGCACCAGCTGGAAGGCGCTAGACGAAAAAACCCGGCTCAATATGGATGAAAAATCTGGTATCGCCTCAATTTTACAACAGCCTACCCTGATCAAGCGACCATTGTTAGATACGGGACACCAGCGCTTTACTGGATTCTCTGCGGTAACTTACGACAAAATATTTAGTGCACACAACCTCTGATCGAGGTTCAAATCTCAAGGTGGAATTAGAATGACAACAAGCGCATTTGCCTTTGGTCTGGGTGTCGGCACCCACAACAGCGAGGGAGACTGGCTGGAAATATTTTTCCCGCAACCACTCGTCAATCCCTCTGCAGCTCTGGTTGAGGCAACTGTAAATTGCGATTCTAATCAGGCGCTCACGCAGGACCAACTGGGTAAGCTACAGGCAGCACTGGCTGCCGCTGGAGAGAACGAACAGGCAGAAATCGCATCCAAGTTGGGCAATAGTGACAAGCCCGTCGTGGCTGTCCTGTTAGAGGAAGATAACCCACCTGGCAATGTGCCGGAAGGCTACCTCAAATTGCACCTGCTATCCCATCGTCTGGTAGCACCGCACGGCACTAATCTCGACGGCCTGTTTGGCATACTACCCAACGTCGCCTGGACTAGCGAAGGCGCTATTGATATCAATGAATTGCCTGAGCGCCAACTCACCGCAAGGTTGCGCGGCGAGATTCTGGAAGTGAGCTGCATCGACAAATTTCCCAAGATGACAAACTATGTCGTTCCAAGCGGAGTGCGCATCGCGCATACAGCAAGAGTTCGACTGGGCGCCCACCTAGGCGAGGGAACCACCGTCATGCATGAGGGCTTCGTCAACTTTAACGCCGGCACCGTGGGTCCAGGCATGATCGAGGGGCGCATTTCAGCAGGCGTGCTGATTGGTCGCGGCTCAGACCTCGGCGGGGGCTGCTCCACCATCGGAACACTCTCTGGCGGTGGCAATATCGTGCTTTCAGTGGGCGAGGAATGCTTGATCGGCGCCAATGCTGGCATCGGCATCCCGCTCGGAGACCGCTGTACCGTGGAGGCAGGCCTATTTGTCACCGCGGGCACAAAGGTTACTATGCTCGATGCCCACGGCATGCCGGCAGAGACCGCGAAAGCACGGGATCTGGCTGGCAAGTCTGACTTACTGTTTCGCCGTAACTCTACAACCGGTGCAGTGGAGTGTCTGACTAACCGCAGTGCGGTAGAATTGAACCAGGAATTACACGCTCACAATTGAGACCAGAGGCGAGTTGATAACGTGGAAAGAACACTGGAACTTTGTTGCGAACTGATTCGCAGACAATCGGTTACCCCCGAGGATGCAGGATGCCAGGCGCTGATGATGCAGGAATTGCGTGCGCTTGGTTTCAACTGCACCGAGCTTACCTTCTCAGAAGTGAGCAATTTCTGGGCCGAACGCGGCGACGAAGGGCCGATAGTGGTTTTTGCGGGTCACACCGATGTCGTGCCCACCGGACCTGCAGAGCGCTGGGATACGCCCCCCTTTGAACCTACCGTAAAGAATGGCCTGCTGTTTGGTCGTGGCAGCGCAGACATGAAAGGCAGCCTGGCGGCTATGCTAGTGGCGTGCGAGGAGTTCGTGGCGGAACACCCGGATCATCCGGGACGAATCGGCTTCCTAATCACCTCCGACGAGGAGGGGCCAGCCGTGAACGGTACTGTAAAGGTTCTGGATTACCTGCGTGAGTCAGGCCAGTCAATAGACTGGTGCGTCGTGGGCGAACCCTCCAGTTCAGCTGCCCTGGGTGATGTTGTCAAAAATGGCAGGCGCGGCTCACTGGGCGGCGTACTGACAGTCCGTGGTGTGCAGGGTCATATCGCCTACCCCCACCTTGCGGACAACCCCATTCATCGTCTCCTGCCTGCCCTACAAGCACTTACGACAGAACTATGGGATGAAGGCAACGATTTTTTTCCGCCCACATCCATGCAAGTGTCCAACATTAACAGCGGCACCGGCGCCACGAATGTGATCCCGGGGGAAGTTCAGGTTCTGTTCAATTTTCGTTTTTCCACCGAGGTAAACGACAGTGAATTACGGCAGCGAACAGAATCCATTCTGCAGACTCATGGTCTCAACTTCAGTATTGAATGGCAATTGAGCGGACAGCCATTCCTGACCTCTCCTGGAACACTACTGGAGGCAACAGTGGCTAGCGTTATAGAAGTCACTGGATGCGAACCGGAATTATCAACGGCTGGAGGAACTTCCGATGGCCGCTTTATCGCTCCTACCGGTGCCCAGGTCGTGGAGGTTGGCCCAATCAACGCCACCATCCACAAGCTCAATGAGGAAGTGTTGGTCGCAGACTTACCTCGCCTGGCTGATATCTATAAAGGGATACTGAAACGCCTCCTGCTATAAAGTGTCTAGCTGCTGCTGCAACCCCATACGCGCAAAGCCTGGGTTGTCCTCGCCGGGCACTACCAACACTTGCTCGCTACCTAAAGCAGCAAGACTGGCGGCGACGACTGTATCCGCGGCCATCCACATTTGCTCTGGCACCCTGGTACGGTCAAAGCCGTTATCCGCCATGGGATCGTGAAATTCTGTGCGCGTAAATCCAGGACACAGCGCCTGCACTTCAATACCCGTCCCGACTAACTCCGCCTGCAACGCCAGCGAATAGTAATTCAGGAAGGCCTTGGTGGCGCCGTATACTGCCATTCCCTTGCCGGGAACAAAACTGCCCAGTGAAGACACATTGATAACGACACCCCTACCCCGTTCGCACATGAACGGGATGACCGCGCGGCACAGGGTGATGCTGGCGTCAATATGAAGGTTCACCATCGCACGCTGACCCTCAATGGGCAGGTCGGCAAAATTGCCAAAAGTACTGAAACCCGCATTGTTGACCAGGTAATCAACCGGGCCCTGTTGGCGTATTGTCTCCATGGTTTTCGCGACGCCCTCGACGCTACCAAGATCCGCTTCCAGACAATGTACTTCAGCAGTACCGGCTAACTCGGTTGCCAAAGCGACGAGCCTGTCCTCGCGGCGGGCTACCGCAATAATGACATCACAACGGGATGCCAATTGCCGGCAAAACTCCCTGCCCAACCCCGCAGATGCGCCTGTCACTAACGCTGTTACTTTATGAGCGGACATGAGTTCTCCCGGTGGTTGTCGGTAACGGTGATCAGCTTAAGGTGAAGCACACAATTCACGCTTGTGTGTGACCGACCCTTCAGTGTAAATAAAATCAGGACAATTTGCGGTGCACGTAGACATCAAAACGCACCGCGCTGCCTGCTATGTGATGTGACGGGGGAGGCCCCGCCAGACTAGGTGCTTTTGCAGGCCGCTTGACTACTACTCTAGCGGTATTGAGCGCTAATGCCCAGTCCAATAGCGAACCCGCTTCCTCGGCATTCGAGGAATGGTCCAACAGCGTCTGTATTAGTGCCATCTCTTTTTTTACCGCCGCACTCTTACTACGTTGGGGGAACATCGGGTCCAGGTAAACAACATCCACGCCCTGAAGGTCGCTAACCTTCAGCGTGCGAACATCAACAGAACGCAAATACATACGTTGCGATACCGCGGCAAGCCAGGGATCACCTGTGTCTGCGGCGACGCGCATACCGGCACGCAATAACTCAACCATGAGTGGCTCGCGCTCACACAACGTGACCAGACAACCCAAATCAGCAAGCACAAAAGCGTCGCGACCCAATCCCGCAGTTGCATCCATTACGCTCAGTGGGGACTTTTTACCCACGCCCACCGCCCGGCCCAATAATTCATTGGCGCCAGAACGGCGACGATGGCGCATACCGTCACTACCGAAATCCACAAATACCGGTCCGGGTGCTCCACGCCCTGTTTGCTGTAAATACAGTGCGGCAGCGTTAACAATAAGTACCGCGTTTCCGCTCTCGCAGCACACCGGATCGGATCCGGTTTCTAACAGGGGCAGACCAAGTAGCGCAGCCAACTCGGCGGCACGCATTTCATCGACGGTCGCAGCGGCAATCAGTGCCAAGTGCAGCGAATGGGGGCGCGATTCAGAATTCGCCAAAGCGTTTCAATCCCCGCTACTGGCCAGCATAGCCTCCAGGCGACTGCAGTTGTGCTGGATCGCCTCCATGTACAAATGCTGGCCGTCAAAATGGTCCGCTGCGTACTGGTGCATACTGTCAAAATGGCCATCGAGTCGAACCTCAATGGCCGTACGCATAAATCCAGGGGTCTGCTGCAATAGTTGTTCTGGCGAACGATAAAGGACGCCTTTATAGGGCACTTGGGTCTCTTCGCCGGCCATGCCGCCAGCGGCAAACTCCTCAAATAGAAAATCGCGACACTTTTGTACGTAAGCAACATCGGCCATTTGCGCTATAAGATCCGCCGAACCCAGCAATTTCCCCAGCACATGCTCCTGCTCATTGGCCACATAAAGATCTCGAGGATCCACTTCATAGCCGGTAAAATGGAGAATGCGCGCACAGGGGTCAACCATGTACTGCAGGCCGACGCGTGGCAAGTAGTCTGAGATGAACCGAATTCCGCGGCTCACATGCACACGAGTATAGGCTGCACCATTCTTGTGGCGAGTGTCTCGCGTTCGTCGAATATACCCCGAGTCGTGAAAGAGCGCGGCGCCAATACCGATCATGGCCTGATCCGGCGCAAGTCCATCATCGGTCGGATGACGTCGGCCATGGCCATCTATGAGTCGCGCCATCGCGAGCGTAACATCCAGCACATGCTGAGCGTTGTGGTAGCGCACATCACATGCTCGGAACCCGGGATAGGTGCCGTTGTAGAGTCGACTGAAATCACCAAACAACACCGGAAGAGGTGCAAAATCGAAACCCGGATACCGCTTACCGAGTATTTGCATTACCTCCCCCATGACGGCCTTCGGATCAGACACATCTACGCTGTTGCTAACGTCCATATGTCCAGCTCGCTGAATTTGCCCCACCATCAAAAATTTAGTCCTCAGTTATAGTTTTAACGCTGCGCTTTTTAAGCATACTTGCCAGGTCATCGAACAGGACCTCAGCTATCGGCGCCGCCCCCGAGCGCTCCGCCTCGTTCTCCTGTGAGATAATTGGCTGGGCGCGATGGGGCAACTTTTCACCGCCCAGGCCCAAGGAAAGAGGCCTGCCTTCCAAATCAATGTCTATTTGAAGATTATAGGCAAAGCGCGACAATCCATGCTTATCAACGATGCGAAAGCGACGCGGCCGGGACTGGCCGTCCTGCTCTACACCCTCCGTAAGCCAACATGTGATAGCGTCTATAGGCTTGCCCGACAGCGGGATACCTTGCAGGGCCGGCAATACACGACTAACCGCATTGACAAACGAAGTCGCCGATACCGCCGTTATCGACTGGACACTCTCAGAGCCCCAAACTGCTTGCTCACAATGAAATTCACCAATAAACACCTGGTTCGCCTGAGCCAAATCCAGCATACGCGCGAGCTCAATAGTGACGTCGCCAACAATGAAACTCAGCACAGAGGGATTTACACCTTCGGCCTGATACAGCTCATAGTGACCACCTATGTGATACCCGGTTCGAATCACCGGTACCGTATGGCCACGGGAAGCCGCCTGCGCAACCGCATTATCCGCCACTACCAGCAACATAAAAATAAACAGATCCTGATTCGCGCTAGGGCTCAAGTCCCGATTCCAGATGTAATACCCATCGCCGGTCGTGGTACGGGCAAAATTAATTTCAATACCTTGCGCCAACAGCTTGTTGTAGGCGGAATTTAGAGAGTAAGAGAGACTGTTTAACTGGCTCGCTTGTTCGAACGGGGTATAAAGGGAGAAGTCCACAATATCGAACAACAATACTGCACGACTCTCAACGTAGCTTAGTCCGTAACGCTTTATGACCTGCTCAACAGCTCCCAGAACCTGCGCGTCTTCTAACAATGCTGTATTCAGTTTTATGAAGGTAGGCGAAACATCGAGCCGCTCACTGACAGCAAATATTTCCTCGCGGGTCTTTCGCCGTTGACCAGAGATCAGTTCGCGAACAAATGCCTCATTGGCCCGGCTATCATCTGTCTGAGCATCCCCAGTGGCGCAGTAGTTACCCAAAAAATAGTGTGGCACAAAAATAACCAGGACGCCGCGTTCGTCAGAACTCCAACAAAGCACGATATTCTGCCCCAGCCGCCACTGCTTCCTCAGCGTAATTTCCAGCGCCTTGAGGTTGCCACGTTGAACGATATTTATTGCACTGGGAGACTCTGCGCCGTTCGCAATTTCCGCTCCGTCACCAGACTTCCCTCGCCCCACATCCTCTGTGTCGCTCGATCTTGGCATCTCGATTCTCGTCTCAGTCGGCCCAAAGTAGTAGTGAACTGCATTAGAACTACTGGCATTATAAAGGCCTGTGGGCGTGGGAGCCATGCCTGAGATATGAGAAACAGCCACGATCAGTCAGAGATTTCAATAACAGATAGGAGCACCATACATAATGCACCGTTTGAACTATTTCCTTGTTGCTCTGGCATTTTTATTCCTATGTGCCTGTCAGGACTACGATTTCAAGGTAAACGAAAAAATCGTCTACGCCCCAATACCACTGTTTCGTGACTTCAGTACTCCCGACCCTGGCTTGACCCGCTGCCTGGAGCAGGCGATCAACGATGGCGCCATTACCGCCGCACAGCAACTGACCTCCATCGATTGCAGTTTCGCCGGCATTGAAAGCGTGGAGGGCCTGGCCACCTTTAACGCCCTGATAGCGTTGCGGCTATCATCCAACCAGGTTCGCAATCTTGTCGAAATCAACAAGCTCGCTGCCTTAGAGGTGTTGTATTTGGACGATAACCAGGTCATCGACCCCGTACCACTTTACGCTCTGCGCGCCCTACGCTATCTGGATCTCTCCGGCAATCAGGCTCTACAGTGCCCCAAAGAGGGTAATCTTGAACAGCTGGAGACACTTGTTCTCCCAAAACACTGCAATTGATTTACTCGCTGAGATCGTTCCTGAGAGTCCGTTTAGATAATTTATCGGCAGGCTAGCGCAAAGGTGTGCCGCGAGGAATCCTCATCGGGGTTTTTACCAGCAGGAACGAGAAGGAGATCACAACTCCGGTAAGCATTTTCTGGCGTCGCTTGTTGGGATGCGTTTTGGGGTGGATCGACTAAAGACAAAGAATCTAGCGTAAGTGTGCAAACGTAATTTTTGAAACTTCGGTAGTGACACTAAAGCCTGGGAGTCTGGATGAGCACCCTTTAGGTGGCCCCAGCAATATCCAGCCAGTCAAACCCGCTCGCCTGCTCAGCAAATATCACTCTTTCAAGGGTATCAAACACAGACAGCAGCGCATCCTCCGTAAGATCCTGGCGGTTATTCTTCTCACTGATATGCGCCACCACCAAATGGCGCAAACTGGCACTATCAATCTGCTGCAGAAATTCTGCTGCCTGCTGGTTGCTAAGATGTCCCCAATCCCCACCCACACGGCGTTTCAAATGCGGTGGATACGGCCCGTCCAGTAACAGCGGAAGATCGTGATTAAATTCCAGTAAAAGGCTGTGGCATCCGCGGAATTTATCGACAACATGAGGCGTAATACTACCCAAGTCCGTCAGAATTCCCAGGCGGCAATCCTTCCATTCCAGGCGGTATTGGCAGGGTTCAGCGGCATCATGGGGCACAGCAACAGCTTTGACCGACAGACATCCAATGGTGAAGTCGTCCTCGCAGTTAAAGCAACGCAATTCGTCACTGCCGTCACAGCGCCCGGTGCTGGAAGTGCCGTACGTTAGGTAAACAGGAACCTGAAACTTGCGTGACAGGGCAGCGACGCCGCTGCTGTGATCAGAGTGCTCATGGGTAACTAAAATGGCATCAAGTTGCTGAGGCTCAACATTCAGGCGAGACATACGTCTGACGGTGTCGCGCAATGAAAACCCGCAGTCAATCATCACCAGCGTGTCGCCGGCCCTAACCAGTGTGGCATTGCCTTTACTGCCCGACCCCAAAGAGGCAAATTGCACGGGAAACCTCGTCTGAAATGCTAGTCGATATTGCCTTTGATGAGAGCCAGCAGGCCCTGTTCTTCGCGCTTATCGAAGAGCGCAACTGAATCCTGAGATTGCAGCCTGATACTCACCGACTTATCAGGCTGGGCCTTCATCGTCACCAAGAATAATTGGCCGGCCATGGGATGCCCTTCATCACTACTCCACATCCAATCGAGCCACCCTGCCTCATCGCCGTCCTCTGGACCAAGAAGGCGCACATAATATATACCCGCGCTGCGGTCGCGATCGGTGATTTCAAAAGTAGACTCCTCCAGCGCTCGACCCAGCGACGCCCAGGCGCGATCGTACGGCAGTTCAAGTCGAATATAGGTGTATCCCCCGGGCGCTTCCTGCATGGAAATTTTGCCGCCGGCACTAATTCCCTGCTCTGCAATCATGGACACGGGCGGCGATTCGGCGCTGTCAGCCAGGTATTGTGCGATGGCACGTAACATCTCAGCAGCCTGTGCGGTATCGTCGGATTTAGCCGGCCACGCGTTCACGTTGCCCGCCTGGTCCATCTGCAAGACATGCAATTCGCTGGTGCCGCGCTGCACTCCTTGCTCCATGCGAAAGCGAAAACGCGATGCCATGGATTGACCCTCGACCGTGAACCATCCGGTTTCCATGATGCCAGCACGGGCGTCCACGCGCGCAACCTGCATACCTGAAGCCGACATAAAGCTGCGCACCTGCGGCCACACCTGCCCGGGAGGAACACTTATCAACGCCCAGCTTTCATCACCAAGTTTTTGAATACGCACAATTTCCGACCCGGAAGCCCCACTCACCAGTGGGGCGGGCCGGGGTACTTCAAACTCTCCCTCGGCAAGAAAGTTATCCTCGACCTTCGGGATAACATAAATTTCTCGCAGCGTTGCAGTGTCCATACCCTTGGGCACAGTAATGGGCTGTAGTTGAGGTGCCTTCTTATAGTCTTCAGATCGATCACGAAACAGACCTTTATCACCAAACAGGGATCCGCACCCGGTACCGGTCAACAACAGGGCGCTTAATAGCCCAACCTTCACCACCTTCATCTGCATTTTCATCAAACTCCCGCCACTTCCAGGGCATCGAGAACTGTTGCATGATACTGCTCGTCCAGCGACGTCAGGGGCAGGCGAATACCCTCCCCGATAATTCCACGCTGGTGTAGGGCCCATTTTACCGGAATGGGGTTCGGCTCTAAAAACAGAGCCTTGTTCAAAGGCGCTAATTGACGGTCAATTGCCTCTGCCTGTTCCCGGTCGCCAGCCAATGCCAACTGACACATCCGAGCCACTAGCACCGGGGCCACATTTGCAGAAACGGAAATACTGCCACTTCCGCCGTCGAGTATAAGCTCCATCGCGGTGGGGTCATCGCCAGAATAAATGGCAATCTGCTCGCCGCAGCGCTGGATGAGCTCTCGGCCACGCGCCAACTCACCGGTCGCGTCCTTGATTCCCGTGATGTTCTTGAGCTCCGCCAGCCGAAACACCGTGTCATTGCTCATATCAACAGCGGTACGTCCGGGCACATTGTAGAGAATCTGCGGCACAGTAACCGCCTCCGCAATGGCCTTAAAGTGTTCGTATAAACCCTGTTGGGTGGGGCGATTATAGTAGGGGGTGACCAGGAGACAGGCATCCGCTCCGGCATCAGCCGCTGCCGCAGTGAAGTCAATAGCCTCCACGGTGGAGTTGGAACCCGTCCCTGCGACCACCGGAATGCGGCCTGCAGTGTACCGCACGCAAAATCTGACGACTTCGCAATGCTCTTTTGGGTTTAGTGTAGAGCTTTCTCCGGTTGTGCCCACCGCCCCTATGGCAGCAGTACCAGATTCCAGGTGCCAGTCTATAAGACGCTCCAGACAATTCCAATCCACGCCGCCATCAGCGTGCATGGGGGTAACCAATGCGACGATACTACCGGTAATCATTGACTGTCTCCGCAACATGACCAGTGGGGTGCGAGTCTGCGCACAGATACCCACTGAGAAGCCCGTCATTATCCATGACAGCGGCAGGATGACAACCTAGCGCCACCCCCTGACAAAACAAGATCAAGCAGAAGGCGCTCTGGTGACGTAAAGTAATGCTGATGCGGCAGTTGTTTCGACACAATCAACCCTTGGTAATGGAGAACCCTGATATGAGATTACAGCCCGCGATAATCGCAGTACTGGTGTTTTGCGCCTGCTGGAGCTCGACCGGCGCCTCCGCGGGGGTAGTCCCACGGGTAGGTGATCTGTCTAAGGTAGACCTTGAATTTATGTCGCAACAGCGTCAGTCACTTCAGGATATGGCGGCACTGAATCTTGGTCGTCAGTTCAATGGTAACCGCGATCAGGACCTTGAATTACTGCAGGCCCTGTTGGACAGGAAGTTAGTAAGAGCCGACCAGACCCTGGAGCTGCAGGCGATGGGGGTTGTCATCGGTGATCTGCTGGCGCAAGAACTGGACATGCACTGGGTGATTTATGAAGATCGGGAGGGTCGCAGCCGTGCCCTGCGCTATAAAGCAACCGATGAGTTTCTGTTCCCGATCACCATGATCGCCAGGCGCCAGGAAGTGGGCAATCAGACACCCGTAGTCGATATTTACCAGAAAGCTCACGATATTATCTTTGAAAAGATACCGCCCCTGCCCTTCCAGTAGTGAGTGGTATTTACCGGAGGCAGCAATTAGACTGGAACCACCTTACTCAGTTCAAGAATCCATGAGTTTACGTCCACCCCAGTACAGCTTGCTTGGCAACGATCAGCACGCGACTTCGCTCGTGCTCACCGGGGACTGGGTGCAAGGCCAGAATCCAGAGAATTTCGGAGCATTCCAGGGTGAACTGGCGAGAGCACATCCGGCAAGCCTGACGGCTGACGGTGCTCAATTAGGTACCTGGGATTCGGTGCTGATGGCTTTTTTACTCCAGTGCCACGACTATTGCCAAACACAGGGCATCATCTTCGAAATGCGCAACATGCCACAGGGTGTGGACAAATTGCTAGCCGTTGCAACAGCAGTAGAGCCTCACGATCCGCCCGCTGAAGAGGGCGCCTCCTGGTTGAGCGTCCTCAGTCCTGTGAAGGTTCTGCACACGGCCTGGAAAGATATCCAGGGATCACTCGGATTTATCGGAGAGGTGTCTATCGCCCTCGCCCGGCTCTTTCGCGGCAAGGCCAACACACGCTTCACCGACTTTCTGAAGTTCTGTTTCCAGGCTGGCCCGGATGCCTTTGCCATCATCAGTCTCACCAGTGTCCTGGTCGGCATGATTCTGGGCTATCTTGGCGCCGTGCAGCTGTCGCAGTTTGGCGCGGAAATCTATGTTGCCGACTTGGTCGTGATCGGCATGCTTCGGGAAATGGGGGTACTGATGACAGCGGTGGTGATGGCCGGTCGCACCGGGGCAGCCTATGCGGCACAGCTGGGCACCATGCAAACCAACGAGGAAATCGACGCTATCACCACTATGGGCATCTCCCCGGTGGAGTTTCTAGTGGTGCCGAGAATGCTTGCGCTGATTATGATCATGCCATTGCTCACCATCTACGCTGATTTGCTGGGCATCGTCGGCGGCGGAATTGTCGCCGGCGGCATGGGTATTTCCCCGGTTCAGTACATAACACAGGCCCAGGCGGCGCTAACGTTTACTGATATTTTTGTGGGCCTCTTGAAGGCACTGGTGTTCGCTGTCCTTATTGCAGTTGCCGGTTGTCGCGCAGGTATTAACTCTGGCAGAAGTTCCGCTGCGGTGGGTCAGGCTGCAACCAATGCCGTGGTCACGGCCATTGTCTATCTCATTGTTGCCGACGCTGCGGTCAACATTGTGTTTCAACAGTTGAGTATATGACGGAACCCAACGAACAGCCCGCACACATCGAGGTCAGGGACCTCACCATGGCTTATGGTTCAGCCGTTATTCAACATAACCTGAATTTCAACATCAATAACGGCGATATCTTTGTCATCATGGGGGGCAGCGGGTGCGGCAAGAGTACCCTGCTTAAACACATGCTTGGCCTGATACAACCCAGCCGCGGTGATATCCTTTACAACGGAACCAGTTTTTTCCAGGCAAGTGACAGCGAGCAAGGCCTTATGCGACAAGGCTGGGGCATCAGCTATCAGTCTGGTGGGCTGTTCAGTGCCATGACCCTGGGAGAGAATATCACCTTGCCACTGGAGCTCTACACGCGTTATACCCCGGCAGAAATTGCTGATATCGTGGCTTACAAGCTGGCGCTGGTAGGCCTCGGTGGATACCAGTCTTACTACCCTTCCCAGATTAGCGGCGGCATGCAAAAAAGAGCCGCCCTGGCGCGCGCCATCGCGCTGGATCCTAAAATCCTTTTTTTCGACGAGCCTTCTGCCGGTCTTGATCCGATCAGTTCGCGCTTGCTCGATGAACTGATTGTGCAAATCAAGGAGTCCATGGGCGCGACCGTCGTAATAGTGACTCACGAATTGGCCAGCATATTTGCCATCGCCAATAACTCGGTCTACCTGGATAACAACAGCCACACGATGATCGCTTACGGCAACCCTGCGGATCTACGAGACAATAGCGAGCAACCGATAGTGAGGCAATTTTTGACACGGGCTGCTGCAGCCGATACAAAGGAAACACCATGAAAGAAAATCCAAATACCGTGGCCATCGGCGCCTTTGTGGTTGGGGCGCTCCTGATTGCCATCGCCACCCTGATTTTTCTAATGGGGTCCGGCTTCGGTAAGAAAGAAACTGTGGTCATGGTGTTCAGCGGATCGGTAAAGGGACTCAACGTCGGTGCCCCGCTTGCTCTGCGTGGTGTGCAAGTCGGAAAAGTGACCAAGATCGAACTACAGCTGAATTCCGACCAAGACAATATAATCATGATGGTCGAGGCGGTCTTTGATGAGAAGAACATCCGCCGCAAGGGTTCTGGCGACGTGGAACTGTCAGAAGAATTGATTTCTCGCGGCCTGCGCGCCCAGCTCAATAGCCAGAGCTTACTGACGGGGCTGCTGTATGTTGAACTGGATTTTCACCCGAACAGCCCGCTTCACCTGGTCGATATAGACTCGCCCTATATACAGCTCCCGACCATACCGACCAGTCTGGAACGGATTACCAAAAAGCTGCAGGACATTAATATTTCTAAAGTGGCCGGACAGCTGGAAAGCATCGGCGACGGCATCGACCAATTCGTAACTAGCAAGAGTTTTCAGGGTCTGCCCGACAACGTAACGAGCACCATGGATTCATTGCGCGAGTTGAGTGCACAGTTACAGGAGCAATTAGCCACCACAGGCCCCAAGCTGGATACCGTGCTGGATGAAACTGCCGAAACCGTCGCCACCGCAAATACAGAACTACCCAAGCTGGCGACCCTGGTGGAGGAAGATCTTAGAGCACTCAACAAAGCAATCTCAGCCGTCGAGCAGAGCATGACCAATATTGATGAGCTGGTCTCTCCCGATTCAGCAACGTTGTATCAGCTTAATAATGCGTTGCAGGAAATGACGCGCGCCGGAAGAGCATTGCAATCACTTGCATCCACACTGGAACAACAACCTGAAGCACTCATCAGAGGTAAACGGGGAACTATTAAATGACGCAGAACCGACTATTTTTACTCTTTGCAGCGTTAGCGAGCCTGATCCTGTCAGGTTGTGGCAGCAGCCCGGCCAATCAGTATTACGTATTGAGCGCCCACAGTTTTTCGGCGTCGTCCGACAACGCTCCCTCCGTGGGTGTAGGGCCCATTGAAACGCCCGAATACCTTAGCCGTGAAAACATGGTCCTACGCAGCACAAAGAACTACCTGGAGGTGTCTGCGGATTCTCTTTGGGCCGAACCTTTGGACAGCGGCATACAGCGAGTGCTGATCCTTAATTTGGCGGGGCAGCTAAAAACGCAGAACGTAGAATCTTTCCCGTGGCACCCCCGGCGAGCACCCGACTACGGCGTCAAGGTCAGTGTCCTGACAATGGATGCTAATACGCAAGTAGCCACTCTCACTGCGGAATGGCTGGTGTACCGTCCCTCTGACTCAAAACCGGTCAATCGACGTATCAGTCAACTTCAGCGGCCTTTATCCTCTGGTACGCCCGCAGCAGAGCAAGTAGCCGAGGCCTACAGTGATTTACTGTTTCAACTCAGCGAAATCATATCCGCCGCCATTGAGGATGATCTTAACCAACGTACACAGAGCACAGGCGCTTAAAGCTCAAAAAAAACGGGTGGTTACTGGCTAGAAGTCGTCTGCGCGCAACATGGCGTCGGAACCACCATCGACGAAAAATACTGAACCGCAAACGTAGCTCGCCTCTTCACTCAGCATAAAACGCATCACATTGGCGATATCTTCAGGCTGAGCAGTATTGCCCACCGGCACCATGTCACCAAATTCCTTCATCGCACTACCGAAAGTCTCATCGGCAAATACCTGGTCGGTTAGCGGAGTCATGGTAATACCCGGTGCTACCGCGTTAACGCGAACGCCGGTGGCGGCATATTCAACAATATGGCGTCTCATCCACAGCGTAATAGCACGCTTTGAACCAGCATAGGCCGTGTGTCCGTCCCGCGCATCAATTTCTGCACAGGCAGCATCTTCATCCCCCGCCAGACAGGCCTGAACAAATGCATCATCGGTTGCAATCATGGGCGCAGAGTTGGAGGACACCAGCAACACACTTCCCTTGTTCTTTTCCAGTAAATCGCGCAATCCCACTACTGTTGCTACTACTGCAAAGTAGTTCACCCGCGCAATCAATGACAGTGGTTTGGCAACCGGAGGCAGGCCTGCACAGGGAATAAATCCATCCAGTCCGTCAGGCGCGAGCCCCCTCACCCCATCAATGGCGGTTTGACGCCCCGCATCTGTCGACAGGTCGGCAACGATGTCACCTTCCTTGATATCCACAGAGATTACTTTGTGCCCCTGGGCCTGCAACTGCCGCCTCAATTCCGCGCCAATGCCCGTAGCGCCTCCTGTTATAGCAAATGTACGCATAGTCAATCCCATCCGGTGAAACTCTGTCACATCATCAATTTATGCTGTCGCAATTTTCAACCAATCCCGGCGTCGGTGATATGCGCCCGGAGGCCAAAATGTAATGACCTGCCTGAAAACCGAAGCGAGCACAGTTTACTGAACCATCTGCCGAATTACGGGTAAGTGCCGGAAAGAGGCGCCACCACTCAACCCGACAACGCTATTGGCTTACCCGCGGCAACGAGGACCGAGTTTGTTTTGTTGCGGGCATTGCTCACCGCCCGATCCAAAGGCGTAAGAAGTAACGGCGTCTTTAGCTCACTGCGAAAAATGGCATCATCGGATGAGATGGGATGGCTGTTATCCAGCCAGGGTTCCCGCTCATTGGGGGCCAGGAAAACCGGCATGCGCTGGTGCCAGGGTTTAAAAGCCCCCGCCGCCGCTGTGGTCACCAGTGTGCAGGACAGCAGGGGCGAGGCCTCACCTTCCCACACATCCCACAGAGCAGCCACGGCAAACGCCTGCGACTCATTGGTAATCAGCCAGGGCTGTTTGACACCTTCTTCGGATCGCCACTCAATAAAGCTGCTCATGGGCACCAGGCCGCGCTGACGCCTGAAGGGGCCGCGAAATGCCGCGCTTTTTGTCAGTGTCTCACTGCGGGCATTAAACATAGAGTACTTCTGGTTGACCTCCTCCGCCCAGGATGGCGTCAACCACCAGCGCGCAGAATCTACTGCTGGGCCTTGCGCCTGCAAGCGCACCAGCGACGCCTGCTCGGTGGGCGCCTGGTTTAACGCCTGCGGCAGTGACAGATCAATCCCCAGGTCCCGCATTAACTGTTGCAAACCCGGGCTATCAATTACATTAAAGCGTCCACACATGGTCGCACTTTGCCTAAAAGCCGAGGTAGGAGCAACAGCAAGTGCGGCATACTGAACCTTGCAACTCTCGTTGCAGACGATGACATTGCGAACTTGCCTGAGTCCATGCGTGAGTAGTACCCTGACCCACGTTTTTCTCGGGAGTTCATTATGAGCGGCAAACCCCTAGTCCCTGCCATCGAAGGCTGGCACACCATGGAAGCCAAACCCCACCTGATCGGCACGCAGTGTGAGGGTTGCGGCACCTTTTTCTTCCCCAAGCAGAACCATTTCTGTAAGAACCCGGATTGCGAGAGCACCGATTTTCGCGAGGTGGAGCTCAGTAGAACCGGTCACATCTGGAGCTATACAAACGCCTGTTATAAGCCCCCCGCGCCTTTTGTTGCGAAAGAACCGTTTGAGCCTTACGCCATCGCTGCAGTGCAATTGGAAGATGAAAAAATGGTCGTACTCGGGCAGGTTGTTGAGGGACTTTCGGTGGCAGACCTGAAGGTAGGAATGCCGATGGAACTGGTGCTTGAAGAATTGCACGAAACCGATGAAGACGTCAAAGTCACCTGGAAGTGGCAACCCCTGGCGAGCTAACCGCCAGCTGAATCTGGAGCAAAAAAACCATGTCCAATGAAATTGCCATTCTTGGCGCTGGCATGCACCCCTGGGGCAAGTGGGGGCATAATTTTGTCGAATACGGCGTCGCCGCAGCCAGGGAGGCCATGGCAGATGCCGGTATACCCTGGAAAGATGTCACCTTCGTTTCTGGCGGGGCCACAATACGCTGCGGCTACCCCGGGTTCGTCGCCGGCTCTACGTTTGCACAGGCATTGGGCTGGCAGGGTGCCGAAGTCAATACCTCCTATGCGGCCTGCGCCTCAGGCTCCCAGGCTCTTGCAGCGGCGCGCAACAAAATCCTTTCCGGCGAGTGCGAGGTGGCGCTGGTAGTCGGTGCCGATACTACGCCCAAGGGCTTTTTGGCTCCCGCCGGCGGCTATCGCCCAGAGGACCCAGACTGGGTACGATTTTATCTCGGCATCACCAACCCGACCTATTTCGCTCTTTATGCCAGACGCCGGATGGATGTGTACGGCGATACTCTGGATGATTTCGCTGCAGTTAAGGTCAAAAACTCGCTCGTGGGCAGCAAAAACCCGCGCGCGCGCTACCGTAAGTGTTTTACCGCAGAAGATGTCGCAGCTTCGGCTATGGTCGCAGACCCCCTGCGGTTGATGGATATCTGTGCTACCAGCGACGGCGGGGCCGCGCTGATTGTGTCCAGCCTGGAGTATGCGCGCAAGATGGGCAAAGGCGATGCGCCTCGCGTGGCCGCTATTTCTACAGTAACGCCTACCTTTGCCAGCTCTGTGGTGGAGATGCCTGACATCGCCACAGATTCCGCTGCGGCGGCGGGCGTAGACGCGCATGCGTATCGCTCTACAATTCCCCTAAAAGCCTATGAGGAAGCCGGTATTGGCCCCCAGGATATCGACCTGGCTGAAGTCTATGATCTCTCCACCGCACTGGAATTGGACTGGATTGAAGACTTGCAACTGGCACCGCGAGGTGAGGCAGCGGCGCTACTGCGCGCTGGCGACACCGCGCTTGGCGGCAAGATTCCAGTGAATGTCTCCGGTGGTCTGGCATGTTTCGGTGAGGCGGTTCCCGCCCAGGCTCTATCCCAAGTCTGCGAGCTGACATGGCAGTTGCGCGAGCAGGCAGGAGATCGTCAGGTCCAGGGTGCGAAAGTCGGGATCACTGCCAATCAGGGTTTATTTGGCCACGGCAGTTCGGTCATCATTAAAAAATAGCAGATCGCACCCGCGCCGTCAGGGTTCGCGCACTGAAGCCTGCTCAAGGTAGGTAATCAGATCGGCGCGCGCCTGCGGATCGGGGACCCCCAAACTCATCATGGAAGAACCCGGGAACATGCCCATGGGGTCTTCCAGCCACACAAACATCAAGTCCGGCGTCCACACAAACTGCGCCGCCTTGAACTCATCGGAGTAGTAGTCAAAACCGGTTTGTTTACCCGCGACCTTGCCAAAAATGCGGTGCAGGTTGGGGCCGTTGTTGTGCCCCATGTAGGCCTCGGCGTAGTGGCAGGTGCGACAAGGTCCGAAGACCAGCCTACCGCGCTCAGCGTCTCCCCCCATGACCAACTGTTGCGCCACCGCAGTGCCGGATACGAAAAAAGGACCATAGAAAAACAGCATCACGGCCAGCAAGCGGCTCACGACCGATGCACCGCAGCTGCAGCACGACCTGCCCGACGGCCAAAAAAGGTGCAGTCTCCCACCGACAGGCCACTGGCAATATAGGGCGCTGTAGGTATCCCCGCCGTATTCCGCCCTGCACTATACAAGCCGGGAATGATCTCACCGAAACTATTAAATACCTCACCGTCGATCGTGGTGTGCAATCCACCAAAGGTGTGTGCCGGAAAGAATGCGTTTTTCACCGTCAGGTCCCACGCTTTATAGGGTGGGCCCTGTAGCGGCCGCAAATAGCTCAGGCTCTTGCGAAAAAGAGGATCCTCGCCGTTGGCCGCGTGCAGATTGTAGTAAGCCACGGTGTTCTGCAGGGCGCCCCTGGGGAGTTCAAGCTGCACAGCAATTTCGCCGATACCATTCCCTTCAGCGACAGGCAGGAAATTGTCCTGGTGAAAGTCGTAGCTACTGTGCTGATCAGTTATCAACCATGCCCGCCCTTGTTGATGATAGGCAATGGCATCACCCAGTACCCCGTGGTAAGACTCTTCTGAGATAAAGCGTTGCCCGGAAGCGTTCACAACAATTCCGGACAAAACGGATTCCGGTGGGTATATCGGCGCAATCGCGAACCCCTGATGCATTTGCAAGGCAGCCGCGCCCACGCCAATGCCCATATTGATTCCGACACCCTGATCATCGGCATTACCCCAGGGTACGGAGCAATCAAATAGTTGCGGCGCGTACTGTCGCAGCATTTCCCGGTTCTGAATAAAGCCCCCACAGGCGAGCACTATCCCGCGTCTGACCCGAATCGCAAGCTGTTCGCCGTCAACGGTCACCATTGCGCCCGCTATTCTGCCATCACTTTCAATTATCAGACGGTCAGCGCGAACACCAGCGCGAAGACGCACGCCAAGCGCCTCGGCATTGGTCAACAGTGCTTCCATCAGACGCCTACCACCATTCATGCCCGGCACACCGGGCACATGTCCACGGGGCGCGGGAGTAGCCATATCCCGTGCCGGCCAAGCGAGTTCCGTACCAGAGAAGTACAAGGATTCATCTCCCATGGGCAAGCCCTTGGCCAGGGTGAGCTTTTCGGAATAAGGTATGCCTTGCGCCACCAGCCAGTCGAAATGCGCCGCACTCTCCTCGCAATACAATTGGATTTTGTCCAGTGGGGGGTGAATAGCACCAGCCTGCGACAGAAAGAGATACATTTGCTCGACGCTGTCCGAAACATTGAGCGCTTTCTGTAATGCGGTTCCACCTCCGGCATACACCACACCGCCGGACATGGATGAGGAACCACCAAAGCGCGCGAGCGACTCAATAAGCAACACCTGCGCACCCTGTTTGCGCGCCTCCATAGCAGCACAAATCCCAGCCGCTCCTGACCCGGCAATCAATACGTCAGTGCTAATATCCCAGGACTTAACAGCTGAACGCGGCAGCGCCGCGGCCCCGGCAGCAACCGTAGTCGCTGCAGTCGCTACCAGCCCGGCCACCAGTCTACGGCGACTTAGTAAACTGTCACCGATACCATCAGCCACGCAATACCTCCGTCACACACATCAAAATTGTCGAATGTAATCGAGCTGATCGTTCACCATGTAAAGCCGGTGACGAACTCCCTCGATCTCCAAATCGGACTCCTCATATGCTACGTCGCCCTCGTAGACAAAACAAATGCCATCTTCGATAACGACCATGCGCGGTGCATACAACATAGCGCCACGTACGCCAATCCGTTCTCGGGCCTCACCACAATTCTGACAATCTGAAATATCCCAAAGACTGACAAAGGTGGGAGGCATTAATCGCAGGGAATAATCCGCGTTGGCAGATTCAGCCAATGCTGTTTTGGGGCTCACCCATCGGTGGCTGGAGATCTCGCCGCCATCAACCTGGACTTCCTGCCCGTCATCCAGAATAGTCAGGAAAAACCACGTCGCAAACCTTCTCTTGGCGCCTGAAGGTGTGGTCCAGTGCGATAAATAAACCAACTGACCCGGCGTGACATCCAGCCCGGCCTCTTCCTTCGTTTCGCGAATGGCAGCGTTTACGGCCGCATTGTATTCGTCCCTGTCATCAGGATAATCCCCCTCATCCACCTTCCCGCCGGGAAACACCCACATACCACCCATGTGCTGCACTGCTTTATTGCGCTGCACCAGGAGAGCTTCCAGACCGGCGCCCCCATCACGGACCAACACCACGGTGGCAGCTGGATAAACAGGCTCTATGGCGTCACTTGTTTCCAGCATGTGTGTGCTCCTAGATGGGTAAAAAATTCAGCGAAAAGCCTACAGCAAGTTTCAGTGCGCACTAGTACTGACTGTATCGACGCCTTCGGTGTGCTTCACGGAAAAAAACGGCTGATAGTGTCAATCACACAGGCGGGGCGCTCGCTCCCCTCTATCTCTATTGTCATTCGCACCACAACCTGAACACCCCCTTTCACCTCCTCGGCACTGATTACCTCGCCTCCACCCCGTATCCGGCTGCCTACCGGGACAGCGGCGGGGAAGCGTACTTTTTCGCAACCGTAGTTAACACCCATGGATGTATTTTCAACCTGCATAATTTGTGGCAAAAACAGGTTCGCCATTGAGAGTGTGAGATACCCGTGAGCGATCGTTTTACCAAAGGGACCCTTGGCTGCCTTTTCAGGGTCCACATGTATCCACTGGTGATCGCCGGTGGCAGCGGCAAACTGGTTGATGCGCTGCTGGTCAATCTCCTCCCAATCGCTGTATCCCAGATGCTTCCCTGTCGCCCCCAGAAGTGCGGCCGGATTTTCAAAGGTTATGGTCATGTCGCGCGTGCCCTTTACTTTTCAATGAGTGGAAACTATAGCACCGGGAAGGCAAATGCAGCAGTCGAGTTGGTTCAACAATCTTTCAAACGTGAAGATGTTGTTTAGAGTTGCCCCGATAATTCGATACCTCACAGGAGGGAATTGATATCCGTAAAGCCAAACCGAGCCTGAAATACATCATTGCAGCAGAATACCGTGTACTTGCCGATCCGGCGCCGGAAATCGTACTGGGGAAACTGGCAGACTCCAGCGTCAACTTTCTGGCAAGACCCTGGGCAAAATCCGAGAATTTTTGGGCCCTGTTGTGGGATAAGACCGAATCGGTGAAAGTCATGTTCGAAGAGGCCGGCCCCAGCATTCCCTATCCAGACATGGATATTCCACTGAATAGAGATGCACAGGCCCACCCAAGAGGCGAGAGCTGCCCTCAATTAGAGCCTGTACGCAAAGGCAGCGTGATTTGAAAACTAATCAATCGGGCACCGCCCATCTCTCAGCATTACAAGTATTTCACAGTAACATGGGTGGCCTTTGTGGTATAAGTGCACCCCTGAAGTACTAGCGTTTGCTCCTTTTGAAGCCTCTGGTGCGCTCGCCTTCCAAAGACACAAATTGGTAGCTATTGTGGCCTCCCGTAAAAAACAAATTGTTCTCTCCTTCGTCATGCTGGCAGGTTCCATTGCTGTTACGACGTATTTGTACTTGAATCGACCGCCAACCTTGATCGCTGAGCCAGTGCACAACGCCATTTCGGTGGATGTAGCAGAAGTGGTTAAACAAACTCTGCGCATACCCGTACAGGCACAAGGCACCGTTTCACCTCTTCAGGAAACATCGATAATCGCTGAGGTCAACGGACGCATTATCGAGGTGTCCCCCGCTTTCAACGTCGGTGGTTTCGTTTCACGGGACGACATTCTCCTTCGCCTGGATCCCCGAGACTATGAAACCAACTTGTTGCGCGCCAAGGCGGCCTTGAAGAGTGCCGAGAGCAATCTGGCACAGGAAAAAGGCAGAACGAAAGTCGCTGAGAGAGAGTGGCAAAAATTACCCAAAGGTAGTCAACGCAGCCAGGACGCAAAAGACCTCTACCTGCGCAAGCCGCAAATGGCGCTGGCACAGTCACAGATGTTTGCGGCACAGGCCGACATCGATACCGCCCAGGACAACTTGGAAAGGACGTTCGTACGCGCACCTTATGACGCGCTGATCCGGTCAAAGCACAGTGAGTTGGGCCAGTTTGTCGCTGCCGGTAGTCCGCTAGCAGATATTTTTTCTGTGGAATATGCAGAGATTCGCCTGCCGATCCCACAGAACAAACTCGCGTACCTCGAACTACCCGATATGAGTGGTGCGGAAGAAGGCTCCCCTATTGATATTTACACTGATGTGAACGGCGAAATAAAACACTGGACCGCCCAACTGCATCGTACCGAGGGTGTATTCGACGAGAGATCGCGCGTTCTTTATGTGGTGGCCCGCGTTGAAGACCCCTACGGACTAAATGATTCTGATCGAGAACCATTGCGCATTGGCACCTTTGTCAACGCCAACATCGAGGGCAAAGAACTGACAGGTATCGTCCCGCTTCCACGCTATGTCATGCGCGCGGGAAATAGTTTATGGGTGGTAGACGAGAGCGGTTACCTGCGCAACCGCAAGGTGTCGCTGCTGCGCACCGGTGGGGATCTGGTGTACGTCAAGGGTGGCCTGGACGAAGGTGACCTGGTCTCGCTCACCTCACTGGATAACTCTTTTGATAGTTCAGAGGTTCGCATCGAGTCCAGCACCCCGAGCAATTTGCTCGATAAAAGTGGCCGTCGCAAGGTTAAAAATAACGTACAGTTGACCGATGTCACGGCTGCCGTAGAACAGCCCGCCAGTGACAGTGAGGGTGGCTGATGCAGCCCGTTCGCCGCAAGGGCATCATCGCATGGTTTGCATACAACCCGGTTGCAGCCAATCTACTGATGCTGATTATTATTGTCGTGGGAATCGGGTCGGCATTCAATATACAGCGGGCGATGTTCCCTTCTCTGGATATCAAAATGGTATTCATCGACATGGCCTACCCTGGCGCGGCCCCTGAGGAGGTAGAGCAGGGTGTGGTACTAAAGATCGAAGAAGCCATAAACGATATCGATGGCATCAAGCGAGTGGAGTCAGACTCCTTCGAGTCTGGCGCTTTGATGATGATCGAACCGCAGGAAGGGACAAACCTGGCCAAATTGATGGCTGATATCAAGAATCGCATTGATGCCATACAACATTTTCCGCAAGAGGCGGAAAAACCCATTATCAGTCAGCCAGAGATACTGTTTCCTGCTCTAACGTTGCAGTTATCCGGGGACATCGACGAACGCAGTATGAAATCACTTGCGGATGAGATGCGACGCGAGCTACTGACCTACCCGGCAATTTCTGCGGCAACCGTAGTGGGCGCACGCGAGTATGAAATCGCTATCGAGATTTCTGAACAACTCCTGCGGGAATACCACCTGAGTCTCTCGGACGTAGCAAAAATCATTTCCGTCTCTTCATTGGACGTTCCGGCCGGCTCCGTTCGCACAGAAAACGGCGACATCATGTTGCGCACAATGGGGCAAGCCTACGTACAGCAGGATTTTGAGAACATTTTGCTAAAAACCTGGCCCGATGGCACCCGCCTCCTGCTGGGTGATATTGCGACTGTGGATGACGGCTTCGTAGACGGTGCCGGTTTCGCTGCATTCGATGGCGTCTACTCGCTGGGCATAAACGTTTTCGCCATTGGCAAGCAGGACATTATAGAAACAGCGGACTCGGCTAAAGCCTACGTTGCTAAGCGAGGCGATAGTCTCCCGCAGGGCGTAAAGCTGGATGTCTGGAATGACGCCACCTACTACCTCACCGGAAGGCTGGGAATGATGATCAAGAACCTGGCGATGGGCGCCTTGCTGGTGTTTATCATTCTGGCTTTGTTTCTGGAAATAAAACTAGCCTTTTGGGTCATGATGGGAATACCAGTCTGTTTTCTGGGCGCCATGGCTATGATCAATACACCTTTGATTCACTCCAGTTTGGACATGATCAGTATCTTTGGCTTTATTTTGGTGCTGGGTATCGTTGTTGATGATGCCATTATTATGGGCGAAAGCGCCTATAGCGAGCAGGAGAAATTAGGGCACAGTGTAGCGAATGTAGTCAATGGCGTTTACCGGGTCTCCACACCTGCCACATTTGGTGTGCTAACGACCATCATGGCTTTCGCTCCCTCACTTTTTATCCAGGGAGTATTCGGCGCCTTTCCCGCTGCTTGCGGATGGGTTGTCATTTGGTGTCTGTGTTTTTCACTGGTTGAATCGAAGTGGATACTGCCAGCCCACCTCGCCCACAGCAAACCTACAAAAAATCGTGTTCTCCTGCGGATAGATCGAGTGCAGGAGAAAGTGAACAGACTACTCAACTATTTTGTACACTATCACTACAAGCCGTTTATGCTCAAGTGCGTTCAGAATCGATATCTGACCCTAACCTTCTTTTTGTCACTACTGGTCCTTTCCGTGGGCCTATTGGCTGGTGGCGCGGTACGAACAGTGCTCTCGCCGGATACACCCGGGGAGTTCTTGCAGGTGGAACTGCGCATGTCCGAAGGCATACCTGAAGAGCGCACTCTGCAGGCCGTCTCCCACATCGCCAACGCATTTGTAACCATGGAGGAACAGTACAGAAAAGAAAGTGGCACCGATGAACGCCTGCTCAATCATATGGCCACCTACGGGTTCAACCGTATCAATGGTCGCATCGATGTGGAGCTGACAAAAGAGGACGAGCGCAGCATCACTACCCCGGAAGTTCAGCAGCGCTGGCGTGAAGCTGTAGGCAGAGTGCACGGTGCCGATGTATTTGCTATCACCAGCGCTGACGGGCCGAAGATGGGGCCCTCAGTCGCATTTGATCTTATGCACGGCAATTTTGACACGCTCAGACAGGCCGCCGGTGATCTCGAGGAGGCGCTGGGCCGCTACACAGGTCTTTACGATATTCGCAACGGTGTCAGCGACACTGCCGACGAATTCCACCTGGACCTCCTTCCCGAAGCCGAGTCCCTTGGTATCACCCGCTCCGATATGGGCCGGCAGGTGCGGCACGCATTTTACGGGGCCGAGGCACAGCGTGTGCAGCGCGGTATCGATGAAGTGAAAGTCATGGTTCGTTATCCCAAAACCGATCGCGAAAACGTCAACAGCCTGAACAATATGTTTATTCGCACACCTGGAGGTGATGAAATACCTTTTGAAACCGTCGCTAAACTTAAAGTTAAACAGGGCTTATTGAAGGCAACTCGAATCAACTACCAACGCGCTGCCGAGATCACAGCAGAAGTGTACAAACGCGATGTAGAGCCGGACAAAGTCATTGCTGATATAGAACAAAACGTTATCCCCATCCTGCAGAAAAAGTATCCAGGACTGGACTACGCCATCTCCGGCATGGCCGACGAGGAGGCCAAGATGGCGAAGAGCATGATAGTCGGATTCTCTCTGGCCCTGTTTGGTATTTATGCGCTCCTGGCCATTCCAACTAAATCTTACCTGCAGCCTTTGATCATCATGGGCGTTATACCCTTTGGCATGATCGGCGCGATCTTCGGCCACTGGGTATTAGGCTACCCACTGAGCATGATGTCACTGATGGGTGTAATTGCGCTCAGCGGTGTCGTGGTCAATGACAGTCTTATCCTGGTGGATTTTGTAAACAAAGCAAAAGCAGAGGGAATAGATCGCTACACGGCGGTCGTGCAAGCCGGGACGAAGCGCTTCCGAGCCATTTTGCTCACCTCGTTAACCACTTTTTTCGGCCTAATCCCCATGCTTACTGAGCGTACGCTTCAGGCAGAAATGATGGTGCCGATGGCTATCTCCCTGGCATATGGGATCGTCTTTGCAACTGTGATCACACTACTGTTATTGCCCTGTCTGTATATGATCCTGGAAGATCTGGACGCTTGGTGGGCGCAACGCCGCGGAACATCAGACGATACGCTGGAAGCGGAACTGACGTAGTTCCTGCCCAACCAGAAGCACATTCTTTGACTACTCCGATAGTTGAGCTCAAGCTGGAAGTCCTTAATAGGGTGTGCAAACCGTTTCACACAGCAGGTGCGATTTACCTGTTCAGAAGCTCCCTAACGAGCAATGCTGCAGGAAACACACCGCAGATAAAGGTGCCCGGGGTCCTGTAAAATAGCCAGTTCCTGCGCAGCGGCCTTTACCGGAGCCAACAGACCATTTAGCGCGGTACTGGCCGCCGATTCAGTCCACAGGTTCAAGCTGCCGACACGGTTTGCCAACTGCTTCAATAGCATGTCCCGCGGCGAAAGCGGCAGCTCCACATAATCGACCTTGTAGTCTACAATTCCTGCCAACCCTGCAGCGGCGGAGACCGCATCTGCCAAGGTGCCGACGTTATCAACCAGGCCTGACTCCAAGGCATCCGTAGCGCTCCAGACTCGGCCTCCGGCCAGCGGGTCAACTTCCGCCACCGTCATATCACGTCCCTGGGCAACGATTTGCAGAAAACTGACGTAGGCAAATTCAACACCGCTATGCAGTGCCGCAACCACATCCGGATTGAGGGGTCGATCGACGCGCAGTGAACCGGCAAGGGCGGTCGTGCCTACACCATCGGTGTATATCCCAGCGCGATCTAATAATTCTTCAAAAGTAGGAAAGGCGGCAAATACACCGATACTACCGGTGATAGTCGATGGCGTTACCCAAATCTCATCTGCCTCTGCAGCAATGTAATAGCCTCCGGAGGCCGCGACCGAACCCATGGAAACAACCACGGGAACGCCCATGTCGCGCGCGTGCAATACTTGCTGGCGAATTATCTCCGATGCAAACATGCTGCCACCACCGCTATTTACACGCAGCACGAGGGCCTTAACACCATCCGCTTCCACAGCACCACGAATCAAGCGCGCGAGAGAATCGCCTCCTATTGTGCCGGGAGGTTGATCACCCGGCAGAATCTCGCCCTCCGCCGTGACTACTGCAATTCGGTCACCCCTCTCAGCCCCAAATTGCCGAGGCCGTTTACGCGCCACATAGCGCTCGAACACAACCGCTTCGTAAAGACCGTTTTCATTGGTGGCGCCGACCAGTTCAACGAGAAAATCATTACTTTCGTTTCGGCTCAGCAACATGTCTACCAACCCTGCCTCGATAGCCGCCTGCGCAGAGTCACCACCCTGGCTCTCTAGTCGACGGGTGAAATTATTCACGTAGTCGTTCACCGCGCCCGGTTCGAGTGCGCGCTGCTCTTCCACAGTAGAGGTGTACTGGCCCCATAGATTCTCCAGCCAAAGGCTGGTCTGGATTTTTTCCCCGGGCGACATATCATCGCGTATAAAAGGCTCCACGGCAGATTTGTGGTCACCAGCCCTAAATACATGAACATTGACCGAGATTTTCTCCAAAGCGTCTCGAAAGTAGTTAATATAACTACTGAAACCTTCCAACACGACGCCACCCATAGGATGCGAAATCACCGTATCGGCATGGCTTGCGAGTAAGTATTGGTCCTGAGTAAAGTAGTCACCGACGGCGATAATTGGTTTTCCACTTTCGCGAAAACGTTGCAGCGCCGGAATAATCTCCTGGGTTTTACTGATCCCTACATACATCAAGGAACCCAGCTCCATCACCAGGGAGTTGATCGCAGGGTCCTCAGCAGCGTAGTCGATTGCGTCAATAACGTCCCGCAACAACACCTCGTGATCCGTGGGTAACTGCTCGCTGATCAGTGCCTGCAGCGGATTAACCGCAGATTTCTGGTCGACCACTGTCCCGCTCATATTCAGCAGCAGTGCGGCCTTTTCCGGAACTGGCTCAGACTCGCCAGCGACATAAACGAAATACACAAATGCGATCATCACTAGAAATAGAATGTTTGACAGGGCAAGCCTAATGCGAGTGATCACGCCCCAAATTGCGGACAAGATTCGGCGCAGTAGTGAAGTTTTACTCATTAACTAATCTCCAAGATTTTTTTCCACTGCGGCCAGGGAACGCAGCTCCAAAGCGCGCCAGCGAACGTACAGCATGGCAGCGTTAAACAGTACCACAACGGCCACCAACCCGCTTATCACCAACAAGCTGTCGGGTTGAGCAAAAACACGCTGCACCAGTACTAGAAAATATCCCAGACAGATGAAGCATAGCCAGATATAACTACGCAAATTATCTCGCAGCATGCCGGGCAGGAACATCATCAGTGGCAGCAACTTCACCGCCCAGATAAATACCGGTGCCTGACTTTGCCAGGCATCAACCGTTTGCTGCAGCAGGAGGGCTGACCAACTCAACCACGTGAGCAACTCGGCACTAGATCGCAGGCCGAGGGTCACGTGCGCGCTCCCACTGACAAGCGCGCAACTCGCTGACCCAGGGCTCGACACAGTCGCGCCTCTGTTTTATCGACCGCCCGTTTGTTGTCCGCGCCAGCCCAGTGCGAGGCGCCATAGGGTGTACCGCCGGAAGTCGAACTCATCAGTCCGGCCTCGCCATAAGGGAGACCGGCGATGATCATCCCGTGATGTAATAAAGGCAAAATCATACTCAGCAGGGTCGATTCCTGACCGCCATGCATACTGGAGGTGGAAGTAAAAACAGCAGCCGGCTTATCAATCATGGCGCCGCTCAGCCACAGTGTGGATGTTTGATCCAGAAAATACTTAAGCGGGGCCGCCATATTGCCGAAACGTGTCGGACTGCCCATAACTAACCCGGCACATTCTTGCATGTCCGCCAGTTCACAGTACAAAGGGCCATCTGCTGGAATCTCATCGGTAGTCTGCTCAGAGTTTGCGGAAACAGGAGGCACTGTCCGCAAACGGGCTGAGACGTTGGCCACCCCCTCTACACCGCGAGCGATGTGTTGCGCCATGGCTTGTGTAGCGCCGTGACGCGAGTAGTACAACACTAGTACATAAGGCTCGGACATCAACCAATCAACTCCAACACGTTTTCAGGAGGCCTACCTAAAACTGCCCGATCACCCATCACCACTATAGGGCGCTCAATCAATTTCGGGTGTGCGGCCATCGCCGACAGAACATCTTCATCGCTTGAATCTCGACTTAAACCGCAGTCCTTATAGTCTTGCTCTCCTCTCCGCACCAACTCATGCGGCGTCAATCCCAACTGTTTCAGTAGTTCGGTAATTTCCAAAACCGACGGCTGCGTCTCCAAATAAAGCACTACCTCCGGGTCAATGCCGCTTTCTTCAAGCAAGGCAAGGGTATTTCGGGACTTGGAACACCTGGGGTTGTGGTAAATGGTGGCTCCACTCATAGCCGATCTCCCGGACGGATATTAATTCGCGGCGAAGTATACCAGTTCCAGCGGCGGGAAATCGCTGGCCAGAGAATGAAGCAGACATCTTCGTGCAGGTCTCCATCCTATCATGGCATAATATGGGGATGACATTTCTTAAACAGCGGCTCAGTGAGTTCTGGCGCCGCACACTTTATTTAGTATCTCGATTTTCAAGCGACCGCTGCTCGGAAAATGCGGCTGCTTTGACGTATATGAGCCTGTTCGCACTGGTGCCGCTGATAACCGTCCTCTATGCAACAGCATCTGCCTTCGCGATACCCGCTTTTCAGGGTATCGAGGAACAGATGCAAGAATTTCTATTCAAACAACTGGTGCCTCAAACCAGTGCCAGTATCGAGGGATACCTCAAAGACTTTTCAGCACAGGCGAAAAATCTGACCGGACCAGGCATTGCATTCCTTCTGGTCACTGCAATCCTGATGTTGCGCAATATAGAGCATGCCTTCAATCTGATCTGGCGCGCCCGCGAAAACCGGAGCCCCCTATCCAGTTTTCTCCTGTATTGGGCAGTACTGACTCTAGCGCCCGTCTCCATCTTACTCGCGCTGGTCATCAGTACCTATCTCTCCTCCGTCACCGACGCTCTGCCAGACATGGACATATTCGGAGTCAAGGCCTATCTGCTGCAGGCTGCTCCAGTAGTGCTGAGTACTATGGGGTTCAGCCTGATATACGCCGCAGTCCCAAACTGTAGAGTACCGTTCAAGCATGCCCTCATCGGCGGCTTTTTTACAGCACTGGCCTTCCACGCTGCACGCGAACTGTTCACAACACTCGTTGCGGGCTCCAGCATCACCTTTATTTATGGTGCATTTGCTGCAGTTCCACTGTTTTTATTATGGATATACCTGTCCTGGAACATCGTATTAATGGGAGGCATTCTGGTACACAGTCTTTCGGCCTACCAAAACAATGAACAAGCCAGCAGACCGTTAATTCTTAAGGCCCTGGATGTTTTATATCTGTTTTGGCAAAAGCAAAATTCTGGTGCAACGGTTCGCGAGATAGAACTGCTGGACGGCAGGCACTCTGTCACCCGCGGTCTTGACAGTGTCACCTGGGGCATTTTGCGTAATGTTCTCATAGAAAAAAGAGTGATCACGCAAAACGACAGAGGCCACTATCTGTTAAGTCGAGACTTGCACACTATCTCGTTCTGGCAGTTGAAAGAATGGGTCAACGACGAATTGGTGCTGACTAGCGAAGATGCTGACACGCATATGGAATGGCAAAATTCCGCCTACCGGCTTCTTCTGAATCAACGGGAAGGTCAACGCAAGTTGCTAGACACAAACCTGGTTGAGCTTTATACCCAATGAGAATTCTACTGATGCTCGGGCTGTCACTGCTGCTGGCAGCTTGCGGGACACGAGAAGAAGCAACTACTACCCAACCGACTTTGGAGAGCCTGCGGGGCCAATGGGTAGTCGTCAACTACTGGGCACAGTGGTGCAAACCTTGTATCGAGGAAATTCCAGAGCTCAATGCACTCAATGACCGGTACGACGAGGTGACCGTACTGGGTGTAAATTACGATGGCGCAAGCGGGGCCGAATTGGAACAGCAGCTGCAGACATTGAATATCAAATTTTTCAATCTAGCGTCTGACCCGTCGGCATCGCTGGGCGTACCAAGACCCGTGGTCCTCCCTAGCACCCTGATAGTAAATCCAGACGGCGACTTACTGACCACACTGGTCGGCCCGCAAACACTAGAATCGCTGGCACAAATAACCGGTCAGATGGATACTCAGAAAGAGCAGTAACGTTCTCAGAGACAAAAAAACCGGCCCAGAGGACCGGTATACGCACAGGAAAACCCTTGCGAAGTCTAAGACCTGGATGGACTCCAGAAGTATAACAATGGCGCTGAACTTCCAGCCGAGAATACGGCGACACCAACTGTTAATACTCAGACCTCTGCCCTGCCGTTTTAGTTCCCCACGCGAGAGAATTTATTTCAAATATCGGTATTTTTCGGTGTGCATGAGCACTTTCTACCAGGACAATGCTGAAACTATTGGCGGAACACCACTGGTCAAAATCAATCGCATCAGCGACGGTAACATTTACGTCAAGCTGGAGAATCGCAATCCTGCTATGTCCGTGAAGTGCCGCATCGGCGCCAGTATGGTGGCAGCCGCAGAACTCGATGGCAGCCTGAAACCGGGAATGACTATTGTCGAACCGACCAGCGGCAACACCGGTATTGCGCTGGCCTTTGTAGCTTCAGCTAAGGGGTATGACTGCATTTTAACCATGCCTAATACTATGAGCCTGGAACGACGCATGCTCATGAAGTCTATGGGGGCGGAAGTTGTACTCACTGACGGGGCAAAAGGGGTTACCGCGGCAATCCAGAAGGCTGAGGAAATAATCGCCACCGATCCGGGCAAGCATTGGGGCCCGCATCAATTTGAAAACCCCGCCAACCCTGCTGTCCACGAAAGAACAACGGGGCCGGAAATCTGGAATGACACCAACGGCGAAATCGATATCCTGATATCGGGTGTAGGAACAGGCGGGACCATAACCGGCATTTCCCGTTACCTCAAAACACCAAGGGGAGATCCATATTGAGCGTTGCCGTTGAGCCCGATAGCAGCACTATGATCACTGCCGCTAAAGCCGGTGAGGAACCGAAACACGCACCTCACAAAATCCAGGGGATTGGCGCCGGTTTTGTGCCACAGAACCTGGATTTAGACCTGGTGGATCAGGTTGAACAGGTCACCAGCGACGAGGCAATGGCATGGGCCCACATGCTCATGAACCAGGAAGGTATTCTGGCCGGAATTTCCTCTGGCGCGGCCATGGCAGTAGCGCATCGCCTGTCACAGCAGGAGGCTCACAAGGGAAAGGTGATCGTCGCGATTTTGCCCGACTCTGGCGAGCGCTATCTGAGTTCGGCCCTTTTTGCCGAGAGCTTCTCTGATAACGAGACCGTGCAGGCCACCATCAGCTGAAGTGGCCGTTAATCAGCTGCGATTGACGTTTTTCTGCAGCCGTTTCTTCACCTGCCGCCACTCGCTCTCAATGATGCTGAAGTAGACCGAATCGCGCACATAATTGTCCTGCACAATCATTTGATTGCGCAGGACACCTTCCCGGGTAGCACCAATGCGCTGCAGGGCACGCTGGGAGCGTTCGTTCCGGGCATCCGTTTTGAACTCAACACGCACGCAGCCCAATCGCTCAAAGGCATGGGATAAAAGCAATAGCTTTGCCTCGGTATTCACCGCCGTACGCTGCCAATCCTGACCCAGCCAGGTCCAGCCGATTTCCAAAGAACCGTGCTCGGGCCGAATATTCAGAAATCGACTGCTTCCTACAGCCCTGTCTTTGGCAGTCTCTACAATGGCAAATGGAATTTGCGCAGTGGCATTTAAAGCTTCATCAATCCACTGCCGGGTATCCGGCATATCGATAAAACAGGATCTGGGCATGTACGCCCAATCGGCCTCTACCCGACCACGGTTATAAAGGCCCTGAGCGTGATCCTGGGATAAGGGTTCCAAACGCACAGCGGTTCCCCGTAATACAATCGGATCAACTTTCAAAAACAATGCTTAAGCTCCAGTTTCGTCAACACTCGCTGACAGCGCTATGCGGTAGTATTTCAAGCCCCAACCTAAAAAGGCCGCCGCCAAGGGGCAGACAAGCAAGGGTAACAGGCTCAGGGAACGGGCCAAAGCCGCATCGTTGGCAAAAACAAAATCAGTGATCGCAGCGACAGCGCTGGGACCAATAGCAAGACCAAACAAGTTGGTCATAAACAACATTAACGCTGATACCTGGGCCCGCATACGGTTGGGCGTAATGTTCTGCAAGGCCGAGATAGCAAGCGCAAAGTAACTATTGAGGAAGAATACGATGGGAACCGCAGACCAGAGTGCCCATTCTCCATCACCCGATAGTGGGCCCAGAGTGGCGGGCAACAGCCACAGCAGCGCTATCCACATAATCAGGCGCATACTGGCGTCCTTATAACCGCGATCGAGCAGCGGTTTGGCACTGAATCCACCCAACAGGGTTCCAATACTGCCCGCGACAATAAAAATCATACCAAACGATGCGCCGGCCTCGGCCCTGCTCATACCGTGGCTGCGTACCAGGAATTCGGGATACCAGGCCATCGTGCCGTATCCTAAAACGGACAGCAGAGATACTCCCATAATTAAACTGCCATAGGCCTGCCAATGAGAGCGCAGATGCGCGCCTACTTCCATAACGCTGTAGCCGCTTGCACCTGGGGCAGCGGGATCACGCCTTACAGGTTCAGCCATCAGTCCCAACAGAATCACGAGACCAAACCCCGGCAGACCGACAACAATGAAGGTTGTTTGCCAAGGACGTAACTCACCAAATAGAGGGACCGTCAGCGCGCCATACTCCGTAAAGTACTGGTAGACACCGCCTCCGATGATATAAGCCAGCCCACCGCCAATAGTGATACCCAACGTGTAAACTGCCATGGCGCGAGGCAGACTCGCAGGGCTGAAATAGTCGCTCAGCAGGCTGTAGGCTGGCGGCGACAGCGCAGCCTCCCCTATTCCTACACCCATGCGCATTACAAACAGACTCGTGAACGTGCGCGTCACACCACACAGGCAAGTCATCAGGCTCCAGAATAAAACCCCGATAGTGATTACCCATTTGCGGCTACCCCGATCAGCCAGCCGGGCAATAGGTAAACCAAGAAAAATATAGAACATCGAGAAAGCCAAACCGTGCAACAGGCTGTATTGAAAATCACTGATGGCAAAATCCTCACGGATAGGGCCAATCAATACCGCCATCACATTACGGTCGATGAAGGACAAAATGTAGGCCAGAAGTAAGGCAAACAGAGCGTAAGCGGCCTTTCCTCTCTGCCGGTTTCCTTCAATAATTGGGGCAGCACTGGTCATGCAATGATTCCGCTAGAGATACTCAGGGCAGTAATACTGTCGAGCCAGTGGTTTTTCGACTCTGAAGGTCTCGGTGTGCCTGCTGCACTTCAGCCAATGCGTAGCGCTGATTAATTTTTATACTCACATCGCCACTCAAAACCCGCGCAAACAAATCATTTGAAGATTGCTGGAGCTCTTCCTGGGACAGAGTGTAAGTCAGCATTGTCGGACGGGTAATAAACAGGGAGCCCTTGTTTGCCAGCGTTTGCAAGTCCAGCGCCCGGGGAGCACCCGATGCATTGCCAAAACTCACCATTAACCCGCGAGGCTGAAGGCAATCCAGCGACCATTCAAAGGTATCTAGACCAACACCGTCGTACACGACCGGAACTTTCTGGCCACCCGTTATCTCCAGTACCCGCTGCACCACGTCTTCCGTGCGGTAATTAATGACATGGCTGAAACCATTGGCGAGTGCCAGCTCTGCCTTTTCCCTGGATCCCACAGTGCCAATCACCTGCGCACCGATACTGCGTGCCCACTGCCCAAAGATCAGCCCCACACCCCCTGCCGCCGCATGAAAAAGACAGGTCTGACCAGGTTGCAATGGGTAGGTTCTCTGCAGGAGGTACTCTGCGGTCTGTCCCTTTAACAGCATGCCCGCCGCCTGCTCAAAATCGATCCCCTGGGGGATCTTCACCAGACGCACAGCGGGCAGATTCAGCGCCTGCGCATAGGCGCCAAATCCCGCTGAGCAATACGCCACACGATCGCCAACCTGCAGCGGTGCTGCGCCCCCTACCGCCTCCCCTACCGCCTCCACTATGCCGGCCCCCTCAAGCCCGATTCCGGTTGGCATTGGCAGTGGATACAGTCCGCTCCGATGGTAGGTATCAATGTAATTGAGTCCAATGGCCCGATTAGCAACGGTCACCATGCCCGGACCCGGCGCGTCGAGTGCCACCTCCTCCAACATCATCACCTCGGGCCCCCCGGTTTCGTAAAGCCTTACTGCCTGAACCATTAGTCTTTCTCCGGATTCAAATGCTTGCGCGGCGCCTGTGCGCTACTGGCGTCAATCGCTTACAATACCTACACAATCACTGGAGCGATATAATACAGTGGATTACATCGATCCGTAGCGAGCTCTCCGGCCGCAACGTTAACCGGGCTACTTTTAACTCAGCGCATTAAATATCGGGTTCTGCACATGCTTAACTCGCAACGGTAGACTCTACATTCAGCGGAGTACGATCAAGTGTTCGAAGAAGTGCAATTGGACCGTTCCCTGCGCATAGGTCTGGATGCGCTCGACTTATCCGACGCCACAGACGTCCAGAAGCTGGCAGTACCCGCAGCGCTGCAGGGAGGGGACGTGTTGGTGAGTGCGGAAACGGGCAGCGGCAAAACGCTCGCCTACCTGATCCCCTTGTCACAGAAGATTCTCGCCGCTACCTCTTCCAAACAGTCCGGCACACTCGCATTGATTCTAGTACCCACCCGGGAACTGGCAAGACAAGTGCTGAAACAATGCAGGCAATTATTGGCCAAATCACCTGTGTTAGCACAAGCCATCACCGGCGGAGCAGATTTCAAGTATCAAAAATCTGTGCTGCGTAAAGACCCACAGATCTTAGTGGCAACACCCGGACGTTTACTGGAACATTGCGAAAAAGGCAGCGCCGATTTAAGCGCACTGCAAACCCTCGTGCTCGATGAAGCCGATCGCATGCTCGACATGGGGTTTCGCGAGGATGTATTAAAGATAGCCGACTTTTGTGCAACCGAAAAACAGGTGCTGATGCTATCGGCGACTCTCTCGCATCGCGGCGTCGGTGCCATCGCTGAAATCTTATTGCGCTCACCGCAGACGATTACCGTAGGACAGGTACGACAGGCGCACAGCAGTATCACGCACCAACTGATACTGGCAGATAGCCAGGAACACAAAGACAAAGTACTCATTGCCCTGCTGAAACAGGGCGAATTCCGACGCGCCCTGGTATTTGCCAACAAACGTAACACCGCCACGCGACTAGCTAACTTGCTTCAATATCACGATCTAAGGTGTGCCAGCCTGCACGGTGAAATGAGCACCGAAGATCGCAAAAAAGTCATGCATCAGTTCCATGACAGCAAGATCGATATCGTCTGCGCCAGTGATCTGGCGGCCAGAGGGTTAGATGTACCTGGCATCGATTTGGTAGTCAATTTCGACCTTCCCCGCAGCGGCGACGACTACCTGCACCGCACGGGCCGAACGGGTCGAGCTGGCGCCAAGGGACTGGCAATATCACTGGTGAGTGCGGTCGAATGGAACCTCTCCATCAGTATTGAGCGCTATCTTACACTGAGTTTTGAACGCCGCTCACTGCCGGGCCTGAAAGCAAAATACAACGGCCCGAAAAAACTAAAATCGTCCGGCAAGGCCGCAGGTGGCAAGAAAAAAACAAGCAAAATGCCTGCCGCCAAAAGTAAAACCCGAGCACGCAACCAGAAAAATATCGGCAAGCGGCGATCAGGCTCAAAAGGTAAGTCCACTCCTGTCAATGACGGCTTTGCGCCGTTGATGAAAAAAAAGCCCAGTGATTGATGCGTGTTTTCTTCGGCCTGGAACTGGATGCGAACAGCGCTCTGCAGATAGCCGACTGGCGTGACCGACAGCTAGCCTGTAATGGGCACACCGTGCCACCGGTCAACTTTCATATCACCCTGGCCTTTGTCGGTCCGTTGCGTGACCCGGCTATCGAGCAGCTCTGTGAGTCCGTAAATAAGTGGTTGGCGCGCAGTGAAGTAAGCGGGGGAATCCTGAATTTGGATTGTCTGGGATACTGGGCCAAGCCTGGCATTTACTGGTTGGGGCCAACTACCTGGCCAAAGCCGCTGACACAACTTTCCGGAAAACTTAGAGGATTGGCCACGGCCGTAGGCGCGAAGAAGGACAGAAAACCATTCCAGCCGCACATTACACTCTATCGCCGCTGCACCGCTGCTCCGCCGACACCCCCACAGGCGCCAGCAATTCCCATGACCTACCAACATTTCGCCCTGTTTGAATCGCGCCAGGGTAAGCAGGGCGTGAGTTACCACAGTCTGCAGGACTGGGATCTAGCGCCCGCGCCTTAATTTTGCTTCGCTATTATTGCTGGCCTCGACTTTCAGTTAGAATCTTGCATCAGCTTTTAATCGGACTGCCGCAATATGGCCAACCCCCTGCTTGAACAGCACCTGCTACCCCCCTTTTCCACCATTACACCGGATCATGTCGAACCCGCCATTACGCAGATCATCGAGCGCAATAAAGAACGTATTGATGCGCTAGTGGCAAGCAATGACCACTACACCTGGGAGAATTTATTGCAACCCATTGAAGAACTGGAGGACGAATTATCCAACGCGTGGTCACCGGTCTCTCATTTGAACAGTGTGTGCAACAGCGATGGATTACGTGAGGCCTACAATGCCTGTCTCCCGCAGCTCGCGGCCTACGGTACCTGGGTGGGCCAGCATGCGGGCCTTTGTGGAGCCTACCAACAAATTGCCGATAGCACGTACTTTGCCACGTTGAGCGCCGCCCAACGCAAAGCAATCGACCACGCACTGCGCGATTTTCGGTTGGCCGGTGTTTCGCTGCCACCGAATGAAAAACAACGGTATGGCGAAATCCGCCAACGCCTGTCTACGCTGGGTAGCTCCTTCGGCGAAAACGTTCTGGACGCCACCAATGCCTGGTCCCGGCAGGTTACCCAGAAGGAATTGGCTGGATTGCCAGAGACTACCCTGGTCAACGCAAAAGACGCAGCACGGCAGGCGGGGCATGAGGGCTATTTGATCAATCTGGAGTTCCCCTCTTTTTCGCCCGTAATGAATTACTGTCACAGCCGGGAACTGCGTGAGGAGGTCTACACCGCCAATTGTACCCGCGCGTCTGATCGCGGACCCCATGCCGGGCAATGGGATAACACAGCGCTAATACAGGAAACCCTCGAATTGCGCAGGGAACTTGCCCAACTGCTGGGATTTGATGACTATGCTGAACTTTCTCTTGCCACCAAGATGGCCGACAGCAGTGATAGTGTCGTAGAATTTCTGCAACGCTTGGCCGAACAGGCCCAACCGCAGGCTAAGGTGGAGTGGCATGAGTTGGTTGAGTTTGCATGCAAGGACGGCGCGCCGAAATCACTGCAAGCCTGGGATGTCAGCTATTACAGTGAAAAACTGCGCCAGAGTCGTTATCAGGTCTCCCAGGAAGACATACGGCCGTATTTGCCCCTAAAACGCGTACTGTCAGGTCTGTTTGAAGTAGTACGTCGTTTGTATGGCATCGAAGTTCGCGAAGTTGAGATGTTCGACACCTATCATCCCGATGTGAAACTGTTTGAGTTACTTCAAGGTGACGAGGTTATCGCACGATTTTTTCTGGACCTGTTCGCACGACCGCACAAACGCGGCGGGGCCTGGATGGACAACTGCCGGGTGCGGCGCCAGACACCCGAGGGCCTACAAATTCCAGTGGCCTACCTGGTCTGCAATTTCACACCCCCGGTGGCTGATAACCCCGCCCTGCTCACCCATACAGAACTCACCACACTATTCCACGAGTTCGGACACGGTCTGCATCATATGCTAACGCGCCAGACCGTGGCCGCGGTTTCGGGCATCAACGGTGTTGCCTGGGATGCCGTAGAACTGCCCAGCCAGTTTCTCGAAAATTGGTGTTGGGAGCGGGAGGCACTGGCCGTTATTTCCGGACACTTTGAGACCGGTGAACCCCTACCCGAGGAACTACTGGACAAACTGCTGGCTGCGCGAAATTTCCAGTCTGGTATGGCGATAATGCGGCAACTGGAATTTGCACTGTTCGACTTTCGACTCCACCGGGAATGGGATAGTGGCAATTTCAATTCCGCTCAGGAATTACTGAAAGAGGTACGCCAGCAGGTAGCGGTGACAACTCCACCTGAGTTTAACCGCTTTCAGAATTCATTCTCCCACATCTTCGCCGGCGGCTATGCAGCGGGATATTACAGTTACAAGTGGGCAGAAGTGCTGTCGGCAGATGCCTTTTCCCGGTTTGAGGAAGAAGGTATCTTCAACCCGGAAACCGGCGCAGACTTCAGGAAAGATATCCTGGAAGCGGGTAGTTCAAAAGAGCCGATGGAATTGTTCGTCGCCTTCCGTGGCCGCGAACCACAGGTAGAACCGCTGCTGCGACACAGTGGTATTAGTGTCTAATCCTCTCTACCCCACCAGTTGTGCACCACGCCGGCCAGAGCAGCTCCGACGATAGGCGCATCCAGAACAAGCACAGCTGCGAGATTGCCCAGCCGCCCTCGAACCATCCCATGTACACATTTGGGAAGCAGCTGCCTACAAATCTACTTTTTGACCCAACTGGCACAGCCTTTTTGTCCTGGCCCC
>TARA_R110002072_G_scaffold141664_3_pt1 | contig 77954 bp, 61 predicted proteins | sample TARA_R110002072 | Tara Oceans TARA_R110002072 (sample SAMEA4397118) | marine metagenome | biome: Polar Biome; feature: [SRF] surface water layer (ENVO:00010504); material: water (ENVO:00002006), including particulate matter (ENVO:01000060) such as... | depth 5 m
GGCGCAACCGCCTCAAGTCATTCCCGTCACGCCGACGACGTAGGCTGCTGGGGGGGTCGGCTTCGCCGCGGGAACGCTCTTGGCCTCTTGAGCGATTGCCTGGACGCCTCCGAAGACGAATCCGCACAGCAGTGCGAGCACGGTGGTTCTCATATGTCCTATCATTGATCTCTGTTGATTAGGCTCGACGGTTACACGGCCGAGGTAGCGCGACAGCCGCTCCACCCTGACGACCAGGTGCGGCTCAGGAAGTCCATCTGAAAGGAGCCATAAGAGGCCGCAATGTACGCGGATCCTCGTGCGAGCGCAACGGCCGCAGGCGTTGGCGCATGAATCGAACTCACGGCAGATAGCCGCATTAAGCGCCTCGACTCACAGCCTAACTGCGTACGAAGCCAGCCTTCCGAGCTCGTGTCAGGCGGTTGAGGATGCTCAATGCGAGCCGCACGTGTCCGACCTGCGCATCCGCATCGCGCGCATGCTGGCGATCGCCACGGATCCTCCCAATAGCGAGAGCCCGGTTCAGCGATGGCGGCACATTCCAGCGGTGATGTGACGCTCGGTCTGGCAGCGACGTGACTCATGGCCCGTGGGATACAAAGACCGTTTCGCCGATGACCTTGCTCATGCACGGTCCCCGTGCGCTGCAGTTCCTCCTCGCCTCGTTTGCTGACCGGCTGAACCGAGAACAAGCACAGGTCATCGACTACCAAGCGGAGGTGATCCGCGTGCTCAAGGAGCAGTTCGGTGGTAAGATACCACGACTGACGGACGCCCCACGGCGACGCCTCACCGCCAACGGCAAACCGCTCTGCCGACGACTACTCGACAAGGTCGCAGCGATCGTCAGGTCAGACACGATCCTTAGATGGCATCGGCGGCTGATCGCGGAGCACCACACCTACGTCGCCAGCCGTCTGGTGCAGCCGTTCTTCATCCCGGGGCCGGCTACGGGCTTCATCGTCGAGCCAATCTGGATGCCGTCGAATTCGAAGTTGGCGTATGCAACGCCCTGGGTGGCGCGCCAACTACACTGGTCTTGAGCCCGTCGTCGGCATCGACAACCCTCTGGGTGGCGCGAACATCAACGTGCCCCAGAACGGGAGGGGAGCGACTGTTCCTAGGTGCCCTAGGCACTGCTGCCCTCCGCGGCGACGGCTAAGGGTCCTTCCAGGTGCCGGCGCCCAACGTGCCGGGACTAGCCTGCACAGTAGTTCGTCTGGCACGGCGGCGCTGGGGGCCGCGGCGACCGCCCGCGGCGCGACGGTCACGCTGTGTTCTAGACGCCAGCGCAACAGTTCTCATGCATCGGTTGCACGGCCTCGCGCCGATACAGAAGTCTCCCGACAAGCAGACCAGTTTACAGATCGCCCAGAGCTACGACCTTGGCCCTCGCTGGTGACGCCGCAGATCATCGCCAACTCCGCCCTCAGGCTAAGTTCCCGCGCCATATGCCGTGACTACAATGGTACCGCAATCAGTGATTGCCGTCACTCCGGGGGCTTTGCGACCTCGTCACACCCCAGCCGGACCACCTCATCTCACAACTCAACGGAGACAATCATGAGCTTCTGTCGCCCAGCGCTCGCTGCAATCCTATCGCTCACCGCCGCCGCTCAGGCGCAGGTGGTTTCCGTCAACCTCGTTGCCGCAGTCGGCACAACACAAGTCGCGCCCGGCGTGACCGTCAACGCCTGGATGTATGGCGGGCAGATGCCCGGACAGGTACTACGCATCGTAGAGGGGCAATCCTTGCAGGTCAGGTTCCGCAACGACCTCCCGGAATCGACCGCCGTTCACTGGCACGGCCAACCTGTGCCCCTCGGAATGGATGGCGTGCCGGGCATTTCTCGGCCGGCCGTCGCTCCAGGCCAGGAGTTCATCTACGACTTGCCCAACCTCGTTCCCGGCACCTACTGGTATCACGCGCATGGTGCGGAATCGCAACTCGACGTTGGTCTTGCCGGCGTGCTAATCGTCGACCCAGCGAATCCCGCGAACGACCCAACGTACGACGTGGAGCAGACCATCGTCTTGGATGAATGGTCCAATCCACTCGGTGGTTCGTTCGCTGGGCATTTGCTCAATGGGCGCAACAACGCGGGCCAAGCACCGATCGTTGTGCAGCCCGGCCAGCAACTGCGCCTGCGCGTCGTGAACGTCTCGGCAACCACCAACTACGTGTTCGCACTTGATGGGCACCCGATGACCGTCACTCACGCCGACGGCAATCGCGTGCAGCCGGTATCCGTGCAAGCAATCCCGATCGGAATTGGTGAACGCTACGACGTACTCGTTGACTGCAATAATCCCGGCGTATGGAGCTTGGCGGCGTCTTCGATCACGAATCGATCTCAAACACTCGTTCGCGCTGTACTGCAATACTCAGGTCAGAGTCAGACAGCGCCATCAGCCAACTACGTGCCAAGCAACCTCTCTGGCGGCTCGCTACTATCCTATGCTCAGCTTGCGGCATTCCATCCGGTGACGCCAATCGTGGCGAACCCAGACCGAACCGTCACCGCATCACTCGGCATGACGATGGGTCCTGGCGGCATGGCATTCACGATCAACGGACAGCTTTGGCCAAGCGTCACTCCGATCCAGGTTGCGACCAACGATGAAGTGCAGATGACCGTCGCCAACACGGGCATGGGGATGATGCAGGCCTACCACCCGATGCACATCCATGGTCACTTCTTCCGCCTGATGGGGACGACCGGAGGCACCGCCAACCCACCACTCAAAGACACTCTCCTGATTCGGCCTCCTGGCCAGGCGTGGAGTTCAATCCCGGTCCAGATGACCATGAACAACCCCGGTCGGTGGCTATTCCACTGCCACAACATGGACCACATGGCGACAGGCATGATGACCAGTGTCGACTACCTCGGTGACGAAGACCTCGATGGCATCGAGTCACGAGTGGACTTCGAGCCAACACGTGCGCAACCAGTCCTTACGATCCCGACCTCGGCGACGAACTTCGCACCAGGCGCCGTCGGCTCGATATCCGCGCAATGGACCCCAGGCCAAGCCTTCGGGCTGTTCGCTGGACTGGCCGAGCTGCCGACTCCGGTAGCCCTGCCGCCGTATGGTGAGCTACTGATCGACCCAACGACTGCAGTACCGCTTGGCGTTCAAGTCGCATCAACAACTGGCGCCGCACAGTTCGGCTATGCAATCCCAAACAACGCCAACCTCATTGGCTTCCAACTACCGCTGCAAGGTGTTGGCACAACTGGCCTCGCAGGTGGGCTGCGGTTCTCGACGTTTCAGGCGATGACTATTCGCTAAGACCTGCACACTGCCGAGAGCCGTGAGGGCGAGCCATTGATCTCGCCCTCACCTCAGGCCACACGGATCAAGACTTCTTCTTCGCCGGCTGACCTTCCCCCGGTTCAGTGGACAGTCGAGTTAAGCTGCGGGTGCAGACATCCGGGACTGCCAGGCTCAACCTTCATACCCATCAGGCATGCAGAGACAAGCCGACCCCGCAAGATCTACTCAGCGACTCTGCCCGCAACACTCGCCGACGGCACACAACAGCCCTGAGGCGCCAGAACATGACTCCAAGGTGATCAGTTTCTGGTTAGCCACCGGGCGTCGCCAGCGCGGCCAAAGCCCCACAAATACGCCTGCAGTGAGTTGCGCATCGGCCGCGCACTATCGCATCTGGCTCTTGCACCCGGAGTCACACCCTCGTCGGCACGCTTCTTGCCAACTCTTCTCAATAGTGCACCGACCTGCACTGCGCCTGGTCGACTCCACGATCGCTGCCGCGGCAACGAGACTGAGCTCGATCTCCGTTATCGGGAACGCTCTGCGGCTCCGAGCAATCCGCGTTTGAGGACGCTATAGCAATGACGACCCTGTCCCTGCTCGCGCTGTGCACCTTCCTCACGGCCTACTCGCTGGTCGTGTCCGAGGACTTCACGAAGTTGCGCAAGTCGAAGCCACTGCTTTTGGGGGCCGGCGCAATTTGGGTCATGGCGTCGCTCGCGGGGAATCGCGAAGCAGTCGCTGATGGGTTGCGGGACAGTGTCTACGAGTTTGGGCAGCTCTTTCTGTTCCTCCTCGTCGCCATCGCCTACGTCAACGCCATCCGCGCGCGCGGGGTCTTTGACTGGATCAGCGCACGCTGCCTTGCGGGCCGAGGCGGGTTGCGCCGTGCCTTCTGGATCACCGGCACTCTCGCCTTCTTACTGTCACCAGTTGCCGACAACCTGACGACAGCGCTGGTGCTCGGCACGGTAGTCTCGGTGATCGGCCAGGACAACCGCCGGTTCATCGTCATCGCCAGCATCAACATCGTCGTGGCGGCCAACGCTGGCGGCGCATTCTCACCATTCGGGGACTTGACGACTCTGATGGTCTGGCAAGCTGGCAAAGTCCAAACCGCGAACTTTCTCTGGTTGATTGCACCGGCACTCGTCAGCTGGCTCATACCGGCTTTCGTCATGCAGTTCTCGATCAATCGAGCAGACCCCCCCTCTTCGCACCCCACAGTGAAGCTGCATGCGGACTGGGCCATCGTTGTCAGTCTTTTTGTGGCCACAATTGCGACCGCGGTTCTCTTCCACGGCGTGCTGCACCTGCCACCATTTCTCGGCATGACGACGGGGCTTGGGTATTACATGGTGTACTGCTACTTCGACTGTCGCCGTCATGGCGTGCAGGATCCGGGTTCGAAAGTGTTTGAACACATCCGCGGAATCGAGTGGGACACGATGCTCTTCTTCTTTGGTGTGATTCTGTGCCTCGGCGGACTTCGAGTATTCGGTCATCTGCATGTCGCAGCCCAGTTCCTATATGGAGATCTGGGAACAACGCCTGCCAACTTGCTCGTCGGCCTCGCGTCGGCGGTTCTCGACAACGTGCCGGTGATGTTCGCTGTCCTGGGCATGGATCTACAGATGGGCCAACCGGACTGGCTACTCGTGACGCTAACGGCCGGCATCGGCGGCTCACTGCTTTCGATCGGTTCCGCCGCTGGCGTTGCGCTGATGGGGGCATCGCGCGGCGCATACACCTTCACCCGGCACCTCGTTTGGACACCAGTTATCTTCATCGGCTGTGTTGCCGGAGTCGCCGTGCACCTGTGGATCACGGCGGCCGGCCTGATCCCTTCGTGACTCAGATGTGCAGACTCTATGGTTACCTGTCCGAGCTGCCGACGCGGGTCGAGTGTGGCTTGGTTTGCGCCCAGAACTCTATGCTCAGTCAGAGCCTCAACGACCATCGCGGCATGTCGAACCCCGACGGCTGGGGTATGGCATGGTTCGACGGCGTGAGACCGCGCCTGAAGAAGCGCACCCTTCAGGCGGCAGCAGATCCTCAGTTCCGCGTGACGGCTGACGAGATCCGCACACGAGTACTCGTGGCCCACGTCCGCCTCGCCACGGTGGGCGGTGCAACCTTGGCCAATGTTCACCCGTTTGCCTGCGGACGCTGGGCATTCGCCCACAACGGCACAATTCCGGAGATCGAGACAGTCGGTCCAGTGCTGGCTAGGGAAACGCCGGACTGGCTGTTGCAACACAGACGGGGCACGACCGACAGCGAACAGTTCTTCCTTTGGCTCCTCGCCAAGCTCGAGCTCCGCCAGAAAGGGGCCACGAGAATGGACATGTCGTCGACAACAGTTGCGCAAGTAGTGCGCGATTGCATACGAGACTTGATATCCCGCTGCGCGCAGCTTGGCACATCACCACCGACGCTCAACTTCGTCCTGTCGGACGGACGAGTGTTGTTGGCGGCGTGCTACGGGCGCACGCTCTTCACACTCCAGCGCGAAACCCTCGGAGCGTGCGATCTGTGCGGCACTTGCCATTGCCCGGTCTGCCGCGCACGTGAAACGAGCGGGTTATCGTCGCAGTCGCACGACCGCAACATCACTTGCCGTGCGTTCGTAGTAGCCTCGGAGGCGATCACGGCGGAGCAATGGGTCGCAGTTGACGACGGGGTAGTGTTGTGCGTGGACGATACGTTCGAGGTGCTACGTCTCGCAATCTAGGGATGCGCTCGTGCCGCGCACCCTCCACCCGATCGCCGTCGGCACCGGGCTTGTTGACACCTCATGGCACAAACCACCAGCGCCGCCTCCCTGGCGACGCTTCCGAAGTGAGTGTGTAAGGAGCCAATGGCGGGCGTCAGCATGACGTCCTGACTCCATATCCAGGAAGATCCTAAACATGAAGGCTTCCCGACCCGATCCCTTGACCGAATCCCGCACGACCGTGCTGGCCACAGGCGGCAGGACCTGCGGCGCCTGCGTGCAGCACGTCCTCTCCAAGCTCGATGACGTGCAGACCGCCCAAGTGGACCTCGCCCGACAGCAGGCCCGCGTCGTCTACGAGTCTGAGCTCGTTGACGACCAGGACTTGATGGCTGCGTAGCCAACGCCGGCCGCGCGATTCAGTTCCATCCTCCCGCCTCGTCGAACACAGCACGTGGTTCTCGCGCACTAGCGAAACGGACGCCTAGAAGGCGATTAACTAATGATGTAGCCGCCATTCCCGGCGGCACCAGCGGCGTTGGGTTGGCCATTGCCCAGAACTACATTGAGCAGGGCGCCACGGTCGGTTGTGTGTGCACGCGATGCGGACGTTTCATCGTCACCAACCGGCGAGGATCACCGTCCATTCGCCATGATGTCGGCAGGCAATTTGCCGGTCAGCGCTTTCAAGAAGGCCACGATTGACCCGACCTCTTCATCCGTTAGGTCCTTGGCGAGCTGGATCTTCGCCATCTGCCGGACCGACTCTTCGAGAGTGGCAACTGCGCCATCGTGATTGTATGGCGCGGTCTTCTCGACGTTCAGCAGCGATGGCACCTTGAAGAAGAACTTCTCGCTATCGTTTCCTGATTGCCGGTATCGACCAGTGTCCGTCTGGTCCGGGTAGGGACTGAACACCCCGATCTTCTGCGGCATGTTGCCGCCGAGAAGCCGGGACATGTGGCAGCTTCCACAACCGACATCCATGAACTTCTTGAACCCCAGCTTCTCGTCGTTGGACAGCGCTTTCCCGTCGCCTTCGATGAAGTCATCCCACGGGGAACGCGTCACAAGCGTGCGCTGAAAGGCACCTATTGCCAGTCCAACGTGTGCCCCGGTCAACGGCTGGTCGCCGGGAAACGCCTCCTTGAAAGCAGCCACGAGCTCGGGCCGCGCCGAGATCTTGGCAACAAGGTCCGCCTCATCAACCAAGCCGTGCTGGGTCGAGTCAAGCAGGGCCATCATTGCCTGCTCTTCAACGTTGGCGGCACGATAGTCCCAGAGCTGAGCGAAATGACGGAAAGCGTTCCAAGTGGTCGGCGTGTTTCGGCTACCTCGCGTGCCATCGGCTCTGGATGCCGCGCGCTTGCCGTCCTGCCCATAATTAGCCAAGTCGTGACACGACGCACAGCTCACGTCCCCGTTCTTGGAGAGGTGCTCTGACTGGTAGAGCGTGCGACCCAGTGCGACCTGTGCGGGCGTGGCTTGGTTCACAACATCACCGGACACGGTCGGATAGTTTCCGAACAGCGCCTTGATCATCATCATGTCCAGCCGCACCGGCTTCTTGCGCCGCGAAACCCGCGGCTTTGGCACGGCGTCGGGCGGCTTTGCAACGGACTCGGGCGTCGGCCCGGCAGACGCGGTCACGGTGGGTTCACCAGGATCGGCGCCGCCACAACCTGAGATGACAAGCACGACGACGACACCGCACCAACTACAAATTTTCATGGCCGATTCTCTTCTGGTCGTCGCACCTGGCACGGACCAAGTCGACAAGGTTTTGTCTGCAACAAATCAACGCGGGGCGATGCATCCATGAACGTCGCGGTTCAATTCCCACTCTGCAGGAAGGCAAGGATGGCGCGATGCTCCTGACCCGTAAGGTTCGCTCGCACTCGCATGTGCAACATCACGATCTCCCACTGACTATCCGTCAAACTTGCGGGAGACCTGAAGTTGTGACACCGCCGGCAGTTTTCCGCCCAAAGCTGCGCGCCGCTTGTTGGCATCTCGACATCGGCTTGCCGATTCGCCGGAAATGCCAGAGTGCTGCACGCTGTCAACAAGAGCAGCAAGCCCGGCACCGAAATCTTCCACCTGAGTATTTTGGATTTCATGGTTCTATTCCTCCGATCAGAATCCCATCGCAAACTGGATAAACAAAGCGTCCTGGTCTGCTGCAGCGCCGGTCGGGTCATCCCAATTGTCGAACTGGTATGCCACCTTCAAGACGGCACTCGGATTGCACCAGTAATTGAGACCGATGGTGATCCGTTGGCGATCGGCGGGTTCGGGCGAGCCCATCGGCATGTCGAGCGTATCGAATCGAACCACGCCCTCGAAGTCCTTGAATGATTGGATCTTCGCTGGCCGGAACGCCGCCTGAACATAACCACCACTGCGCTCATTCGTGTAGGTGAGGGGCCCGAAGCCCATGGCGCCGCTCGCGTCGTAGGTCGCGGTATCGACGTCCGACATCACCCACTGTCCGCGCAAATCGTATGTTCCGCCGAGCAAATCACAGTCGCCGGTCCAGTTCAGGTCGATCGATTGCACGGTCGCATCCACAGATGTGGCTGAGCTTCCGCTGGCATCCACACGACCCACGTCGATCGAGTAGCCCAACTCCAACTCCGGTAGGATGAAGACGCCGAGGCGACCGCCCCCGTTCTTGCTGTTGTTCGTGTCCGCGAAGTTATCGAACATCAAGCTACCGGCCTCATCGGGATCATCCACCACCAACGTCGCGCCGTTGCTCAACCACCCTGAATACTCAAACTTGGTCCCGGCAACCCGCGCGGCTCCGTGCAATTGCATGCCGAGCTGACTTGGCGCGATAAGCCCCTCGTGGCCGAAGGCGAGCGGGCGATCAGGGAGCTTGTTGATCCACGATGGATGCAGTCGCTCCATGAAGTAGTTACCGGGGTTCAGGAACTTGCCAACGCCCACAGTCAGGTAGTCGTTGACGAGGTACGACAACTGTGCGTATTCGAGGCCAACTTCGGTTTCCGCGCCTTCCAGCTCGACCTCCAGCTCCGCTTCGAAGAACAGATTGTCGCCGACCTTCCATAGAAAGATGGGGGCGAATGTCGCGCCGAAGCTGGAATCTTCCCCTACTCGATTAGTGAATCCGGTAGAGGTATAACCCGTCACATAGAAGGCATTCGCCCCCGCAGCACCCCCTGCGGATTGCCCGGTCAGCCGGGCCAAGCGCCGATCGAAATCCTGCAGCGCCTCGTCCTGGTCAATCCGCAACTGCTGCAGCTCTTTGCGCAAGCCTGCGGAGCCTTGCTCCACAGGCGGATCTTGGGCAGACAAGAAAGTCGCTGCGCCGAGAACGGCAATCGGGAGCAACACAAAGGATTCCAAATTGATCATCACAGACCTCCCTCTTGCTTCTTAGGCGACTTCTTGGACGCCACTGGGAACACGCCAGCGGCCTCACCTTCCTTACGGATCTGCCCACCCCCGAACGGATTGTCCGGATCGGCAGACATCTGCAGCCACTTGCCTCCCGCGCCGTTGCGGGCCCGCTTCCACCCCAATAGCCAAACGGACGCTTTCTCCCCGTGAGCGAAGTCGTCGAGCAATCCGACCATGACCTCGGTCAGCGCGTGCAGCTCTGAGTATTCGTTCTCTGGCGGCTCGTCCAACGCTGCCGCGAGTGCTTTTGCCTTTCGTTGCCACTGCTCAAGGGCAGCGCCTTTGATCTCGATGCCCGGCCGAAGCATCTGTGCCGCGACGAGCTTCAACTGGCTACGAACACCAGGCAGTTTGTTGAGTTGACGCTTCCTGACGACATCGACGAGTTCGAAGTAGCGCACGAGACCGGCAGAAACACGGCGCCGGGACTCGACGGTGCCCGCGTACTTCGGTAGACGCTCGGGCGCCGCGGACTTCGTTGGCAGGAGCGTACGAAGGAACTGAATGACCTGCCAGGTCTGCTCCTCGGTCATCGTCGCTGCGAAAACCGGCATCGGCGCGCGCCCCGTCCGGATCTTCCAGAACAAAGCGCCGTCGGTTTGGAGATGCCAATCGCCCTGCGTCAAATCCCGGGGCTTCGGATCCAGCGCTGCAGCCGCAGGGCCGTCTCCCTTGCCCCCGTTGCCGTGACAGGAGCTGCACAGGCTTGTGAAGAACAGCTTCCCGATCTTCAGCGATACAGGAGTCTTGGCGACCGGATTCTTCTTTCGCGCGGCATAGCCGGGGGCCTTCCAGGGTTGAGGAGACTCCTTCTGTGCCGGCGCACTGACGGCCAGCAGCAACAACGCAAGCCCAACCAGTGGAGGATATCGTCCTTGTATGGCTCTCATTTGGTTGCCAGGTTGCAACCAGTGTGCCAGTCGAACGGAGCTCGCATCCGTACGAAGGAACGACCGGTGTGGTGCCCCTCTCAGTGCGCACATGTTTCACTACACCTACGCACTCGACTCATCCAACGACGAGCGGTATCGCCTATGTCGACATCAGTATCTGACGACCATTACGCCAGATACTGGTGGCGAGGCCAAGGCATCTACTCCTGCCGAATCTCCTCGGTGGGTGCGCGACCTCGACAGGCATGGCAATCGCCGCGCTCCATGCCGAAAGAAAGCACGCCATGGTGAGCGACTACGGCCGCAAGAATCAGCCATTGCGTATCAACCGCGACGACCAGTCCTGGCTGCCTTCCTTACCGCTCACGCTACCGACCAAGCAAAGTGGCTAGTTCGATCACCTTGCCTGCTCGGAGAACCTTGACCGCCAACCTGTCGCCTTTGCGAAGGGCTCGCGTCGCCTTGGCTGCGGCGCTCGCTTCATCAGGCGATGAGAGCGAGCGACCGAGCATCTCAAGGATGACGTCGCCTCCAAGTAGAAACTCTCGCCCAGCAACAGTGATTCGAATCGTGCCGCCGCGCAGCCCGAGGCGTTCGGCCGGCGAGGACTCCGCGACCCGCTGGACGAGAATCCCCGTCTGTCCATCTGGGACGTTGACTGCTTGACTCATCTCCAGCGACATGGGTAGCGCGTCGAAGCCCAACCAGACTCTGCCGCGATTGAGAAGCAGGTCGCGCGTTACGTTCGAGGTGACCCCGAACCCGAACCCCTCGTTTGCTCCCGAAATCGACACCTGATGACTGACCGTCCCGATGACCTCGCCCTTCATGTTGAACATAGGGCCACCCGAGTTACCCCTTTGAATCGCGGCATCTGTCTGGAAGTGCTCGATGTGTCGCATCGAGCCGAGGAAGCTCTCGTCTTTTCGACGAGCGCTAATGTGCCCGACAGTCAACGTGTCTCGCAAATCGAACGGCGCTCCGATGACAAAGATCCGGTTTCCCACGCGCACCGTGTCCGAATCCCCGAGCTTCGCGATCGTCGCCCCTTGAGGCAACGGATTCTCAAGCTGAAGAAGGGCAAGGTCAGACCCGCGCTCCACCGAGACGATCCTTGCAGACATCACAGTACGATCCGAGAACTCCACCTGAATCTCGTCGGCTAGATCGACGACATGGGCAGCGGTCAGGATCGATCCCTCCAGGGAGAGCAAGACGCCCGATCCGACTCGCGAATCTGGCAGGCCCTTGGCCGGGCCACCGCCTCGCGCTTTCGCGGTCGCAGTGATCGTCACGACCGATGCGTGCACACGATCGAAAACGTCGGCCAGGTCTTGGTCTTGCGCGGGCAACGTGCAAGAGACGATGGCCAGCGTCGTGCTGGCTGCGATAATAAAGGTCTTCATGTCTCTACTCCACCAGGAGAACTCTACATCGAGCCAATCCACTTCACCGATGCGCACGCGCGGCAACCACAACCACACGCCGACAGACGCGAGATCGCGCGGCAGAGCGCAGCATCTGCACGTACTACGTCCCAACCTTCATCCTCGACGGTGCGACGCAGACGGTGGAGCGCGCGTTCCATCGCCCGATGAGCACGGTCTCGGTCGACCCCATCGGGGTAATCGAAGAAATGCACTGCCAATCTCATCGTGTCGCGCGAGACCTGAGCGAAGCCCTCACCCATAGCCATGATCTCGGTCGTGCCGTCTGCATGACTGACCTTCAGGACCCCGCAACGAAGCGCCGCAAGCATCGGCGCATGCCGCGCCAACACACCGACATACCCATCGGGAACAGGTAGACACACAGCCACCACCGGCCCGACGAAGACCAAGCCCTCCGGAGACCGGACGCGCAACTCGTATGGCAGCGCTGGCTTCATCCGGACATCGTTATCGCCGCTAGCCAAGGTCCATGACCTCACCGCCGTCGGGGGAATGGACTCTCATTGAGTGAGCGCTCCAACCGGTGGCGGCATCTGGATTCCGAAACGCCGCTCGGCACACTCTCGGAGACAATGAACCGCGGCACCGATGTCGTCGGTAATGGTCAATCGGTCGAGGTCCAAACGCGTGATCGCCCCACGGGCCAAGAGAGAGTCTGATAAGAACGCAACAAGTGGCTCCCAGTAGGCACGCCCCATGAGGATCAACGGGAAGTCGAGCACCTTCTCGGTCTGGATCAGGGTTGCCGTCTCAAAGATCTCGTCGAGTGTGCCGTAGCCGCCGGGCATCGCGACGAAACCGCTGCTGTATTTGAGCAGCATCACTTTGCGCACGAAGAAGTAGTGGAACTCGGTCCACTGCTGCACATACGCATTTGGCTTCTGTTCCTCAGGCAACACGATGTTACATCCAATGGAAGTCCCACCGGCCTCGGCGGCGCCGCGATTGGCAGCCTCCATAATCCCCGGACCACCCCCTGTCATCACTGCAAACCCATGCCGCGCGAGCTCGCCACCGACGGAACGCGCCATTGCGTAGTAGGGATCACCTTCGCCGAACCGCGCGGAGCCAAACACGGTGACCGTCGGCGGGAGTCCCCGGAACGCACGGAAGCCGCGCACGAACTCGTAGCCGATACGTACGACGCGCAAGAAGTCGCGGATCCGGCTGCCGGGGCCGGTCAGGAACTGCTGATCAGCGGCGTGCGGCGACACCTTCCCCCACGTTCCGTGGCCGAAGGCACACGAAGCGTCGTTCGTCGACGATTTCTCAGCCTTGGATTCTCGATGTTCCATGGATCCCCTTCGCTCAGTGGTGCTTGTATCGGCCAATGCCGGGTATGTCGTTCCAAGACGTAGTGCGATGACATTCGAAGCACTGTCTGACGTCGGCGTGCGGCTTGCGAGCGATCGTCGCGGAGATCATTTTGAAGTGCATCATGTAGTGGCTCGGCGGTGCCTGGTGACAGCTTGCGCACTCCCGAGATCGCGAGGACGGATGCCGGAACTCCGAAATCGCCCAAGCAGCCGTAGCGTGGCACTCGACGCAGTTCGCACCGAACAAGCCAACATGGGGATCTGCGGTTGCGTGGCAGACGTTGCAGTCGAGCGCCGCCTCTGCTGGTGTCACCTTCAGGTGCCACCGCCCACTGGGACTTGTGGATAGCGCGCCCACAAACTGCGCCAACTGTCGCGACTCAGGTTCATCACGCGCTTCGATCTCACGCAGACCAATCGAGGCAAGCGCCTCGTGGTCCATAGTTGTGGTCTGCGCCGACCGGCCGCGATGCTCTGGGTGGCACTCCCTACAACTCGAGACACTGCCATGAAACGCGGTCGGCTGGCGCTGCAGGAGTCTCTGGTTATTCGCGTGGCAGAGAATGCACTTGGCGGCCACGGGCCCTTCGATAGGAGAATGGCAAGCAGCGCAATCGCCAACCAACGATGCGTGTGCAGAAGACAGTTCGCCAGGATTCGCAAGACCTTGCCACAGCGAGGGCTCGCGTAACCGGGGCTGGATCAGGAGAGCGATCGATGCGCCACCAACGATGGTAACCGACCAGAACCACCAACCTCGTTTCGAACGCTTGCTCACGCCATCCACCGGAGTCCGAAGTAGATCGCCGCCCAGACATGCAGCGCCAGAAGAAGATAGAGCACCATGCTCAGCACGATGTGCAGGCGTAGCCATGCCCCGAACCATCGCTTGAAGCGCTCATGCGTTCCGATCGCGTATTCGAGATCCGCGCGAGACTCCGCCAAGCGCAGCGCCCGTGGCACGATCGAAGCCAGCACGGGGTCGTTGGCGGCATCGCTGACAAAGAAGGCGTCGACGAGACGCCGCCAAAGCCGTCGACCCCGGGCAATCGCTGCGGGGGCAGAGCCCGCCGCGGCGAGTGTCGTCTGCATGTCAGCGTAGGCGACTTCGATCTGGCCGAGTTGTGCCTTCTTCTGTCGCAGCTCAGCACTGATGTTCCTCAGCAGGTAGCGTCCGACGTAGCCGCTCAACACGACCACGATCGTGAGTCCCGCCAAGGTGGCACCGAGCACACTCTCGAAATGGTGCCCGGTATGCACCAGAACGAGTACGGGGCCGAGGATGCCCGCATAGATGTGCCACGCGAGCAACGTGCGCATCGGCACGCGCTGCGTGACGGACTTGCGCAGCGCAGGGATGCGCTTCACGAACATGTATGCCAGCGGGACCAACATCAGGACCGCGCCAACAATGCCGATCGCATGGCCCAGGCCACTGCCCGGAAACGTGCGCGAACGATGCAAAAGAAACCCGAGCCACAGAATGAGCATTAGCAGCACGAGGCCACCAACGACCGTGCTTTCGCGCTCCTGGGCGGTCTTCGTTGGCGCGGCGTCAGGCATCGACCACCACGTTCGCCTTGCTCTTAGCCTGACACGCGAGGACCAATCCTTCGGCCTTCTCGTCCGGCTCGAGCGAGTCCTCCAATTCCATCGTCACTTGGCCCTCGAGCAGTTTCACTTTGCACGAACCGCAGGTACCGGAACGGCACGAGTTGTCGATATCGACTCCGACTGCATCCGCGACATCGAGGATCGTCTGCTCCACGCCAATCGGGCCGGCCTTCTTTGAGCGAGAGAAGGAGGCGGTCGCCGGTGTCACCGTCGTGCTCTTGACTTCGGCCGGCGCATCCACAGACGCGCTTGGTTTTGCCGTCCCGGAACCAAACGCCTCGCTCTTGATGTTCGCCGCTGGCACGCCGAGTTCACCCAGGGCCTCCTTGACCGATGTCATCATCGGACCAGGACCACAGATATGGATCCTCTGTGACGTGATGTCGGCAACCGATTCCGCGATCAACTTCTTGGTCAAACGCCCTCGGGCACCCTTCCAAGCTTTGCCTTTCTCGCGGCTCATCGTGACGACCACGGTCAACTTGGCGTGTCGACGCTGCAGCGCTTCCAGCTCGTTGCGGTACAAGAACTCGCTCCTATCACGACAGACGAACAGCAGTGTGATCTGGCCGTCCCACCCCGTGTCTGTCAAGTAGCGGACGACGCTCATCAGAGGCGTGACGCCGACGCCACCTCCGATCAAGACAATGCTCGGTGCCTCTTTCCCCGTGAACGTGAACTTGCCCATCGGCGCCGACACGTCGAGCAGTGCTCCCTCGGTGACGTTGTCGTGGAGATGCTTAGAGACGACTCCATGCTGCTCTCGCTTGACGGTGATTTCGACGTAGCCACGTACCGTCGGCGCCGATGCGATTGTGTACGCACGCTTGATCGTCTTCTCGCCCTGCGCGATCGACAACGTCAAGAACTGGCCCGGCTTGAATCGAAAGGGCACGTCCGACCCGTCTTCTGCTAGGAGCCGATACGTCTTGATGCTGGGCGTTTCCTCGAAGACGCGACAGAGCCGGAGCTTGCCGGACCACTTCTCCGACTTTGCAGTCGCGACTGGGTGTGGTTGGCCGTCCGCTTGCGGTGGACTCGTCGATGTAGCTGCGCCAGATGAGGGAGGCACAACTGCTGGTGCCGCGTTCGAACCTGGACTCGCCAGATTTTCGAGCAGTTCCGCAGCTCGGCGCATCTTGTGGAAGTACATCCACATCATGACGACGGCAAAGGCCACCAAGAGCACCATCGATGATAGGTGGAACCACCCGAAACCGAAGGGGCCCGATAACCCTGGGGCGGGCAACGGCGGCAACAGGTTCATCTGACCTTTGAACCACTGCATCGCGACGCTGCGGGGCGCCCTCCCCTCGGACAGCGCCTGGTGCGCAGCAAGCCCACTCTCGAACTCGGCCAGTCCATCACGCATGGCCAGAACAGCAGACTGCATCGCTTGCCAGTCGTCACCAGGCGCTGCACCGACTAGGCCATCAAGTCCCAGCGAGAGGCGCGCGACACCCGTCTTCATCCGTTCGTGCGCCTTCGCTTGCACTTCTGCGCGCGCCTCTGGCGGCAGGTCAGGCAAGTCCATTAGCGAGGGGTAGAGCTCCTTGGGTGGGGGCACGCCCATCTTACTCATCATCTCGCCCATGCCCCCCATGCCACCACCCATGCCACCCTGCATACCTCCGGCGTCAGCGCCGCCGGCATTGCCTGGACCCTGGCCGGGGCTCGGGCCTGGACCCTGCTGCTCGGGATGGTGCGACGCGTGTTCGTCTGGCGACACCTGCGCCCGGACCAACCCCGTCAAGAGGCACATCCAAAGCGCTAGCGATGAGACTAGAGCAGCGATGCGCGCCGCGCACGTCGGTACAGTGGTGATGGAGCTCATGCCTACTTGCCGACGCCCTCACTTGACTCGGCTCGATACTCGCCCACCAGCCGAAGGCGTTGCTCATCCGTCAGGAGCTTCGCCGCCTTGCCAACGCTGCGGATGAACGCAAGGCGCATGTCCGCCTGCATCACCCCGATCTCCCCCACCTTTGCGGCGACGCCCTCGACGCTTGGCTCACCAGCACTCGTCAACACCCAGAGTTCCTGCTCGGCATGCTCGATCCGGCGCTCGAAGTTGTTCTGCTGAAGCTGCGACTCTTCGTGAACCTGTGCCAGTTGTTTCAGCTGATTCGGACTCAACATGAGGGCCTCGGCGTGCTCGAGGAAATGGTCGCTGGCACCGATGTGGTAGATGTGCGACGCACCAGGGAATCCCGGGAGCGCTGACACGACGGCTACTCGCCCCGGTTGCTGACCACGATCCATCGTCCCCATCATTCGCATGCGCTTCATCTTCTCCATGCGCATGGCACTCATCCGCCCCATCGCCATGGCCGAGTCGGCGCCATCGGCATCTTGCATCGAGGACATGGTGCTCGATGTCCCCTTGCCCATGCCCTCTCCACCTTGCATCGACGAAGAGCTTTTCATGCCGCCCTTACTCATGCCTTTCATCATGCCCATGCCGCCCTTGGCCTTCATCATGGCCATGCCCTTCATCATGCCCATGCCGCCCTTGGCCATGCCTGGCGCTGAGGAATCGCTCCCCATGTTCATGCCCCCTGCTGCGGAGCTACCCGTGGCTTGGCCCGCACCGGAGACCGGCATTGATTGCCCTTGGTGGCTCTGATGTAGCGCAGCCTCAAGCTTGGCGACCTTGGCCTGCAATTCGACAAGCTGTGCGGCAAGCTGTTCAGAAGCCGTTGCCTTCTTCTGCGCTGCGTGCTGAGCGTGCTTTTTGTGGTCGTCGGGGTCCTGCTGTGGCCGTGGCGCCGCAACGGCCGTGCTACAAAGCAGCGCGCCGGCCACCACCCAATTCGACCATGAATTTGCCGCGTTCTTGATTGTTCTCATGCTTCTGCTCCTCGCTGTTTGTTTGATCAATGACCTTGCGTGCCCGTCCCTCAACGGAGCCCGCTTGTCCTGAACGTTCACTTCTGGTGATCCACCGGCTTGCACTTGTCCCACGCCACTCCGTCAGCTGCACATCCTGCGCACTTGACCATGTGAACCCCGTTCTGGATGTAGATGGACATCTCAGATTTGCAGCACGGGCACTCGTAGGTGTTGATGACCTCGTTCTGGTTGGGGCCCGACGCTGGATGTTCCGTCCGGGCTGCACGCACCGCGTCAAAGCACTCCTGGCAGACGCCGACCTTGTCATGCTGGGTTCCATGCTGGGGCGTTGCGCAACTCACGAGCGGCAGTGCGACTGCTGCCCAAGCGATACACCGAAAATATAGGGATTTGTGACTCATGGGATTCCTTACGGTTGGGGTTCGCCGACCCTGCAACAACCCAGTTGGGTCGCCGCCGGCCGGGCAGTGATTGTTGTCTCACACAAAGGCGACATGCATTGGCGCCCGCAGTCGACGCCATGCGCTTGATTGACCAGTGGATCCCACCTGCCTTGTCCGCGTCGTGCGTTCATCGCAGGTACGCAGTCGATGCGTAGTTCCGCACCATTCGACGCGTGTGGAAGTACGATCCATTGACGGCGATGGCGTGGCGCACGACATTCGCCCACGCCATCGTGTCGCCGTAGAACATCGGAGCAATTGTCGAGCCGAGCTTGTCGTACAGTTCGCCGGCGTCGTCGGAATCCGCTGCAGAATGTGCGTCGCGCGTCCCGATCGCCCATCCGGTAACACCTTCGATGTGCCCCTCCAGCCACCAACCGTCGAGCACGCTCAGGTGTGGCACACCGTTGGCAGCAGCTTTCATGCCGGAAGTTCCCGATGCTTCGAGAGGCTTGCGCGGCGTGTTGAGCCAAACGTCACACCCGGCAACCATGACTCGCGCGAGATCCATGTCGTAGTTCGGCAAATAGACAACGCGCACTTGGTCACCAAGGGCGCGCCCGGCTTCGACGACGGACTGGATCAGGTGCTTGCCGCCTTCGTCCTGCGGATGCGCCTTGCCTGCGAACACGAACTGCAGCCCGCCCGTGCCGCGCGCGATTGCCCGTAACCTATCGAGATCGTGGAACACGAGGTTGGTTCGCTTGTAGTCCGTCGCCCGGCGCGCGAAGCCAAGCGTCAACACATTCGCGTCCAGCTCGACACCGCACGACGAACGCACCCTCTCGACCAGCAGGCGCTTCGCTTCCCGGTGCGCATCTAGGATTTCCTCGTGAGGGACACCTAGAATGGATCGGAGTATCGAAGGGTCACCACGCCATCCAGGTACCCTGCTGTCGAACAACGCGGCAAAGCTCGGTCCCACCCATGTGGCTGTATGGATGCCGTTGGTGACCGCCTCGATGCGGTAGTCGGGGAACATCCCGCGCGACACCTCAGCGTGCCGCTTGGCGACGCCATTGACGTAGTGTGAACCGTTCAGGGCCACCTTCGTCATGTCGAGCTGGCTGCCCCCACTAAGCATGTGCAGAAGCTCGTCGTTCGCTGTCTCACCCAACAGCTCACTGACCAGCTCCCAGCTGAAACGGTCGTGCCCCGCTGGCACCGGAGTGTGGGTCGTGAAGACGCAACGTCGCCGAACCTCCTCGAAGTCCCAGGCACCATGCGCCTGATCACGGCCCTCGCGCAAGAGCTCCGCAATAAGCAGAGCAGAATGACCCTCGTTGAGTTGGAATCGGTGGATAGAAGCGTATCCAAGTGCCCGCAACATCCTCAACCCGGCGATGCCGAGCACAGCCTCCTGCGCGAGTCGATAGCGCTCATCCCCGCCGTACAGAGCGTCGGTTAGCCGGCGGTCGGATTCTGCGTTCTCCGGCAGATCGCTGTCTAAGAGGATTACGGGAACCACCCCGCCCGATTCCCCGCGCACGAGGCACTTCCACGCAGCAATCTTGACGGTGTGGCCGCCGAGACGCATCTCCACGACCGCGGGAAGTCGTTCGGCGTGCGCCGAGGGATCCCATGATGCTGGACCCTCGCTCTGCCAGCCACTCTCGTCGATGTGCTGTTGCAGATACCCTCGATGCTGCACAAGCGTCACGCCGACCAGCGGCAACGACAGATCGGCGGCAGCGCGCAGCGTATCACCAGCCAAGACGCCGAGACCTCCACTGTAAGTAGGGATGGCAGCCTCGATCGCGATCTCCATAGAGAAGTATGCGATCGCGTGACGCATCGTCGTGCCTCCTCCCGCCGACGGCAGGGTGTTGTCCAGGTAGCGGCGAGGATCCTCGCTGAGTTGCTGCCGACAGAGCTCTGAACACACCCAATAGGTTGTGCCGGCGATCGGGCACGCAATCCCGACGTCTTCCCGGACAGGCATGTGGCAGACCGGATCTCGATGCACGGTAGCGATCATGGCTCAAGCATCCGCGGCGCTGCTCGCCTCACCCGACTTTCGACTGGTTGCCTTGACCTTCGGCCCAGCCTTTGGTCGCTCATCTGCAACCTCAACCACTCGGTTCATGGTTCCCATGTCGTTCGGCACGCATACTGCGCACCCCGCATGTGGGCCGTCGCAGCCAGACTCGCAGCACCATGCGCCGTCGACGACGAACTTGAACTCGTGCCGGCCAGGCTCCAGCTCGAGTGAGAGGGTCCATTCACCATCAGCCGCTCGCTTCATTGGCAAGGCGGCCGCCTCCCAGCCGTTAAACGAACCAGCTAGATAGGCTTCCTTGGCTTGTGGGGCGCGAATATTGAACGTGTGCAGACTCATGTTACATCCTCCTTTGTGAGCAGGTTCTCTGCTCGGGTAAGTCGATGGCCGTCGGTGAGTTCCTGTGCGTTGGCATCTGCAATCTGTGCCGATCGTCCGCCCAGGAACCACGCGGACACCACAGCCGCGAGGCTGCCTGACTGCAGGTCACCACGGCTGCCAAGCTTGGCGGTGCACTGTGCAACACGCGTTGGCGTGCCAAGGTCCGTCCAGCCACAGTCCGGGGCAATGCAGAGGCCCAACTCGGCCTCCGCGCCAGTGAGCAACTCGCTGCAAAAATCGATGTTGCGCAGGCCCCGATAGAGACGATCCCCGTTGGCCGATCGCCCATCGAGCTCCGCTTCTCGAAAAGCGGTGAGCAAGGCCGGCAACCGCTCCGCATAGAGTCGCAAGATGGCACGCGCGGAGCCGACTACCAGGAAGCTGTTCCAGACCGCGCCAGCTTGCAGCAGGGCCAGCGCAACCTGTCGGTCGGGCTTTTCCACGAACCGCTTGACGCCGTGCACGGTGTCAATGGCCTCACCCGGCAAGATCCATCCGTAATCCCCCTCGGGTCCGTCAGGTCGAATGCCGACCAGCAAGACACGCCCTGGCGCTTCTGTCACCACCCGCTGAGCCGCACGAATGGTGTCAATCAGGATCTCCTCACGGGCAATGAAGTGATCCGATGGCATCAGAGTCACCTGGGCTTCGGGATCGCGCGCCAGAATCGCAAGCAGCGGCAACAGGATGCCTGCGGCAGTGCCACGGTTCTGGGGCTGCACGATGACGTTTTCTCGCGGCCATTCGCACAAGTCCCGCTGCCAGAACTCCTCGTGCTGGCGAGCTACAACGGTCACGATCCGATTGCTATGGACCAGCTTCTCGGCCCGACCCATCGTGTCTCTGAGTAGCGAACGACCGCCAAGAAGTGAGCAATACTGCTTCGGGATTTGTTGGCCTCCCAGACCTGAAGTCAACGCGCTCAGACGCACACCACTGCCGCCGGCCAGCGCGATTACCCACCGGCGGTCGGAAGCACGTGATTGCCCCCCAAGCACGTCGCCATCTCGGCTCGAGCTAGACCAACTAGACCTGTTTCGTGTCATCGTTCTTCTCCGTGAGCTAGACGATTCGGCTGATTCATCACTGCGCCCGATGCCTCTCCCGGCAACACGTGGGGTTCGCGGGAATGGCATTCGGCACACGCAGAGTCGGGCGCACGACTCAGTACCCCCACCCACTGACTATCTTGGCCTGAATAATCTGCTCATGCAGGCGATGCAGATGCTTGTTCTCGGGGTCGAGTTCGCAGGCCTTATTGCACCATTCGTCGGCATCGGGCAGAGCCCGACGCTGCAAGTAGATCGAGCCGAGCGAAAGGTAGGCGCCTGTCAGGCGATGGCGAAGATCGGCCTGCGCTGAAGACAAGCGGTCGGCAATCGTGGCGGCAGCGGTTGAGGTGGACTTCGCCGGAGCTTCAATGGGCGCTATGAGATTACCGATCCGTGCCCACGTCTTTTCCAGCCGCGCAATGGCACGCTGAAGGCCACGCTGGTTTCGCATCTTTCCGTGGGCCGCAGACTTCGTATCCTTCTCCGTGCGAGCGAGGTCACGTCGCACGGCAGCGATGGCCGCCTTGATCTCTTTCGGGGTAGCTTCACGCGGCGCTGGGCCAACTCGGGCGGCAATCTTCTTCGCGAGCTTGCCTGCCCTCTTGGCCGCCGTGGTGTCCTTGTAATCTCGCAGCACGACATGGACAGCGAGCCGCGCCGAGCCAATGCGGTCGTCGGCATAGTCACGTTCCGCCTGCTGGATGATGTCGGCCGCTATTCTGCCGCGAAACTCGGCGACCAACTTGTCAACGTCCGTCGCGAACGCGGGATTACGTCGCGCTGCTTCGCGAGCCTCGGCGATGCCTAGAGCGAACAAGCCGAGTTCTCGGCACCTGTGTGCCAATTCTAGGTGCGCTTTCGCATCAGCTTGGTCGATTCGACTAGCCAAGACCGCATAAACTGAGCGCGGTTCCATGTCCGCCCGGGCGACGCTCCGCACGCCCTCGGCGGGGAACGTCACATCGATCTTCACGACGTGATCATCGACGTCGATCACTCGACCGATGACGACCTCCCCTGTGCGTAGCTCAAGTGTCTGCGCTGGAATCCAGGAAGCCGCGGCCGAGACGAAAAACAGCAGGAGACTAAGACGGGTCATCATCACTCAATTCCTTGCTCGAAAGTGGCACCGCAGCCAGCGCCGCTAGGGATGGCCAGAGACAACTGCGCAGCAAACGGCAATCGTGATGCCGGCTCCCAACAAGAGAGCCTCGCGGGCATCCGACAGCGATTCGCTTATGGCTGATCCTCTGGACGAAACATTCACCGAAATGGCAGCGTCACAGTCACAGGTCGAAACTGAGCCTGACTTCGCTGCTCCTCGCGGCATTGGGCAACTAGCAAAGTCCGTTCCATCTCGAAATCGGCACCATCGAGCTGGCGGGGCACCGAGGTTGCTGTGCATGATCACCGTGCGAACCCGATGACCGCTTTGCGATTCTTACAGCCCACGACTCCACCAACTACTCACCAATGCTCATGCGAGCCGTGGCATCGTGCGCACAAAAGGGAGGCTCGTTGGCCCGGTGTATCGCGACTCAGACCAAAGACGACAGCCGCGACCCGCTCGTTCATTCTGTGTCACTCTCCGCAATCCGCGCGTGCAGCTACTCGCTGCACCAGCATCTGATCACCTAGTCACCAGTTCCTGATGGAGCCGACCCAAACCAAGCTGTCCGAGAGCGCCTCGTCACCGGGAACCGTTGCTTCAACGGCTCTGCCACCTCGAACAAGTCACCTGCGGCTCCGCATTCTCAAGTGGTCGCTTCTGGTCGCGCTTGTGCCGATGCTATTGGTCGCTATCCAGGGATATCACTGCGCCCGTGAGGCAGTACTCGAGGCTACCACCGAGCGCCTGAGCCAACTGGCCGCTTCTCAGCGGACCCGCATTCAGATGTGGCTCGCAGAGCGACGCGCGGACGTCGAGTTCCTCGCGCAATGTCCCTATGTCCGCTACGAGTGCGGAGACCCAAAGGTGACTACATCCGAAGGCGAAGAGGCTCTCGACTTCTTCAGGTTGTTCAGCGTCAACTACGGGATCTACGACGCAATCGGCCTCTACGATCCTTCCTGGCAGGAACTGGCGGGCATTGGCACCGACGTTCATGGCCTGTCTGATTTCCAACTATCCGGAATCCCAGAGTCCCTCACTTCATCGACGCAACCGGCGGTAGGCAGGGTCCACCGTCACGAAGACCAGAGCCTCGGCATCCACTTTGGTGCCGCAGTTCTTGATGGCGCCAACAGACCCGTCGGATACGTACTCACGGCCCTCGACAGCGAGCGATCCCTGCAGCACCTCCTGCGCGACGGACTGGGCCCATCATCCCCCAGGCGGTGCTACCTAGTCTCCACTGATGGACTGATCCTGACGGAGCCCGCTGGCCGCGATGATTCCACGGCACTTGCCGCGCACATTGCAACCGAGGGTTTCCAGCGCGGCCGTGCCGGCAAGTCAGGCGCGTCCGTCTACAGCGACTATCTCGGCCGAGAAGTCGTGGGCGGCTTCGCTGCCATCCCGGAGATGGACTGGGTATTGCTCATCGAGCAGGATGCAACGGAGGCATTGTCTTGGCTCTCGCGGCTCGCGTGGCGGGCTGGCATTACCGCTCTCTTGGTCGCACTAGGCGTAATCATCCTAGCTTTTCGTGCCGCCCGACGCATAGCCGAACCGCTTCAGCTACTCGTAGGCGTTGCCGAGCAAGTTGCCCATGGCCATCACGATACTCGAGCTGCACCTGCCGCCGAGCCCGAAGTCGACGCCGTCGGAAGGGCCTTGAACCACATGCTGGACGAGTTGGCATCCGCCCGTCAGCGACTTATCAGCAGTGCGACTCTCGCGGCTCTGGGGGAAACGAGCGCCTCGGTCGTTCACGAGTTGCGGAACCCGCTGTCGTCAATCAAACTGAACCTGCACGCACTGCGCTCGCGGCTCGCGGACGATCCCAGGTACGACGAGCTTGCAAGGATTGCTCAGGAACAAGCCGAACGTCTGGAATACATGCTCACCGACTTGCTATCACTGGGCCGCCCGCTCACGTTGAACTTCCGCCCCCTCCCGCTGAAGGATGCGGTCGCGGCCGCGATAGACACGGTCGCAAATCGTGCGCGCGAGCGTTGTCGACTCCGGTTCCAGGACGACGCCCCTGCATTGAGAGTAAAGCTCGATGCTGATCGCATCGGACAGGCCCTAGTGAACCTACTGAACAACGCACTCGACGCGATCGGCGACGGTGGTGAAATCGTCGTACGCACCAGCCTCGATAGCCCGTCCGGCAATCGCGCGATCCTGGAGATCCTTGACGACGGGCCTGGCATCCCGGAAGACAATCTCGAACGCCTCTTCCAGCCGTTCTTCACCACCAGAGCCCAGGGAACTGGTCTTGGCCTCGCGATCGTGCGCAAGATCGTCGAGTACCATGGCGGCCGGATCAGTGCGGCCAACCGCACCGGCCCCGACGGCGCATCCATCGGCGCCGTCTTTCGCATCGAACTACCGCTCCACCGTGAGTCGGAGTCAGCGCACCGATGATCCACATCCTGGTAGTCGATGACGACAAGGCGATCTGTCGTTCTCTGCAGATCCAACTTCAGCAGGAAGGACACGAAGTCGCGACCTGCAACACCGGCACAGAGGCTTTGCAATGCCTCGAAGAGACGAACGTCGACATGGTCTTCCTCGACTTGCGGCTACCGGATCGGAGCGGACTGAAGGTACTTCAGGACATCCGCGCCAAGCCAGCCCCACCGGAGGTTGTCATGATCACAGGAGTGCAGGACATGATGGCTATGATCGAAGCCATCCAGATGGGGGCACTCGACTACGTGCGAAAACCGCTCGCGATGGAAGACGTGCTCGTCGCGATTGAAAAGGTCAAGAAGCTGCAAGTCGGCGGCAATGCCGCAAAGCCGCGCGACGACTTGATAAGAATCGAGACGGAGCCGGACCAACCATTCGAGATTGTGGGCAAAGACCGCAAGATCCTGGATCTTCTGACTCAGGTCGGTTTGTTGTCGCGGAGCAGCGTTTCCGTACTGATCCAAGGCGAGAGCGGCACGGGCAAGGAGCTCGTGGCCCGAGCGATTCACAACGCGTCCTCGCCTTCTCAGCCATTCGTAGCAATCAACTCTGCCGCCGTGGTGCCAACACTGCTTGAGAGCGAGTTCTTTGGATACGAGAAGGGTGCGTTCACGGGCGCGGATCACAAAAAGATCGGCAAGCTGGAGCAAGCTGGGACGGGAACCGTCTTCTTGGATGAAATCGGTGACATGCCATTGGAGCTGCAAGCCAAGTTGCTTCGCGCGATCCAAGAAAGGAATTTCGAGAGAGTCGGCGGCACGGCGAGCGTGAAACTCGAGGCGAGGATCCTCGCCGCTTCGCACCAAGATCTAGATGCCATGGTCGCCGATGGCAAATTCCGCGCGGACCTGCTCTACCGACTGTCCGTCGCGCGCCTATTGGTCCCGCCGCTGCGGGAGAGACCCAGCGACGTCCGAGCACTGGCCCTCCGGTTGCTGGACCGAGTTCGACGGCGCCTCGGCAGCAACGTTGTTTCCGTGACCGCAGCCGTACTACAGAGCTTGGAGCAGCACGACTGGCCTGGAAACGTGCGCGAACTGGAAAACGTCCTCATGCGGGCGATGGCCTTGTCTCGCGGCAATGTCCTTGAAGAAGTCTTCTTCTCGGAGGGACACGTCAATCCCACCCCGACTGTCGCGCAAACTGGTTTCAAGAAGTTGTGGGAAGCGGAACGCGATCATGTTCTCGCAGCGCTGACGCACTCCGAGTGGAACATTACGCACACGGCAGAGCTGCTAGAGATCTCGCCCACGACTCTGCGCAAGAAGATCGCGGACTATGGGCTGCGGTGAGCGAGGCTTCGAGCAATCACAGGACACCGAAAGTGAACCCCGAGGCAGGCAGCCAGATTCCGGGTTTTGCTACCGGGAGCATCGCTCGCCCCTCGGAGCAACGCACTTCGACCGTGGCGATCAAACGGCCTGAGCAGCATCTACATCGGCAGACCAACATGAGCGGATCGAGACACGGGAATCAGTTCTACTTTCTCGGCGCTGCGCTACTCGTCCTCGCCGCTCTCTACCCAATTCTGGGCTGGGGGCAAATGGGGCTCATCGCTTGGACTGTGACTTTCTGGGTCATGCTGCTCGCTGCAATTCATGCAGCGAGCCTTGGGCCCCGAGTGCGACTAGTCTCTCGCGGGCTTGGTGCAACAGCCGTCATGGCCGGTGTTGCTGGACTCCTCTGCCACGAGTTCCTCAAAGGAACCCACGGTTGGGTGTTCGCAGCCGTGGACGCGCTAACTCTCACGTTCCTCATCTTCGCCACGGGCGCTGTTCTCTTTGAAGTTCTCCGCACGGCCCGCGTCAGCGTTGACCACTTGGTTGGCGCTGCCTCGGCTTACGTCATGCTGGGCATGATGTTCACCTACGCATTCCTCCTCCTACAGGCGCTTGTTGGCGCACCAGTTCTGCTGGGCGAAGGTGAGCTTTGCGCAGGTCTCGACGCCGCACTTGACGCTCAGCTGGCGGACTATCTCTACTACAGCTTTGTGACTCTCACGACGCTCGGGCTTGGGGATCTCACCCCCGGAACCCTTGGCGCCCGCGTTCTCACAGGGGTCGAAGCCGTCACGGGTCAGTTGTTCTTGACGGTCCTGATTGCGCGCCTGATAGGCATCCATGTCGTGCATGCCGCGCAACGCTCAATGGACGAGTAGCACTTCAGAGGGGTCTTCAGGATCTCGTGTGGGTGAGCGGCGGCCAGAGTCTTTGTCGATCCAAATGTAGGAGTCGAACGAGTGCTGTTCCCTGAATCCTAGCCTTGAGTACCACTTGCGGGCAGGATTGCCCTCGGTAACGGTCAGCGCCACATCTCTGCCCCCCATCGACACCAAGGCATGCAGTGCGTGGTGCATTAATGCACGGCCCACTCCGCAGGCCTGATGTTCAGGTAGTACCGAGATTTGGCCTATTAGTCCACGCGTCTGGGACACGCGGGTGGTTGCGACGATTCCGATAGCTTCGCCGGAACCGTTGGTTGCGATGGCACTGGCCGACGGTTCGAACGCTCCGCACGCCGGCGACTCCGTGAGGGACTCAAGGTAGCGCTGACAGCCAGGAACGGTATCGATGCCAGCATTGATGATCGCATCCGGGCTCCCAGCCAGCGAATGGTGGAGTACTTGCGCAGCTTCACCCAGCCGCCTTGGAATCAAAGGTTCAATTGCAATGCCGGCCAGGATCCTTGGCAGATGGACCTTGTCCAAGGATTTGGTGAGAAATGATCGGGGGACTGCGTTGAAGCCAAGGTCGTTGAGCACACTTCCGACGCCTGACTCCCTGATGAACGGCGTGTGCGACTCGATCCGGTTGCACAAGCGCGCACCGCGCATGCGGCGGACCACGAAGTTGGTGAGCTTGGCACCCAAATCGGTGTCCCGGTATTCCGGGGCAATTGTCAGAGGCCCCATCACCGCGTCCTTGCCTACACCTGTGTAGTACACGCTCCCGGCCGCTCGATCGCCGTCCGTGGCAAAGACGCCCGGCAACACCCGTCGGCGGGCAGCTTGGTAGATGACCCGCTGGATGTTTGAAATATCCCAGTGCAATCGGTGACCCCACATGTATGCCTCATCCTGAAGGAGCTTGTTGAGAAGGTGGAGGGGGGCGGTTTCGAGGAACTGGAATCTCACTTCAATTGCCGGTCGTGCACTCGTGGCTCTACCCCAGCCGGTGTTAACAAAGACCACGTGTGGGCGCGGTGCCATTGGAGCATTCGTAGCTTCATCGACGAGAGGCGTGCCAAGAGTGAGGCATTCTCAAGATGGCAGACTCTCCGCTCAGAACGTGCAGGCTAACCCGCCACAGTTCGCGTTCCCGTTCTACACGCCGGAATCCGGCGCGGCTGGCAACAGCTCAGCGACAACTGGTCTTGGGCGCGGACGACAACTAGATCTGTGCACGTGACGACCGGCTGACCACCTGAGTTTTTGCGCCCGTACGATACGCCCTGCAAAGATCTTGGAGGGCTTGCCCACTTGCCCGGGCACGAACAAGAGACGCGAGCTTCGCCTGGCGGATGACTTGAGTCAGAACCACAGAGAGATGCCAGCAACCAAGGACAGGTCGCTTGCGTCACCTCCGCCACGCGAAACCAGATCTGCGGTCTCCCCCGTGCTCTTGGTCCAGTTGATTCCTATGTACGGAGCGATCTCTCGCTGGAACTCGTATCTCAAACGCAAACCAAGCTCGACGTAGTTCAGGCCTTGCCCAACCTCGAACGCGGCAACTTCTTGCACCGCGATCTCTGCTTCGAACCTAGGCTGAAGAATCAGCCGCTGCGTGATAAGGAAGTCCGTCGAAGCAGTCAGCCGAGCCGATACATCTGCGTCCTCGCTGATGAACAAAGCCGCCTCCACTTCGAACTCGTATGGCGACAGCCCCTGAACACCGACGACGCCGAACCACCGGTCGATGTCGGAACCAGCACCAAATCGACTGTCGTAGCGAGCCCCCACTTGGAAATCCCAGAACGGCGCGACCAGCTGGCTATAGAGGGCCTGCACCTCCAAATCCCCCTCCGCCGCCCCTTCAACGGTCTGCTCACCCTCGGTCTTGATCCACAGCCGTTGATAGTCTCCGCCGTGCCACCCCTGCGCCTCCCAGCGGGCGACATCAGGTCCGCCGTCACGCACTCGGAACTCGAGCTGCTCGGCGCGCAAGAACGTGAACGACTGGTCGTCATGTACGGGGGCCGGCCATTGATCAGAATCCTGCGCGTCGATTCGCGTTGACGAGCCGTTGTAGTTCTTCGCCCCGACCCCCTCCGCAGCGGCCGTCGAATCACCATGCCCGTACGCAGCAGTCTGGTTCGCGAGCCTGAGGAGTTGGCCGCTCGGATGCGCCGCGCAGGCGCCAAGCACCGCGGCAAGCGCCACACAGGCGAAGGCGCGCTGATGACCACTCACCTGTTGGTCTCCGGCATGCCCATCACCGCGTCTCCTACCTCTACGACACGAAACATGCCCGCGTCCATGTGGTAGAGAATGTGGCAGTGCATCGCCCAGCGCCCAGGAGCGTCGACGCTGATGTCTACCGAAATGCGTTCGGCAGGCTTCACGTTCACCGTGTGCTTGCGAGGCTTGTGCTTGCCAGCGCCGTTGACGAGTTCCATCCACATCCCGTGTAGGTGGATGGGGTGGTTCATCATTGTGTCGTTGACGAACGTGATGCGAAGCCGCTCTCCGTTGCGGAAGGCAATTGGCTCTGGCGCTTCTGAGAACTTCTTGCCGTCGAAGCCCCAGATGTAGCGATCCATGTTCCCGGTGAGGTGCATCTCGATCTCCCGCTCGGGTTCTCGCTGATCCTCTCCAGGCACCAAGCGCCTCAGGTCGGTGTAGACGAGCACCCGATGGCCCGCGTTTTCGAGACCAAGGCCAGGCTCATCGAGTCGTCCCCGCGTGACCTCCGCGACGCGCGTGTTGCCCGGACCATGGCCATCCGGCCCATGTTGCACCGGTCGCGCCCAGGCCGGCCCTTCATGCGCCTGCTGGTCCATGCCAGCCATGTCCGGCATTCCGTCGGGCTTGACCTCTTCGCGTCGTTCTTCCGGGTGCTCCATGCCGGGCATAGCATCCATGCCCTTGCCCACGTCCACCTTCGCGCCATCCACCTTGGGCTTCGCAGGCTTGTTGGCCATGCCACCCATCGCCATGCCAGACATCCCTGCCATTCCCATGTCCATCATGGTCAGCATGGGCCGAGAACGTCGCTCAGGAGTCGCAGCGACCATTCCGAGTCGTGGAGCGAGAGTTCCGCGCGCGTAGCCGCTGCGGTCCATCGTCTCGGCAAACACCGTGTAGGCCCGCCCCTCCTCCGGACTGACGAGGACGTCATAGGTCTCAGCGATCGCAACGCGAATCTCGTCGACGTTGACCGGCTCGACGTTCTGGCCGTCCACCTGCACGACTGTCATTGACAACCCAGGAATGCGGACATCGAAGTACGTAGCTGCCGCGGCATTCACGATTCGCAACCGCACGCGCTGCCCCGGCTCGAACAGGCCCGTCCAGTTCGACTGCGGGCCCTTCCCATTCATGAGGTAGGTGTAGGTCGCGCCCGTCACATCCGCGATGTCCGTAGGATCCATCCGCATGGCTCCCCACTTCGCGCGGTTAGCCAGGATGGTCGCGAAACCATCTTGGGCGACCGTCGGCTTCTGGAAGTTGTAGTAGCCCGAACTCTTCTTCAAGCGCGCGAGGATGCGCATCGGATCTTCGAACGTCCAGTCCGACAGCAAGACGACGTGTTCGACGTCCCACGCGAATGGCTCGGGCTCTGCGGGATCGATAATGAACGCCCCGAACATCCCCAGCTGCTCCTGAAAGCCCGAATGGCTGTGGTACCAGTAGCTGCCGCTCTGCCGCACCGGGAACCGGTAGGTAAACGTCTCACCGGGGGCGATCCCGCGATAGCTGACTCCAGGAACCCCGTCCATGTTGGGGGGGAGCAGGATTCCGTGCCAATGCACCGAGGTGTCGACATCGAGTCGATTCTGGACCCGCAGGATCGCCTCATCACCTTCTCGGAAACGCAGAATTGGCCCGGGCACCGAGCCGTTGAGTGTTACTGCTGACGTTGGTTGGCCTGCAATCTCGATCGTTCGACGCTCCACGACCAAGTCAGCAGGCTCCCACTCAACCGCGCCTGTACGCGAAAAAGGATGTGAACCAAGCTGACATCCGCCGAGAGCCAAGGATGCTCCAACGGACGACGACGCGATCAAGAACTCACGACGGTTGGACGTGCGGCCCGGGTCGGCGGCACAGCGCTTCGGGTTGGGTGATGGATTCATAGCTTGCTGAGAGTGGTTGGATCAGGGCAGTGAACCTGGCGAGAACCGACCCTGCCGATGCAGGATCAGCTCGCCGCCAAGGCGGCGACGGTCGCTGCGAGCAAGAAGGTCAGTGCCAACCGAACTCGCCTCGAGGAACAGCACGCCCTCATATCACATCGCCCCGCGCAACAGACCTGATCTCCGCGCCCGCGGTCGTCGCCAGCCCGAAATGGAGTAGCCAATCCCGTCCGCACGGTGCAGTCCACAGATGGGCACCGGCTCACTTGCCGGTCATCTTTTTGTGATCGTGCCCCTTCTTGGCATCGTGATCATGCCCCTTCTTGGCCCTTTCCTTTCGCGCCGCGTCGACCATGGCGATGAACTCCGCAGGCGCCTTTTCGACCTCAATCGTGCAATCCTTGCAGCACACGCGCACCAGCCGACCTGCGACAACCAGGTCAATGGGCTTGCCCATGATTCCACCGTAGGGTTCATCACTGACAGGGCACCTCGAGAAGAGGTTGCCCTTGCCCTGTTCGGTGATCACGGCCTGGTTGAGCAGCGCGAGGAACTTGGCTGGGCTCTTCTGGAACTTAGCCTTCTCCTTCTCGCCGCCAACTCGAATCAGACGATTGCCGAACACGAAGTCCGTCGGCTTCTTCGACTTCTTCGGCAGGGCCTTGCCCGTTACCACCGATGTCTTCAACGGGTAGAGCGCCATCTGATCCTTGATGATCTTGGCGTCCAACTTAGCCAAGCTGGCAGGCAAGTCCTTCTCGAACTTGCCCGTGCACCCGCCGCAGCAGTAGCGCACTTCGCGACCTTTGTAGGTCTTGACCAAGGGATCGCCCATAGCACCCAGCTTCTTGCCCGAAATCGGGCAAGTGTCAAAGGGATAGGCATCGCCAACACGGGCAGCAGCTTTCACCTTGTCCTGCGTCTTGCCGTGCCCTTCGTGCTGCGCAGCAACTCCCCCAACGAGCAGAAGTGCAACCAAGATTGGAGTAGAAAAGAACAGTCGTTTGATTGTCAGCATTGATGACTCTCTCTTGTCAGTCGACTTTCCGACAGGCCATGGCACCATGCCAAGCCCACCAGGAAGCAAGAAACGGAATACGATGAGGTTCGGGCTCCGTGGCCCTATTTGTGTTCGTGTGGACTCGACGGTGCATCGCCATGAGCGTGCTGTGGAGTCGTCGATGGCGGATTGTCTCGGACACCTAGGCCGTACCTGTAAACCAACAGCGCGCCACGGTCGGCTCCGAGTGTGGCAAGACCTACGACGAGTGTGATCAGCCCTGCTTGAACGCAGCGGGGCCGCCAAGCATCGCGGCGCCGCATCAAGAGCACCGCGCATGACGCAGCCAGCGAGATCGCTGCCGTAGCAACCATGAAGTTACGATGCACGTGAACAAGGTCGTGCCCGGGTTCATCATGAGTCATCGACGATGTCGCGAGAAAGCCAGAAACCACCGCCGCCACGCCACTCAGCGTGCCCAGATGGAGCAGCCAGGAGCCCATCCTGAACAAGCCCGAAGTCGAACGCAAAACGCCGAGCCAGCAGAAACACAGCGCTCCCACCCAAAAAGCAATCGGGAAGTGCACCAACATCGGATGACTGTTGGGCAATAGAGAAAGGCCAGGCAACCAGTTCATGTCAGACAGCTCCACCGATCAGGAACCGGCGACACCAGACTCTCCGCACGCGGAGAAGATCCGTAATCGCCGCGATCTTGTTTCGACTGGGTTTCTTGATTTGACTGAGTCATGGCGAGGCCACCGGAGCTTGAGACCTAGCAAAAGCTGTTCCGCTCTTTGATATCGAACCACCTGAGACGGTTGGCTCCTGGTATGCAGTGGCACGAGGCCAAAACCACTTCTTGTTCAGGCACCTGCTGCGCCTTTCACGTCGCAGCCGCGACTGATTCGCCAGCATCTGATCGCCGGCTCACCAGTTTCTGGCGGGAGTATTGGCAACCCCCGCTCTCAACTCCCCGCCACTCCATTCATGGTGCCGCAAGATTGCTGAAGGACACCGCCCGATGGCAGCCGAACAGAAACCAAACACGTCATGCTTGATCGCCATTCGTGACCTGCACCGGACTCACAACTGGCTCCGCATGGCGCCACTCGCGCGCCATCACTGTGCGCTTGTCGAGGAAGAAGAGCCCGACCTCTTGCCCCCCCGTCGTGCCATTGCTTGGCAAATCGGCCGACGACCTCATGCAAGTCATCCCAGCATGCGCCAGAAAACCACTGGCGAGACCGGCGGCGCGCTGGGGATCGCTACGGAGCTGCTGGCACGCTTCGACGAGATCGCTGCCAAGCCAATCCTCGTCGAGATGCGTCGCCAGTTACTTGAAGAAGACGTGCTCCAAGCCGACGAGACACCGATCAAGGCACAGCTCGAAGACCAACGTGGCACGCGCCGAGGAACCCTGTGGGTTTGGCGAAACGCTCGAGGCAGCCCGAACGAAATGTCCGTGGCCGACTTCAAGGACGATCGATCCGCGAAGGGGCCCGATGCTTTCCTCGGTGATTGGACCGGGAAGCTGTTGACCGATGGTTACGACGGCGTGAATCCGACGGCACGGCAAAACGCGATCACGCGTGCCGGTTGCTGGGCGCATGCGCGGCGCAAGTTTCGGGATGCACTCACGGCGGGAGCCACGCGAGCAGGACTCGCACTACGCCCGATCCAGAGGCTCTTCTGGATCGAGCGCGCTGTCATGGCCAGAGCCGAGAACAGAAGCTGGGATCGCGACCATTCAACTACGACAGTCGGTGCGAAGCCGTCGGTCGAAAGTCGTGCTTCGCAAGCTGTATGAGATCGTGTTCGCACTTCAGGAAGACCCGTCGACTCAAGGCAACGATCAGTTGCGTAAGGCTGTTAACTACGCGGTCAACCAGCGCAAGCCGCTGCTTGCCCATCTCGATGACGGACGCCTACCCATTCACAACAACGGCACCGAACGCGACCTTCGCCACGTCGTGACCGGTCGCAAAAACTGGTTGATGCTCGGAAGCGAAAAGGGCGGTCGCGTAGCCGCCCGCCTCTACTCCCTCGTCATCAGCTGCAGGCTCGCCAACGTCAACGTCGAGCGCTACCTCGAAGACGTGCTGGTCGCCGTCGCGACGACGCCGGCGTCACGCGTGGGCGAACTCACGCCGTGGGGCTGGGCGAGGGCACGCGGCGCGACCTGCGAATCCTGAGGCTGAACTGTGCTTGGATTCAAGAGGCCGCCCGGTGGCTTGACCGGACGCTTACTTGCACGCGTCGCGCGTCGCAGCCAGCGACGTGGCGACCGACCGCCTCCTGATGCTCTCCTGCAAGCTCATCCTGTTCGGCGAGAGGCATCTGCGCCGGACACTCAGCGAGTTCGCTTATCACGCGCAGCGCCCTGACACCCTGGCGCTACCTTTCTCTCTCTTGACAACCGGGGACCTCTGAGAGGCGAACAGAGCTCACCATCGCAATACGGATCCAGAGAGCTAGGACGGTGAGCAGCACGACGCCGTAAGCGAGGATGATTTGCTTGTCCGGCGCGCGCACACCGACGATCACGGCTCCCACGAGCGCCACGCAATAGAGGATCGCCGCGTAGCGGAACCTCCACTCCGGGGAGAGACGCTTGACCCCAACGGCTTCCACGACGAAGCCGATTAGGCCCAGACAGGCGGCGAGGAAGGTGAAGCCCGAGAGCCTGTGCGTATTCTCGTGACCGAGAGATGTAATGACGCAGGCCCACAGGACCGGGAATACACCCATGACCAGAACGAATCCCGCGGTTGTTCCTCTGGTGGCTGTCATCATGTGCTCCGGCCCAACTTGGTGTCCGGCAAAACTACGTTCGACACCCGAAAGCAGTGGCCTCACTGTCATCCTACCCGGTAGCCACAAGCTGTGGAGGCCAGCGACTCAGTTCATTCTCGCAAGACTCGCCAACAGCATCATTACGGCCCTACGAAGGGGCACGTGGCATTCCCTGTAGAACTCAGGTGAAGCATGTGACGCCGGTGACGAGGACCAAGCGGACTGCTCGCAGCTCTCGCCGTTCGGCCTGACGGCTTGATTCCTCGCGACAGACCAACCAACGACTTTGTATCACGCCAGCGGCCTTCGAACTCGGCTAACAGTGTCAACGGCTCATTGGTCATGGGCAATTTCGAGCTGACTAACTCGGTGTCAAACAGGCTCGGCGGAGCGTCCGAATACTCAGTGCATTGCGCTCGCGGCTAGCTTTCTGAGTCATGCTTTCCGCTGTTCCACTTCGATCCACCTGACGTTAGCGATTCCAAGCTGACGGCAGTTGCAGGCGCTGCTGCACCGCAGATCCAGCGGACACCGTAACGACACCGCACGGCACCCATTCGCGTTGGATTGCCTGATAACCGTGCACTTGAGTAAACGCGTCGCGAGCCGCTTGGGTCGAGAGGCTACGTGGCCGCGCTTCGATCACGTAACTACCGGCAAGGATCGGCCGCTGCCGCAGCTGGCCCTCGGCATCGGTGGTCCAAATCCAGCCGGTCTTGCGACCGGCTTCGCGCAACTGGAGGCCAACCGCGGGTGTGCCGTCAGCCTGCAACACGCTCACGTCGAGCGCGCCTATTCGCAAGTCGAGCACGGACTGCTGTTCGCCCGCATGCGGCACCACAGTGTAGGCGCGCAAGATCGACCTCTTGCCGGAGGCTGCTCGCCAGTAGACGCGCAGTTCTAGGTCGCCGACAAAGGTGCGCAGCGAGAAGCGGCCGTCGGCATCGGTTCGCCCCATCCTCTGGCTCGTGAAGCGCTGCCCAAACGCGTCCTTGGCATGCCAGCCCATGGCGTTCACGTCACAATCGGATGCCGGCGCGCCGTCGACAAGGATGCGCAGGTTGACGTCGGCAGCCGCGAACGCGGCGATGTCGAGGTCACGTTCGAGCATCTGCCCCTCGACAATGCGGATCGTGGCTGCTGCATAACGGCTCTTCGCCTTGACGATTGCGTTCCAAGTGCCGGCAGGGATCCCAGAGATCTCGAAGCTACCGTCGGCGGCAATCGGAAACGGACGCTCGAGATATCGGTGCAGCGACTCACCTCCATCACGGACGAGCCGGATACCTACCGGTTTCAGCTTTATGTTCGGACGCCGCTCACCGAGCGCAACCACCTCACGTGCAACCTCCGCGGGCACGAGCCTACCGCGCCAAGTCGCACCGCGCTGGGCAGGGACCGTGAGGTCATCTGCTGCATCGAGCGAAATCGGCTGCACGACCTGCAGCGCCAAGCCAGCGCCCGAAAGACGCAGCGCGAGCGGCCCCTTGGGACCACGCAACACGATGGAACCGTCTGCCTCGGTCTCGCCCTCTTGCACAATGCGCGCGAGCGGCGGGCCGGTGACTTTGCAGTCCTCCAACGTCCACGTCTCGGTATCGAAGCGCACCTGTAGCTCGCCGGGATCGAGCAGCTGCACAGAGACGCCCGCGACCGGCCCTCGGCCGTCCGTGACAATCAGGCGGCGTTGAATTGGCGGCCACAACGCAACCGTGACTTCGGCAGAACGATCGGACGGCAATTCGACAGGTTGGAAGGTCGACCTCAGTAGTTCCTCCGACACGGGCGTAACCACAACCAAGTAGCGACCGGGAGGGGCCGAGACCTGGCTCATGCCGTTCGCATGTTCACCGCGCGCGACCTCGAGCCCAATTCCCCACGCGTTCGAGTGTACCAGTTGCGCAGCGTAATCTAGCACCGGTGCACCCGTTCGGCCATCGACAACCCGCAGCGTCACCGCTGGGACCGGTTGCAGCGCAACACGCACCTGGTCGGTATCACCAAATCGCCACAGATGGTCGCGGATGGACATGAACCCGGACGCAGACACCTCGAGCCGGCGATCGCCGCGTCCCCCGCCGGGCGTCGGCAGCAGCTCGAAGCATCCATCGGTACCGGTCGTCGTATGGTTGTCGTCGAGTGACACGTACGCCCCGGCGATCGCCGAGCCGTCGGGACCGACCACGATGCCACGACACGGAGGTGGTGCCGCTTCGACGACCAGCTCCAACACCCGTTCCCGCAACGGACCCGCAAGCGTCACGTCCCGGGCGGACGGGTCGACCAGCTGGCGATTGCCGAGCCGCAGCCAATACCTGTCGGCTGGCAGTTTGTAGCGGAAGGCAAAGCGTCCAAGGTCATCCGTGGTCGCCTTCATCGTAGTCACGACGCGCACGTCCACGAGAGCTCTGTCGCGCCCACCGCTATTGTCCCTGACGAGTCGCACGGACACGCCGACCTGAGGCGCGCCTGCGACGTCGACTACGCGGCCACGAACGGTGTGCGCCATCGTCATCACCAGGTCGCCCAGCGCGTGAAGCTCGCCCGGTTGCATGTCAGCAAAGGTTCCTTCAAGGCTGCAGCGGCCATCGAGGTGCAGTTCGAATTGACTGATCGTGCCGTCGATGATCGGCAGCTCAACGGCGAAGACGCCATCACCGCTCGTAACCTCTTCCACACGAGCGAGCGCCTTGTTGCTGTTCCGGCGCCTCGCGCGCGCGTCGATGTGCACACCTGCAAGCGGGGTGCCGGACTCATCGATGCAGCGACCCGAGAATGCGACTCCCAAAGAGTCCGACACGGCCGTCGACGTGAGGCCTGGCCCCGCGGCAACCAATTCGCGATCGGAGGACTGCGGCAACTCCGCCGGCGCGGTAGCCAACGCAGCATTGGCGTTGCTCTCGCCGCTCATCTGGACCGGCGCAACGACCGGAATCTCCCCTCCGGGCCACAGCAAGATCCAAGCGAACACGGCAGCAGCGGCCCCGAGCACGAGTTTCGTCGTCATGAATGCAATCCCTATCTTCATTGCGGTAGCCGTCGCATTCGGGCCCAGCCCGAACGTCAGAACCAAACCGGCGCGCCAATCCCGCCCACCACGATCGGCATCGAGCCGTTGTCGCAGCATCGCCAACCCGCGCTGCAAACGGCTCTTAACCGTCGCTATCGATTCGCAGTTTCGCGCTGCGATCTCGCTCGGTGTTAGGTCCTCGAAGTAACGTAGCAGCAGCGTGTCCTGATACGGCTGGGCCAACCCGATCAACGCTGCATCGAGCCGCGCCACCATCTCACGATGTTGCGCGGCGCCGAGCGGCGAGAGTGCTTCCGCTTCATCATCCCGACCCACTACCTGCTGCTCACGAACCACGCGACGCCGTTCCCCGCGGCGCTGCTTCATCGCGCGGTGACGCAATACAGCCACGAGCCACCCCAGTATGGAACCCGAGCGTCTCGGCGGCCGTTGTAGCGCCGTAAGCGCGGTGTCCTGCACTACGTCGTCGGCATCGCGGGCGCCAACGAGCGCACGGGCCAGGCCGTACAACGCGTCGGCGTGTTGGACCAGTTCGTCGTCAAAAGGGGCTGTCATCACGGCTGCGCCACGCGCAAAGGCAAAAGTAACTCCCCGCGCCAGCCACAGAGGATGCACGATTCTGCTGTACGCCGGGAAGAGTTTGCTTTGGATGTAGCCGCCAGACTCCGGACACTACGGTTGACCGCGGTTGCAAATGGTGGAACCGTAGACCTTGAGATTCCGCGCTACCGTCGCACGACCTGACGGCCCTGGCCCTCGCGACAGACTGATTCCCGACTACGAATCGCACCATCAGTCTGCCTACTCGGTCGAAGCGAGCAGCAACTCATCAATCATCGATGGCCTCGAAGAGCGCAATTGCTCGGCCGCGTTTTCAAACACAGAAGACAAGCCAACGATTCGCACGAGACCAGACCGTGTCGAAGTCGAGTCCGCAAACCTCATCCTCGTCAGCGCCCTTGCAACCGGCGGCGCATACACGAATCGCGTGCCAGAACTCGTGAGGAGAAGGATCGGCACCGGCTAATCACGCACCCCCAAGCGAACTTCAGGCTGCTCCGACGGGTCGACGATCACATTGGCGAGAACGCCCGTGTTGTCACTGCGCACGCCGTGTTGCTTACGCAGCACCAGTCGCGTATCCCCGGGTTGCAGCCAGAGGCGAATGGACTTCGCGTCGTGCGGCAATGGAACGCCGAGCCCGCAATCATTACGGGCAAGCTGCACAGCGGCCATCTGCCCAAGGCCCGTCGGCCAGTTGTTTTCAGCAACGACAATGTAGAGCCATGGCGAAGCATGCGCGGACACGTCCCCCCATGTGACGTCAAGTGGCACCGCGGTGACTTCGAGGCTCTGTTGCCGCTTGCCTGGGACTACTTCGATTTGCTCTGCGCGATGCAGCACGACTCCGCTCCAAAGGTCGATCACCAGTAGCGCACGTTCGCCAAGCGGTTCGACGAGTTCGTAGCTGCCGTCGCGCTGCACAGGACAGACCGGGCCACGGTAGTTCACACACGAATACATCAATTCGCTTTTTGAGCTAACTGGCAAAGACATCACCGCGAGTCGCGAAGCCGGCACTTGGCTGCGTACCTGACCGGAAACGACGCCACGCGGGACCTTCTTGACGGCCACTTCGATATGCCCTCCATCCGCGGCCTCAACGACTTTGAGAGGAACCTTGTCTGGCAGGCCTTGGCGAAAGCCACGTGGCACCAATAACTGCACTTGGTAAGCCCGCGCCAACAGTCCTTCCGCAGCGAAGGAGCCATCAGCCGCCACCGGGAACCGCAGAGAGAAGTCGAAGTCCTCGCCCGACGTCAATACACCGGGACGGTGTGGTACGAACCGCACCATGCTTCCGCGCGGCACCGAAGACGTATCGACCTTACCCTGGATGCGAACCACTGTCTGCATTCGCAACTCGACCTCACCGTGGTCCTTGCCGGCCACAACTTGGATTCGCCGAGGCGTCGGATTGCGTTCGCGCCCGTGCATCACGAAGTCCACGCCGAGGTTCTCACCCGCTGCAACGAGACAGTAGGCGCCGGGAGGAAGGTACATCACGAAGCTGCCGTCGGCAGCGGTACGCACTGCGCCAGGACGACGAGCTCCGCCATCGAGCACGAAGGAGCTCACGTTCTCAGCCTCGACAGGCTTTACCGCGCAGACGTAGGCCGCGCGCATTGGTTTGACGCCGTCGGAATCGACAACGCGACCGCGCACTGCAACAGTTCCCTCTGCTGGGGCTGGCTCCGGCAACGGCGGCCTCGATGCTTCAGCCAACAGCCTAACGCGTTCTTTCGGCTCAGTGAGTTTGACGGCACCCAGTGGAACGTATCGCTGCGTGGACGCGGACACCGTGATCGTGCCCTTGCCAAACCACGTGAAGCGCCACTCGCCTTTCGCATCGGTGTACCCCCCGATTTGAGAACCTGACGCCTTCCCCACAGCCCCGATCATCACGCCCGACATCGCCTTGCCACCAACGTCGAGTACGGTAACCGTGACGACCGGCGATCGCTCGACCGCAGCATCAAACGACTGCCCCGCCGCAAGCGGTCCGTAGTTGCTGGTCGTGAAGCCATCACCACCGACACGCAGTGAAATCGCTGAATCGCACGTACCCTTCAAGATAAACCGACCAGACGCATCGCTGCGAACCGCGGTGCGCGGCTCCGGATGCATCGACCATTTGCCTCCGCCCAAACCAAATAGATCGCTCTGTACAAGCCAGTCGCGCGCTTCGACTCGAACACCGGCAACCGGCTCGCCGTCACCGTCACCGTCACGCACCGTCCCTGCCAGCGTTCGCGCTGGCGGCATGATGACCGGCGTCATATCGACGTATATCAATCCCGCAGCAACAGTGACACGACCCTCTGCAACGAACAGAACCGCGTCATGCACTGGCCCCTGCCACGGGTCCCATTGCAGCTCGAACGTGCCGTCCGCTTTGGTCTTGGTCGCAGGATCAGCCGCCAGATCGGCAGTGAGGAACGGCATCGAGGTCAGGAACGGGCACACGGCAACGCCGGCAACCGGTCGGTCGTTCTCGTCGACAACCACGCCACGGATATGGCGGACGGATTGCGCTGTCACCGCCGCAACGAGAACAAGCCAAGCGATCAGATGTCGGATGTGCATGTGGGCCCCCTCATCGGGCCGGTGGTGTGTGGCTCGCGCCAAGAATGCAGACCGCGCTCGTGCCCGTCAGCCCCGCCAGTAGCAACGCGCCCTGAAGGACTCCGCGATCGCCAGCACGGCTAACGGAAAGAGTACACAGGGAATGCGAACATCCTCAGTCCCAAAGAATATGCGGAGCAGACCAGCGGTCAAGAAGACCACCAAACCAAGCGTACTCACCCATACTGTCACAGCATAGATGCGCTGAACTCGCCGAAGACTTGCCGCCGAACGAGCCAAGTCCCTCGACCGGCTCTCTCGCTGCATCCACTCAGGCTTGCGTTTCTTACTTCTGGCCATCCCACCCACCTTGGTGATTGTCTGAGACTCGTGGACCAGACATCACGTGCGCGAGGACCTAGATCAATCTTGCTGCTGATCGTCGTCGTGCAGTGATTCCGGACTTCCCCATGAACGGGGACGAAGCACCGACACGCAGAGGAATCAGATCAGCAGAACGACGACACGCATGTGCTCAAGCTGCTGCCGAGACCTCGGTACAGACTCGGCCCTAGCCCAACAGACACCCGTGGCAACACAGTGTCTGCCGGCACCGTCCGCGAATCCCCAGTCCGACGTACTCGTCGACAATCCATCATCATCAGGAACGTCACACGGCGCCTTGGGAGCCGTCCAGGAGAAACCCAACTCCTTGACGACATCCGGAGCATCGATCGCAAGGTCCACGCAGAGCGGGTGAGAATCGGAAACCGCCTCCGATTCCGCCGACTCACCCTGAAGAAACTCGTGGGCGTGTTCGCATGGACACGTCTCCGTCTTGTCAGCTACTTCGAAGCCACCGACTCCGAAGCCGACATGCCCATCGTGCCCCAAACACACGACCGCGCCTGCTGCTGGCACCAGGGCGACTACCGTCACGATCACCAAGCAAAGCCAGGCGATTACGCGTTGTGTATGAGGACGAAACGACATCGATTATTGGACTACCAAGTGACGCACGAGACTCGCTGACAAATCAGACATTGCTCGAGGCGCCATGAGCGTGCGGCAAGTCTGCGGAAGCCGCAATCCCTGCTCGCCTTGAATTGACCTTGCCCCGGTTAACAGCACGCCTCGCCACGCCAGGCTTCAGTTCCCTCGCGAGTAATGAGGGCAGCTACTCCGAGTGCAGCAAGCGGATCAGCCCACCACCAACCGAGCGCGGAATTGAGTCCGATGCCGACTAGCGTGACGACCGAGAGCCACCAGCAGGCCAAAGTCTGGAAAGAGTCGGCCTCAAGGGCCCGGCTTCCTAGACCGCGCGCCGCGGTCGCCTTCGCACGCGCAAGCCACCACATGACTGCGATCGAGACGGAGACCAGGATGAGCCCGACAATGCTCGTTTCGGGGCGCTCCGCGTTCCACAGCGCGAGGCAAGCATCCACGGAGACATATGCCGCTAGCAGGAACAATGTGCCGGCTACCAGGCGATGTGCTCGGCGATCGATCTGCTCAAGAGCTTCCGCCGAAATGGCTGTGCTGCGCCGTTCTCGGGAGAGTCGCCAGAGAACAATCAGACCGGACGTGCTCTCGACGAAGCTGTCGAGCCCGAAGCCAAGCAGTGCCACGCTTCCTGCGGCCGTGGCAGCGGACACAGCGATGACGCCCTCGACAACGTTCCACCCAACCGTCAGGTACGCGAGGCTCGCTGCGCGCTTGAGCGTCGCGGTCCGCGTTTGATCACCTGCCACTGTCGTCGTCCGTGTCAAGGAGCACGTCGAGCGGTCGCCCACAAGCAGCTTCAAGCTCGGGGATGCTCTGGGCTACAGACTCGATCCGGTCGACGTAGTCACGCCGGGTGGCAAGGAGCCGGTTCTGAGCCTCGAGCACAGAGAGAAACCCCGTCTTCCCGGCCGCGAACGATTCCCGCGCAAGCTCAAGACTCGCCTCCCGAAGCGGCAGGAGCTCCTTCTGGTAGAGGCGGGCTGTATCCTGCGCCATGGCATAGCGTTCGTACGCTCCTCGCACCTGTTGCGAAACCTGTGCAGACACTCCCTCAAGACGGTGCAGTGCCTGAGAGAAACGAAACTCAGCCTTGGCGATCTGCGCTTGGTTCTGATCGAAGACCGGGATCTCAAGCTTGAGTGACGGACCAAGTGCCAGGTTGCTAGCGACCGATTCGAATGCCAATCCGCCGCTCACATTGCGCAGAAGACGACGGCGCTCAAGAGGAACCGCGTTCCCTGCGACCTCGACTCCTTTCTTCGCGGACCGCAGATCCAGCCGGTGTTGCTCCGCGACGGCGAGGAGCCTCTCTAGATCGAGGCTCCATTCGGGTGGTGTAAGAGGTGGCCCCGCAATCTCAATCTCCTGAGGTGCAACGGCGATGCCAAGCACAAGAGCCAGGCGTCGCTTCGCCTCAAACGCGGCGAACCTGGCGGACCGAACAAACACCTGCTGTTCGAGGAGCCCTGAGCGCGCAGCGTTCACGTCGACCTGCGTCGCAGCGCCGGCGTCCTGCCGCTCGCGCGTGAGCGAGAGGAACTCCTGCGCTGTCCTCAGGTTCTCTTCTGCAACGGAAAGAGATGCACTCGAAGCAACGGCCGTGAAATACGCCGACTTCGCCTGTGCCGCGAGCGAGGCAGCGCGGTGTGCCACCTCGAGCACGGTTCGCTCAACTTGGCTCTCGGCAAACCTCTTCCGCGCTGGCAGATGCCACAGCTCGACGAGATTCTGGAGAAGATTGCCCTCAACGTTCGTGCTTCCTCCATCGACTGGGAAACGTGCAAGCATCTGAAGTGACGGATTCGAAATCAGACCCGCTTGGACAGCGTCCGCGCGCCGTACACCGATCTCGAATAGCTGCTCCTGCAGACTGCGGTTGTTGAGAAGGCAAACCTGGACCGCCTCCTTAGAGGTCAAGCCGTCCTTCATGAGCTCGGCAACCTGTTCGCGGGCTCTCTTCTCTTCGCCTGGGTGGTAGAATGCATCCTCCCCGGTTGCAGCTTTCACTTCCCGGCGCGCCTGCTCGTAGTCCGGGGACGGATCTACGGTGGCGCAACCACTGAAGACCAGCAGCAGCGTCAGTGCGCTAGCCACATGCGCTCTGGGCGTGAGAAGCGGACTCGCCTGGTATCTCGTTGTGGCCATGCGTCTACGCCCCCTCACTCATGCTTGGCTTCGCGCCTTTCATGACTAGCAGATAGAGGATCGGTAATACGAAGAGGGTGAGCACGGTCGAGGTCAAGACTCCAGCGACGACGACCGTCGCAAGTGGCCGCTGCACTTCCGCACCGACACCCGTGGAGATCGCCATCGGGAGAAAGCCGACCGCATCCGTGATGGCCGTTGCGAGAACCGGTCGAAGGCGCTGCTGAGTGGCCTCCGTAATCGCAGCGCGAAGCTCGTGGCCTTTGGATAGGAACGCGCGAATGGCCGACACGAGGATCTGTCCGTTCAGCACAGCGATGCCTCCGAGCGCGATGAAACCCACCGCGGCGCTCACGCTGAAAGGCATGTCACGCAGCCAAAGCCCGTAGACTCCTCCGACGGCGGCGAACGGAATCCCGGTGTAGATGAGCAAGACCTCTCGAAGGTTCTTGAGGCTGAAGAACAGCAGGAAGAACACGAGGAGCAGGGTGACGGGCACGACGATCAGGAATCGCAGCTTCGCGTTCGCGAGGTTCTCGAACTGGCCGCCCCAGTTGATGACGTAGCCATCGGGGAGATCCAACTCGTTTACGATCCGCGTCTGCGCTTCTTCGACGAAGGAGGCCACATCTCGGCCGGCGACGTTGCACTGAACTCGGATGAGCCTTCTACCCCACTCGCGATTGATCGTCGAGATGCCTTCCTCTTCTGTGACTTCGGCCACGCTTCGCAGTGGCAGGCGAAGCCCAGACTTCGTTGGTATCAACGTCGCACGTAACGCGTCGGCATCGCTCCGGTGGGAATCCGGCAAACGAACTACCAAGGGGAACTTTCGTTGTCCCTCGAAGACCTCGCCGACGTGACGCGTGCCGATGACTTCCACGAACTCGAGCACTTCCCGACCGGACACCCCAACGCGGGCAAGCGCCTCGGGGTCTAGCCTGATACGTAGCGTCGGCTGACCTGTGACCTGATCGACAGCAATGTCAGACTGCCCTGGGATGTCGACGAGAATGCGCTGGACCTCGTCACTGATCCGCACGAGCTCGTCGAAGTCGTCACCGTAGATCTTGATGCCGATGTCAGAGCGAATGCCCGATGCCATCTCGTTGAGGCGCATCTCGATCGGCTGCGTAGCGACGATATTGAGCCCTGGCAGGTCGTCCACCTCGCGTTGCATCGCTGCGCCGAGCTCGACTTGCGTGCTCGCCTTCGTCCACTCAGTGCGGGGCTTGAGCGACACGAAGATGTCGGTGAGCTCGGTTCCCATAGGGTCGGTGGCGATCTCAGCCGTTCCGATGCGACTCCACACGTGCCGAATCTCGTCCGGGAACCGCTCTAGAAGAAGGCTCTCGATGCGCGTGTTGTAGCGAACGGACTCGTCGATCGAGACCCCCGCCAGACGGATAGTGTTGAGGACGACTGCCCCCTCGCTCAGACGCGGAATGAACTCGCCACCGAGGCGGCTCGCAGTCCATCCGGCACCTACGACAAGTAACGCGGCCACACTGAGCACGATCCACCGCAGTCGCAGCGCCGCCGCGAGGAGCCAAGAGAAGGCGCGGTTCATGGCCCGAGCGATGACACCCTCACGTTCACGAACGCGCTTCGGGAGGAAGTAGTAGCCAAGAACCGGCGACAGTGTGAGGGCGATCAGCAACGCTCCACCGAGGGCGAAGATGAACGTCCAAGCCATCGGTCGGAACATCTTTCCCTCGATGCCCTCGAGCGTGAGCACCGGAAAGAAGACCACCATGATGATGGCCATGCCGAAAACGATAGGGCGAGCCACTTGCTTGCCCGACTCGGCGACTACGGCAAGCCGCTCGTCTGAGGTCAGCGGTCTCTTTTGCTCACGCGCACGCTGTGCCAGGTTCCTCATGTTCGCCTCGGTCATGACCACCGAGCCGTCAACAATGATTCCGAAGTCAATCGCGCCAAGGCTGAGGAGGCTCGCCGCGATCGCGAAGTAGTACATGCCTATCAAGGCAAATAACATCGCAAACGGAATGGCGAGCGCGACCAGGAGACCACCGCGGACGTTTCCGAGTAGCACGAAGAGCACGAGGATGACGAGCAAGGCTCCGGCTAGCAGGTTGTGCTGGACGGTTCCGATCACTTCGCTCGTTAGCTCCGTGCGATCGTAAACGACTTCAACGATGACGTCTTCCGGGAGCGATTTGCGGACACCTGAAAGCCGACCCTTGAGATCTTCGGTAACCGCCTGGGCGTTCTCGCCCATCAACATGAAGGCAAGACCGAGCACCACTTCGCCACGACCATCCGCCGTGACCGCGCCGCGACGGATCTCGTGGTCGACCCGCACTTCCTGCGAGACATCTCGGATGCGGATCGGTGCACCGTCGAACGCAGAAACGACGATGTTCTCGATCTGCTTGATGGACGACACACGCCCGAGACCGTGCACGAGCTGGGATTGCCCTCCTGAGGTGAGGACGCCGCCACCAACGTTCTGGTTGTTCTCCTCGAGCGCCTCGAAGACATCCCCAAGTGTGAGGTCGTATTTGAGCAGCGCATCGGGGGAGACCACCACGTGATACTGCTTCTCGTATCCGCCCCACGAGTTGACCTCGGCGACGCCGGGAACCTTGCGAAGCTCCGGCTTGACGACCCAATCGTGAAGGGTGCGCAGTTCCTCGAGCGTCCTGCGCGGGTTATCCGAACGAAGGACGTAGTGGAAGATCTCTCCAAGGCCCGTAGAGATGGGTCCCAGTTGCGGACGCTCGATGCCCCCAGGGAGCTCTACGGTGGCCAGCCGTTCGGATACATACTGACGCGCATCAGTAATGCTCGTTTCGTCTTCAAACGTCGCGACGACCTGTGAGAGCCCGAACTTGGAGATGGAGCGGACATCGGCGAGTCCGGGAAGGCCACCAATCGAGAGCTCGACGGGAAGAGTGAGCTGCTGCTCAATCTCCTCCGGATTGAGCGCAGGGGCGACTGTATTGATCTGAACCTGGACGGGCGTTGTGTCCGGGAACGCGTCAACGGGCGTACGCGTCGCCGTGTAGACTCCGCCGCCAATTAGGGCAACGCCGAGCAGCAAGACGAGGAGACGGTTGCGAAGCGAGAAGTCAACGAGGCGTCCAAGCATGGAGGCTTCGTTACTTGTCATCGACACATCCCGCGCCGAGCCGCGACTTGAGGAACTCCGACATCACGGTGAATGCTCCTGTAGCAACGACCGGTTCGTTCGCCCGCAGGCCCTCGACCACTGCGACCATGTTTGTCGAGGGTCGTTCAACGATGGTTACCCTGCGCAACGAGTAGAGGTCGTCTTCAAGCTTGACGAAGACGTAGAGTTTCTGTTCGAACCGCTGAATGGCGTCTCTGGGGACATCAACAGCGCTTCTGGCATCCGCGGTGAAAATCAGCGCATCGCCGAACATGCCTGCACTAAGCTTGCGGTCGACGTTGCTGACCACTGCGCGAGCCCGCAACATGCGGGTCTTCTCGTCGATCGATGTGTTCACCCAGGTGATCTCACCCCGGGACGCCTCGACGGAAAGGCCTCGAAACGTCGCCTGCACGCCAAGACCCTTTCGGATCAGACCTACACGATCAGCCGGAATCGAGAGCGAAAGCCACATCGAACTGAGGTCCGCGAGCGTGAAGATACTCTTGCCGGGCGCGACGGCCTCGCCAACCACTACGCTTCTCTCTACCAACGTGCCGTCGTAAGGAGCGCGAACAAGAAAGACGGCAGAGGTGTCGCGGTCGCTTTTGATGGCTGCGACTTCCTCTGCGGTGAATCCGTAGTTGAGGAGCCGCTGCTTCGCCGTGCTCAGCGTGAGTTCGGCGATCTTGCGCGCGGCATCGGCCTCCTGGACCTCCTTGTCCGAGGAGATGCTCTTCTTCGCGAGGCGCTGCTCTCGCTTAGAGGCAATCTCTTTTAGGTCGAGGTCTACAACGGCCGTGACGAACGCTGCCTTCGCGCTCGCCACTTCGGTGGAGTGCACTTCCACCAAAACGTCTCCGGCCTTCACGTCCGTACCGACGTCGACAAGCACTTTGCGGACGATACCAGCAGCCAATGGTGTGATGCGGGCCAGGGCATTCTCGTCGTAGGAGATCTCGCAGATCGCAGGAACGCTCGCCTGCACCATGGCTTGGCGCGCCGGAACAGTCTGGATACCCGCCTTGGAGGCTGCACGGGCCGACTCGAAGCGCACCTTGAGCTCGTCACCTGGCTCGATCTCTGCCGTGCGTTGTGGCTGGCAGATGCCGCACTCAGCCTCCGGCACCTGGTGTTCCTTGCAGAACAGGCCTTGCGGTTTGTCGGTAGGAGAGCCGAGCTGCGAGTTCTGCTCGTCTTCCGTTGCCTTCTTCAGCTCGGGATGGCAGAGGAAGCACTCGTCCTCGTAGAGCCCATGCTCTTCGCAGTAGAGACGACCCTTCTCCTCGAGCTGCGGCTGGCACAACCAACAGCGGTCTTCGTAGCGACCGTGCTCCTTACACCACAAGCGTCCTGACTCACGCTTGCTTGTGTCACAGATAAAGCACGTCTCCCCTGGTGTCTCGTGCTGATGTGCACTGCTTGCCGGGGTCTCGCGTTGATGCACGCTGCTCGCCGGGGTCTTGCCCATTGAGCCTGGCTCACCTGCACCAGGAGAGGGCTGTCTCCCACAACCCGACATGGCAACGCCCAGGACGAGCATGATAGCCAGGAACCAAGACCTCTCACGATTGATGGTAATCATCACAGTTATTCACTCCTCGTTGCCCAGGTAAAGGGATCGATCTACCTCGTCCCGGCGGCCGCAAGCTTCTCGAACACGCTCTCGGCCAGATGGAGCCATGACGGGTCAACCAGTCGGTAGTAGGCGAGCTTGCCTTCGGCGCGGAACTCCACGGCCCGGAGGTTGCGCAGCTCTCGGAGAACCTGCGACGTGCCGGACATGGAGATCCCGAGCACTTCGCGAAGGTCACAGACGCACAGCTCGCGGCCTTGAAGGGCCTTGAGTACGCGCAGCCGATTCGGGTTTGCGAGGACCCGAAAGGCATCAGCTGCACGCTGGAGATCTGCGGCCGAAGGAAGCGATGCCCGGGCCTCGGAGACCATCGAGCAATCGACTTGGTTGACCTCACAGACCCCCTCACGGGCCTTCTTTTTGGGCTCGCGTTGATCATTCATCATTTCAGTATATGATGAATCGACTTCGAGAATCAAGTGCTTGAGACAAGATCGGGAGCAGAAGGCAATTTGGCCCGTTTCGGGCGGCTCAAGACCACTGCAAACGGAAGCCCGTCGAGACTTCGGCCATCAGGGCCACGTCCGAATCTGCGGCCCCCATCGCAATTCCCACCGTGGCGCTTGCTTGAGAGGTCGCAGCGATCGTGACGCCGCCATCACGGACCGCTGGTCATGCAACCGCGATCGCAATCCCACACGTGCAACCGCAGGCACTTCCAGATCTGACGCGGGCTCAGCGAAGTTGCGTTCTTCGGCGCGAGTTCGGCGATGCCATGCATCGCCTCAGGCAGACGGTAGAACGGGATCTTAGCGTTGACGTGGTGCACGTGGTGGTACCCGATGTTGCCCGTGAACCAGCGCATGATCGCGCCCATGCGGATGTAACTCGACGAGTCGAGTGCCGCGTCCAGGTAGGTCCAGTCCTTGCCTTCCATCATCCGAACGTTCGGAAAGTTGTGTTGGGCGTAGAACAGATACGCGCCGAGCGCGCAGGCAACCGTCATCGGCACAAGCACGAGGAACAGCATCAGCCATGGCGCGAACAACGCCAGCAGCGCGATGATGGCGGCGTGCACACCGATCGCGATCGCGGAGTCGCGATGCAGGTGGCGGTTGACCAGAAACGAGCGGATGCACATCCCGTAAAGGAAGACCGTTACGTAGCCGAATGCGATCGTCAGCGCGTGCCGCTGCGCTCTGTACAGAAAGCGCTGCATGCGATTGGCGCGCGCCCACGCCGCGGTCGTCATGACGGGATACGAGCCGATACTCGAGCCGTACATCTTGCCAACGTTGCGATGATGGTGATCGTGCGATCGCGACCAGATACTCGGCGGATTGAGCACCAGCAGGCCGTAGCAGGACATCAACAGTCGCGCGACTCGGGAACCCTTCAGGATCGTGCCGTGCTGGTAGTCGTGATAGATGATGAAAACCCGCACCAGCGCGAGCCCGAGCAGGATGCTCGCTGGCAGGAGGATCAGCCACGAACTGAAGACGCAGATCGTAGCGCCGAGACCGAACACCACGGACAGCGTCGAAATCAGGTGCCACCAACTACGACCGCGCTGTTCGCGTGCGTAATTCAGGCTCTCGCGGAGGACATCCTTGGGGTTACGCATATAGGACTCGCCGATCGAGCGACAGCAGGCTTTGGCAACCCGACAGGGCAACGCCCAGGACGAGCATGCTTGCAAGGAACCAAGACCTCTCACGTTTGGTAGTAGTCATCACAATCGCTGGCCATGAGGGCGCCGTCATCTTGAGTGTTCCACCCTCCGCTCCCACCGGCGCTGCGACCACCGCAGCCCCGGCGGCGTGACGAAGGTCGTCAGAATCACCACCACCACGATCGCTGAGAACACGTAGTCCGGAATCGCGCCGAGCCCCTTGCCGACGCTCGCGAAGATCAATCCGACCTCGCCCCGCGGAACCATGCCGATGCCGACCGTCCAGCGATCCGTCCCCTTGCCCGCGAACCAACCGGTGACCAACTTGCCCGCGATCGCGACCACGGTCAGCACAAGCGCCAGCGAGAGGATGCTGGGGTTCGCAAACGTCTCCAGGTTGACCTGCGCCCCCATCAGCACGAAGAACACCGGTGCGAACACCGCCTCGATCGGCGTCAACAGCTTGTCGAGGTGCCTCTTGTTCTCCTGACCCTCGAAGTCGCCGTCCTCGAGCATCAGTCCCGCCGCGAAGGCGCCGACGATCATCGCGAGTCCGATCTGGTTGGCGAGCCAGGCACATATCAGCGCGAACACTATCGGGAACAGGAGCTTGCCCTCGTGGTGGTCGAGGCCACCGATCGTGCGTGCGAAGAACCGCGCGATCCGCCGCCCGAACATGATCGTCACTCCGAGAAAGAGAACTGCATATAGCAGCATCTTGGAAATCTCACCGACGTGCACTTGGCCCGTCGTCGCGATTCCGGCCACCACCGCGAGAATCACGAGGCCGAACACGTCGTCGATGACCGCCGCCCCCAGGATCGTGCGCGTCTCTGGTGTCTGCATCCGTCCCAGGTCCTTGAGCACGCGAGCAGTGATCCCGACGCTCGTTGCGCACAGCGTCGCACCGACGAACAGGTGCGTGGCAGCGGTCTCTTCCGCCAGGAAAAAGCGCGCCGCCAAGAAACCGAGCGTCATGGGCAGCACGATCCCGGCGAGCGCCACCCATAGCGCCCGCTCGCCAACGCGCAGCAGATCCGCCACCGTGGAGTCGATCCCGGCCATGAAGAGGAGCAGCACGACCCCGAGCTGGGAGAATAGGAACAGCGCCGCGCCGAGCAACAGAAGCCGCACGCTGTCCGGACCGGTCAACAGACCCACGACGACCGGGTCGGCCCCTGCCCGCTGCAGCGCCTCGAGCGAGCACACTTCGCGCGCCGCGTGCGAGAGCGACAGACCGCTGTCCCAGATTCGACGAAACAGCTGCCCTACCGAACCGATGTTCATGATGAGCTTCGCGAACGGCAGCCCCAGCTGGTATCCGAAGTTGCCGACCACAACGCCAATCAAAAGCTCGCCGAGCACCGACGCCTGGTTGAAGCGCGACGCGACGAAGCGCCCGATCATGGCGAAGATCAGTAGGAACGCGAACTCCAACAGAACGGAGGAGAACGGGTCGACGTGGTTGCCCGGCGCACTCTGGCCACTCGGCTCGGACCCGACCCCGACTGCGTGTCCGATCACGCGCAACCCACCGCCCCATACGAGCAGTACGCCAGCTAGGGCGATCGCGATGAACCATCGGGACGCGGAACCCCGCTTCTTCACCACGAGGCTGTCCCAAGTCGGGGCGGGCGGATCAATGGATCGGCGGACATGCTCCGCCGGTTTGGAGGAGGACGATGACGCTCGAATCCCGCTCTACTCATGAGACCTCGACGTCTTTGAACCCCAGCAAACGCAAGGCGTTCAACACGACCAGCACTGTCGACCCCTCGTGCACTACAACGGCTGGGCCGATGCCGAGCCCCATCACGGTGGCAGGAACCAACAAGGCGACTACGCCTAGGCTCATCCACAGGTTCTGACGAATCGCGCGACTCGCCGCGCGACTCAAAGCCACTGCGAACGGAAGCCTGTCAAGACTATCGGCCATCAGGGCAACGTCTGCCGTCTCCAGAGCCACATCCGAGCCTGCCGCTCCCATCGCAATTCCCACCATGGCGTTTGCCATTGCCGGAGCGTCGTTGACGCCATCTCCAACCATGGCAACGAGCCCCTCGGATCGAAGCGCCTTGATCACCTCGACCTTATCATCAGGCATCAGGTCTCCGCGCGCCTCGTCTAGACCGACCTCCTCGGCGACCGCCGATGCGACTCGCTGATTGTCTCCCGAGATCATGACCATTCGGCGGACGCCGATCTCCCGCAGCATCTTGATGACCCTTGCAGCACTCTTGCGCGGCGCGTCCATCAGCCCCAGCACACCGAGATATCTGTCCCCGTGTCGAACGATCATTGTCGTGCGACCTCGCTCCTCAAGATCCAGGACTAGGCCTCGCAACTCCTCTGGAAGCGCTGGACCTGGGAGCTCGTCAAACAAATCGTCCTTGCCGATGAACGCTTGCCGACCATCGACATCTGCACGGACTCCGCGGCCGGTGATGCTCTGCAGGCCCGTCGCAGTAGCTGGTGCCGTCGACCCGAGACGATCCCTTCCCTCGCGAACCACGGCTGCGGCCAATGGGTGATCGCTTAGCGCCTCTACTCCGACCGCGATGCGCAGGAGGTCCACGTCGCTCACGCCAGGCATAGGCGCAATGTCTGAAAGACGCGGCTTCCCTTCGGTCAAGGTCCCCGTCTTGTCGAATGCAATTGCTTCAATTCGGCCAAGGCTCTCAAGCGGAGCTCCGCCCTTGACCAACACACCACTCCGCGCAGCCCGAGCCACTCCACTCAGGACGGCACTCGGTGTTGCGATAGCAAGCGCGCAGGGACTCGCAGCCACCAACACCGCCATCGCCCGGTAGAAGCTCTGCGCAAACGACTCTTCGACGACGACCCAGCCAAACAGCATCAACACGGCGACTCCCAAGACGGCGGGTACGAACACGCGCTCGAAGCGCTCTGTTAGTTGCTGAGTCGGTGAGCGCCGCGTCTCCGCCTCACTGACCATCTTCATGACGCGCGCCAGTGTCGACTGCGTTGCTGCTTGAGAAACCTGGACCTCCAGCGTGCCGCTACCATTGATAGTCCCTGCGAAGACGCGGCACGCCGAATCGACGGCGGATGGATGCTCGCGCGCATGCTGAACATTCTCAACTGGCTGTTTGTCAACCGGCACGCTCTCTCCCGTGATCGGTGCTTGGTTCACGGCACTCTCCCCCTTGGTCACGAAACCATCTGCTGGGAGTCGCTCGTTGGGTTTGACGACTACGATGTCTCCGACAATCAGGTCTCCGACAGGGACTTCCTCCGATCGCCCGCCTCGCAAGACCAAGGCTGTGTCTGGGGCGAGCTGACTGAGAGACTCGATGGCGTTCTTGGCACGTCGCATCGCGTAGCTCTCGAGTCCATGTCCAAGGCTGAAGAGGAAGAGGAGCAACGCTCCCTCTGCCCACTCACCGAGGACCGCCGCTCCAGCCGCCGCAAGGACCATCAGGAAATCGATCTCGAATCGTCCGCGACGGAGATTCTCAAAGGTCTCCTTGAGCGGGAAGGCGCCGCCAAAGACGTACGCGGCCACAAGGGCACCGATCGCTACGCCTTGGGGCACTGCTACTACCTTCGGCAGCAACCATCCAACGAGAAGCAGCGCACCAGACAACGCAGCAAAGGTGACCTCTGCCCACTCTCCGATGGGTCCGCCGTGCCGGTGCTTCTCATGCTCTTCCCCAGGCGCTGCGGCAACGGAATGCCCGGAGTCACCGAGCAGCTCTGAGAGTCTTGCTCGGACGCGGGCTTCGTCGGTTACCTGTCGCTCGAACTCAACGCGCACCGAGCCAGCCGCGGACACATGAGCCTCGATGACGCCATTCTCCCGCAGCAGCTCGCTGCTCAAGTGACGGGCCTTGCGCACGTGCATCGGCTTGGTATCCGTCACCAAGTGTCCGTAGTGCTCGTGGAGTTCGAGGCCGGCCCGACGCGCGTAGTTGCAGACATCACTAACAGAAAGTTCATTCCTGTCGAAGTGCACACAGAGGCGCTCCGGAGAGTCGCCGTCGCACTCCATCAGGCGATGCGCTTTGCTGACACCACTCTTGGCTTCCAGTAGTTCCTCGAGCCGGTGGACGCACGCGTCTCTCCCGTCGCCAACATCTGGAAGCACGACATTCAGGGCAATCGGAAGTTTCGCGTCCATCACATCTTGTTTGCATGTGCGGGCACTCGCCTCCGCCACCCCAATGCATCGCTAGTGATCGTGGTCATGCTCAAGCTCGGGGTTGTAGACCTTCCCGCCGATCTCGAGTGAGATTCGACCCTCTGGGCCATGCGCCTTCAGCACTGCATCCGTTACTGAGAAGACCCCCGGCTCGCCCCCCACCGGCTTCGTCGCGAGCACCTTCGGGCCAGCATCAGTCGTCAACTTCACCTGTGGTGCCTTTGCTCCGGTGAACGCTGACTTCGCGTCCGGGCCGAGAACGTAGATGGTCATCTTTCCCATCGACTCGTCGTGGATGACCTCCAAGTGAGCAATGTGATCGCCCACTTCAAGAATGTGCCCGCCATGCGGACCTTCGTGTGCATGCGCGGCAGCGGCCTTGGTTGGCTCTGTGTGTTGCTCCTTGGAGCAGGAAGCAACAAGCAGCATGGAAAGGGCCATTGATACAAACTTCATCATCAGTCTTCACCTTCAGGGGTTAGGCGTGGCCCATTGGCCAACGCGGGTTGTGGTTGTAAGTGGTCTTGTTCTTGCTCCTCTGGGAGGAGCTGCGTTCGAATGGGCTCGAGATCTTCATGCCGGACGGTTGCACTAGCTAGCCTCTCGGCCTCGCTACGCGCAAATCGCCAGAACAAGCCCGGCATCACCAAGAAGTCGAGGAGCGTGTTCGTGATGAGGCCGCCGATGATCACGGTTGCCACCGGATAGAGCAGTTCTCGACCTGGTTGATCCGCAGCCAGGGCCAACGGTACTAGGCCAATGCCACTCGTAAGCGCCGTCATCAACACAGGAACGATTCTCTCCTGACCTGCACGAACCATCATCTCCATCGAGAACGACTCCCCCTCCTCCCGCATCAGATGCTGGTAGTGGTCGACGAGGAGAATCGCGTTGCGGGCAGCCACACCGAGTAAGGCTATGAAGCCGACCAGAGTAGCGACGGACATCACTTGTCCGCTCAATATGATGTAGGCGCCGGCGCCGATGAACGCGATCGGGCGCGTCAGGAGCACGAGCATGGCCAGACGCATCGACCGGAAGTGCATGTAGAGAATCAAGATCATCAGCACGATCGAAAGCGCGCTAAGGCTCATGATCAGACGGGTGGCTTCTTGCTGCGCTTCGAACTGCCCGCTGATGCGGATCGTGTAGCCGGACATGTTCGAGAGCTTCTCGCGGATGGGCGCCAGCGCTGCAGTGACCTCCGTCACGACCTCTCCGAGCGAACGCCCCCCGACGTTGTGCTGCACAACGATCCGACGCTGCACGTTCTCTCGGTTGATGTTGTTTGGAGTCTTCGACACGCGAACATCCGCGACATCATCGATACGCACAAGCGACGCGTCTCCGCGCCTCAGGTAGAGGCCAGCCAGCTGCGAAATATTCTGACGGTCTTCCTCTTGGAGGCGCACCTTGATCGGGTAGGCAATCTGGCCAACCTGTAGGCGTGACACTTCCTGTCCGCCCATGGCGAGCTCGACAGTCTCGGCGAGTGTGTCGACTCCAATGCCTTGTCGCGCCAGATCGGTGCGTCGCGGTTTCACCTCGACCTGGTCGATGAGAACCTGTGGCTCGGTGTAGAGATCTCGAACCCCGTCAATCGACTTGATTGTGGCTTCTACCTCCGCCGCTGTGTCTCGGAGAACGTCCAGGTCCGGTCCGGCGATCTTGATAGCGACTTGCGCAGTCACACCTGACAACAGATGGCTAAGCAAGTGTGCGAGCGGTTGCTCGGTCGATGTCGCTACTCCGGGGAACTCGTAGGACAGCTTGTCACGAATCTCCTCGATAACCTCTTCACGCGAACGCGTCGAAGCCGGGTCGAAGTTCACTATGGCTTCGCTGACGCTGACCGGCATCGCGTGCTCGTCACCAGGCGCGCGACCGGTGCGTCGGGCGACGCCGCTTACTCCTTCGATTCCCTTGACCAAGTCCTCCAGGCGCCGCCCGAACCGGTCAGAGGTTTCGATGCTCGCATCGGGCGGCAACACGACGTTCACCTGAGCTGTGCCCTCGTTGAACGGAGGCAAAAACGTCGACCCGAGCGTCATCATGAGCGCACCGACGACCAGGAGCGCTACCGCGCACACAGCAACGATACGCTCGATGTGGCGTGCACTGAAGTGCGCGCCCGCCGCCGCTGCCGCGCGCAACCGTGTCACCAACCAGCCACCGTATTTCTCCTCGGTGACTTTCTCAGCGCGTTTCCCAAGCAGGTAGAAGCAGAGCACTGGCGTGACGGTTAGGGCCACGAACAGCGATGCAAACACGCTAATGATGTAGGCGAGACCGATAGGAGCAAAGAGACGGCCCTCGATGCCGCTCAAGAAGAACAGCGGCAAATACACGACGGTCACAAGCAGTGTGCCGTACATCACCGGCTTTCGGATTTCGCTCGACGCCTTGAAGACCACCCATATGACTGGCTCGGGCTTATCGCTACGCGAGTTCTGGTGCAGGCGTCGGAAGACGTTCTCGACATCGACAATCGCGTCATCCACCAGCGTCCCGATCGCCACCGCCAACCCGCCAAGGGTCATGGTATTGATCGTTAGCCCGAACGCGGCAAACACGAGCATTGCGATTCCGACGGATAGAGGAATCGCCGAGAGCGTGATGAACGTCGTACGGAAGTTCAGGAGGAACAGGAACAAGATGATGACAACAAGGATCGCTCCATCTCGCACAGCCTCGATCACGTTGTCGATGGCTCGCTCGATGAACGCCGCTTGCTGAAACACGTCGTCCTGAATCACGACGTCGGATGGCAACTCCCGCTGGATCAGCTTCAGCTCCGCATTGACGCGCTCGGTAAGCGCGACAGTATCTACTCCCGGCTGCTTCATGATGACCATGATCACGCCTGGCTCACCGTTGATGCCTGCCGTGCCGGTGGGGATTGCAGCCGCCCCGAAGACGACGTCGGCGACGTCGGCGATGCGAATTGGTCTAACGGGATCTTCACGCACAACCGCCAGAGACAGTTCCTCGGGGGTTTCCAAGAGACCCGAGACGGCGACGAGCGGACCCTTCGCGCCGATATTCAGGAAACCGCCGGCAACGTTAATGTTCGCCCCTGCTGTTGCCTCCGCAACTTCCTGCAGAGTCACGTCGAACGCGCGCAGCTTGTCTGCGTCAACGACCACCTGTAGTTCGGACGGCTGACCGCCGATCGTGATCACCTGCGCGATGCCAGACAGCGACAGAATCCGTGGCCGGATATCTCGATCGATGATGCGACGTAGCTCTAGCGGTTCGGTGTCTCCCGTCTTGCTTTGGAAGCCGATCATCTGCACCTGCCCCATGATGCTGCTGATGGGGGCAAGCATGGGTTGCACTCCGGGCGGCAGGTTTCCCACTGCGATCTGCATCTTCTCGGAGACGATCTGCCGGTCGAGGTAGATATCCGTCCCCCATTCGAATTCGACGTAGACGACTGAGAGACCTAGCCCGCTCGCGGAACGCACTCGGAACACGCCCGTCGCACCGTTCATTACTTGCTCGATGGGCCAAGTAACGAGGCGCTCGACATCCTCCGGCACCATGCCATGTGCTTCGGTAAGAACGGTGACTATCGGGCGGTTCAGGTCTGGCAACACATCGATCGGAGTGTTCGCCGCCTTGAACAATCCATAGCCGCCGACAAGCACAGCCAAGAGCAAGACGATGGCGCGATTCGTTAGCGCCGCTGCAATGATTCGATTCAGCATCTGTCCGCCCTCCTAGTGGTTGTGACCTGCATGAGCATCAGGAGCGTCGCCGCCCTTCATGGCCAGCCCGAGCTCGAATGCCCCAGACAGCACGACAGGATCGCCCGGGAACAGCGCGACTTCCTTGGATGCGGGCACGACCACGACTTCATGGTCCTGGTACGCGATCACAATCGGCACCGCCTTGAAGCTGTCGCCATCCTGAATGAACACGATCTTGCTAGGGCCATCCTCCGTTACCGCTGCCGACGGAAGCACGTAGACGTTCTCCATCTTCTGAGTCGGAACGCTCAACAGATAGCGCAGACCCTCGCGAAGCTTCCAGGTGCGAGACATTCGCCCTCGTCCACGATCAATCTCGGACGACGGGGTGTTCTCGACTTCAACAAAGGCGAGCGTCCCCTCGTTCTCGGGCGAGCTTTCGATGTAGCTGATGCTAAGTCCTTCAAGCATCGGTCCAGAGCCGATCACAAGAGGCTTCGCTACGATGCCGTCCTTACCGGCTACTGCAGCGAGGACCGAAGCAACCTCACCACCAACTGGCTCGGTGCGCAGCAACAGCCTTCTTGGGTCTCGCAACACAATGAGCTCCTGCCCTTCGCTGACTGTCGCTCCGCGCTTCACTCGAACCGCGAGGACATCCCACGCTCCGTTCTCGGAGCAAAGCGGTGCCTCTACTCGAACGACTGGCTCGAGAGCGTTCAGGCGATGAAGACGCTTCACACTAGCAAGCGTGTGGCCGCGCTGTAGCAGCACGCCAATATCGAGAAAGTGTCGGGCAACCTCTTCAGACTTGACCCACTCCGTGAGTTCTTCAGTCGCAAGTCCGCGTGCCGAAAGCTCTCCTACTGTGGCCGTTGCCCAGGGAAGGGCGCGCAATGAGGTTGGGAGGGCTGCGTTGAGCTTCTGCGCTGCCTCCGGCCAGAGCCCATTCCTGGCGAGTGCCCGCTGCCAGGTCTCTTCAGTGAACTCCGGCACCGACGCACCGCCCGCAACTGCCGTGATTTGAGGCTCAGACAAGCCGTGCTTTTGAAGCTCCAGCCGGGCTTGCTCGTGTTCCTTCTTGGCCCTTGAGAGCTGATACCGGAGATCGATTGCGCGTTGCCTAGGTAGGATCGGAAGGTCACGCCCCCCAACATTCCCGGTGAACTTCTCAACTCGCTCGAGTTCCGTGCTGGCGATGCGCTCGTCCTCAGCCGACTTGCGCAGCAGTAGCACGTTCTCGTGCAGCCGCTCCTGCGCGGGGCGCAGGATGTCTGCTGTGAGTGTGAGCGTCGGTCGAGGTAGCGGGTCACGCACAAGAGTGACGACGGTCTTTCCCGGTGAGACAACAGTGCCGGGCTCGACTTCGATGCTCTCAATACGTCCGCCGATCGGCGCGAACACAGGCTGCTCCGTCGCCGGCGTGTCGACAACTACAGCGGCAACCGAGGCGGTACGGAAGAAGGTCGATGGATGGATCTTCTCGACTCGAATCCCAAGGTTCTTGATCGTCGCTGCCGGTAGATGCGGACCATGACTTGCAGCACCCGCTTCATCAGCAGGTTTCTTCGCGTCAGTGCCAGCTACGAATCCGCCGGTGATGAGCCCCGTGATGGTGCACAAGACGGCGACAACAGTGATCTCCCACTTGTGCTTTCTCATTTCTCTACTCCTTCTGATTCGCTTGTGTCTTCTCTGATGAGTTCTTCGGGCGGAACGCGACCTTCCGCATCTGGGTCAGAACCAAACTCGACTAGGGGCATCCCCACTGCTTTCTCGAGGTCCGACCAGGCCAGTTGTTCGGCAAGTCGAGCCTCAAGCACTTCCACTTGGACTTGCCGAAGACTGCGTTCCGCGTCTAGCAACTGAAGGGCTCCGGCAGCACCGGCAGCCACCGACTGCTCTGCGATGCTCACGTTGATTTGCGCGGCAGGAAGTACGTCGTCACGCAGAATCTGATGCTGTGCAGATGCAAGTTCAGCGTTCGCACGCGCACGTTCGACGGCGTTCAAGACGCGGTGCGCCTCGCTCTCGTAGCGCGTGCGGATCTCCTCACGGCGCATTCGTGCTTGCGCGATTGCTTGCTGGTTGCGGTCGAAGAGTGGCAGCTCAATGCCAAGACTCAAGCCAAGGATCGTTCCTCGACTACCGACGTCTCCACCGAACGATGAACCAAAAACGATGTCCGGGTACTGCTTGACAACTTCCAGATGCAGCTTCCGCTCGGCGACCTCGTACTCCGCGCGCACGCGGAACAAGCCCGGGTTCTCGATGACAATCAGGTCCTCGAGATCTTTGGAGGAAGGGACCGCCTCTGGCAATTCTGGGAGAGCGCTCGCTGGGAGAGTGCCGAGGCGAGAAGGATGCACAGCCACGAGCTGTGACATGTCGGATGCTGCGTTGGCTCGCTCCATGCGCGCACCCAACACACGACTGCGTTCGCGAGCATGCTCAAGCCGGAATAGTGACACGTCGAGCGCGGTCGCCCCCCCCGCGACAACTAGGTCGTTCGCTACCGCAAGCGACACTTGAGCAGCCTCAAGCACGTCTTTGCGCACCGACTCACGGGTCTCGGAAACCGCAAGTCGAACGTAGGTTGCTCGAAGATCTAGGTAGAGCTCTCGAAAGGTCGCCAACGCATCGGCCTGAGCGAATCCTGCCAGGGCTGCATTCACTTCGTCTTGACGTCCCAAGCGACCACTGATCGGAATCGTGAAGCTCAGGCTGCCAACCGACACGGCCTTGTTGAGGCCTTGTCCGAAGCCGAACTCCGGCCCCACCGCGATCGCTGGGTTGGGCCATGGCGTGGACACACCTGCCTTAGCAAGTGCCGTGCGGTAACTCGCTATGGTCTCTCGAACACGAGGGCCGCGATTCCTGAGCCAGGCCGCCGCTTTGGTAAGAGACAACTCGCCCGGCGGCCCGTCTTCCGACGACCCTTCACGCTCGGCCGAGAACGCGCCAAAGTCCTCGTCGAGGATGGGGGCGGGCTCGTAGGCCTGCATTGCACAGCCCGACGCAACGATGACCAACGTGGCCGAAAGTGACGCACGCAACTTCTGACTACTGATTCTACGGACCGCCCTTGTGGCGGATTTGCTTCGCGTTTCCAAGTTTTCCTCCTGTGATTCTCACAGCACCCCCGACATGGAGGCGCAGTTAAGGAACTCAGGAGGAACTCAGATCAGAAGGACGACAGTGCGGCGCAGCTCAAGCTGTTGCCGCGGCCTGCGTCTAGCAACATCTGCAAATGACTGCGCTTTCGCGTAGGTCGCATCTGGCCGTGCAAACTCAGGAGTCCAACCATTCAGGAAGAACGGTGGAAGAGCGTCTCCGCCCAAGTCGGCGGTCGCTTTGGCAAGCGAAAATGATGGGCCGCCTTCCCTGGTGATCTCGGCAGACTCAAAGACTAGGTCATCACACGGCGGGTGCTGATCGACGTCTTCGATTTCTGGCGTACCGCCAGATCCAACTTCCGCGTGGTGATCGCAGGGGCAGTCATCGCCATCATCGATGCTGACTGCACCGACTCCAAACCCGACGTGACCATCATGCCCCAGGCACACCACCATCCCACCTGTAGGCAGGAGGCCGATGAGCACTGCAACAACGAGGCTTAGCCAGGTCGTTGCGCGCTGCGTCTCGGTTCGGGTAGTCACCATATCGACTCTATTCTTCGACTTGTCTAGCAACAAGACTTTACTGCGATCACGTGCCTATCGCGCTGGACGCATGTAAACTCCCGGAACCCGTAGAGATACTTCGATCGCGCGAAACAAGTCGGCGACCATTCGGCAACATCTCGGGGCAAGCGATCGATTACGGCGGACATTCAGCCTCGGCGAGCAGCGAGTCGCTGGCAGACTTGCCAACGACTCAAGCAGCTAGGCCATGCTCCACCTGCACGAGCCGCGCGCAGTCGAGGAACCACGGTCCTCACAGTTCAGCATCGGTATGACCATCAACGCAGCCACCGCGATAGCCGCTGTCAGAGGTGGTAAAGCTAGCAAACCTCCTCGCACCAATGCAGGTTGTGGCGTGCGCCAGTTTAGTGCCAACAATTCACCCCCCGCCTCCGCCCGCCTATCACTTGATGCCGCGCCCCGAAATGTAGACTTGGTAGCGATCGAGCAGTGGCTTCTGAAGCAACCAGGAGCTCAGGGCCTCCACGATCTCCACGCCGGGGCAATGAGCACCACCCCAGAACGCGCTCACCGTGCATCTTGTTGCGCAAGACGACGTACGCGACTGCGACACGCATTCGATCTCGCTCGAATTGCGATCACTGTTCGAGATTCCGCACATCACCATTCAGGTCGAAACGACTCGAAGCCCTTGCTCCTTAGGCTGCCTTGTGAATCCGACACGCAGGCAGGACGGATCGCCCCGCCCCTGATCTGACGTTCGACAGATCTGCGGGCACACGCTTCCGAGTAGAGCCCCTAACGCAACATAGTCGATGGCTCGGCCCCAGCGTGAGACGCTGCCACACAGCGAGACTGGAGCAGTTTGGCCTTGCCAAACCTCGTTATTTCCATAATCTTCGAACTATGGAACTTTCGACAGCCGTCGGCCGGCTCTCAGCCCTCGCCCAGACAGCCCGCCTGCAGGTGTTCCGCCTACTCGTTCGCACCGGCACCGAGGGAATGCCAGCAGGCGAGATCGCGACGGAACTCGAGCTTCCTCCCCAGACCCTCTCTTTCCATCTTAAACACCTCTCGAACGCAGGCCTGATCGAGAGCCGCCGCGAAGGCCGCTCGCTGATCTACTCACTTCAGGTTGACGGGATGCGTGAACTGCTTGCGTTCCTCAGTGAAGACTGCTGCCAGGGAAGACGAGAACTGTGTGTGCCACTGGGCAAGAGCGCGAAGGCACGCAGCGCGGCGATTTCACCGAAGCCGGAACGCCTCACCGTGCTATTTCTCTGTTCAAAGAACTCGGCGCGTAGCCAGATGGCAGAAGCGCTGTTGAAGAAGCACGCAGGCGACCAGTTTCTCGTGCACAGCGCCGGGCTCCGACCCGCTGCGGTGGCCCCACTGACCTTGAAGGTGCTCAACGAGATTGGCATCGACACCTCCGCGTGCACGGCGAAGGACTTCGGGGACTTCCTGGGAAGGGTCCCGATCCACTTCGGCATCGTCGTCTGTGACCGGGCGGATCGAGAGTGCACGCAGATCTTCCCGTTCGCAGTCAAGCGACTGTATTGGCCGTTCGAAGACCCAGCGGCGTTCGAGGGTTCGCGGGCGGCGCGACTCGCCAAGTTCCGCGAAGTAAGGGACGCCATCGACGCGCGCGTTCGCGAGTGGCTCGACGAAGTCGAGCAGGCCCGAGAACTCGCAGGATGAACGGCCTCAACAACGACGCCAACACAAGCACGGCACCACCACTTTCTAGCAACTGACCACAAGGTAACGCGGATCAACTCATGACAATCAAGGTAGGCATCAACGGTTTCGGACGCATGGGACGCCTAGCCCTACGGGCCGGATGGAGCAATCCTGCACTGCAGTTCGTCGCCATCAATGAACCGGCAGCGGACGCAGAGATGATGGCCCTGTTGCTTGAATTCGACAGTGTGCAGGGTCGCTGGGATCGACGCCCCCAGGCCGTCGACGGCAGCATCGCGATCGACGATACGACGATCTCGTGCTCCCGCCACCCCACACCATCCGACATCCCCTGGCAGCAACTTGGCGTTGACCTGGTGCTTGAATGCAGCGGCCGTTTTCGCACGACAGATTCGTTGCGACCGCACCTGGACCAGGGCGCGTCCCGAATCGTTGTGTCCGCTCCGGTCAAGGACGGGCCACCCAACATCGTGGTCGGAGTCAACGACAAGACCGTCGACTTCGCGAGCGAACGCATCGTCACGGCGGCTTCATGCACCACCAATTGCCTGGCGCCGGTCGTGCGTGTGTTGCATGACGGCATCGGCATCGAGCGCGGCCTGGTCACAACGATTCACGATCCGACCAATACGCAGCGGGTCGTCGATGCTCCCCACAAGGACCCGCGGCGCGCTCGTGCCGCGCAGCTCAACTTGATCCCGACATCCACAAACTCCGCCACGGCCGTCACGCTGATCGTGCCCGAGCTCGCGGGCAAGCTCGACAGCATCGCTGTGCGTGCCCCGGTCCTCAACGCCTCGATCACCGACTGCGTGTTCCAAGCGGCCAGGGACACGACGATCGCTGAGGTCAACCAACTGCTGCGCAAAGCCTCCGAGCAAGGGCCTCTAGTAGACATTCTAGGCTACGAAGAACGTCCTCTGGTGAGCTCCGACTACGTCGGTGACCCACGCAGCTCGATCGTCGATGCGTTGTCAACGCGCGTCACGGACAAGCGCCTGGTGAAGGTGCTCGCGTGGTACGACAACGAATGGGGCTACGCCAATCGCATGATCGATCTTGCCACTCGTTTCGCGCAAGCGATGGAGGGCACTGGTGCGCAACCTGCGTGACTACGCCGTCATCACGGCTAGCTACTGGGTATTCACCCTCACCGACGGCGCGATGCGCACGTTGGTGCTCTTCTACCTGCACCAGCTCGGCTACACCCCGCTTGAGGTGGTGTCGCTGTTCCTGCTGTACGAGGTCTTCGGTGTCGTCACCAACTTCGTCGGCGGCTGGATCGGCGCCCGATTCGGACTGAGGTCCACGCTGTTCAGCGGGCTTGGCCTGCAGGTCGTCGCATGCCTACTGCTCGCGGCGCGAGCGGAGAGCCTGACGGTGCCCCTAGTGCTGCTCGCGCAAGCTCTGAGCGGCATTGCCAAGGACCTCACGAAGATGAGCTCGAAGAGCTACATCAAGCTCGTCGTCCCGCAGTCCGACAGCAGTGGCCTCATGAAGTGGGTCGCGATCCTGACCGGCTCGAAGAACGCGCTGAAGGGGATCGGTCTCCTGCTCGGCGGCATACTGCTTGAGACGGTCGGCTTCCGCAGCGCCAACATCGGCATGGCGACCGCCCTGGTTTTGGCGATCGCTGTCAGCTTCGCCATGCTGCCGCGCGCGGCAGGCCGCTCGCAGTCGAAGGTCTCATTCGCGCAGATGATTTCGCGCGATGCCCGCATCAACTGGCTGTCGGCGGGACGCCTCTTCTTGTTCGGCTCACGCGACGTCTGGTTTGTCTTCGCTCTACCAATCTTTCTCAGCGTCAACCTCGGCTGGTCGTCATCGCTGGCGAGCGGCTTCCTCGCCGCCTGGATCATCGGCTACGGCATCGTGCAAGCTTTCGCACCGGTCTACGTGGGCGGCAAGGTTGACGGCCGGAGCGCCCCCACCGCACGGCGAGTGATGCTGTGGACAGCCCTGTTGATCGTGCCCACAGGCGGCATCGCTGCGGCGTTGCACACCGGCTTTGATGCAACCACGTCTCTGATTGTCGGACTCGTCGTGTTTGGCGTTGTGTTCGCCACCAATAGCGCGATGCACAGCTACCTGATCATCAGGTATGCCGACAACGACAAGGTCTCGCTGAACGTTGGCTTCTACTACATGGCCAACGCGGTAGGGCGCCTCAGCGGCACGCTCCTGTCCGGGGCCGTGTTTCAGTGGGCCGGCATGGGTCGCACAGGGCTGGTGGCCTGCCTGCTCACTTCTATCGGCTTTGCCATGACTTCGGCGCTGCTATGCATCCCGCTTCATGGTGCCGAGCAACGTCGCAACGCCTCCCCAGAAGCCGCGCACTAGCCGCAGCACACAACGAACGAAACTCGGCTCCATGCGCACACAAATCGCGTGAGCTCTCGAACCATGACAACGACTCCATCTGATGCGGCCACTGCCACTGCCAAGGGCCTCGGCTTCTTCGAACGCTACCTGACGATCTGGGTATTGCTCTGCATCGGCATCGGCATCGCCCTGGGCAAGGTCGCGCCGGGCTTCGCCAAGGCGATGGATGGCATGGCCATCGTGGTTGACGGCGCCCCAGTCGTGTCGATCCCGATCGCTGTCTGCCTGTTCTTCATGATGTTCCCCATCATGGTGAAGATCGACTTCGGCGAAGTCATGCGGGCGGGACGAAGCACGAAGCCGGTGGTCCTGACACTACTCGTCAACTGGGCGGTGAAGCCGTTCACGATGTATGCGATCAGCGTCTTCTTCCTCGGCACCGTGTTCCATTCGTTCATCGGGGCGGAGGCCGTAGACCTGATTCGGGTCCCGTTCGGCCTGCAACTCGAACCTGGTGAAACACACGGACTCGGCCGCGCAATCGACGTCGACGGCGTCGTCATGTTGCAGGTGCCGCTTTGGCGCAGCTATCTCGCCGGATGCATCCTGCTCGGCATCGCACCGTGCACCGCGATGGTGCTCGTATGGGGATACCTCGCGCGTGGCAACGACGGCCACACCCTCGTCATGGTTGCGATTAACTCGCTAGTGATGCTGCTGCTCTACGGCCCCCTTGGCGGCTTCCTGCTCGGTGTCGGGAGCCTCCCCGTGCCCTGGCAGGCACTAGCCTTGTCGGTCTCGATCTACGTTGCGTTGCCGCTCGCAGCGGGCTGGAGCGTGCGCAAGTGGATCTTCGCCAAGAAAGGCGAGCACTGGTTCCATGATCACTTCCTACACCTGCTGACACCCGTGACGATTGGCGCACTGCTGCTCACACTCGTGTTGCTGTTCTCGTTCAAGGGCGACGTCATCCTCGACAACCCGTTGACGATTGTCTGGATCGCGGTGCCGCTGTTCCTGCAGACGGTCTTGATCTTCGCGCTCACCTACGGGTTGGCGCGCTGGCTCGGTCTATCCTATCGATCCGCCGCACCATCGGCCTTGATCGGCGCGTCCAACCACTTCGAGGTCGCCATCGCGACGGCGGTGTTGGTTTTCGGGCTGTCATCGGGCGCGGCGCTCGCGACCGTAGTCGGAGTGCTGATCGAGGTCCCTGTGATGCTGCTGCTGGTGCGCGTGTGCCTGCGAACGCAGGGCTCGTTTCCCGCGGCGGATCCGATGGAGGCCTGAGTTTTGGGTGTCGGCGAGACCTACCTTGCGCAGGATGAGAACTTTCGAAGTGGTTCTCCGACGCCGACATGCAGTAGCTACAGAACAGGGCGCAGGCGTGTGCCAGTTTAGTGCCAACAATTCGCCCCGCGCATGCCCTCACACGCCCTCACCCTCGTCACAACTGGCACTTCCCGCATCATCGCAACCCGTTCCCTCACCCTCGTTTGCCCGATCCTGACCTCCATCGTCCTCACATGCCCCATTTTCGCCAGACCGGCTTCCCAAGCTGAATGTCGTCGGTTCGATCCCGATCACCCGCTCCATTCGCGCAAGCGACTGCTAATAATCGTCTTGCGACACAACTGCCAATTCCCACGGCGCTTTTTGTGGCGCGAATTCGACGTGGATTGCCGCCGATCGCCAAGATCTTAAGAGACTATTCAATAGTCACTTGCAGCCGAAATGAGGGCACCTGAACGACGTCCTGCCGGTGTGGCTGAGTGTCGTTGCTTCGACCAGACTCACTAGTCTTTTCGCGGCAAACACTTGGAACAATCCGACGAGAGGCGGGATTCGCCTGTGCCAGTTTAATGCCAGGAAGTCGCAGGCACCGCCCGCTCAAGCCCGCAGTATCCGGACCGTCAGCCAAAGCGGCTCGGGCGCGAACAGACACGAACTTGAGTTATACGCACATTTCAAATACTCTGCGTATAACCGTGATCGACCGACTCCCCGAAGATGCGCAGACACTCCACGCGGAGACCCTGGCACTCCTGCTCGCGAACGAACGCGAGCGCAACTGGTCTCACCTTTCGGGAGCGTTCACGACCAAGACTCTCAAGGGAGCGGACTACGTCTACTTCCAGTATTCCGATCCGGGCGGCACGAGACGCCAGTTCTCAGTCGGTCGCCATAGCGACGCGATCGACGCCATCATCACCTCATACTCCGAGAAACGAGCACAGCACGAATCCGATCTCACGCAACTCACCCGCCTGTCGGCGCTGTTGCGGGCAGGCGGGGTCGCAACCGTGCCGCACGGCCCCGCTCGCGTGATTCGCGCACTCGCCGACGCGGGACTGTTCGCCTCCGGGGGTGTGCTCGTCGGTTCGTATGCGTTCCAGGTGCTGGGCAACCTCCTCGGAGTTGCATGGCCAGGCGCCGCGTGGCGAACGCAGGACGTCGACATTGCAGGACAGCTACTGGTCGCTGTGCCACCGCTGCAGACCGACGTGCCCAAGGTCCTCGATAGCCTCAAGGTTGGCTTCGTCCCAGTGCCTCAACTCGACGCGAAGCACCCATCGACGTCGTTTCGCGTTCGGGGCAAACAGCTACGCGTCGACCTGATCACCCCCGGTGGCGACAAGGATATCGCGCCGATCGTGATCCCGAGGTTTCAGGCGGCGGCCGCCCCGATCAAGTTCTTGTCGCTGGTCATGGAGGCGGCTCAGCCCGCTCTCGTCGTCGACGGAACAAACGCGACGTTGGTCGTCGTGCCGACGCCGGCTCGGTTCGCGCTGCACAAGCTGCTCGTCAGTCAGACGCGATCGGTCGTCCAGCAGACCAAGGGCGGAAAGGACCTGCACCAGGCCGCGCTGTTGCTTGAGGTGCTGGCAGAAGACCGCCCGGATGACCTGGAGAACGCGGCCCGCGCGTTCGACCAGTCTGGGCCGGCCGTCACGCGCAAGGTTGTCAGAGGGCTGCGGGCTGCGATCAAGCGGTGGCCAGATGCACAACCTGCTGCCGACCTGCTTCTGCCACACCTTGACGCCTAGCCAGCCTCGCGACTTCAACGAATCGCGGGCGCCCGCCGCATGCGAAGCTGGTTGTCCAGGCCCGCCAAAACTGGACGACCGACCAACCGACCCCCACTACTCTTCACACCGCGTCGCGCCACTCACTAACTGCTCGGTGATCGGCAGCAAACACCGACATCGCAAAGTCGCGCGGGCACCGCTACGGAGCGCTAGCACCGTGTTGTGCGCACTGACTGGCCTTCGGTTTGACGGCCATGAACGGCGTTGGGAGGCCCCTATTGAACCGTTCCGGACGTCGCGTTGGTCAGCTGCGGCGACCACGGATAAGGAACGTGCAGCGCCTGCGCAAACAGCTCGACGCCGATGAAGACCGGATTGTTCGGCACTACGAACGACGTCGAAGCGACCCCGGCCGGCTGCGAGATAAGCAGCGGCGGCAAGGGTGCTGCCTGCGTTAGATCGATGCCGATCGTGCCGAGCGACGGCACGAAGATCGAAGCCGGCGCGAGCGAAAGGTACGGCAACGCCACGTCAAACATTCGTGGCACGCCGGAGCGCGCGTAGACATCGAGCGAGTAGCTCTGGCCGATCGTCGGTGCGATCGGCGCGTCGAGTTGACGTAGCAGGTTGCGGAACACGAACCCCTGGCCACCAACGTACGTTCCCGACACGCCGGAATACCTGATCGCGCTCGCCAACACCACGTCCAGATCGCCGTCGCCGTCGACGTCGCCGACTGCCGAGGCCGGATTCTGCCTTTGCAGCAAAAGGGCTGGGAATCGGGTCGCGGTCAACTCGACGAACGTCCCGACACCGTCGTTCACATGGAGGTGGGAAAGGGCACCGTCTGGGCCGCAGCGTCCATCCCAACGGCAAGGAACTGATCACCGCTGGCTCCGACGGCACGGTGCGCTTCTGGCCGGCGCACTTCGACGAGCTCGAGCAGCTGGCGGAACGGCCGGTGCGCGACTGGACCGAGGCGGAGAAGGCGCGGTATGCAACGCTGCTCGATCGGTAGTGGCGGGCAGAGCTTCGTCCATCACCTGCTACTCGCTGAGCGCGTCGAACAAGTATACGCGGGCGAAAGTCCACTCGCGCCGCGCCGTGCGCTCCGACATCGCCAAGGCTTTCGCGGCTTCGGCCTCGGTGAGGCCCGCGAAGAAGCGCAGGCGAACGAGCTCGGCCGCGCGCTTACTGACTGCTTCGAGCGCTTCAATTGCAGCGTCGATCGCGAGCACCTGATCGAGGTCGGCGGAGTCGGCAACGGTGAGAAGATCGAGTGGTAGCTTCTTGAGGTCGCCACCTCGCTTCTGGCGGCCGCGACTCCGCGCGTGCTCGATCAGGATGCGGCGCATCGATTCGGCAGCGGCGCGGTAGAAGCGCCCCTGGTTGTCCCGCGCCTCGTCGACTTGATCGCGCAACCGCAGCCAGACCTCGCTGACCAGCGCCGTGGCCTGCAGCGTGTGGTCGCTGCGTTCGCTCGACATCTGCCGGCGGGCGAGGCTCTTGAGTTCGGCGTAGACCCTGCCGAAAAGCCTGTCGCCGCCCGAACCGCTCTCACTATCGCTCATCACTGTGCTCGGCTGGTTGTAGCGACCGCGCGGCGCGCAGGCCAACCAGGTTGTTGGCGAGAGTCTTTGGGTTGTGATAGCGCCGGGCGGAACGCGCGGCGATGCGACCGCCCTTGTAGCAGCCACCGCGGCGCATGGTCTGTCCGGAGCCATTGCCTTGCAGCAGCAAGCCGTCCCCGGGACGCCTGGCAGCGTCGATCTTACCCCACAAGTCGAGGCAGTGTTCCCAGACGTTGCCATGCATGTCGTAGAGGCCAAATGCGTTCGCTTCGAACGAGCCGACCGCAGCATAGATCGTGTGCCCATCCGACCACGTCTCGTAGCGCCAACCTTCGGAAGAGGACCGGGCGGTTTGATCGGCGAGATTGGCGTAGAGCCGCAGTTCTTCGAGCGTGCAGAACCACCGCGTCGTGGTGCCGGCGCGGCAGGAGTATTCCCACTGGGCTTCGGTCGGCAGGCTCAACCCGTATCGCCGCAACAGCTCTTCGCTCATCTGCCAGCTCACCTGTTCGACCGGATGCGCGAGCGTCATGAGTTCGCCGGCGGCACGCTGGCCAGCCTTGTAGCCACTCGGGTCACGACGACTCTTGTCCCAGGTCCACAGCCGCGCCCACTGTCCTTTGGTGAGCTCGTGTCGAGCCACAAAAAACGGTGCCAGCGTCACCTTCTGCAGGACATGCGGCCCCATCGTCGCCGGGTCGTAGTAGTCGCCCTCGGGGTCCTCGCGCTGCGCGCCGATCGTGACCTCCCCGCCCGGCAGCAAGACGAACACCATGCCCATCGCGTCGGTCACCTCAATCGAACCATCATCAGGATCGTGTTGGGGGATCTTGATCGTCGCCGGATCGCTGGCGCCGTCCCACGCGCTGCGCAGGTGGTAGAACTCCCAGTAGCCGGTCCGGGGATTTGCACCGATAGGTACCAGGCCGAGCAGGTCGCGATCCGCTAACACGATCGCGCAGCCGGAGTACTTGTCGCTCTCGGCAATCGCCGCCCGTGCCGCATCCCAGCTCACCCGCGCTCCGGGATGAGCTCGCGTGAGCCCTTCCACCTGACGAGCCCAACTCAGTCTTTGCTCGACGGCTGGTTTGAGGCGCGTTTCGAGGTCGTGCAACCTATCGAGCAAACCGCGTAGGACATTACCCAGAAAGACCTGCGACTCGGTCGCGGTCGCGAGTCGCAAACCGTCAACCGTGGACTGGATAGCGGCGCGCATCGCCAGCAGGTCGCGACAATCCAGTTGCAGCCAACGCTCGAGGTTCGGGATCGACTCCGGCCACGGTGGATACAGCGCTGCCTCGACCTTGGCCACCGTCTCGTAGCGCACGATCCCGGCGAGCTGGTCGAACTGCTCGCCCTTCTGCTCGGCTCGCAAGTACTGCAGAGACGTGGTCACTACCCCGATGATCAGCGTGATGATGATCGCACCGCCGGCCGCGACCGCGACGCGGTTCCGGCGCGCGAACTTGCGCAACCGATAGCCGACGCTCGGGGGTCTGGCCTCGACCGGCTCGCAAGCTAGGTGTCGCGCGATGTCCGCGGCGAGGTCATTGGCGGTGTCGTATCGTCGGGTGCGGTCCTTGGCCATCGCCCGCATCACGATGCAGTCGAGGTCGCCCCGGATCCGGTGCCCGAGCGCCTGCGCCGTCGTGTGCCGCAGCTTTGCGACCGCGGCGAGCCCATCGCCAAGGGTATGCACCCGCGTCGAAGGTTTCGGCGGTTCGTCCTCGCGGATGACGCGCATCATCTCGGCGTAACCGCGGTCCAAGAGCTTGCGCGCTTCGAACGGCGGCGTGCCAGTCAGCGTCTCGTATAGCAGCACACCGAGGCTGTAGACATCAGCTCGCGTATCGACACCCGTCGAAGACAACTCGGCCTGTTCGGGCGCCGTATAGAGCGGGGTTCCGATCATCTGCCGAAACCCGGTGAAGAGCGTCTTCTGGGTTAGTTCACTCGCCGTCGCCTTGGCGACGCCGAAGTCGATCACCTTCGGCACCGGCTGGCCGTCGTGCAGGGTCACGAGGATGTTGCTCGGCTTGAGATCGCGGTGGATGACACCCTTCTGGTGCGCGTGCTGCACGGCGTGGCAGACAGTCTGGATCAGAGCCAGCCGCTGCGCAGTGTCGAGCTGCGCCTGATCGCAATACTCGGTCAGCGGCACGCCCTTGATCAGCTCCATCACGAAGTAGGGCCGTCCCTGCGGCGTGGTTCCGCCGTCGAGCACGTTCGCGATGTTTGGGTGATCCATCATCGCCAGCGCCTGGCGTTCGGCCTCGAAGCGCGCGACCACTTGCTTCGTGTCCATGCCGAGCTTGATGACCTTGAGTGCGACCTTCCGGTCCACGGGTTCCAGCTGCTGCGCCATCCAAACCGTGCCCATGCCACCCTCCCCGATCTCCTCCAACAGCTTGTAGCGACCGATCACGGTACCGGCCTGGTCGAGGGAGTCGGCCGGTTGCGGATCGGCCAAGAACTCATCGGCTTCACCGAGTGCGCCAAGCCAGGCATCGACGCGGGCTCGCAGCGCATGATCGGCGGCGCAAGCGCCGTCCAGGAACGCAGAGCGTTCATGCGGAGGACGTTCGAGTGCGCGGTCGAACAGCTGTTTGGCGTGGCGATCGTCGGCAGGCATGGTGGCAATCGTGAAGCGGCGAATCCAGACGGCCGCGTCGGCGAGGAACGGCTGAAGGCTGTCAGCCGACCGTTCGCAATCGATCTAGAAGCGTATCGGCTTCGAGCGGAGATCCACCTCGAAGCCAACGGATCGTGCCCTACTGGATCACGTCCGCGACTACGTTGCTCAACCGCAGATCAAACGGATACGCAATCAACATCGCCTGCGAGTAGATGGTCTGCCCGACCAGGCTCGGCTGATTCGGCACCATCGCGCCGGCCCCGCCGACACCGATCGGCTGCGGCACGATGAGCGGCGCGAACGGGGCGGCCGTCGCGAGATCGATGCCCAGCGTGCCGAAGGGCGGCATGGCGATCGCTGCGGGCGCGGTCGACAGGTAGCACAGGGCAAAATTCGCGATATTGGACGTGCCGCAGCACATGTAGGCGTCGAGGCTGTAAGGCTGGCCGACTTGCGGACCAGTCGGCGCGTGCAGCTGGCGCTGCAGGTTGAAGTACAGACGGTTCTGCCCTGAGGCGCCCCCGTACGCATTGGCGATCACCATGTCCAAGTCGTCGTCGCCGTCAACATCAGCGAGCGCGACGGCACGGCCGGACCCAGCGATGCCGACCCCCCCGCCGCCCCCGAAGCCGCCGGCGCCGTCGTTGAGCCAGAGGATGGGAACCTGCGCGTAGCCGTAGCAGCCTCCGTTGCACCCCATGCCGTCCGAGTTGGTGGCCGCGACCAAGTCCAGATCGCCGTCCCCGTCGACGTCGCCGAGAGTCAAGTCATCGATGCCTTCGCCGTAGGCGGAGATCGGGGCGCGCGCGAATACCCCGGCACCGTCGTTGAGCAGTAGGTCGGGGTTGGGCACACCCGTGTTGTAGTTCCAGTAGGTCTGACCAACGACGAGATCGAGGTCCCCGTCGCCATCCACGTCCCCCATCGCAACGGACATGGTCTCGTCGTTCCCGATGGGCAGCTGCGTCGCCGTGGCATCCACGAAGGTCGCGGTCCCGTTGTTAAGGTAGAGACGGTTCTGCCGAACACCCGGCGAACTCGAACTGTGGGTCCCGAACACCACGTCGAGGTCTCCGTCTCCGTCAACGTCGCCAAGGACCACGGAGCGGGAATAGTCGTCGTCAACCGGCATCCGGCTGACCGTCGCATCCGTGAAGACCCCGTTGCCGGCGTTGAGGTAGAGGCGATTCTGCTGGTAGTTCGCGAGCACCAGATCCATGTCTCCGTCTCCGTCGAGGTCGCCCAGGCCGATGGCATGTGTGCTCATTCCGGCGCTTGGGAATTGTGTCGACGTCACATCCACAAACACGCCGTTGCCGGCGTTGACGTACAAGCGAGTTTGGGGGCTCCCGGGACCGCTGGTGCCGGCGACGAGGTCGAGGTCGCCGTCGCCGTCGAAATCGCCGAGCGCAACTGCCGCCGTACCGCCGCTGTTTGCCGGCAGGTGCGTCGCGGTCGCGTCGGCATAGCCGCCAGCGCCGTCGTTGAGGTAGAGGCGGTTCTGGCCGAAGTTTCCGAACACCATGTCGAGGGCGCCGTCGCCGTCAACATCACCGATGGCGACCGCCATGGAGTAGTCAAGTAGGACCGGCAGCGTACGCCTTGGCAGCTCCTCAAACCGAACCTGGGCCGGCATCTCGATCGCCACCGCGGCCAGCACGGCGAGTGTGAGAAGCTGCGAAGGTTCGGGAAGGGCGCGAAGAAGTTGCGCGTGCAGCCTTGCGCCATGGCGAAGAAGACGATGTTGAGCAGGCAGGAAACGGACCATGGGCACCTGTCGAGTGAAGGCGAGAGCCGGCGATCGCCAGCTCGGATGGAAGGAATGGCGGGCGTAGTGCCTACCGCGGACAGGAGTGGTGCGACAGCCGAGGCACGGACCGGCCAGATTCGCTCGGATTTATGGGACTCAGATCGCGGGCTTACTGAGTCATGCCACGCTCTGAGGGATGCCGGTGCTGACGCGCCCTTCGCACCAGGACGGCCTGCGCTGCCCCGCTTGGTTCCGCCACCCGGTGCCTCTGGGCGGCGGCGCGACCTACAGTCCTCGATAAGACCGCCACGCCGCAGCTCCTGGAGCAGCTCAAGAATACGCCTCAACGCAACTAAGATGCAAACGGCAGCCATTACACCATGCAAATGGTAGTGTAGGAAGCATGCAATCGGTAGCGTAGCAGGAACGGATGCACACCTTCGAGTCCAACGGCGCCTACGTCCGGCGAGTGATCGACGACGACCTCGACGCACTCTTTCCGCAACTGCCAGCCATTCTCCTGGATGGCCCCAAAGCCGTTGGCAAAACCAGCACTGCCATGCGGCGATGCCGAGACATCGTTCGACTCGATGTTGCAAGTCAGCTTCGCGTGGCCGCCGCGGAACCCGATCGAATCTGTGACATGGGGCAAGAACCGCTCCTGATTGATGAGTGGCAGCGACTACCTGCTGTCTGGGATGCGGTGCGACGCGCGATAGACGAGGACACCCGCGGCGGACGGTTCTTGCTCACCGGCTCGCAACCCGCAGTGAGCACGGCTCTGCATTCGGGGGCTGGTCGAATCACCAGCCTTCGGATGCGGCCCCTCACTCTGATCGAACGCCGCCCCGCTGAGGCCCCGGTTTCGTTTGCACAACTCATCTCCGGAGACTTCACATCCGTATGCGGCCCGTCACGAATGACACTCGTTGACTACGCCGACGAGATCATCCAAGGCGGCCTCCCCGGTGCTCGCCACCTGACAGGACGTGCTCACCGAGCGTTTTACGATAGCTACCTAGAGCTCATCGTTACCAAGGAGATCGCAGACGCTGGCTTCCACGTTCGCCATCCCCAGAAGGTCGAGGCGTGGTTGCGAGCTTATGCAGCCAGCACCGCAACAGCGACCTCCTACGAGAAGATCCGCAATGCTGCCACGGTTGATGGTGGCACTCCGGCGAAGTCCACCGTCATCACCTACATCGAACTGCTATCAGCCCTGCGCATCCTCGATTCGGTTCCCGGTTGGTTGCCGAGTCACAATCGCTTACGCAGACTTGGCAGGGCGCCAAAACACCACCTCGCGGATCCAGCGCTGGCGGTTCGCGCACTGAAGATCAAGCGATCCGACCTGATGCGCGGAGACACTCCACACACCCCTCATGAGGGTGGCTTGTTTGGAGCGTTGTTCGAATCACTCGCAACGTTGTCGGTGAAGGTGTTTGCGCAATCCGCGGAGACCGACGTCTTCCACCTGCGCACAAACAACGGCGACCACGAAGTAGACCTGATCGCTGCGCACCCGGGAGGCATCGCCGCCATTGAGGTCAAGCTGAGTGCGACGGTAGTGGACAAAGACGTTCGGCACTTGCACTGGCTCAAGCAGAAGCTCGGCGATGAATGCTCGTCTCTCATTGTCATACACACTGGGCCGCATGCATATGTTCGGCCAGACGGTGTAGCGGTGGTTCCACTGGCACTGCTTGGCAGCTAGCTCGCGACGGGGCCTCGGGGACGGGGGCCTCGGGGACGACTCAAGCTTCGATTCACAGGCCAGCCTGCTCCGGCGCTACATACCTCGCGGCACGCGCATGCATGGTGCCGGCCAGCCGCTACTGCACGATACCGAAGGTGACATTCATCAGGCGCGGCGGCAGCGGGTAAGGAACGTGCAGCGCTTGCGCGTAGAGCTCTACGCCGACCAGCACCGGGTTGTTCGGGATCGCAACAGCCGTCGACGCAACGCCTGCCGGCTGCGGAATCAACATCAGTGGCAGCGGTGCAGCCTGCGCGAGGTCGATGCCCACCGTGCCGAGATTCGGCAGCACGATCGACGCCGACGCAAACGACACGTACGGAAGCGCAACGTCGAACAGTCGCGGCACGCCGTAGCGCGCGTAGACGTCGAGCTGGTAGCTCTGGCCGACCACGGGCGCGGCCGGCGCGTCGAGCTGCCGCAGCAGGTTGCGATGGACTTGCAAGCCACCCCATACGCCGCCGATCACATCCGCATCCCCATCACCGTCGACGTCCGCAACTTCGATCGACCACAACAACGTCGACTGCACCGGCAGACGCTGGGCGGTCACATCGCTGAACGTACCCGTGCCATCGTTGGCGAGCAGCCGCCAGCCCGGAGGTCCTGGGTAGCTTGGGTTGACAGCGTTGCCCACGAGGATGTCGGCGTCGCCATCCTCGTCGATGTCCGCGAGCGCGACAGTGAACGTGCTGTCCTGCAAGGGCGGCAGACGACCCGCCGTGCCGTCCGTGAAGACACCCGTACCGTCGTTCAGCAACAGGCGTTCCTGACCATCCTGGCCGCCGCTGTAGTTGTCGTTGCCGAAGACCAAATCCAGGTCGCCGTCGCCGTCGACGTCACCGAACGCGGCCCCATGCGTCATCGTGTTGTCGCTCGGCAGCTGCGTCGCGGTCACGTCG
>TARA_R110002072_G_scaffold303140_2_pt1 | contig 77530 bp, 54 predicted proteins | sample TARA_R110002072 | Tara Oceans TARA_R110002072 (sample SAMEA4397118) | marine metagenome | biome: Polar Biome; feature: [SRF] surface water layer (ENVO:00010504); material: water (ENVO:00002006), including particulate matter (ENVO:01000060) such as... | depth 5 m
GAGAATCCTGATGCCAATGTTGACCACGAGTGCGTCAGTCCTTCAGTCGACACAATGGCGGCCACTTGCCTTCTCGTTTCACAAGCCTGAAGTTCTGGCGTTTGTCCTGCTTTCAGTCGCCATGTTTTACACACTCATCAAAATCCCACGCACGTCAGCGGGGGCAGCGTTGGCGTACTTTGTTATCCAGATAATCGCGTGGTCATCGCAATCGAATCTCGCACCAGTATCGATCTGGTTGACGCTTCTACTGCTTCGGCAAGTCAATGCCAACCAGGTCACGGAAGCACCACTGTCGAAGTATGGGAGCCTGAGGGGCCGCGTCGGTAAACTTCTTCCGGCAACAGTAGTGTTACTGGTCGCCGTCGCGGCGATCGACCGCTGGCCTGAAAGTCTCAGTCGGATCGGATGGGGAATCGATCCAACGATCAGTGGAGACGAGTTTCTTGAGTCAGTGAAAGATGTTCGAACAACCGGCAGTGCTCACGCCGTCGGAATTCGTGAAGCGGGACTGTTGTGCTGGTTTAAACCAGAGGGAGCAAAACCATTCGATACGCCAAGGCAGGCTCTGTTGAGTGGCCGGCTCGGTCAGAACGTGCTCCTGCATGAGGAACTATCAACTGGCTGGCAGATCCCTCATCGCCGCGAAGACGACAGCTGGGGAGGCTGGTGGCTGACGCTCAAAGAACGCCAGACAACGCTGCTGATTGTTCCATCCGAAGACGTTCAGTTAATCGGAGCTCTGGAGCCAACGATCTGGAAGCCTCTGGCACTGAGCGGATCCAGTCTCGTTTTCGGAATTGCTGGCGACCCGGCATGTTCACCACGAATCGCCAGAGTTCTGCAATTACGGAAACACGTTGATCAGAATGTGTGGCATTACGATCCAGTCTCTGCGGCAGGTGACGAATCTCATTGCGATCTCGTTGGGTTGCTCACTGGACGCCGAACTTTCGAGGTGGATCTACGGCTGGCGAAATCGTTTCGAGCGATGCAACTGACCGTTGCGGCATTGCGAGTCCTTAATCCCATCCTTCAGACTGACAGCGGCGAGGTTGCCCACGAGGAGTTTGCTCGATCCCAGCTGGACCTTGGCTATCGCGAGCGGTTGGAGATGGGGCAAGGCAGCCAGCTGCGGGCCTTTGCATTTCGGGAAACAGCCACTGCTTCTGGAACTGGACAACTGGCAATGGAATCGTTGGCCATCTCGTCGAGGCCGGACGGCGCCGTGACGAACAGGATGCAGACAGCGGTCAGAGCGTACGCCGCTGGTGAAACCGATCGAGCGATCAGCGAACTGACAGACGAACATCCGGAACTGGTTTATGCCCGAGCCCAGTTATTGTTTGAAGCCGGAAGACTCGGTGAAAGTATCAGTGCTTATCAGACTTTGGTCATGAAGTTTCCTGACAGCCGATTATCTTTAGTTGGTCGAAATGTCCTCGCGAGACTCTAACTTTCCACGTTCCCGATCCGTCAGCTTTGTGACGCCGGTTACTGTGACCGGTGTTCTTGGGTTGTGCATTCTTGGGTTGTGCATTTCGAAATCGTTTCACACCGCCCCGCTACCATCGCGTAAAGTCTTCAGCGCGGCAGCACCACCAACAATGCGTCAATGTGCCGAGTGTCACCCTGAAATCTGCGAAACCTTCGCGACGGCTCCGCATCGGCTGACTCTGACACGAGCTGGTTCGCCAGACGTTCGTGAGCGTTTCGCGGGGCTGGAGTATTCGTTTCCTGAAAGCGGCCTCACCATTCGATACGAAAGTCGTGACGACGAACTCTGGTTGGAATCAGCCGCGTTGCCGAGTCCAGTTCGAGTTGACTGGATCTTCGGGTCAGGGCGACACGCACAGACTCCGGTCAGTGTAATTACCAATCCAGACGAGCGGACCGAAAGCCTGCAACACCGGGTCTCGTGGTTTCCGACAAACAAGTTAGCGGCAACTCCCGGTCTTGAGGTTGGCACTCGTGAAATACCAGGCTTATATGACGTATTTCAACACGAAGATCATGTTGTCACGATGGACTGCTTTGAGTGTCATGTGACCCATCTTCCGAACAATGACGGCCGAATCGATGAGTCTCAGATTATCGTCGGCGTGGGCTGCGAACGATGTCACCCCGGCGGCAGAGAACACATGTCGAATGTTGGAGACGGACCTCTTTTCGTCGAAAGATGGTCTGAACTGTCGCCACTCGAATCTGTTAATCGTTGTGGTGAGTGTCACCGACGAGCTGATCAATTGACAGACGCAGAACTGAACCCTGATCGTCCGGTGCTGGCTCGATTCGCTTCCGTAGGTCTGGTCATGAGTGCCTGCTTCAAAAAACAGGCCTGGATAGACAGTGAAAGTCCGATTCAAGGTCGTCTGGATTGCCTTACCTGTCACGACCCTCACCGTCCCGCAAGCAGGAATCTTCAGTTTTATCTTGAAAAGTGTCTCGAGTGTCACGGATCGGATGATGTCAAGGCGGCGAAATGTGCGTCCCAACCAATGACGAGTAACTGTTTGCCGTGTCATATGCCGAAGCAAACGTCAACGGACCACCTGGAGTTTACGGATCATTGGATTCGTATCCCCCGATAGCTTTATCATTCGGTCACCGCTGTCTGTTGTAATGCTGCCGTAAAGAGTGAGTGATCAATCTTCTGAGACCACAATGACTGATCAGATCAGCAATTCCTTAACGACTCCTTCTGCGTCATTGAAGCGACGCGCTGGGTACGTTGTCATTGGGCTGGTGGTTGCTGTTGCCGTTGCGGTGATTCTGGTCAGACCATCGGCCGAGCCTCTTAAGGATGACGCGATCTCTGCTGACATCAGCGAGGCGGAGCTCACGAAAGAGAAACAGGAGGAGATCTGGGCGGTCGAGCATTTTGCGTTCGAACTCGAAACGTTCTTCGGCAAACCGCTGGCGAAGGCGATCGGAAACGGTCAGTGGGATTCGCTGGAAGGTCGGCTGAAGGATTCGTTTTCGGGGTTGGTATTTAAGGATGCTGCTGCTACGGCATTTGTTGAAACATCGAGGGTCAGGCAGTCATCCTGGACATCGGATCGAGCCGAACTCGTTACCGTCGATGCTGCCGGATTCGTTGACGCCCACAGGATTCTCACTGGACAGCTGACCGAGACGACAAAGACAAACTTCCGTGTGCTCAAGCTTGCTCGGAATTCCAGTGCTGACACTCAGTGGTCTGCGGAGTTTCTGATGACGCTGGGCGGTCCGTCGAAAGAGTCGGGCCTGGCTACCTTCGACGTGCACAGTTCAGCCGTGCTGGAATTCTCCGATGACGACGAAATACGCTCAGGCCCGCTCGTTCGAGAGTGGCATCTTGATTCGGTGACGGCTCGCTCGTCGCCGCAGATTCTGATGGAAGAGGTCAGTGCCATCAGCAATCTTGATGCGTTGCCGCTGATCGACAACTGGACCGTCGCTCCCTCGGACGCTCGCCAGTACTGGCGGCAGATGGCGGTTGAAGATTTCGATCAGGACGGTTTTCTCGACATCGCCGTCGCTTCGTTTATCGGACGACCTCTTCTGCTCCACCACGAATCGGACGAGACTTATCGAGACGTTGCTTCGGAAGTCGGAGTCGATGGGTGGGCCGTCGCTGATTCGCACCTTGTCAACATGGCGTTATGGATCGACTTTGACGCTGACGGCTTTCCTGATCTGTTGATGGGTGACCAGCTTTATCACAACGAAAAAGGGCAGCGATTCACCAACGTTACTTCACAGTCGCAACTGGTGATCGGCCATCACCCCATGGGCGGAGTGGTCGCCGATTATGACTGCGACGGCGATCTCGATCTCTACATCCTTTATCAGCACGCGGCTGAATCGTCGAACGATTCTGAACCCCAACCCTGGGTTGGCGACTCGATGTCTGGCTCTGAGAATGCCCTTTGGCAGAACCAGGGAGACGGTCGGTTTGTCGACGTGACGGCAGAGTCAGGTTCAGGTGGCGGTGCGAGAAACTCGTTCGGAGCAGTCTGGCACTTCCACGATGGCGACCATTGGCCGGATCTCTATGTTGCCAACGACTTCGGAAAGAATGTGCATTTGCGAAACCGCGGCGATGGCACGTTCGAGGACATTTCGGCGGCAACGGGAACCGCTGACTTCTCGACAAGCATGGGAGTCGCATCCGGAGACATCGACAACGATGGTCATCCTGAAATTTACGTCGCGAATATGTACTCAAAAATGGGCCGTCGAATCATCGCTCACGTGGATGCAAGCGATTATCCCGACGGAGTGTATGAGCAGATTCAGGGATCCTGCGCCGGCAACCGACTTTACAGCAGAACTGCCGGTTCGGGTTCAGATTCCTACAAAGAACTCAGTGAGTCGCTGGGAGTCAACGCGGTCGGCTGGGCCTACGCTCCGACGTTCGTCGATCTCGACTGCGACGGCTGGCTCGACATTTACGCGACGACGGGTTTCATGAGTTTTGAGCGGCGAAAGCCTGATGGCTGAACGTGCTACTGGCGGGCTGTCGTGTCACAGCCCTTGGACCGTTCTCTGTCGCATGAAGTGCTGGGCAAGTTGGATCTCGATGCAGGTGAGCTGTGGGTTGAAAATCCATTTCATCTGCCAGCGCTGGGAGAAAACCTGAGTGCCTACGAGCAGAATCGTGTTTTTCTGAATGTTGCGGGTCAGGATTTCGTCGACGCTTCGTTCACGTCCGGAGCTAATCTGGATTCTGATTCAAGGTCAGTCATCGCTGCCGATTTCAACAATGATGGCGCTCAGGATTTGCTGGTTGGCTCGGTCGGTGGAGGCCCGATCCGATTGTTTCTGAATCGAGTTCCCCAAGGAAAGAAAATTGACCTCGAACTCCTGCACCGCGGCGGCAAGGCGGCGGCGATTGGTGCTCGCGTGATTGCCACCATTGGGGAACGCAAAGTTGTTCGAGATCTGTTTCCGGCCAACGGTTGTCTCGGTCAACAACCAGCGCGAATACAGATTGGCCTTGGAAATGCTGAGCAGGCTGATTCCATCACAATTCGGTGGCCTGACGGAGCCACTCAAGAGCTTTCCGAAATCCCGGCAGAAGCGAATCTAAGCATTATCCAGCAAGGCAAGGTGCTTACGGGAAAATGACTGAACATCATTGCGGGTGTTCTGACAGATTGGCTTGCCGTTAGGTGCTTGAGGCCGTCGAACTTTTGATTTCGGCGCGAGGGTGACACCTGTGGCATGGATGTGGATGAATGTACCTGGTGTCGCAAGAATACAGCTTGAAAGTCGGATTTTGCGGTGCCTTTCTTTCACAGAGTGTTGACAAACGCCGACAATACATAAATCCTGTTTGCCCCTGCTGCTGGCGGGCCTTCGAGTGACTGGGGATTTGTTTCCCTTCAACTGCGTCTTCTGGCTATGCCTGGTCAGCTATTTCTTCTCACTTTGCGCGTTGCGACAAACGCACTTCTGTAAGCCCTCGCATTTTTTGAGGGTTCTCGTTTCGTCCTTTTCTGGAGAATTCCAACTCATGAAAACATTCAGTTTTCTCAAACGTCGCCGTGGATTCACGCTCATCGAACTGCTGGTCGTTATTGCGATCATCGCAATTCTGGTTGCCTTGCTTCTGCCGGCTGTTCAGCAAGCTCGAGAGGCAGCCCGTCGCAGCCAATGCAAGGGCAATCTCAAGCAGATCGGCATCGGTCTGCACAACTACCACGACATTTACAACCGATTGCCGCCGGGCCGGGTTCGCACAACTTACATCTCAGGCGTTAACAGTTGGGCGACCAGCAACATTTCCTGGGCGGCTCGCATTCTGGGCAACATGGACTATGCGACCATTTTCGAGACAGTCGACTGGGATCGCTTTAACGGTGCTGGTGGAGTCAACGGAACAAATCCGACGGGTGCGCGCCGGCAACGGGTTCCGGTTTATCGCTGTCCCTCGGATCCGGGAACTGGAAGGTGGGCGAAGTTCGTCGATCTAACAGGCGTGCAACACAGCGGCAATGCACCAAACACTGGGTTTGCATCCGGGAACTACATGGCTTCAATCGGCAATCAGACGAACGAGCAATCGAATTCGAGTAACTCTGGAGTTTTTGGACTGAATACCAGTACCCGGTTCCGTGATATCACAGATGGAACATCGAACGTCGCCATGATCTCCGAGGCGATCATTGGATTTCCGGGCCTGGTGGTTAATGCATCCGGGAGTCCGAAAGTGTGCCCAACAACGGGAACCGCTACGACCGACAGCCAGCGTTCACGGGGCTATTCCTGGTTCTATCTTGAGCGACCAACGGCGGGGTACTACACCCATCGTGTTGGTCCCAATGCCCCAGAGTTTGATTGCGGTTCTAATACGGGCGACGCGATGTTTGCTTCACGGAGTCCTCATGTCGGGTCTGTTCATACCCTGCTGGCAGATGGAGCTGTGAAGCAGATCAGTGAAAACATTGATCTGACAACATGGCAAAATCTCGGAGACATCGACGATGAGGAGTTGCTCGGCGACTTCTAGTCTCAGTGATTTGACGAATCTATTGGCTGCTGCACCACAATGGTGCAGCAGCCGTTTTGTTAGGCATACCTCAGAAACAGGTACTCCCGGCTTCACCAGGCAATGGCTTCAGTTGCCAGGTTGCGACGGCTCGAAGCTCGGGAAGCTGGCTCCGAATCAGGTTCAGAACATGTAAAGGAGAGGCAATGTTGAAGAACTGGATGTGGTTGCTGTTGTTGACGTTCTCGATCAGTCCTGCGCTCATTGGTTGCAGTAATGATGCGGATCGAACTGACGCCGTTACCGGTGATGATGCGCCTGCGGTCGAAGAATCAGAGGAATTCATCGAAGGTGAAATAGCGGCTGAACAAGCAGCTAATTAAGCGTCCTCTGACGCTGACTGATTACAGTGCGCGCTAAGTACACTGCCGTTTCGTTTTCGAATGCATGAAGGCCGCACCGACCAACTTTCGAAGGTGGCGGGGAGAAATGTCCGTTGCCGGAACCCATCAGGAATGCCCGGTGATCGGGCGAATGATGATTGGTGCTGCAGCCCTGCTGGGGCTGCAGCCAGTTTTCGATGGATCGTTATGGTGGCATGTTGCGCGCGGACGTTCAGCGTTGAGCCTCAACTCGCTCCCGTCCGCAAGCCTGCTCGGTGCGGATGTTGCCGCCGAGGCTGACTGGCTGAGCGGGATTCCGTCGGCACTTGCATTCGACCTTGGTGGACTGCACGGGCTGATGGCTCTGCAGCTGCTGATTGGCGTTTCAATTGCTGTGGTGCTGATCCGTGCGGTCGATGACGGCCACATTGGCCTCAAAGCATGGCTAATGCTTCCAGCATTGCTGATTCTGTGCAACCGCTCGTTGCCGGTGCCAATCTCACTGACAATTCTGGCGATTCCACTCGTGTGGAACATTGCCCGCGACCAGCAGCGGGAACCAGTGTCCGCCCGCCTGGTGCAATTGTTCGTTGTCTGTGTTCTTGCCGCGAATGTGGCCCCCGGCGTTTTGTGGTTCGTGGCGACTGTTGCCGTCGCCGGAATCATGCGGAGCAAATCACCGAAAGCACGATTTTCGCTTCATGGATTTTGCCAAAGCCTGGGGGTAGCCGTTGCGGCTGGATGTCTGACTCCTCGCGGAGTGTTCGCATATCGGGATGCCATCGTGCTGGCGTTCCCGCAGACGAGTGTTTCGCGTGCTTATCTGGTTGATACTCAATTCGACGTTCTGGCAATGTCAGATGACCGTACCGCGATTGCATTATTTGTTGTGTTGACACTTCTGGTCGCGATGCAGCTTTTCCGACAACGGTCGCACGTTGAGGTCTGGGCATGCTTCGGAGTTCTGCAGTTCTGCGCGTGGAGCTGCTCGGCCAATCTGTTGCCGGTGACCGTGCTGCTTGTGCTGCTTGCCACGATCGAAGAAGACTCAACGGAACTCTGCATCCGGAAGATTTCTCGGTTTCTACAACAATCTCAGCCAACAGCGTTTGTCGTCACCGCGAGCGTGCTGGTTGCCATTTGCGTTTTGGGAATTGCGAATCCGGATCGCCGGGGCGGCTGGGGCGTTGCTCCTTTTCTGGACTATCGGCCACTACAGCGAGATCTGGTTGATCTGGATTTTGAAGGCACCGTACTGGCCGACGACATTCTTGGTGCGGGAATTGTGGCGTTGCTGCAACTCCCAGGCGTCAGGGTACAGGACACTCCCGAACGTGCTTTGCTGGGAGGCCGCTGGGTCAGCCGCTGGCACTTGTGGGACGACATCGCGCACCAGCGGCGGATGCCTTACGACCGTGACGATGGAACAACCGGAGGCTGGTGGCTTCCGATGCAGGACCAGGGAGTATCTTTGCTGCTCGTCAATTCGCGGCATCATCGAACGTTGCGAGCGCTCGATACAACATCGTGGCGAATGCTCTCGCTTGACTCGACGGTTATTCCGTTCGGATTTTCCGGCGAGGCAGCAATGGCGCGGCCAATCATGCAATGCTGGAACGACCGCCGCATGGTGGACTACGGACCGTGGCAGTACGAATTCCCGGGCGAGTCGGTCGATTGGGCGCGAACAGATTTTCTGGCAGTGCGTGGGGAAACGCCGTTGTCTGATGAAGCCCGTCGTCTGGCTGCTGTTTTTCAAACGTTGGATCTCGAACATGCAGCGGCGAAAGTGCTGACGGCCGCACTCGCCGCGCGAAAGTCATCAGCGATTATCAATCAGTTATGCGAAGTGAAGTGGAGACAGGCGATTGCCGAACGCGTGCGATCATCGCAAGCGAGTGCCTGGACTCGATGGCTTGCCATTTACCGTGGCAAAAACAGTCCGTTTCGAGAAGGTTCGCAGGAGGAAGATTTTGGACCGGAGAGGCCAGGCATATCGATCCCAACCGAAAGCTGGACCGAAGCTCGAAAATTCTACTTTGAAGGCAAGCTGCAAAAATCGCTGGACGTTCTTATTTCAGATGACCCACACACCATGTACGCTCGAAGCCAGTTGCAGTTTGAAATGGGGCGCCCTGATCTGGCGACCGACACGCTGAAGAGCAAAAGAATGATCACGTTTATGCAGCACGACCGGGTTCTTTCCACGTTGGTAACTCATGAACTTCAGTCTGCAGAGTAATACTGACCGGTCGAAAGTGATGGCGTCAGGGGGCGTCGCGCTGTCTCTGGTCGTCCTGGCTGGAGTGCTGGTAATTCAGCATCAGAACGATCCTGTCCCCGGACCGGCGGTGTCGAGTGTGGTTAGGCCACCTGAATCGAAAAGCTGTGTCGATTGTCATGAACTTGCCAGTCACTTCGAATCAGTACCTCATGCTCAGACGTTGCATTCATCCTCGGACGCTGACTTTCGAGAACGATTCGCCGGACAGGAATTCCAGACTGAAGACGGCGAATTGATGTTTCGCTTCTCCCAAGAGAACGACACTTTGTGGTGCGAATCAAACTCGTTTCCACAACCGGTCGCCATAAGCTGGCTGCTGGGGTCAGGGCATCATGCCATCACACCCGTTTCGACCTGGGAAAACGCTTCCGGAGAAACGGAGCTGCTTGAGCTCGCCGTCTCGTGGTACCCCGATCGTGGCCTCGGTCTGACACTCGGACAGTCGCCTGACAGTATTTGGAATGCAATTGGTATTGATCGACTCGGGAAGCGGTCTTCTCATGGTGAAACGCTTGAATGTCTGGGTTGCCACAGCACCTGGCTGCCGCTCGACGATGGCCGCATCCGGCTCCAGGAAGTCGATCCGGGAGTAACCTGTTACCGATGCCACACCGGAACTGCGGAGCATCTTGCGTCTGACGGTGAAGCAACGCCGCCCGGATTTTCGTGGACAGATCTCACACCACTGGAATCAGTGAATCGCTGCGGGAACTGCCATCGCCGAGCGGACCAGATGACTGCCGAGGAATTAACCGTCGACAATCAGCTATTGATCCGGTTTGCGTCAGCTTCCCTCGTGCAAAGCGAATGTTTTCTGAGACAGGCCGTAACTTCTGACGACAGGAGTCTGCGTCTTGACTGCCTGACGTGTCACGATCCACACCGTCCAGCGTCGACAGATTCCGTTTTCTACAGCGATCGATGCCGAACCTGTCATGACGGAGCATCACAGAAGGAGTCGACGTGTCCCGAAATGACGCGTGACAGCAATTGCCTGCCGTGCCACATGCCGAAAGTCGAGATTCACCCCAATCTTTCGTTTACCGATCACTGGATTCGAATTCGCGAACTCGATTTGACCGGAATTCGACAACCTCGTGGACAATCACGCTGACGCATAACCGTCGTCATCGCGCCGGACAGTTCATTCTGGCGGGCGGTCAATTGCTTGTGATTCAGCCTCCTGTTTCCGCGTTCGTCGGTTCCGCAGCTGGTAAATGCTGAGTGTCCTTAACTCGGCTTTCAAAGCCGCCGGACTGTCATCTCGCGCTGCAAACTCTCTGAATTCATCGATCAAGTGATGGCTTCAGACGGGGCAGTACGATGAAGATCGTGGACTCGCCGCAGCATCTGACGTCTTGACGCAGACTCGTGGCGAGAAGGGATCGAGGACGGGCAGGAGACTTGCTGGTGGATCGGTTCATCGAGGGCTGTTTTTCCTGGCCGTCGCTGAAACCATCGGGCCTCGCCGAGCGTCCGAGCAGGATAAGCTCGAAGAACTCTTTGAAGCCAGGTTCTCCGAGGCGCTGAAGACGGTCGGCAAGAATTTTAAATTCGTGAGGCTCTACACCGAACGAGGTCAGTTCAAAGAGCAGATTCTCCGAGTCATCGGCACGGACCTCAACGGGTACGTCCTCGACGACTGCGCGATCGACCACCGGGAGCAGAATCCGCTGGAGCGGTTCAATCCGAATAACATTCTTGACGCCGAAGGCATCAAGAAGATCACTCAGTTGACAGCTCTTGAAAAAGTTCAGGAGAACCAGTTTACGCGTGAAAAAGAAAAGACCCCTAAGAAGCAGGATGTCGAAGCTCAGGAAGTCATCCCGGAACTCGAAAAGCAGCGGGTCTAAGCTGTCGAAAAACAGAAGCGGGAAATCCCACGATCACTTCGCGGGAACAGGCAGTCGCCATAACGCTCGTCGAAAAGGACACCCAGGAACCGCTCGTCAAGCAGGTCAAAGCAGCGGAAGCGTCGAAACTGCTGCTGATCTGACAGCCGAGCAGATTGTTGTCGAAACCGAAGCTCGTCGCGCGTCAGCTGAGAAAGATACTTTGGTAACCAAAGATGCCGGCAGAAGCGAAGGTGTTGCAGAAGACTGCCGTGGCCGAGGCATTGAAAGCCGCTCGCATCGACATTGTTGGTGGGGAGTCAACATCCTTCGATCAGATTGTCGGGACCACCAGAGCCGGCAATGCAGTTGACCAATTTATTCATAACAGCGAAACCGTGACCGACATCAAGCAGACGTTCTTCAATGGCGATTCGGAATACTTCAAGAACAAACTGGCCGGGTTCGTCACGCAGTTCAACATGAGCTTTGACGATGTGAAGGAACTGTCGGTCGCCGTCACGTTCCCGATTGCCGCATCGTCCGCACGACCGACTTAAACAAGTGCACTGGCAACGTCGGGCGACGGTGAGCCAATCGAGAATCGGATTACTGTGATGAGTCGCCTGCCGAAATCATTCACTGGCGTGTTGCGAGAAAAGTTTGAGCTGATGCGAGCGCAGCTCGAACCGATTCACCGAGCGATCAGTGCCCAAAACGCCGATAGGGGAAATCTTCAGAAGCGACTGGAGGATTCGGTGAAGGCGTACCAGCGTTGATCGGCCGGATCGATTCTGACTCTGACAAGCCGAGTCGCGGCAAACGTCTGTAGGCGGAGGCCGGAACTTTGCGGTGCCCGTTCCCGCCTGCTTTCTTCGATCGAGGCTTTGCGTTATTCATTGCGCGTCCAGTTGTCGACGGTGAATTCCAGCAGCACGCTTAATCGGAGTCCGTTTCGGATGCGTAAGAAAACGCTTGGTCGCACAGGCATTGAAGTAACTCAACTCGGCTATGGAAGTATGGGCCTGCGCGGACCAAAGACGTGGGGCGTGCGCGTTGTCAGTGAGAAAGCTGCTGACACGTTTCTCAATTCTGTTCTCGACGCCGGGATTAACTTCATCGATACGTCGCCCGATTACGGAGTCAGTGAGGAACGAATTGGCCGCTACATCAGCGGTCGGAGGAGCGAGTTCTACCTCGCGACAAAATGTGGCTGCGTTTACACGCAGCACGAAGATCACCTTGAAATTGATCATGTCTGGGATCGTGACGTCATTGCTCGAAACCTCGAAACGAGCCTGGAGCGACTCCAGACTGACCATATCGACATTCTGCAATTCCACGGCGGCGAAGCGGAATCTCTACAACGCGCGGGTTTAATCGAAACGCTGCTGGAGTTTCGTGATCAGGGCATGATTCGATTTATCGGCTCGTCCAGTTCGCTACCGAAACTGCCTGCGATGATCGAGCTGGGAGTCTTCGATACGTTTCAGATTCCGTACGCGTGTCTCGCGCCACAGCATCATGATCTGATCACGAAGGCTGCTGAAACCGGTGCCGGGATCATCATTCGCGGAGGCGTCGCGCAAGGCGGCCCGGACGCCGAGATTCAGCGGGAAGCTTTGAACGCCGTCTGGTTGAACGCGAAGCTTGACGAAATTCTGCCTGCAGGAATGACGCGTGCTGAACTGATCCTTCGCTACACGCTCTCGCACCCGCATTGTCATACGACGATCGTCGGGACGTGCAATGCGGATCACCTTGCCGAGAATCTTGCGTCAGCTGATGCCGGTGCGTTGCCGACGGAACTCTACGACGAGATTTCTTCCCGGGTTTCGGTCGCAATCGCTGAGTAGCGGGTGTCGCTGCCAGAAGCGTTCCGGCAACGAGTTGCTGTTGACTTAATTACAAATGTACGTCATTGTTCGTCGCAATTACGGATGTACGTGGAAAAGGAGTCGACACGATGCCTGAACGCCCTGCCTTGTCAAAAGGCGAAATGGAAGTCGCTCGAATTCTGTGGGAGCTGAAGAAAGCCACGGTGCGGGAAGTTCACGAAGCCTTGCCAGCTGGTCGGAAGATGGATTTCGCGACAGTGCAGACCTATTTGCGACGGCTCGACACCAAGGGATACGTGAAGGCGGAACTGGATGGCCGCACTCGCGTGTACTCGGCTCGAGTCCGACCGGCCACGGTGATTCGTGAAACGGTCGGCGATCTTGTTGACAGACTTTTTGGTGGTGAGACGCTTCCGTTGATGAGACATCTGATCGAGGACGGTCGCGTGAGCGATGAGGAACTCGCTGAGCTGCGACGACTGATCGACCGGCTTGAGGATCAATAAGCTGGCGATGACCGGCGAAAGGCTGCCGGTTTGCTTTCAATGGTTGTCCGCCATTAAAGGATCAGAAGGATGGCATCCGGATTCGTTCCCATCGCATTGTCCCAATTGTGGCAGGTGACGCTGCTGATTCTTATTGTGGCCGCCGTCAACCGATGGGCCACGCGTCAAAGACCGCACCTGTCGCATCTTCTGTGGCTGGTCGTTCTGCTGAAGTGTGTGACGCCGCCGTTGTGGGCGAGTTCGGGCGGTGTTTTCTGTTGGCTGCAACCCGAGGTGCAGATCGAGACGACTGTCGCCGCTGAGTGGGTAACGACGCCGCCCGACTGGGAGCAACTTCTCGAAGTCGACTCGCAGGTTGTATTCCATGCAGACGATTCCGGGAGCGAGATTGCCGGCGTCATTCTGGAAGATGCTGAGGCTGACGAACTGCTCCAGAATGAGAACGTTGTTGAGATGCAGACAATAAAACCTGACAAACGCGGTTTCGGAGAAGTGGTAATCGTCGTCTGGCTGGGAGTGGTCCTGCTGGTTCTTCTTGCTGTGATATTTCGATGGCTGAATTTCTGGCGACTGGTGCGATCGTCGTCGCAGCGAGAATCGCCTGAACTGGTCGCGCTGCTCGATTCGCTGTCTCGGCAGCTTGGTGTGCGTCGTCGAGTGCGGCTGATTGTGACCGAGAGTCTGGTTGGACCGGCGGTGATCGGCTTCTTCCGAGTGACCGTACTGATTCCGGCCGTCGTGGCCGACAAGCTTCAGGGAAAAGCCGTTGCGCCGATTCTTGCTCACGAGTTGCTGCATATCCGACGCGGCGACCTGTGGGTCGGCCTGTTGCAGACTCTGGCCCAGGCCATGTGGTGGTTCCATCCGCTGGTCTGGTGGGTCGGTCGCGTGACCACTCGTGAGGCCGAGCGCTGCTGCGATGAAGAAGTGCTCGGCGAATTGAATTGTGATCCCGCCAGCTACGCCCGAGCGCTGCTCGACGTCCTGGATTTAAAGAGTCAACTGCAACCCGTTCCTGTCTTCCCCGGTGTACGACCGGTCGACGTTACTTCACAACGATTGGAGAGAATCATGACGCTGCGACAAGGATGTCGACGTCGAAGTCCGTGGTGGTGCTGGCTCGTAGCGATGATGGCCGCTGCCGTCGCGCTGCCGGGTGCGGCGTTTGTGGTGAGTGCACAGGATGAGGAACCACTGGATGCGCTTCAGGCTGAAGCGGTACCGCTTCCGGCTCAATTTCCAGCACCACAGGTGGACGGCCAACCGCGACCGGCTCGTTCGGTTCTTGAGGGGCAGTTGGTGCGGGCGTACAACTTGGCGGATCACGACTCTGCGGAGACAACTCATGTGTACGCGACGGCAGAGTTCGCGCACCTGCTGGGCGGTTCGGAAGTCGAACAGCGGCAGAAGCTGGAACAGCTTATCCGATCACGCGAGCAGGCGAAGGATGCTGAGATTAACTGGTTCGATGACAGGCCAGTTGTCCGCACCACGAATGCCGGACATCGAGCGGTTCGAGAGTGCATTGCCGTGCTGCTGGGAAGTGATACGACGGCGAAGCAGTTCGACGAGTTTCTCGACAATGTGACGAAACGTACTGAGGAAACAGTCGTCGTTGATCTGCAGTTCGTCACGATGAACGACAGCTCGTACAGCGAAATCGAAGACGCGCTGATCGAAGTTGAGGAACTTGATGACTTTCCACTGGTCCTGCCGACTGAGAAGTGGGACTCGCTGCTCAAGGCGGTCCCGCATGACGACGCCTGGTACTACCTCGCCCCACAACTGGCCGTTTTCAATGGTCGCACAGTTCACATCGAAAGTGTGGCTCAGCACCCGCCGGTCACTGTTCGATCGGAGAATCCGTATCGCACGCACGGCGGCCTGCCGGGAGCGTCAGACTGGGTGGGCTGGAAGGCACTCGCCCTGCCGGTCGTTCATGATGACGACACATTCTGGCTGGGGATGCGGTTTGAAGTGCGATCGCTGGCTGTATCTGAAGAAGATTCGGCGCAACTCAATGAGACGGAGCCGCTGATTCGCCGTCATGAAGTCGGCTTCACGGCAACGCTGCGCGAAGGACAGGTTGTCGTGTTGCCGGGTTTGAACGTCAACTACGGCAGAACTTCCGGCAGCAGTGGCTCGACGTTCCTCGCGGCACGAATCCGGATGCTCGATCCAACACCTGTCCCGAATGCAGTGCCGTCGCCGAAAGCTCTTACGGGAATCGGTGTGAAATCGGACTCAAGCATTACCGGTGAATTTGTGGAGGATTTACCGCCAGCTGCCGATCGCGACCCGGTGATCCGGCAGGTGGGTGCCCAGGATGCTCAACTGAGCGAAGCGGACAAGCCTGCTGAGGTGGATCGTCGACAGATGCTGACGCGGCGTTCGCTGGGGCCGCTGCTCCTGACGCTGAGCATTCGAGGCGACGGGGCTGTCCGGCCACGCGCGACTGTGCTGTTCGAAGATGCCGACGGCAACGAAGTGCTGGCCGGAACAGCGGACGATGTCCAGATCACCGAGAGGCATCACGTCCGGATCATTGAGATGGTCAATGCGAATCTGAAAACGATCGGAGTTGCCAATCACCAGTTCATCGCGAAGCGGCTACGACTGATCTTCGATCCGGACGAGAATCCACGAGGAAAACTACGAATGCAGCTTGAAGCAGCTGACGTTGAATTCGAGTCCGACGGGCGCAAGTCGAATCTGTCGGCACGGTGGATTGACCTGTTGCTGAATGTTGACCCATTTACGATTGAAGAAGCGAAAGCTTCGAAGATGGCAGCAGTGAAGACGGAAGTACCTGTTGTCTCTACTCAACAGGATGATCCAGCGCCGAATCAATCGATAAGCGAAAAGCAGTCTCAAGACGCGAGGGAAACAGCTGGGGAACGGACTCACCGGATTCTCAATCAGCTTGTTGCGGTTTCATTTCCTGAGACGCCACTTGATGACGTGTTGAGATCACTGTCGAAGTCTCACGGTCTCAATATCGCGCTCGACGCACGGGGGCTGGAAGAAGAAGGGCTGCGGGCAGATTCGGTCGTTTCAATCGAAGTGTCAGGGATCACGCTCAGGTCCGCCTTGAATCTGATACTTGAACCGATGAATCTCACAACAACGATCGACGAGCCAGATGGCGTTCTGATCGTGACCAGTCATGAACGTGCAGGAGGGAAAAAGCTAGTCGTGGCGTACGCTGTTGCCGACCTCGTGATTCCAGTTCCGGCGCAGGTCCGTGTTGAATCACCCGGCACAGTCACCCTTCCAGAAGCGGATATCGCCGCGACTGCTGACGCATCGCGGACCCAAATCTCGCCGTGGCGGGTCGCGGCGCCGCTGTCGGCGTCGGAAAGCAGAACGCCGATCGACTTCCAGAAACTGATCGGACTGATCACCGAAACCATCGAACCGGATTCGTGGAGTGAACGTGGTGGGTCAGGTTCGATCGTTGCTCACGGATCGTCTCTGAGTCTCGTCATCCGAGCAACGCCTGCGGTTCATGAGCAGATTCGAGACCTGCTCATTCAGTTACGACGGATGCGGGATGTGCAGGTCACACTGCTGATGCAGACTCTGGATGTACCGCAGACGTTTCTCGCTGAATGGAACTCTGATCCGGTGTTCAAGCCACTTTCCGAGTCGAAGTCGCATCGACACATGCGGCTGTCGAGTGCGCAGGCGGACGCACTTCGTCAGGCTGGTAAATCGAGTGCGCAGGCGGACGCACTTCGTCAGGCTGGTAAATTCAGTGCGAAGGTGACGTTGTTTAATGGTCAGCTCTGCGAATTGCGCATGGATGCGAAGGACGGGATGAAACAGAACTGGCATGTGCAGCCAGTGGTGTCCGGCGATCGTCGGTCCGTACGGCTGGGAGTGGGAATTATCGACGGGCGAAGCGGAGTTGCCGACGAAGTTGTGCCCACTTCAGTAATCACGGTTTCGGACGGTGACGCAATTCTGATCGAAGTAGACGATTCGACGGAGAAAGAGACGCGGAACGTGGGCGAACCAGTGCCTGGTCAGACGCGTGCATTTCGGCGAGTTTCTCAGTCTCGACGATTCGTACTGATTCAACCCAGGGTTGTGATTATCGAGGAAGAGCTGATTCAACCCAGGGTTGTGACTATCGAGGAAGAGAAAGAACTGCTGAGCATTGATACTGAGCAGTGATTCGCTTGGCTGCTGTTCAGAATCTCGACACTTCGGGCACCGCTGCATTCTGAAGTCCAGCTTCGGCATTCTGCAGCGGTGCTTCGTGTTTAGCCTGCTTCATATCAAACCAGCGACATCGGAGTATCAGTCGCGAAGGCGTAAGCTTCTCGCTTGTCGACAGAATTGTTGATAGAACTGTCGACACGATTTCGGTTGTCACCGCGTCGACCGAGTCTCCGTCTCGTCTGACTTTAGAGGTGACTCACGATGTCGACTGAATCAGCAGAAACGGTGGCCAATGAGCCGAGTGACAAGCCTCCGCGAAATCCTGTTGAGCGAGTCATCGTCTGGGGGCTGATTGCCGCGTTGCTGGTTGTCGCCGGAATCGAAGCGCGAGCACAACGCGGTTATACGATGTCTCTGAATGCGTTTCAGGCGGCGTTTGCTGACAGTGAAGAGGTCGAGATTTCGCTGGACGAAGCTCGTCAACTGATGGTGCTTGGGCCGACAGAAGTCAAATCGCCAAAACGGTTCGGTCCCTTACACTATTACGACTACTATCGTTTCTCGTGGTTCAGCCTTTTCAAATCTGGTGACTATGAGATCACTCTGAAAGTCACGGACAATGAAGAATTGAACGTGACCAGTTTCTCGACTCCAGCAGCGCCACTGCCCGACTGGATGAATGATTCCATTCGCTCGGCTGAAGATACCATTTCTGAAGACGGCGACGCATCTGGCGGCGGGTTTTCTCGCGGCGCAGAATTTTCAGGTGGCGGTGGTGGTCAATCTGGCGGGCGAGGTTTTCGACCACCGCCGAACCCACTCATTACAAAGCTCGACACAGACGGCGACGATGAGCTTTCAGCAGAAGAGATTGAAGGAAGTCCAGCCGTTCGTCAATCGCTCGACGCCAACGGTGACGGAGAACTCACTCCTGAAGAGTTTGATCCAGAAGGCTTCGGACGTCGTGTCGGAGAATTCGAGCGAGGTGGATTCGTTCCTGACGGAAGTGGCCAAAGTGACTCCGGCAGTTTTCGCCCGCAGCGGCCAGCGTTCGATGAGTAACCCGCTCCGGAATTCAGCATGGCTGAGGTGGAGACCGCAAGCCGCGCGCTCCACTGTGTGCTGAGCCGCGGGTTACGTCGCGGAACTGGCAAGTGCCACGGCTTCGGGTTGAACTCGCGGGAGGGCGTTTGTGTCTTTGCGTGACTCGCCCTGATTGATCATCCAGCGGATCATCAGGAAGGCAGCTCCGGCGCACGTCATCAGCGTCAGGAAGTTGTACCGCAGCGTGTCGTTCGGGCAGGACACGAACCAGGAAATGAGGTCGTTGTCGAGCCAGTCAGGTTTTGATTCTGAGAGGCTGGCGCTGGCCTGACCGTGAAACACGGCCAGCGTGTTAAAGCACAAATGGAACGCGACGCCCGGCCACAGACTGTTACTTCGGACGGCGATCAGGCCCAGCACCATCCCAAGCAACGATGCATTGAAGACCTGCTGAGGGACCATGTGAATCAGGCCGAACGTGATACTCGATAAAATGATTGCGATGCCCGTGCGACCGCCGCTTCCGAAGCCGGACAGGATGAACCCTCGGAACGCGACTTCTTCGCACAGGGCGGGCGTTAACGCAAAGACTCCGATGACCACGTATAGCGGAAGAGTGTCGTCGGACATGGCTGCGAAAGCGGCCTTGGCGCTGTCGGGAAGTTGCGGGAAGAAGCTTTGCAGACTGGCCAGCAACTCAATGGCCAGCGGATGAAGAACGAACGGCAGCGCGATGGCGACGGCCAGCATCCGACCGCTCGGCATTCTGAGTCGTAGCGTCCTGCGAGCGCTGGAGGTAAACAGGATCGCCATAAAGATAGCCGGAGCAGCAATGAGAGCCGCCTGCTGAACGACTGCCAGCTCCATCATCTTCCGCCCCATATTCTCTGCCGTGACTCCAATCATTGAGCCAGTCAGTAGTTTGATCGTCAGAAACTGCAGAAACATCATCAGCATGAAGCATCCAGCGGCCATCGCGAATGTTGGCAGCGGAGTCTTGTCGCGAAGCAGATGTCGCAGCCAAAGTTTCAGATCAAACTGTTCGGCCTCGCGGAACAGGACGTCTTCACTTTTGAATTGCTCAACGGCCCACCACAGAGCGATCAGGCTGTAGCCGATGCTCGACATTAGAACCGGCAGTGCAAAAACCAGGACTTCGGTATTGCCGGGATTCATCAGCAGCGCTTTCAGCAGTAGTGCCGGGCCGACGATTGGCATCGCACAGTAAAACAAGGACGCGCCGCCGGTCGCTGTCAGCTCGATCGATGGCGACATCGAGAACATCGTCATGCCCATCGTGATCATGAACAGCGGTGTCAGGTAGTACTGCCCCTCTTTGTTGCTGCGGGCGAACGTCGCCAGTGACAGGCAAAGTGCGCTGAAGAACGCCGCAAGTGGAACCAGCAGGACGACCAGCCAGAACAACGCCAACGGTGTTGGCAGCGGAACTGCTCCCATGCCGGACATGGCTGAACCGGCTCCGGCGGTCATCGAGACAATGTACTGCCCGGTAAAGCCCATGCTGATCAGGTTGAGCATCGTCGTGGACATGCTGAACAGCAGGACGGTCAGAAATTTCCCGACAACGATCTCGGAGCGAGTTGCCGGGCAGATCAGCAGCGTTTCCATTGTGCCGCGTTCTTTCTCACCGGCAGCCACGTCGATGGCCGGATAGAACGCGCCGGTCAAAGCCATGATGATCAGCAGGGCTGGGAAAATTTTCCCCCACATGCTGGCGGCGATTTCTTCCTCGTTCGCGACGTCGATCGACAGCAGATTGACGGGATCCGGAACTGTCTCCGGAAGCTGTGCCAGTTCGAGCCGATCTTTCAACAGTTGACGTTCCCATTTATCGATCGCCTCCCGGACGCGGCGATAAGCGACGTCGGATTTCTCGTCCGCTCGGTTGCGAACCAGAATCGGTCGCAACAACGGCAGATTCATCAACTCAGCATTGTCGACGCTGCGATCGGCAAGCAGCGTGTTGATCGATTTCAGATTTTCGGCAAAGCCTTCAGGCACGATCATCAGTACCTGCAGCTTGCTGTTTGCAAACGCTTCGCCGATCGTTTTCTTCAGTTGAAGATACTCGTCGATCATCGCCGCGTAATTTTCCGGCTGTTCCGGAGTTTCGCCGTTTTGAATCGCGTTTCGCAGAGACGCCGACTGAACGCCTGGCAGTTCGTCGGCCAGGTCAGCGTTCCACGGGGCAAGCTGGGTGACGAGTTCATTGCGCCGCTCGATCAGTTCGTGAATCTTCGCGGCGTCTTCGAGCAACTGCTTCTGCTCGTCTTCAGTGACGTTCGGTAATCGTGTTTTGTCGTCGGGTGAGTCGGTCAGGACGCTCAGTTTTGAAGAAGTTTCTTCGGATCGGAACCAGCGAGTCGGGAACGCGCCTTCTTCGACCAGCGGCGGATCAGGCAGCTCTCCCGCGTTCAGAATGACGACCTGCCGAGGCTGCTCAGTGAAATACATCGTCATCTGCAGCATGCCGATCCCAAGGCCCGGGTACAGCATGATCGGCAGAATCAGGACCATGAACAGCGTCCGGCGATCTCGCAATTGATCCCGTACCTCGCGGTGAAGAATCAGCCAGACGTTTTTCCAGGTAAGTTCCATAATTTCGGGCTCCAGTCAGGAATGGGGTCCTGCCAGTGTCCAGGTGGTAAAGGTAATGTTCGATCGATGCTCTGTTCGCTGACGCAAAATCGCAGAACTTCGTGAAGAATTCTAAGAATTTTCTTCTGTCGTCTTTGCGTGCCTGAAATCAGATTGATAGTCAGTTCTTTGCGGCTTCGCGGCAGATTCTGTGATAAGTCATGAAGTGACAGCGGCTGCGTCGTAACGATCGATCAATGCAAAGAAGAGTTCTTCCATCGAGTCTGTTTCGTGCTGCTCGCAGAGTTCCTGTCGAGTGCCCATCGCCAGGATGTCGCCTTTATGAATCACGGCAACTCGGTCACACAGTCGTTCGACTTCAGACATGATGTGTGTTGAGTAGATGATCGACTTGCCGGCGTCTCGCAGTCTGGCCACCGCTTCGATGACGTTTCGAGCGACCAGCACGTCCAACCCGGAAGTTGGTTCATCGAAGATCAGAACGGGCGGGTCGTGCACGATGGTGCGAGCAATCGAAACTTTCTGCCGCATACCGGTCGACATTTTCGAACCGAGCAGGTCGCGGAATTCGTGCATCTGCAGCATGGTGAAGACTTCGTCCATGCGGCTGTCGAGTTGCTCACCAGCGAGGCCGTACAGCTTTCCGAAGTACTCGACCATTTCCCATGCCGTCATGCGGTCGTAAATGCCGGTATTATTCGACATGAATCCGATTCGCGAACGGACCTGGGCCGGATAGTTGGCGACGTCGTAACCGGAGATGATCGTGCGGCCGCTCGTTGGTCGCAGGACGGTACTCAGAATTCGGAGACAGGTCGTCTTACCGGCGCCGTTCGGGCCGAGCAGTCCGAAAACTTCACCCGGCTTCACTTCGAAGCTGATTCCGTTTAATGCCGAGACGATTCCGCGTTTGGGATCGGAGAAGCATTTCGTCAGCTCGCTGACCTCAATCATCGTGATGCTCGACTGTCAGGTGTTGTGGTCTCTGTGAATCCTCGTCGGATGCGAGGTGAAAGGGATACACCTCGCGCGCCGCGAGGTTCCCTTTTGAGACTGTACACTCAGAACAATGGCAATTGGATGTGTGAATTTGCTCGCCAGCCAGGTTCGCTCAGTTCAGCACCGGCAGAGCCACCGAAGCGGCACGGGGCGAAGTTTCTCCCTGGCCGAACTCGTCTGCCTCGTCGATGTAATCGTAAAAGACATTCCTTTGGCGCGGGATGTAGCCGGCCTCGCGGATGCATTTCCGCAGTGTTTCAACGGACAGGTGATACACGGTTCCGGCCTGAGAGACGACATTTTCTTCGATCATCAGGCTGCCCATGTCGTTGGCCCCGAACGACAGCGCGATCTGACCAATCTTCTCACCCTGCGTGACCCACGATGACTGAATATTCGGAATGTTGTCCAGGTAAAGCCGTCCGATTGCCTGTGTTTTGAGATATTCGAACGCGCCGGCTTCCGGCAACTTTGACATATCGACACCGTCTTTGCGGTTGTCGTACCACGGAGCCTCGTGCGGCGGCTGATGAGTCCAGCAGATGAATGCGGTGAAGCCGCCGGTTTCGTCCTGCAGACTTCTCAGTTGATCCAGATGTTCGATGCGTTCTTCCAGCGTTTCCACATGGCCGAACATCATCGTGCAGGTCGACTTGCCACCAAGCTGATGCCACACTCGGTTCACGTTGAGCCAGTCGTCGGTCAGCACTTTGCCGCGGGTAATCAGCTTGCGGACTCGGTCGACGAGGATCTCGCCGCCGCCGCCGGGCACGCTTCCCAGTCCGGCATCTTTCAGACGCTGAAGCACGGTTTCAAGCGGCAGCTTGCTGAGTTTATGAAAGTGGTACAGCTCGGGCGGACTGAAACCGTGAATGTTGACCTGCGGGAAGGCTGACTTCAGGCCGCTGAGCATTTCCTCGTACCACTCCAGCGGCAGCTTCGGATGCAGACCACCCTGCATGAGGATCTGGTCGCCGCCAAGGTCGACGGTTTCCTGCACCTTCTGATGCAACGCTTCCTGCGTGAGCACGTAAACTTCTTCGTGACCGATTGGTCGATAGAACGCGCAGAAATCGCACACCGCCGCGCACGCATTGGTGTAGTTGATGTTGCGGTCGATGTTGTAAGTTCGGTATGGCTCGGGATGCAGCCGCCGAGTGACTGCATCGGCGGCTTTGCCAATCGCTATTAAATCGTGCGACTGCAACAGGGCGAGCCCGTCTTCAGGTGTCAGACGTTCGCCAGCAACGGCCTTATCGAGGATGTGCTTAATTCCGGAAGACAAGGTCCACTCCTTCAGGAGCCAGTCCCGCCTGCACGGCCAGTTGTTGAAACAGCCGTAAGCCGCTTCGCTCAGCCGATGTCAGGCGGAAGAATAGGTTATCGGTCAGGTATCGCTCGGCGTTTTCAGCCGGGATGTTCAGGCTGGAAGCTTCGCGTTGTGCGATCTCAGAGATCCGAGCGACGCCGCGATCGCGAGACTCGCTCAGCATCTGCTCGACGTGGGAAGATGCAACTCCGCGACGAGCGACCCACATTGCAAAGACAAACGGCAGGCCCGTCCAGGCAAGCCACTCTTCACCGAGATCCCATACCGTATGAAATTTTTCAGTGGGAGCGTGCATGGCTCGGTCGCCGATCACCAGCACGGCGTCGGCAGCGGTATGTTGAACCGACATTTCGATCGGCAGCGGCTGACGAGCGGGGTCGACGCCGAACCGTTCCAGCAGCATGATCCGTGCAAGCGTCGCGCTGGTGCGAGAACCTTCGTCGAGCGCGAGTGTTCGAATCGCTCCCGGATCGACGCGGCTGTAAAGCTTGACGCTGAGCACCGGCCCTCGGGTCGCCACACACGCGTCGGAAATGATTTCGTAATCCGCCCCCCGCATGTACTCGACCGATGGAATCAGCGCGACGTCCAGATCACCCGCTGCCAGTTGATCGGCCAGGCGGCTTGGGTAATCGAGGCTGACGACCGCTTCGGGAAGCAGTTCCTGCAGATCTTCCACCAGCGGTTTTGAATTGAGATAGCTGACTGCTCCGACCCGGATGGTGGACGGAGACTGCCGCGCAAGCTTCGGCGATTTGCCGGTTTCACGCGGTGAATTAGCGGATTTGGACACGGATATTTCGGATTCTGTCGCCAGAAGCTGTTGGTTCATCGGATGCCTCAAGTCATCGAATTTGACGATTATAGGACCGCAGCCCGCACTCGCAATCGGCCCGAGTGCTGCTGTCGAATCCCGCCTGTATCGCGACCCCTGATGTCGCGGTATGTTCGTTCCGGCATCGGAAGAATTCCGGATGCCAACGCGGTAGGATTCGCCACTCGTGCGGATCCAACCGTACGGAAAATCTGGCATTAACACGAATCCTGAGCCTGCGACTGCTGAATTCGAAAGCTTCATACGATGTCTGAGCCTGCATTGCGTCTGTCGATTCTTGGTCTGGGGACCGTTGCTTCCGGTGTTGTCCGAATTTTGATGGGAGCCGATTCGCCGGTGAGTCGTCGAGCTGGCCGCGAGTTCGACATCCGACACGTTGTCGTCCGGGACGCATCGAAAGCTCGCGATGTCGATATTCCAGCCGATCGGCTGACGACTGACTGGAATACCGCCGTTTCCGACCCGGAAGTTGACGTCGTCCTGGAATTAATGGGTGGCACGACGACTGCTCGCGAAGCCGTCCTGGCCGCGATCGCCGCCGGCAAACACGTCGTCACGGCGAATAAAGCTCTACTCGCTGAACACGGGGACGAGGTCTTTGCCGCCGCTCGCGAAGCAGGAGTCTGCGTCGCGTACGAAGCAGCCGTCGCTGGCGGAATTCCGATCATCGCGACGATGGGCAGTTCGATGACCGGTAACCGGGTCGTCTCGATCGAAGCCATTCTCAACGGAACGAGTAATTTCATTCTCAGCGGAATGCTGGGTGAGCAACGGCAGTACGAAGACGTCCTCGCCGAAGCTCAGGCTCTCGGTTACGCAGAAGCTGATCCGGCCATGGACGTTGATGGGACAGACGCCGCTCAAAAACTGATTCTGCTGACACAGCTGGCTCTGGGTAAGAAAGTTGGCCTGAACGAGTTTCCGCGGCAGGGCATCGACACGCTCGAACTGGCCGACATGCTTTACGCCGAAGAACTTGGTTACCGGGTCAAACTGCTCGGCGTCACTCGAGTCGTGGGCAGCCAGTTGGAAATGCACGTCGAGCCAACGTTGCTCCGCCTGGAACGAGCGATTGCGCAAACCGACGGAGCACTCAACATCGTCGAACTGGAAGGCGACGCTGTCGGACACCTCGTTCTTTCGGGCGCCGGTGCCGGTCAGATGCCAACCGCGTCCGCCGTCGTCGCCGACCTGATCGATATCGCGATCGGTCGAGCCCAGCAGACGTTTCCGCGGCTTAATCTGTGGCAGGACGATTCCGGTCTGTCTGTCATGCCGGCTGACCAGATTCAGCGACGTTATTTCCTGCGATTCAACGTCGAAGATCGACCTCGAGTCATCGCCGACGTCGCCGACATTCTTGGCCGCAATGAAATCAGTCTGGCCTCGATCATCCAGCACGAAGCTCCCGAAGTTGACGACCCGGAAAACGACGGCGTTCCGATCGTCCCACTGGTCATCATGACCCACCGCACGACTGAAGGACGCATCCGCGCGGCCGAGGCTTCGCTGGCCGAACTGTCGACCGTCCGCGCTCCGCACATTCGCATGCCAGTCGCGGATTGAGTGAACGGTTCACCAGATTTCGAACGTGGACCAGTCTCGGCGCATTGAACTCTCGGACTTGGTGAGCCTCAAGCTTGCCAGAGTAGGGGGGGGAGTTCGTTCTTCCATGTGTTCTCAAACTGCTAATGCAGCAATTGAGGGCTCCTGCCAAAGCAGGTGTCAGCGAATGATGCGTCCTGGATGTCGATTTCCGGCTGACATCCCGCATGATTAACCCTGCAATTACTCAGGATGTTAAGCCAGGTTGACTCAAGCGAGTCTGCCGGTTGTGTCGATTATTCCTTCAGGCCGCTGGTGCGCGGGGTGCCTTGCGCATCGCCGGTTTTCTGCGGCAGCCGTTCGAGCGTGGATTCGCCCGGTAAACTGAATGGGAATAAGGAGTTCTGAAATGCGACGTCTTCTGCAAACCGGGGCGGTGTCGGCAGTCCTGCTGGCACTTTCGCAGGTTGGTCCCGTTTCGCTTTCCGCTGGCGTTTTCTGCAATCACGGACTTTTCGGTTGCCGAACGTGCAACCCCTGTCAGACCTGCCACGTCAATCCGTGCCGCTGTCAGGCATTGCCGCCTCAGCCGCAGTTCACGATGCAGCCTCAGGTTCAGACGACTCCGGTCGTTACCTACAAGGACGTAACGAGAACTGAGTACCGCATGCAGGCTCAGACGGTGACCGTTCCCGTGACGACTCAGCAGACAGTCACCGTCGACGAAGGCGGCTGGCAGAAAGTATGGGTGCCGAGAATAGTTCAGAAGCAGATTCCGACCACAACTTATCAGCAGCAGGTTGTCTATCAGCAGGTGCCTTTCCAGGTTTCTCAGCGAGTGCCGCAGGTTACCTATCAGCAATCGACGACGATGGTTCCGCGAGTCACCGGTCACGTTTCGTCAGGTTGCAATACATGCGGGTCGGGCAACACCTGGACATCGCACGGCCATAACCACGCGGGCATTGTTGGCTCTCCCGTCGTCACCGGTTCTTCGCCCGTGGTTCTGGGACCAATTATCGGAGCGCCCATTGTCTCAAACTCCGTCACAAACGGCGGCCCGGTTGCTCTGCCAATGACTGTTCCCTCCGGCCCGGTTCAACTCGGTCGAGAACTTCAGCCGCTGAATTCGAGCAGTTCACCAGACGCGGCGTCGCACGGGCCAGTACCGGATCCGTCCTATCTTGAGATCCCACAAGCCTCGAACTCAGGTGAATGGACGCCGGTCCTGGCCGCATCTCCTGATCCGGTCAGCTCGTCGCGACGAGCCGAGTCTCGCAGCGCAGCCGCATCAGGAATGTTCGTTCCGGCTCCGTCGGCGGCCAGCGTCTGGCGAACCCGAGTTCGCTAACCGTCCACCGAAAGGCAATAGTGGCAAGCAGAAAACGACCTCAATTCGTTAGTCGAGATCATCATTCCGAACTGATCTTGCCGCTTTTTCGACAATTCCGAGACACTTCTCCCACTTACCGCATTTCACGCGGCGGTCTTGTGGCCGAAAAACAAAACACTTCTGACTCTGCGTCCTGCAAGAGTCGCTCTGTCAAAAATCCCCCCAACTTTCCCACCGAGGTTTCAGCAATGACTCTGCGCCATCAGTCCGGCGTGTCAGCGCGCCGGTACCAACTCGCTGTAATCCTTTCTTTGTTCTGCGCCTGTGTGATTGCGTGGGGCTGCCAGACGACTCCCGTCAGCGGTCGTCGCAAGCTGGTACTCGTGCCGGAGACGCAGGAAATCAGTCTGGGCGAGGATGCCTACAAAGAAATCCTGAGCAAAGAACAACTGTCCAGAAACGAGAAGTACAACGAAATCGTGAACCGGGTTGGCAAGCGGATCGCTGCCGTTTCAGGACGAGATGATTTCAACTGGGAATTCAAAGTCATCGCTTCGGATCAGCAGAACGCATTCTGCCTGCCCGGTGGCAAGGTCGCCGTCCATGAAGGCATCATTCCGGTTTGCCAGTCAGAAGCTGGGTTGGCTGTGGTGATGTCTCACGAAATCGCCCACGCGCTGGCTCGTCACGGCGGCGAGCGGATGTCGCATCAGCAAGTCAAAGATGTCGGCGGCAAGGTGGTCGATGCTGCGGGTCGCTGGTTCTACAAAGATGGCTATGAAGAAAAGCAGGACATCGTTCTGACCGCCTACGGAGTCGTTTCTGAATACGGAGCCATCCTTCCTTACAGCCGCAAGCACGAAACCGAAGCCGACCTGATCGGCATTAAGTTGATGGCTGAAGCCGGGTACGACCCCAGCGAAGCCCCGCTCTTCTGGGAACGCTTCTCGGCAGCAAAGAGTGGTGAGACGCCGATGGAGTTCCTCTCGACCCATCCATCCGATGCTCGTCGAGCAGCGGATCTGCGAGCCAGCCTGCCGGACGCATTGAAAGTCTACAACAAGGCCACGCAGCAGTACGGACTCGGTGACCGGTTGATCGTCGTTGAGTCGACCAATGTGGAATTGCCGCTGGTCTCAAACACCGTCATTCGCTGAGTCGTGTGGACGCCGCGGTCAGAAAATTGAGGTATCGCCATGTTCTTCCTTCGCCCGATCCGGTTCTTCTTCAAAGCATTGATCACGGACAACTCACCGAGCCAGATGGCGCTGGGATTTGCACTTGGAGTGGTCATCGGCCTCGTACCGAAGGGCAATATGATCGCGATCTCTCTGATGGTCGTTCTGAGCGCGATCCGCGTGAACCTGGGGATGGGGATGCTGGCGGCGTTTGCGTTCTCGTGGGCAGGAGTCCTGCTGGATCCATTCACGCATCGCATCGGGCAAACACTGCTGACAACCGACTCGCTCGCGCCGTACTGGACTCAGCTCTACAACCAGCCGATGGCTCCGTGGACGAAATTTAACAACACAATCGTCCTGGGCAGCTTCGTACTCGGCATGACTTTGCTCGTCCCGATCTTTCTGATCGCCAAACCGATCTTCACGAAGTACACCCCCGACTGGTCAGAGCGTCTGCAGAAATTCAAGCTGGTTCAACTGCTGCACGGAACCGAACTCTCGACTCGCCTGAACTGATCGAAGAGCAGGGTGGGTACCGCCACCCTGCACATTGCCACGCGTTTCGACTTCACATTCTGACCGGCACACAGCCGTCATGAGGGCAACACAATGGGTGATCGACAGAAACCAACTGATCTGTCAGATGACATCCTGATCAACGGCGTTTCTGAGATCGCAGACTCGCTCGCTGGTGGCAGTTCCGAAACCCCAAGCGTCGCCGACATGATGGCCAATCCGCAAAGCGTCCTGACCGCAGCCGCCAGGACGATGGTTGACGAAACAGTCGGTAGCGTAACGACGGCAGCAGATCGTCAGTCAGAGCTTGAGTCGGATAGCCTCGCTGAATCTTCTGAGACCGCTCCCGAAGACGATCAGAAGAAAAAGAAAAAAAAGCAGCAGCCGGGGCTCGGACCTCGCTGGAGTTATATCCTCACGCGAGGCATCGTCGTCGCTTCCGTGTGGGGATTCTTTACGTTTGCGTTTGATCCGATTCTGCGTCACAGCGCGATCACAGCCGGTCAGCAGGCGGTCCAGGCAAGAGTCGAAATCGCCACACTGCAGACAACATTCTTCCCGCCGACGATTTCGATGACGAACGCCGCCGCCGCTAACCGCAACAAACCTGGTACGAACATTCTCGAATTCGAATCGATGAACGGCGACATCGACGGCCTGGCTTTAATGCACGGTTCGTACGTGCTCGACAAGGCAGTCGTCAACGGCCTGACCTGGAACACACCGCGAGCCGACGACGGCCTGTTGCCGGATTCGCCACCGCCTGAAGAATCAGAAGGTCCTGGTTTCGGCGACCAGCTTGAAAAGTACGGCAAGGACTGGGCCAACGACATCTTTGACCGGGCGAAGCAGGAATATGATCCTCGAAATCTGGAGTCCGTCCGGCTGGCTCAGCAGCTGGAAGTTGAATGGAAGAACGACTTCGATGGTCTGGAAGTCCGTATCAGGAACGTGGACACTGCCGGTCGACAGCTGAAGCAGATGGTCGATCAAACCAAGCGAATGAATCCGGTACAGCGAGTCGAAGCCTACCGCAAAATCGCCAACGATGGCTCGCGTCTCTTGCGTGAGGTCAGCGACATCCGCGACGAATTGAAAGTCCTGCCGAAGAAAGCCGAAGGCGATCTTGGCGAACTCGACGAAGCCCGCAAACGAGACCAGGCTGAGATCAAACGCAAAGTCGAAGAACTCGTCGTCGACGGCGACAAACTTTCCGAGTTTCTGCTGGGGCCGACCGTGCATCAGCGCATCAGGAAAACTCTGGCCTGGCTCGACTGGGGAAGTGAACAGGCCAGCAAGTTTTCGGATACGCCAAAACCTGAACGCCAGCGAGGAGACGATGTCTTCTTTCCGCTCGCCAATCCGCTTCCCGATTACCTGGCTCGACTGATTCAAGTGACGGGGCAGGGAGAAATTGGTGGCGATCGGATGACAGTCCAGGGAATGATTACCGATGTCAGCTCCGACCCGGTTCTCTACGGAAAGCCGACCATTATTCGTATGAAAGGTCAGGGCGAAGCCGATGTTCAGATGAAGGCGGAACTCGACCGAACGAAGAATGTTCCGGTCAACATTCTCGACGTTGCTTACGTTCTGGACAAAGCAACGACCAGCAAACTCGGCGATGACGATTCACTGGTTGTCGAGGTTCGAGCCGGCAGTACTCGATGGAACGTTCATATCGAAACCGTCGGTGATCAACTGACCGGCACGGTTGCGATGCTCCAGGCACCTGTCCTGCTGATTCCGGAAGTGAAAGCGGTCGACGAAACGCTCGGACGACTGATTGCAGCATCCATGAAAGACATCGACCAGATCGACGCGACGGTCGAACTGTCGGGCACTGTCAGGAAACCGAAACTCAAGCTGAAGACCAGCCTTGGCGAAACGATTTCCAACGGCGTCAAACAGGGCTTCGGTCGCGAGATCTCAGCCCAGAAAGAAGCACTGATTGCGAAACTGGATGCTCAGGTCAAAGAGAAGCAGGACGGACTGGTTGGTATGTTCCTGGGAAGACGCGACAGCATTACGGAGCAACTCAATCTGCGTGAATCGAGTATTCAGGATCTGATCCCGAAAGTTGCCGGCCAACCACTCGACGCCTCGGGTCTGTTGAATCGAGTGTTGCGGTAGAGGCTCGCCGCCCTTGAGTACCGTACTTAATCGCCTGCCGCCAGTCGGGCGGCCAGGGCGGCTCGTCGTTTCGCTGCGAGACGTTTGACGACCTCGTCGACGATGACTCCCGCCAGAATCACGACACCGATGATGGCAAACTCAAGTGTCGTTGGCATGCCGAGCAGGTTGATCGAGTTTCTCAGCAGAGGCAGAATTGCCGCTCCGATGACGACCCCAAAAATCGACCCCTGGCCGCCTCGTAGACTGCATCCGCCCAGAACTGCGGCCGCGATCGCATACAACTCGTAGAAGCTGCCGAAGTTGTCTGGCTGGATCGAGTTTGAATCGAGCGCGAAGAGGACACCGCCAAACCCAGCCACCAGCGAGCACAGCATGTAAGCCAGGACGACCATGCGATCGGTATTAATTCCGCTGTAGCGAGCAGCCTGTTCGTTTCTTCCCAGAGCCAGCAGGTAGCGACCGTAGATCGTCTTGTTCAAAAAGATCGCGGCGACAATCGCCAGACCGATCATCAGCAGAAACGGAACCGGCAGATTGAACTCGCCGATGCCTGGCAGATTTCCTAATGGTATTTTCCCAATGGCCAGATAACGCAGGCTGTCGTAGTTTCCTTTGAAACCCTGGACGCTGTCGCCGGTCATCCAGCGCGCGCAGCCTCGATAAATCAACAATCCACAGAGCGTCACCACAAAGGGCTGTAGTTTGAGCCTCGTGATCAGCAGCCCGTGAATCAGGCCGATGCTCGCCGAAAGCACAACCACAGCCAGCAGGCCGGTAAACAGCGATGCTCCGTGAACGACCAGCAGGTAGGGCAGCATCGTTCCGACCAGGCCGATCATCGAGCCGATCGAAAGATCGATCCCACTCGTGATAATAACCAGCGAAACGCCGATCCCGATGATGCCGTAAAGCGAGGCTCGTCTTATCAGGTTTTCGAGATTGTAGGCGTTCACAAAATCTGGATTGGCGAACGCAGTCGCGATGAACACGACCAGGAACAGGCACAGGATGCCGAGGTTTTTTTTCATCGGTCTATCAATAAAGCTGAGAACAGGACTGAGGTGGTGACCACGGAAAGCGCGGAAGGATTGAGTTGCTCAGCAAGCCTTCCAAGAAATTCCGTGTCTTCTGTGCTTCTGCTTAAGAGTGTTTTAAGCGACTGATTCTTGCGGAACGTTTCCAGTCGCAAGCTGCATGACGGCCTCTTCGCTGAGTTCCTTGCGTGCCAGCTTGCCTGAAATTCGCCCCTCGTGCATCACGAGAGTCTGGTCGGACATGCCGAGAATTTCCTCCATCTCGCTACTGACGAACAGGATGGCCATTCCCTGCTCAGCCAGTTCTTCCATCAAGCTGTAAATCTCCTGCTTCGCTCCGACGTCGATGCCGCGAGTTGGCTCGTCCAGCAGCAGCACTTTCGGTTTCAGAGACAACCATTTCCCAAGGACAACCTTCTGCTGGTTGCCACCGGAAAGGTACTGCGCGATCTGTTGCTCGTTGGGCGTCTTGATCCTCAGCTTGCGAATCATCTCCGTTGTGTCGGTCCCCTCCTGAGGAGCATTCAGAAAACCGAACTTCTTCTGATGCCGCTTCAAGCCGGCCAGACCAATGTTCGTGCGGACGGCCATTTCGAGGACCAGCCCTTGCAGCTTCCGGTCTTCCGGCACAAGAGCCAGCCCCGCATCGATCGCGTCAATCGGCGTGTTAATGCGAACGGTCTTGCCGCCGACTTCGATGCTGCCGGAGACGGCTGGATCAACTCCAAACAGAACCTGAAGCATTTCGGTTCGACCGGCCCCGACCAGACCGGCAACCCCAACGATTTCTCCAGAACGGATTGCGAAGTTCAGCTTGTGGCCTGGATTTGCCGGAGTCACCAGGTTTTTTACCTGCAGGGCGACGTCGCCGGGTGAGTGCGGCTTTCGGACGTAGAACTGCGAAACGTCGCGCCCGACCATAAGCTGGACCATGCGGTCGTGATTGATCTCGTCTCGCCCCAGGTCGCCAGCGTTCTCACCGTCTCGGAAGACGGTCACACGATCAGCCAGTTCTTTTACTTCGCCCAGACGGTGCGAAATGTAGATCACACTGACGCCTTTACTCCGCAGATCCTTCACCACTTTGAACAACGTCTCGGCTTCGTGAGCGGACAGGCTGGACGTTGGCTCGTCCATGATCAGTACACGAGCGTTGACTGAAAGTGCTCGTGCGATTTCAACAAGCTGCTGCTGGCCGATCGGCAGTCGCTCGACGATCGTGTCGGGTGAAACGTTCAGGCCAACTCTTTTCAGTAAGGCTCGTGAGTCTTCCCGAATCTTCGCTTTGTTGATCAGTCCGTTCTTCTTTGGTTCCCGACCAAGGAAAATGTTGGCTCCAACATCGAGGTTGTCGGACAGATTGAGCTCCTGATGAATCAGCGCGACGCCGTGATCGAATGCCGCCTGCACCGAGTCAATTCGAACAGGCTCGCCGTCGATCAGCAACTGCCCCGAGTCCGGCTCCTGAACACCAGCCAGGATTTTCATCAGCGTACTTTTGCCGGCTCCGTTCTCGCCGATCAACGCCAGAACTTCGCTGTGTCCGAGCGTCAGGTTCACATGACTGAGCGCGATGACGCCGGGAAATCCCTTCGTGACGTTACGGACCTCAAGCAGCGGATGTTGTGGAGACTCAGGCATGGATTGTCGCACTCAAGTTCGAATCTGATGCAGAAAACAGAAACCGTATTCTGCGGTCGGTCCGGCGTCCATGTCGCTGTGAGTCAGCAGCTGGGACTCACGCAATCCGTAGGGTGGGCATTGTCCACCAGCATGTTTGAAATTGGTGGGCAATGCCCACCCTGCTTATTCTGTTGCCGCTTCGGCAGGCTCAGCCGGTGTTCCCTCTGCAACCGGTTTCGTTTCTGCGGTCTCAGATTCGCCATCGGTCGTGGCCGGTTCATCCTCAGCGGCTGCTGGAGCTTCCTTCGCGGTAAGTCGCTTCAACTCAGCCCAGAACTCTTCAACGTTGTCTTTGCGAATGTTCCGAGCAGGAATGTTGATCACGCCGCCTTCCGGGATGACGGACTTATCGCCTCGTGCCAGTGCCGCGAGGATTTCGACGGACTTGTGGCCGTAGGCGTAAGGATTCTGCACGGTCGTGCCGTACATCTCACCGTTCTTAATCGCCTCCAGTGATCGCTCGTCTTCGTCGAACGAGACGATCTTGATCTTGCCGACTTTACCGGCTTCTCGAACGGCTTCCAGAATCAGCGGCGGATTGTAAGCGAACAGGCCGACCATGCATCCCAGGTCTTCGTACCTGGCGATAGCGTCCTGAGCGTTGTCCTTACATTTTCCAAAGTCGAAGCCGTCGGTTCGTGTGTCGAGGATCGTGTACTTCTCGCCTTTGATTTCGCCAGCGTTCGGATCGTCGTATCGAGTGCGGTCTTCACTTCGATCGAGGATTTCATCGATCGTTCCCTGCCGCCGCAGCTTGGCGTTTTCCTGGGCAAGGCGACCGACGAGAATGATGACCGAACCACCTTCCGGCATGGCCTCTTTAACGAGCTTTCCACACATGCGACCGGCGGTGTAATTGTCCATGCCGATGTAGCAAAGGCGTTTGCTGTTCGGAGCGTCCGAATCCTGAGTAATCAGGTTGGTGTGCGATGCGATTTCGTCCAGCAGGTCTCCCTGATTGTCCGGATCGATTGGGCTGATGGCGATGCCCTTGATGCCCTGAGCGAGCAGGTCCTGGCACATTCGCTTCTGATCTTCCACACCGTTGGCCGGCATCTTGACGATGACGTTGGCGTCAAATTCTTTGCCGGCATCCATCGCACCTTTTTCCGCGATATCCCAGAACGAGGCGATGCCGTTTGTGACGTAGGCGACTTTCGGAGCGTCGGCGCTGATCGTTGTTTCGCCACCGCCGCCGGCTCCTCCGGTTGCACCAGGATCGGACGAATTGGAGCAGCCGTAGACGGTGAGCGATATGGTCGCCAGAAGTGCGAACAGAGAGAGATTCTTCATCAGAAGGTGGCTCCGAAAATGGCTGCACGCCGTGCGGCCGGGTTGAATCTTCAGCGAGGCAGGCCGCCTCGATTACCAATCAAGCAGAAAGGACCGGTCACCATAATTCTCGCTCATTCATAAATCAACGAGCGGAAGACCAGGTCAGCTTGCCGCCTTCGACCAGAGCAACGCCAGGCAGCCCAGCCCGTAGAACGAGTATTCAACATCGGCCTGATCATCCCAGGCGGCTCCGCGGAATCCGCCCGTCGGAAATTCCAGCTCGTGTGAGAGGAACCGCTCGATCATGGCCTCACTGGCCAGGTTCTGGATGTTCAGATCCTGCACGGTCAATAGTCCGGTGAAAGTCGACAGGCCGTCCGCAAACGCGATCCGTTTATTCGCCTGGAAACCCCCTTCGGAGCTCCAGGTTTCCTTCAGGAAGTCACGGATGTCTTCGCAGAGTTCTTTGTCGAGGCCTCCGACAATGGTCATCAGGCCGACCGCCGCCGCAGTAGGATTTGTCCCGCTGTTTTTCATCGGAGCAATCTCGACAAAACCGCCGTCGTCGCGCTGCCGGTCGTAAATAAACTGGATCAGTTTGTTGGGCCGAGGTGGGGTCATGCCGAGCAGCTCATAAGTCAGCGTGACCATGAAAGAGTGGTACGTGCTGCCGGCAGCTCCTTCTTCCGACTTGGCGTAACCACCGTCGGCGGTGCGGACTTTTTCGAGCCTGGCGGCGATCTGTTGCGGCCAGTCGGCATCTTCAGCTTCGAGCAGATCTCCGCCGCCGAAGACCTGCACAGCCAGAGCGGTGTAGAGCCAGTTCATCAGATCAATGACGCCGAGCTTCTGCCAGTCGAACGTGGCGAGGTACGCGCCGATGGATTTCGCTTCGCCGGGATTCATGCCGCCCAACATGCTGAGTGCCCGGACAGCGAAACTCGTGTAATAAAGGTCAGAATCGCCCTCGCGTCCGCCGAAACCGCCGTCGTCCTGCTGGCGCGAAAGAATAAACGCGCGATGTCGTTCGCGGCGAGACTCTTCCATGTTAGAAAGGCCGTTGGACAGCCGCTCGGCCAGCCGGACAAGGTACGGATCCGAGGAAGGACTCATTGAGCCAGCTTCTTTTCACTCGGCGAATCCTTCGCTGCCGGTTGTGCTGTTGACGATTTTTTCGACTCATTCTCCGGCTGAAAGTTCTCCGACCGAAAAAGGTAAGAAGGCAATGCCGCCGGTCGGTATCGATGTCGACTCGGCCCCTGACAGCATTCGCAGTCTTTGATTTCGTACATCGGGATCGCGCAGATGTCGCACCAGTAGTCGAACTCTTCGCGCTCACCCTTCCTGTTTGGGAAGTAAACGATCAGAGACTGCAGGTAAGGAATTCCGGGCTGACGATAACCAACGATCTCAACCGGACGATCCCGCAGCTTCTCGTCCTGGAAGAACGCTCGCCCACGCCAGTCGGCGGCGATCGGGATCAGTTCGCCGGACTTCGTTTCCAGCACCGCCTGGAGTTTCATTTCTTCGGCAACTTTAATGCCTCGCCGTTTCAGAGCATCCTGCAAAAGCACGACCTTGCCGGCGAACAATTGTCTTCGCGGCTCGACTTTCTCAGATGACTTTTCGACCGGCGGCTTCGTCTCAGAAGCGGCTTCGCTGGCAGACGCTGCATCATGGAAAAGTACCGACACAGCGCAGACAGCGACCGTAATAACTCCGACGAACGTTCTGTTTGTGACAGGCGTTGCCATGTTTCAAGCCTCTGATTCACCGACAACGACGAGTCGAATTTTCACGTCGGAAGTCTTGCCTTTAGCCTCGCCTTTGCCAGCAAAATTCAGAATCCAGTCGTCATTGGATTTGTCTTCGACGAGTTTCGCTTCGCTGGCAGCCTCAGCGGGATCGAGCAGCGAGAAGATGGCTGGGTGCGTCGAGCCGGCGGCTTTACCACTTCGTTCAGCAAGCTCGTAGAAGTCTTCAATCGTAGCCGGCTTCGTATCGATCTTCGCGGGCAACGCCAGAATAAAGTCAGCCGTGTCGCTGGTACCGAGGTGGTTGCCGTCTTCCGGTTGGAGGCCGTATCGCAGTGTGTAGGTTCCGCCGGGGATTTCCTGGCCTCGGAAATCGGAGTACGTCGCTCCTTTGGGAACCCGCATCGCTCCGAGAAGCTGTCCTGGAGTGAACGGGTAAAGTTGCACGGCGCTCGATTTGAAGTCTGGTTTGATCGGCATACTCTTGAGTAGCCACAGCTCGACGACAGCGCCGTCCTCGCCGTGAATCTGGTGGCCAGCCGCGTCGATCAGTTTTTCGATTTCTGGAGAAAGGCCCTTGGGCGCTTCCTTCACAGCCTTCAGCTTGTAGTCGTCAGCGGCGGCTGCACCAGGCAATAAAAATGCTGAGGCCAGCAGCGCAACAGTCAGTGAAACTCGAATTGTCATGGGAAGAGGCTCCGGCAAATCTGTGTGTTAAACGGACGGCTGAGATGGTTGCTGCCGTTTCAGATTTGAGGTCCGGAACAGCAGAACCGTGGCGTCACAATCCCTGACGGGATTTTCGAAGGCGGGACTGAAATTTCATCTTAGACAGCAGCAAAGGCGATTCCCAGCGAGGTCTAGTGCCGTGCACGATTCGTCGACCGCACTCAGTCGCGGTTGCGTTGGCCGGAACTGCTCACGATACTCGCCGCCGATTCGCGACTTCTGCCAGAGTGCGAACTCCCGCCGCGAAACTGTGTCATCCCCGCGGACCACTCTTCACCATAATTGCGACGAAAATGGCTGATGATTTACATCATTGATTACGGCATGGGCAACCTTCGCAGCGTGCAGAAGGCCTTCGAAAAACTCGGCGTTGAAGCCACCGTCTGTACAAAATCCAGCGAACTGGCCGACGCAGAAAAGCTGGTCCTGCCCGGTGTTGGAGCTTTTCGAGACGCGATCAACCATCTGAAAGATCAGGACATGGTCGGTCCGGTTCTGGATCACATCGCTGCTGACCGACCGTTTCTGGGAATCTGTCTGGGACAACAACTTCTGTTTGACGCCAGTTACGAAGACGGCGAATTCGAAGGTCTGGGAGCCATCCCTGGCAAGGTCGTTCGCTTTGAAGAGCAGCCTGATCTGAAGATTCCCCACATGGGCTGGAACTCGCTGCAGACCGCAAACGGCTCGCCCCTGCTGAGCGGGATACCTGAGAACTCGCACGTTTACTTCGTGCATAGTTATTTCGTCGTTCCGGATGATCCTTCAGTGGTCGCGACGACGACGAGCCACGGAACCGATTTCTGCTCGTCTGTCGCTCGCGGCAATCTCTTCGCCACGCAGTTCCACCCGGAGAAAAGTCAGAGCGTCGGTCTGCAAATGCTGAAGAATTTCGCAACTCTGTAGAGAAGGCATACTTGCTGATGAATTCTGTCATCCCGGCCACGTTCAGCTTTCGATTTGCCTTGCCGCTGCAACGAGTCGACGCGCTGCCTCAAAAAGGTAAGCAACTACTGGAACTGACCGACGACTGCTGGATGTTCTGGCCGGGCAGCGATCTCAGCGAGGGCCAGCAACCGTTGAAGTTGTACGCTGCGTGGAATCCGAAAGGGATCGGCATCACGGCTGAGGTTACCGGGAAACAACATCCGGCGGTGTCAGATATCGATCGGCCGGACGAGACCGACGCCGTTCAGATTTGGATCAACACTCGCAATACGACGACGATTCATCGAGCCAATCGACTGTGCCATCACTTCTGCCTGCTGCCCAACGGCGGCGGCGATACAGGCCTCGATCCCGTCGTCCGACAACTTCCCATCGCCCGCGCCACAGAAGACGCCCCGATCAACCCGCCCGACGCATTCGCCGTTCAGTCAGATCGAACTGATAATGGCTACATCCTTGAGGCGTGGATCCCAGCCGAATGCCTCAACGGATTCAGCTCCACCGAGTCAACGCAACTCGCGTTCTATGCGATGCTGCGGGATTCAGAACTCGGCGACCACTGCCTGACCGTCGACGCGGCCTTTCCATTCGCCAGTGACCCCAGCCTGTGGCAAACGCTCGATTTGGTCGGTGTTTAAAATCAAAGACGAGCAACTTCAGGAACGCTGATTTTACTTAATCGCCGCTGATTTCCGATGATGAATCATTGCTGACGATTGGCGTTTGTTAGTGTTCCGAATATTGAGCTACTCGATGTTGAAGTTCGCAGACTGCCCGAGAAATTTCTGCGGATTTCCAAACGTGACCTGATCGATCGTCGCGGCTGAGTGGCCGCGCCTTGCCATTTCAAGTCGTGCTTTGGGGACCGCCAGCGGATCGCTGCAACCCCAGTCGCCGGCGGAGTTCATCCACAGCCGTTCGGTACCGAACATCTCGATGATGTCGGCGGCTCGCTGAGGCGTGACCTTGGTGTCCGGGTAAAGCGTCATGCCAGCCCAGAAACCTCGGTCGAGAACTTCGGCAACGGTGTGTTCTTCAACATGGTCGATCAGCACTCGGCCTGGATCGATCGAGCTGGCACTGATCGCGTCCATGATCATCCGCGTGCCTTTCTTCTTGTCTTCCAGATGCGGGGTATGAACCAGCACCATCTGGTTGTACTTCTCGGCAAGGGCAATCTGCTCTTCGAGAATAATCAGCTCGTTCTTCGTGTTCTTGTTCAAACCGATTTCGCCGATGCCCAGGACGGTTTCCCGCTCAAGAAAGTCGGGGATCAGAGCAATCACTTCGCGAGCGAAGCCCGGGTCGTCGGCTTCTTTCGGGTTGATGCACAGCCAGGTGAAATGTTTGATGCCAAACTGAGCGGCGCGTTTTGGTTCGTACTCCGTGAGCTGTCGGTAGTAGTCGAAGAATCCCTGAGCTGACGAGCGATCGAAGCCTGCCCAGAACGCAGGCTCGGTCACGGCGATGCAGCCAGCCTGAGCCATTCGCTGATAATCGTCGGTCGTGCGCGAGACCATGTGAATGTGCGGGTCGATGTACCTCATACCGCACCGCCTTCCGAGGTCGCAGCCACTGGAGCTCCAAGAGCTCCCTTCATCCCTTCGGCCGATTGAGGAATTTCGGTCGTGTGGTCGCTGAACAGGTCGAGAATTCGCCGGGCCCGCTGCGACTCACCATCGGTCAGAATGGCAATCGCGTTGCGAAACGCGACGTCGCGAAAGTCGGCTTCTTCACTGACAGGACGGGCACGGTCGAGTCGATCAAGATACGCGGCGACATCGATCAGCTTGGCGCGATGTTCCATGAAGTAGGTATTGATGACCTCTTCACGGTTCTGCGGGCAGGTGAATTCAGAATCACTCAACGGACTATCCTCTCAATCAGCCAGGAAATCGCAGACGGAAACAGGATCCTATCACCACGTTCGAAATGAGTCGACGAAACCGGCAAAGGACACTGCCGCGATTGCCGGCCTGTCAACTCCGTAATGGATTTTCCAATCTGGGCAAACACCGGATCTGAGTTTCGGCAGATGAGTCCCGGCACCCATTACAGCCTCGACGGTGAATGCTAGACGGTGAACTGGCCAGGATGACAAAGAATTCAGGAAGGCATACGCTTTGCCGAATTGTGAGGAGGCGGGGCGACCGTTTTCTGACGTTCCTGACCATTCTTTGCCGAAAGCGCACCCAATGTTCTTAACGCTCGGTTCATTTTTATTTTTCACCGCTCTGGTTGCCGTACTGACCTGGAGGCTGACGCGCGGGACCAAACTGGATACTGATGAAGGTTATTTTCTGGCTGGTCGCAGCCTGACCGGAGGTTTCATTGCCGGCTCGCTGCTGCTGACAAATCTTTCGACCGAGCAGCTTGTCGGGCTGAACGCCGCTTCGTTTAACGATGGCCTGTCGGTCATGTGCTGGGAAGTGATTGCCGGCATGTCGCTCGTCGTTCTGGCACTCGTCTTTCTGCCGAAATACCTGAAGTCAGGAATCGCGACGATCCCTCAGTTTCTGGAAGAACGCTACGGCACACGTGTTCGGGCGATGACGGCGACGATCTTTATCGTAGCCTACATGCTGATTCTGCTGCCGTTTGTGCTGTTTCTTGGAGCGAACGGTTTGAATGGCATGCTGCAACTGGATACGAAATTCGGCCTCTCAGAGATTCAGACAATCTGGTTGCTGATCGGGTCGATTGCGGCACTTGGCGGAGCGTATGCCATTTTCGGAGGTCTGCGAGCCATCGCCATTTCCGACACCTTTAACGGAGCTGGTCTGCTGGTTGGCGGTTTGATGATCACCTTCTTTTCGCTATCCATCATTGCAGGCGAGGAAGGCGGCCTGGCCGGAGCGTTGACGAAAATACGGGAAGCAGACGCGGACGCATTCAACTCTCTGGGAGCAGCCAACGAAGATACTCACTGGCCCACATTGTTTACGGGAGTGCTGCTGCTCAACTTTTTTTACTGGTGCACCAACCAGCAAATCATCCAGCGAACATTCGGCGCAAAGAATCTTGCAGAAGGTCAGAAAGGCGTGCTGCTGGCTGCGTTCTTCAAGATCCTCGCACCGCTGATTCTCGTCGTTCCGGGAATTGCAGCCGCCTATCTGGTGATCGGTGCGGCCGATCCGCAAATGGTCGACAGTGTCGGACAGGATGATGCCGGAAACTGGGTTTCGAGTCGTGCTTACGGAGCACTGGTCGCACGCGTGTTGCCGGAATGGCTGCTGGGATTTTTTGCGGCAGTCGTCGTTGGGTCGATCCTGTCGACGTTCAACTCGGTGCTGAATTCAGCGGCGACTTTGTTTTCTCTGGACGTTTACAAGAAGTACATCAAGCCCGAGGCGACAACGAAACAGGTTGTCATGTCCGGTCAGATTTGCAGTCTGGTGATCGGCGTCCTTGCCATCATTGCCGCGCCGCTGATTTTCTATGGGCGCGACGGTGTGTTTGACTTTTTTCAGACCCTGAACGGCGTCTATTTCATTCCGTTGCTGGCCATCATCATGGTCGGAATGTTTAACCGAAACGTTGATGGGCGTTCTGCAGAATTCACGCTGGTAGCTGGATTAAGCCTGATGGTTGTTGGCACATTTTTCGGCGGTGGCGACCACGGATGGCTCAAGTCATTCTTTGGCTCAGGCTTTCACTATATGGGGGCCGTTTTCGTGTCGCTGCTGACTTTGCAGCTTGCCCTTGGTGCTGTTGGCTTTCGCAGGAGCACCCCCTATCAGCAGCAGGATGCCGGGCTGGTTGATCTGACGCCGTGGAAGCTGGCTCCGCTTGCTGGCGGCCTGCTGGTGACATTCGCACTCTCGATCTTCGCATACTTCGCAAATTAAGCATGCCGGCATCTGGATGCTCTCTGCAATCGAGCACCCTTGCCGGAGATGCAGTTCGACGAATTCTTCAGATGGTAATGAGCCTCTGTTCCGGCACGAAGGTCGGCCTCTACCAACGAAAACAGGACGCGCTCGAATGATCAGCGCGTCCTGTTCGATTTTGCGTCAAAGCGCTTCCGTCGTCGATTATTTAGGAAGTGCCCAATCGTACTTATTCAGCTCAAAGACCAGGAACATGATCCCCAACGAGAGCGCAGCAACCGAGACGAACAGCAGTCCGACCCAGACATCCGGCGCCGGTTTTTGATCAGAGTTTTGTTGTGACATAGTCTTCCCTCTCAATCACGCCATTCTTTGCTCGTTCCACGACCACGCCCACAGCACGATCAGGATTGACCAGTTCCAGTTTGATCTGGCCAAGATATTTATTCTGCTCGCCCACTCGATAAACAAACAGCACGTTGCCTTCTGTGAGCCCGTCATCACTGCCAATTGAAACCTCGATGAGCTGCCGGCTGGTTCCACGTCCCGACTGCTTCGTATCCAGAACCCGGCCCATCACGAGCGGTGGTGGTGCCAGTTTGCGGGCATACTTGTTGGGGTCAGGGTCAAGCTGATTGGCGACCAGTACTTTGCGAAGCGTCGCCAGTTGCGACAGCAACGTGTTGTATTTTTCTTCCAGAGACTTGGCTCCGACTTCCCTGTTGAACAGTTCGTCTTCCAACTGTCGCACTCGCTGATTCTGATTGTTCAGAGCCGTGTTCAACTGCTCGTTAATTCGTCGACCACTCAAAGCTTCTTCGCGTCGAATCTTCGCCTCATCACCAGAGATCGTGGCGAGTGCCTGCTGCGTGTTAAGTTCCGTCTTCTGGGTGTCGATCAGGATCTTTTGATTTTCGATCTCGTTCTGAGCCAGACGAAGTTCGGCCTTAGCGTCGGTAGCGTCATTTTTGACCTGAGCAACCACGGCTTCGAGGTCTTTAATGATCTTGTTCTTTTCCGCTTCCAGCTTGTTGTAATCGGCGATTCCGTTGTCAACGGTCACCTGAAGGTCATTGGCTTTCTGCATCCAGGTCATGTGCCGAGTGAAAACGGCGCCGGCCAGCACCATGAAGCAGATGCTTAGAACCAGTTGGATGATGACCAGAAGTTTTCCAACAAACGTCATGGCCTGAATCCTGACTTATGAAGTTGGGCGAAAAGGTAAAAGTGCTGATGCCGCTGGTAAACGAGTTCACGCGACGGGATCATGTACTGGTAGAGTCGACTGCCGGCGTCGGTTCGGATGAGACGGCACCTTGATTAATCAGCTGCTGTTCGCGATCTCGGAGTCTCTGGAGAATACCATCCATCTGATAAACGAGATCCAGTAGTTGTCGTTTCTGCTCGACGAGTCGATAAAATTCTGTCTCGATCTGAATCCGCTGCCGCTTCAGTCGCATGCCGGATTCGCGAGTCCGTTCGGCGACCGCTCTAATGTCAACGGCCTGAGTCGCCAATCGCTCGCCTTCGGTGGACAGATCCTGAATCTGCTTCCCAACTTCTTCCAGAGCCAGAACCAGTTGCTCTTCCCGCTTCGTGATGCCCTTCTCGTCAGCTTCAATCAGCACGGACAAACGTGCAATCTGCTGTTTGAGGTTTTCAATCTGCGGGGTGACAGCAGCTACTTTATCCTGATTCCGCCGTGTGGCATCGTCGTAAGATTTCAAAATGACAGCAGGTAACGTCCCCGTCGCCAGCGGTGCGCTTTCAGTTCGTTGAGTGCTGGTCCACTGCGGGGTCTCGCCAGTCGTCTGGGCGAACCCGTAGTCCGGCAGGTTCTGAGTTTCTTCCCGCCAGTTCGGACCCAGTTTGCTGATTCCAACGGCGATTCCCAGGAACGCGACACTCGCTGCCGTTACAAAGACAACCAGGATCTTGCTGATTTTGGTCGTCATTACTGACTTCTCGTTCGAAGAGGGCACGACCGCCGCCACGTTGACGCCAGCGAGCCAGAACAATCAAAAACACAGAGACAACATCTTCCAGGTCAAAGGATCGTCAGAGTGAACGATCTCTGGGAGGCGCGTCAACGAAAAACTGCACAGTTCAGCCAGGGCAGAGCAACAGCATAGGTTATGACGAACATTCTGCTTCTGCCGTTCCAACGGAGCAATCGATAACGGAATGTTATCGTTGCACGCGAGGGATCGTCTGCCCGACGCAGGCAGCATAAGAGTTTCCCGAGGGTGCGAGTGGTAAAAAAACGGAGTCAAACAGAAAGATCCGACACTGCCGACTGTGTCGCGACAGGTCTGACTATTTTACACCGCCAGGCCAGTCAGTAATCACAGTCTGCAATTCCGGTTCAGCCTGTCAGATCGATACAACAGGTCACGTTTGGCGAGAGGCTGAACACTGCATGTCGCGCCGCAATGATCGGTGCTAACCGACGAACTCATTGCCGACCTTTCGAGCTCGCTCTGGTTTGTCGAGATCGATGCCCAGGGCAATTCCAACTTCGACAAGGACATTCCAGCCGGCGGCAATCTGAACGAACTCGCCCAGGTCTCCCGCGTCCGGAATCCGGATCGTTGGGTAAGATGTTTCCCGCGAAGAAATCGCGATGATCTCCAGACCGACGCCTTTACAGAGTACTTCACGGAATTTTTCTTCCGACTCTTCGTACGGTTCGACCCAGAGCACGACGTCGTCGGCGTCCATGACTTCCTCGATGCCGTGTACGGCGTACGTGCCTTCCAGGTAGTCGGATTTCTTCCGAGTAATCTCGTTTGTTTTGAGAGTCAGTTCCTCAGTCACACCGTCGTTGCGGCCTGCCCAGTAAATGGTTCCAGCATTGGCGATCCGATTAACGAGGGCGGGATCAATCTTCGTGGTCAAAGCCGTTTCCATCATGCCGGCCAGATCAGCCTGCCGGTCAGCGAGGGACGGCTCGCCCGCCGCGTGCTCCAGCAACGCCCGGTAGAAGATCGCCTGCTCAGCGACACTCTTCGTGGCGGCGACGGCGTTTTCTTTGCCGCAGCTCAGAACGAATCCCTGATTCGCCAGTCCTTCCAGCGAAGAATCCGGAGTCGCGCTGAGGCTGTACCGATTCTCGTGGCCGGACTTCTTGAGCGACTTGAACAGCCGAATGACTTCAGCTGTCTTTCCGGAATTCGACAACGCAAACACGGCTGATTTCGAGAGGTCGTACTCCGTCGCCTGACGACCGGCTTCGGTGCTTAGCGACAGTGGCCAGCCTTTGCGGGATGCGTGAGCAATGGCGCTCTTCGCGGGGAACAACCGGCTCGATCCTTCGCCCGTCATCATCAGCCGACCGACGTCGCCAATCGTTTTGCCGAGTTCAGCCAGCGACGAAGAATCGAAACCTGCGACGATCTGCGGGGTTTCAAGCATCTCGCGAACCAGGCTGTAGCTGCTGTACCGTTCGTCCGTACCGTTCATAAGAGTAAATCCACGTCTACGCTGAGTGTTGAGGCTGGTCTTGGACGACTCAGTCGAGTCGAACACCCAGAATACTCGGATCGACAACAGGCTTGCTACCTATCCATGACTTTGGATGCTGAGTTATTCTAACGCAGTTCTTCGAAATCAAAGTCTCGCAGAAATTTCGATCTAAACAGGGTGATGATGATGCAAATAAGAACCGTGTTTCGAGTTGCCGTTCTGGCCACAACCGTGACGGCTGCAATGTTCGTCGCGTTGCAGGCTCAGGAGAAGACGGTCGAACCGAAATCGGCCACTCCTGAAAAGGGCACGAAGGAAACGCGGGCGGCGATTCAGGAAGCTCTCGCTCCGTTTAATTCGCTCATCGGCGGCTGGCGAGGTATTGGTCAGGTACGGCGAGGATCGACGAGCGGCTCCTGGCGGGAAACCGGGACGTTCGTCTGGAAATTCAGCGGCGGCAAAGTCGGAGTCGAGTATCAGGTCAAAGATGGCAAGCACATCGGCACTGGCCTGGTGTCATGGGATGCTGCTAAGAAAGAATTCACGATGGACGCCGTTTTCGACGACGGCTCGAAAAGGTCATACCGAGGCCAGCTTGAGAAGAAAGTTCTGACGCTGGTTTCAGAGCCGGACAAAGACGACATCGTTTCGCGAGTCACGCTTCGGCAACTCAATGACAAACGGATGCTCGTTCTTTATGAAACCCGTCGAGCTGAACAGAGCTTTTACTCGCGTGTCGGCGAAGTTGGCTACACGCGTGAAGGAACCAGACTCGCATCGTCCGACAGCTCCGGACCGGAATGCGTCGTCACCGGCGGTGCCGGCACCATCAAAGTTTCGCACGACGGCAAGACCTACTACGTCTGCTGTACTGGTTGTCGTGACGCCTTCAACGACGATCCTGTCGGGATCCTCGCCGATTACCGCGAGAAGCTCGCCGAGAAAAAGTCGAAGCTCCAGTAGGCAGCGTGCGGCGAACCCGCGGCTCCATTCTGATCAGGCCGAAATCTGGACACAGAGGGCGTTCGGAGAGTGGGTGAACGCCTTCTGTATCCTCTGAGCTTTCCTCATCGATCTCTGAATTCTGCTTCCTTCACGAATCAGAATTAACTGAATGGCCATCATTCCCTTCCGTGTCATTTCGTGAATTCCGTGGTTCTACTATTCTTCCCGCGCGTAACGTTCGGCAGGGAAGACTGAACGCTCAGAACCATGAACCGAAGTCAGGAGAAGCGACAGCCATGCATCGCCGTATGACTCTGTCAATTTTGGCCATTTCCGTCATGTTGACCGGAATGAGTTGTGTAAAGCGTTCCGACGTAGGAGCACCACCGATCCCCACTGCCGATGCCACTTCCAGTGGTGTCGCCGCCGAGCCCTTTCTCGTCCGGCTTGAAACCAGCAAAGGTGACATCGATATCGAGGTTCACCCGGAGTGGGCGCCGAAAGGCGCTGAGAGATTCCGCAAACTGGTCGAGATCGGTTTTTACGATGAGTGCCGATTCTTCCGAGTCGTCCCGAACTTCATGGTTCAGGTCGGCATGAACGGCGATCCCGCGCTGCATGCCAAATGGTCGGAAAATACGATCAAAGATGATCCGGTACTGCAATCGAATCTGCCGGGGTTCGTCACCTTCGCCAAAACCGGACTGCCGAATTCCCGGTCAACACAGTTCTTCATCAACTACAAAGACAACTCCAGCCTGGACGCCGATCGCTTCGCTCCGTTCGGAAAAGTTGTCGCCGGCATGGACGTCGCCTTGTCGATCAATGCTAAGTACCGCGAGCTTCCCGATCAGAACGCCATTCGCTCCGCCGGAAACGAGTATCTCAAGAGTCAGTTCCCGGATCTTGATTTCATCAAAAAAGCGTCTGTCGTTCAGAACTGAACCTGTCACGAAGGAGGGTCGCTGTCGTACCGGCGATTCATGTGACATATCCCGCGAAAACAGAGTCAAGGCAGCCGAGTCAGGATCTCTTCGACCGGCTGCCTTTTTTGCTGCGCGACGTTGGCGGCGTAGCCGTACCACAGGACTCCGACCGTTTGTCGTTCGACAGGGTCGATATTCAAGATCCGATAAAACTCTGGATGCCGTGTAACAGCTCCGGTCGTCCACTTAACGCCGATCCCGACTGACCAGAGATAGAGACTCAAATTCTGAATCGCGCAGCAGCAGGCGGCGTAGTCCTCTTTTTCTAACTCTGAGTCCTCAGACGACAACGCCGACGTGACGACCAGCCAGCCGGGGATCGTACTCCAGCGTTCGCGTTTCGCCTCGCCCACCGCTGGGCCTTTTTGCTCGGCAACCAGTCGAGCATTCAAATCGACAACCGCCGAGATCGTCTCCGGACCGAGATGATGAAACCGCCACGGTTCGGTATGACGATGATTCGGCGCCCAACTGGCCAGCTCGACCGCCTTTTCAATTTGCTCGAAAGGAGCGACTTCTGTTGTGAAGTTATGAATCGTGCGCCGACTGCGGATCACCTCTTCAATCGTCCGACTCATTACGTTGTTGTCTCCACCACTGCTCATCGCTCAGTTGCTCCGCTCTGTTGGCACTTCGAACTCTGCACGTTTGCGGCAGGTTGAAGTCTCGGAGCCAAAGATGCAAAGCAGTGGAATTTCTGATCAGCAGTCAATCAGTTCCAGTCTACAATTACTGGATTTACTCGTCGGATGCCGGTGGCCCCAGTTTCAGCCGGCTCTGCGGAAGCAGCTTGACCTTAATGGTGACAGATTCGGCTTTGCCTCCCCGCACAAACCACTCGGGGAATGTTCCGTCGGAGATGTGGGAGTAGTCGGGTTCCAGGAACTCGCGACTGTTTTTCTTGAACGGAACTCGTGGTGGCACCGCTCCGTGCAGGTTGAGCTGATAATTGACCGGCTCCAGGCACTCGAATGAGAACCGGCCATCGTCGTCCGTTTTTCCCCAGACGGCGTCTCGAAATTCGGCATTTTTTGAGGGCGACGGAAACAGGAAGAAGCCAGCTCCGGCAAGGCCGCGACCGGTCGCTTCATCCACCAGTCGGCCCGCTGCTGACACGCCTCGTTTCACGACGACCTTGTCTGGAAGTGCTGACCAGTCGAGCATCAGCTTCTGGCCGCGAAACTGCCCGACGGCTTCGATCTGAAACGTGGTCTCACCAGGGATCGAATCAGTCACGTGTTGAAAGACAACCTGTCCGTCTTTATTGACGCCCCAGCCCGTCGAGCGACTGAAGCCGAGGCCGGGATTAAACCAGCCGCCGACTTTCGCGCCGATGGCCGGCTGTCCTGTTTCGTCGAGCAGTTGCAGCGTGTGCGTTCGCCCCTCGTCGAACTGGAAGTCGAGCTTGCTGATCGGCTCGGCGGCGCTCAGTGAGAACGTGTTGCTGACGATCGCCGCGACGCTGCCCGGACGCTTGTCCGTAATCAGTACTTTGAATTCCTGATCGAACGGAACGCCGGTCAGAACGAATTCGCCGGGTGAGTCTTGAGAATCAACGCTTTCGCTCGCGCCCTTGTACTTCGACTTGCGATCGACCGGTCGCAGATCGATGCCGAACTGTCGCGCCAGACTGCCGTCCGCCAGTCGGATGACTCCACGAACAGCACCGCCAGTGAGCATTGGAACGTCGATCTGAAACGGTCCGTCTCCCGCTTCGACATCAACTGCGGAACGACCGATGACCGAGTACCCGGTGTAACTGCGACTGGTCCAGTGAATCTGCGTCGGCACTTCAACATCGAACTCGACTCGCGAATCAACGATGTCGATTTCCGCACTTGAGTAGGAGTCAGGTTGCTCGCGTGTCAGATAACCGGCTCGGAATTTTCCGGTGAGCGGTACACCTGGGACGATTCCTGTCAAATTCAGAATGACGCTCCGTTTCGGGCCCTGTGGTTCGGGTAGTTTCACGACACGCGGCGCGGGTGCCGGCTGTGGTTTTGGTGGCTGACTGAGATCGATGACCAGATCGTCGATCGACTCAGTCAGTTCGTACTGAGTGTGGCGACCGCGAATACTCAACGTGAGCGATCCGGCTGAGAGTCCTTCCAGTCGAAAATGTCCGGCTCCGTCCCGCTCTTCGACATTGGCCCGACGGAACCAGCCGCGATTGTTCGGTCGGTACTGGATGTAATGCTGTTTCGCTTTGGCATCTCTGCGCACACCCGAGAGATCGCCGATGATGCGACCGGTCACGGTGATCGCCGGCGCGATCTGCAATGTTCGTTCGGGCTGGCTGACATCAATGTCGGTCAGCTCGGCCTCGCCATAGCCGGGTGTCTGAAACAGCAGTTCGTAGCGAGTGTCGTCGGCCAGCGAGTCCAGAACCAATCGCCCGTCCTTGTCAGATGGACCATACGCGTGCAGCGGAGCCGACTTCGCTTCGTACTCATCCGGGTCTGACTGATGAGGCGGTGGGTTGAGCATGCCGAACGAGTGACCGTCACGTGTGAAATGCTCGCTCGTTACGAAGGCCCGAACTCCGGAAACCGGGCGATCGTCAACGCTCGACGTCACGATAATTGTGACGGGAGTCGCCTGCTTCAGGACAACCTCTGTCGACTGATCTTTCTGCAGTCTCAAGTCGAACTGCGACTTCTGATAACCGGCAGCGCGAATCGCCGCCCGCCATGTGAGGTCCGACGTGCTGAGCGGAATTGTGGTCCTGCCATCGGCGTTTGTTCGAATAAGCGACGGATTCAGGTTAGCCGTACTCTGACCGGTGACAGCCACAAAGTTTCCACTCACAAACGCGTTCGAGATCGGCTCGCCGTCTGAGTTCAACACGCGGAGCTGTCCCGGAAATCCGGGCTGCAGAATGATTTCGACGTTCTCGATCTTCTGTCCCGATTGAACTTCAAACGGACCGGCTGCGGCTGGCGCGTAGAGCTTTGTGGCTTCAGAATCCCGCGGCAGTCCAATGTTCAAACTGACGAGTGCCGTGTCGCCGCGAACGCTCGCCTGACCGCGAGTCTGACCCGAGAAACGAAACTCGTTTGCCGCTTCTTCGAGCGTTCCAAACTGCTCGGCCCCTGAATAACTGTCGCCGCTCAGCGTTCCAAAAACGGTCAGCCCTTTTGGCAGAGGCTGTCCGTCAGCGCTTCGAACCGTTCCGGTCACCGTGACCGCTTCCGGAAACGCTTCGCCTGGTTTCGACTGATTCGGCCCGATTGTTGGCGCAACCCCTTCGCTGCGAGCCAGCTCGCCCTTCGCCGCGATCAGCTTTTCGATTTTCTCGACCCGCTCTTTGGGTGAGAGTGCCCGCTGCACGATCTGGGCAGTCACGCCAGCGCCTTCGAACAGCCCGAACCCGACCAGTCCGTACGCCGCGATGATTCCCAGCAGCGTGTACCACGGAACTCGAACATGCGGTCTCTGATCCGGAGTCACGATGCGACGTACTCGGTCGAACAGCGGAGTTGGCGATTTAGATGGATCATCGCCACCGAATGACTGAACTCCGGCGGCGAGAGCAAAGTTTCCTGCGGGGCCGGGCTCGAGCGACTCGGTCAGGCGATCGACGATAGCGAGCAAAGTTCGAGCGACAGGAATGGCTGAGCTCGTCGCGGCAACGGCGATCGCATCGCAGCATGCTTCCCGTTCGATGCGAATCTGGCGACTCAGCCACCACACGGCCGGATTGAAGAACAGGAGCGATTCAACGAGCAACTGCCCCAGGTTGACGAGAAAATCAAAACGTTTCGCGTGTGCCAGTTCATGCGCGATCACGATCCTTAGTTGGTCGATCGGGACTCCTGTCAGCATGGCAGGAGGCATCAGCAGCGTTGGCCAGAAAGTTCCGACGATGCCTGGCACTGACACTTTTTCACTGACAAGCAGCGAAACCGGCCAACGCAGATTCATTCTCTGCGAAAGTTCGCCGATGACCTCACGCAACTGATTGAGAACTGAGTTGTCAGTCAACGCGATGGACGGTTGCAGCTTTCTCAATTCAACGATGACTCGCACAAGTCGAAACAACATTGCCAGCACGCCGCATCCCCAGACTCCGGCAACGATCGCAGGCCAGACCGATGCTGATTGTTTGGCAGGCGGGCTTGAGCTGAGCGGGACATCATTCGAGTCAGTAAATGTGTCCTGGGTCGCAATGCCTGCATTCTCAACTTGAGACGCAACGGGGATCTGGGAGTGAGATTCGGATTGCGCGAAGTGTCCATCGTGAACTGCATCGTCATGGTTCGCCGACTGACTCTGCGGACTCTCAACAGGAACATTCGTAGTCTGAACCTGATGGGGAGCATCTTGATGGACCGGAGAATTGGTGTTTGGTGACAATTCTGCTTCGCCCGAAACGGTTGCCGCCGTCAGCAGACTGGAAAGTACAACGACCAGAAGGCTGCCGCCTGCAACCGCGTATCGCACTTCAGCCTTTCGAGCCGACAGCGAGCGAAGCACGAGCCAGCACAAGACGGCGACAACGCTCGCCTGCCACAATGAATGGGCGAGCGTTTGAATCAGAGTGTGACAGTGATCAATGGAAACGGCGTCGAGCATGCGTTGACTCCGTGAAATGTCATTAGAGAATCGATCGTGCAATCAACGATTGCTGTTGAAAACGTGTGCCAGAGTTCTTGTCAGTTTGTTCCTCGAATGTCGATTCACACTGGCAGAGCCAGGTGGCACACACTCGTCAAAGCTATTTGACGAAAGTCAGGATTTCCGGCGAGACCTCTTGTCGGGCAGCTTACTTTCAAACTCGTCCAGGAACTGTCGAATCGCGTCAACGTCCTCAGCGGCAGCGTTGCTGCCTGAAAGTAACTGCTGCACAGCGAGCGCCGGGTCACCAGCAAAAATGCGACTGACCAGGCTCTTCATCATAGGCCCGGCGATCTGCTCGCGCGATTTCTTCGGCGTATAGACATTCGCGGGGCCGTTCTTCTGCCGCTTTGCCGACAGCAGTCCCTTCTTCTGCATGACCTGCATGACGGACAGGACCGACGTGTATGCTCGCGGCTTGCCGTCCGGCAGCCGGTCCATGACTTCTCGAACCGTCAAAGGTCCGTGTTCCCAGAGTACCCCCAGAACCTGAAGCTCAAACTCGGCCGGTTGATATTTTTCATTCTTCATGACGATTCCTACTGTTTAAACAGTATTAAAGTCGGCAGAGTATACTGTTTCAGCAGTACGTCAAGAACAGTTATGCTGGTGGTTCCAGAAAACTGCTTTTGAGCCAGTCTGGAAAACGGAGACACATGATGCCGACAGAGAGCGATTATTTCGGAGCTTTTTCCTGAAACGCTGTCTGTGATGTCGTCCGCTGTCGAGTTCGCTGGCAAACTCGGCAGAAGAATGTTGATCGTTGTCCCTGCACGATTCGGACGATTGTTCCGCGTTCACATGTCAGGCAGGCTTGTCCCTCGCGATCGTAGACGCGGTGAGCGTTCTGGTAGCCGCCGGATTTGTTGAGAGCGTTGCGGTACGTTCCGTCGCTTAAGGTCGAGCCTTCGTACCGGATCGCCGTATTCAGAATCTCGATCGTCGCGGCTGCCATCCGCCGAATCTGAGCCGGGCTCAAATCGCAGGCCCGGCTTTCGGGCGAGATTCGCGATTGATGAAGAATTTCGCTGGCGTACAGATTCCCGATGCCCGACACCTTCTTCTGATCGAGCAATGCGACCTTGATGACGCTCGTTGTGCGGGAACAGAACTCTCGCCACTCCGCTTCCGAAATCTCCAGCGCATCCGGTCCGAGTCTTGTCGGTCCGAGAACTTCCGCTCGCTGCTCCGGATCCAGCAGACGAATTGTGCCGAGGCCTCGGCGGTCCCAGAACCAAAGCCGCGTCGTTGCTCCGTGACCTTTAAGTCGCCATTCGACACGCAGGTGAGCTTCGCTGGGAGGCTCGTCAAGCAGCATCAACCCCGTCATGCGAGGCTCGATCACAAACGCATCACCACTTCCGAGTTCCATCAGCACGCGCTTGGCTCGCCGTCGTACTGAAACGATTTTTTCACCACGGACACGCAGATCGATTTCGACGAGCGACGGTTCAATCAGCATCGGTCGGCACTCGCACGGGCAGGCACGAACCGAGACGATCTTCCGCCCTTCCACAGAAGAGCGAATGCCGCGAACCATCGTTTCAACTTCCGGAAGTTCAGGCATCGTTCTGGTCGCGCTCGATTCTTCAATCTGCGAGCACGTTTTCCTCAGTGATAGTAATTTGAAAAAAGCCACGAATGGACACGGGTGAGAAGGATGTTTCGAGGAGACATTCGCGTTTATCCGTGCCCATCCGTGGCTGACAATTTCAGAAACTTCGTCAGGCAGAGCCTGGCCTACAGGCACTTTTTGAGAAAGTCACGCAGTTTTGCTGACTTCACCTGAGACAGCTTGTCGAAGCGTAATCGGATGGCTGGTTTTCCGTTCTTTGCCTGGACGGCTTCGTGCTCGGTGGCCAGCGTCGCAACGCTGCCGATTCCGACGGACTCGTCGTCAGGAGTGATGACAAGGTCGATGCCGACTCGCCGCTTTGTGCAGATGACGGCCCAGTCGTCTTTGCTGCCAGGTTTGCGATAACGGACGTAGGCTCGTTCGTTCCAGATGACGTTTCCGTCGGGAATGACCTTGTCGAAAGCTTCGAGCAGCGTTTCCAGGACTTCTTTCTTCCACTTCGGACGCTTCTCGGCGGGGAATCCTTTCTGCATCAAATGCCATTTTCGACCGAGCACTTTCCACGGGGCGACGTCTTTGACATCGGTCGACGTGGCTTCGACGCGTTCGATATACGAAGCACGAGCTGCAGACAGGAACTCTCGAAATTCCGGCGTGTCGATTTCGCTTTTCCAATGCACCGTGATCAGAATTTCCTGATAGCCGGCGGGTTTGTTTTTGACGCGAACTCTGTCCGAACGACCGTAGATGGGCAGCTCGTTAATGTCGTCGACATTTCGCAGATTGAGGCTCGCGGCCAGTTCGTCCTGGTCGAAGCAGTCGCGTTGAACTCGAAAGTAAAGTTTCAACAACCATTCGTCACGCGTCAGCGCGTGCATGAACCAGCCGCGTCGTTTGTCGTCGCCGGTGATTTCGACGGTTGAAGAATCGTTCCAGATCGTTTTGAGACTGAGGGCAGAAGGCTGAAGGCTGGACGAGCCAGAGTTCGCCTCATCCGTGTCAGCCTGCTGTGCTTTTAATAAGTCGGCACCACTCATCAGGGCGGCAGACGCGGCTTTCGTTTTCTTTCGGGGGGGCTTCTTTTTTGTGGCCGGCTTTGGTGCTGTTTCAGGCGAATCGGCGGTGAGCTGTTCGACGATCATGTCCAGCGCGTCGCCTTCCCACCGGCACGGTTTTCCGGAATGGGCGATGCGATCGCGAGTGTGCCATTTCCGACCGTCGACTTCCCACGGCATTTTCGCGTCTTTGCCGACCTGAGCCATCGTCACGTCGCCGTCGCGTTTCTTTCCTTCCGCAGCGGCGTCGAAGATTTCACGAGTGCCGCGACGGCCTTTCGCGAGAACGCTGACAAGCTGCTCGGCAGTGTGCGACCTTCTTTCTTTGGTGCCGCTCCCTGGCTCTCGCCCTTTAGCCCTTAGCTCGTCCACCAGATCTTCAGGCGTCCCTTCCGCAACGATCCACCCTCCGCCAATGCCCGCTTCCGGACCAAGGTCCACGATCCAGTCGGCCGTTTTGATCACGTCGAGATTATGCTCGATGACGACCACTGTATTGCCGGCTTCGACCAGGCTGTTGAGCACTTTCAGCAGCTTGTCGATGTCGTCGAAATGGAGCCCCGTTGTCGGCTCATCGAGAATATAAACGGTCTTGCCGGTGTTTGGTCGTGCGAGTTCGGCGGCCAGTTTCACTCGCTGGGCTTCGCCGCCGGACAGCGTTGTCGCCGATTGGCCGAGCGTCAGATAGTCCAGCCCGATCGCGCACAGCGTCGACATTGTCTTGCGAATTTTTGGAATGTTTTCGAAGAGTTCCAGACACTGTCCAATCGACAGATTCAGCACGTCGGCGATCGAGTGGCCTCGATACTTCACCGACAAGGTTTCGCGGTTGTAACGAGCGCCGCGACACTCGTCACATTCCACCCAGACATCGGGCAGAAAGTGCATCTCGATCTTTTTCTGACCGTCGCCTTCGCAGGCGTCACAGCGTCCGCCCGGTCGGTTGAAGCTGAATCGTCCCGGTCGATAGCCGCGAACTTTCGAATCCGGCAGTCGACAGAACAGCTCACGAATCTGGTCGAACACGCCGGTGTAAGTTCCGGGATTGGACTTCGGCGTGCTGCCGAGCGGTGCCTGATCGACGACGATTGCCTTGTTGACCAGGCCGAGACCGTTCAGTTTGTCGTACGGTCCCGGTTGCTCGTTCGCTCGATGAAAATGTTTGACCAAAGCTTTCGCCAGCGTGTCTTCGATCAGTGAACTTTTTCCGGATCCGGAAACTCCGGTGACGACCGTAAACGTGCCGAGTGGAATCCGCAGATCGACATCCCGCAGGTTGTTGAGCCGTGCGCCGAGCAGTTCCAGCCAGCCGCCGCCGGGAGGGGGGAGATGGAGCGAGGGAGAGTTGGGGTGAGAGGGAGACGATGATTTATTTTTTCCTCGATTCTCATTCTCTCCGTCTCTCGTTCTCTCCGTCTTCGAAGCCATTCGCCGCGTTTCCGGAATCAGAATCTGCCGCTTGTCGCCGAGGTATTCTCCGGTAAGTGATTTCTTTCGCGAGGCCAGTTGTTTCGGAGTGCCTTCCTCAGTGATCGTTCCGCCAAACCGACCAGCTCCAGGACCAAAGTCGAAAACCCGATCGGCGGAGGCGATGACTTCCCGATCATGCTCGACAAGGATCATTGTGTTGCCGAGGTCTCGCAGACGGTGCAGAGCGGTGAGCAGTCTGGCGTTATCACGAGGGTGCAGACCGATGGTCGGCTCGTCGAGAACGTACAGCACGCCGGTCAACGCCCGGCCGATCTGACCGGCCAGCCGAATGCGCTGCGTCTCGCCGCCCGACAATGTCGGCAACGTTCGTTGAAGCGTCAGATAGTCCAGCCCGACGTCAACCAGAAACGACATTCGACCGCGAGCTTCTTCCAGCAGGTCACCTGCGACTCGTTTGTCGTCACCGGTCAATCGAATCTTCTGCAGGAAGTCCAGAGCCAGCCCGAGCGGTGTCTCGCAAACCTGCTGAAGCGTCTTGCCCTGAAACCGCATGTTCGCGGCATCGTCGCGGGTTCGACTTCCGTCGCAGCTTGAACACGGAATCTCGCCGACCAGTTCCGAAAGATGCCGACGGTGCGAGTACGAAACTCTTGATGCCTCTTCGACGGCAGGGAACAGACCTTTGTACTGAAAGCGGAAACCGGTCGACGTTTTCGATAAGGCGACGTCGAACCACCGCTCACCGGTTCCGTAAAGGACCGCTCGGCGATGGATCGGATCGAGCTGCGAGAACGGGACGTCCAGCGGAATGCCGACGCTCTTCGACATCGCCTGGAGCATCGCCAGAAAGACGGAGCTGTTGCCCGGATCCGGCCAGACGGCGACGACTGCATCCAGCAAAGATCGCTGTGGATCGCTGAGCAGAACATTCAGATCAGTGCCCTGCTGAATTCCCAGACCTTCGCATTCCAGACACCATCCCAGCGGACTGTTGAATGAAAAATTGTTGGGAATCAGTTCTTCGAAACTGCGACCACATTCTTCGCACGCGCGGAACAGACTGTACGAGTCGACCTGCCAGTCCGTCTCGTCGCGGTTGTCATCGACCAGTGCCGTCCGCATGACGCCCTGTCCGAGTCCCAACGCGATCTCAACCGAGTCGGCAACCCGAGACCGCTGTGCTTTCTTCACGACGATCCGGTCGACGACGACTTCGACGTTGTGTTTGCGTTTTCGATCGATCTCCGGCACGTCTTCCAGTCGGTGAGTTGTGCCGTCAATGCGAACTCTCGCGTACCCTTGTTCGCGAAGGTTGTCCCACAAGCGTTCGTAAGCCTGCCCGACTCGGATTTCCTGCGGAGCCAGCAGCAGCAACTTCGTACCTTCTTCAAGAGAAAGCAGCCGTGCGATCACTTCGTCGGTCGTCTGCGTGTTGACCGGAATCTGGCAGGCCGGGCAATGCTGAGTCCCCAGGCGGCACCACAGGATGCGAAGATAGTCGTAGATCTCGGTGACGGTTCCGACAGTCGATCGCGGCGTCGAGCCAACACTTTTCTGCTCGATGGCGATCGACGGTTGCAGGCCGTGAATGTGCTCGACACGAGGCTTCGGCATCTGCCCGAGAAACTGCCGCGCGTAGGCGGAAAGAGATTCCACGTAACGCCGCTGACCTTCGGCATAAAGAGTGTCCATGGCGAGCGACGTCTTTCCGCTGCCACTCGGTCCGCAGAACACGTTCATCTTGTCGCGAGGAATCTCGATGTCGATGTTCTGAAGGTTGTGCTGAGAGGCTCCGCGAACAGTGACAGCGCGGGGAGCGTTGAGAGACGAGAGTCGTGACGAATCTTTCTGCCATCGTAGTGTGTCTTCCTCGGAACTGTTGGCTCCTCGCTTCGCCCGACGTTTAATGCCCAGAACCGGTGCCAGCGCCGTCCCGGTGTGCGAGTCTGGATGAGCGGCGACAGCCTCGGGCGTTCCTGCGCAGACGATGGTGCCGCCGCCGGAACCGCCTTCGGGGCCGACGTCGATCACCCAGTCGGCCGTCTTGATGACGTCGACGCTGTGTTCAACGACCAGGACTGTGTTGCCGTTTTCGACGAAGCCGTGCAGCACTTCGAGCAGCTTTTCGACGTCTGCAAAGTGCAGCCCAGTGGTCGGTTCGTCGAGCAGGTAAATCGTTTGCCCGGTCGATCGTTTGCCGAGTTCTCGTGCCAGTTTGATCCGCTGCGCCTCGCCACCGGAAAGAGTGGGCGATGGTTGTCCCAGCTTGAGATAGTCGAGACCGACGTCGTGCAGCGTCTGCAACAGTTTGTGAACCTTCGGGACGTTTTCGAAATGCTCGAGCGCTTCCTGGACGTCCATGTTGAGGACTTCGGCGATGTTCTTTCCTTTGAAACGAACTTCCAGCGTCTCGTGATGAAAACGCTGAGCGTTGCACACCGGACAGGTCACCCAGATGTCGGCCAGGAAGTCCATTTCGAGCTTGTTGGCACCGTGACCTTCGCAGGCTTCGCAGCGGCCGCCACTCACGTTGAAGCTGAATCGCCCCGGCTTGTAGCCGCGAATTTTTGCTTCCGGCAGCTTTGCGTAGAGGTCACGAATCAGGTCGAACAGTTTGACGTACGTTGCCGGGTTGGACCTCGGTGTGCGTCCGATCGGCGACTGATCGATGTCGATGGCTTTGTCGACATGCTCGATGCCGGTGACCGATTCGTGATCGCCCGGCTGGCCTTTGCCCTTATTGATGTCTCGATTGAGCGTCTGCCAGAGAATGTCGTTGACCAGTGAACTCTTGCCCGAACCGCTGGCACCGGTGACGCAGATAAAACAGCCGAGCGGAAATTCGACATCAACGTTCTGCAGATTGTGATGCGTCGCTCCGTTGATCGTGATGAGTTGTCCGTTGCCGGGACGTCGTTCAGCAGGGACTTCGATTTTTCGATGACCGGAAAGAAACTGTCCCGTGATGCTCTTCTTTGATTTCTTGACGTCGATGACCGAGCCTTCGACAACAATTTCCCCACCGCGGACGCCGGGGCCAGGTCCGAAGTCGACAATGTGGTCGGCAGCTTCCATCGTCTCTTCGTCATGCTCGACGACGATCACCGTGTTTCCCTGATCACGAAGATCGCACAGGCTGTCGAGCAGCATTTTGTTATCGCGCGGGTGCAGCCCGATGGATGGTTCGTCGAGGATGTAAACGACGTCGACCAGACCGCAGCCGATCTGTCCGGCAAGGCGAATCCGCTGGCTCTCGCCGCCCGAAAGCGTCGGCGCCGTTCGCTCCAGCGTGAGGTAATTCAGCCCGCACCTCAGCAGGAAACCGGATCGACCGCGGATCTCTTTCAGAGCTTCGCCGGCGATGTACTGCTGCGTTTCGGTCAGGTCGAGCGACTCGAAGAATTGCCACGCGGATTGAATATCCAACGCGCAGACTTCGGAGATGTTCAGCGTGGCGGGTCGTTGAACGTCGCGTCGACGACTGCTCTTCCTTTTTCTCTTCGAGCCGACCGATTTGCTGTTGGCTGCCGAGCTGTTGAGATACTCTTGGCTGGTTGTGGTTAGCGAAACGGCTGCGGCCTGTCGGTTCAGGCGACTTCCTTTGCAGCGAGTGCACTTCACAAATCGCATGTGCTTTTCGAGTTGTCGTCGTCGCATTGGGTTATTCGTTTTGCGATAGCCTTCGAGCAGCTCGGGAATGAAACCTTCGAACGTGCCGCCGTGTTTCCACGTGCCACCTCGGTAGCCCCATTCATAAGTGATGTGCCGATCGCCCAGCCCGTACAGAAACAGCCGTTTCGCTTCGTCGGACAGGTCTTTCCACGGCGTTTTCAGAAAGCTGCCTTCTTTGAGATCAAGGTCGGTCTCAATGGCGCCTCCCACGCCTTTATAGATATGCCGTCGCCAGCGTCCGATGCCTTTGATCGCTCCCAGCAGAGCCAGGCAACCGTTCCACAGCGATTTCTTCTCGTCCTCGATCAGCGACTCCAGGACGAACTCAAACCGCTCGCCGAGGCCGTTGCACTCATGACACATTCCCTGCGGGCTGTTAAAGCTGAAGAGTTGCGGCGACGGCGGTTCGAAACTGATTCCGCAATCGGTGCAGGCGTAATGCGAACTGAAAAGCTGTTCGGAAGTCGCACCTGGAACTTCGTCACCAGATTCTGCCTGCCGCCTTTTGCCTTCTTCCTTCACAACCAGCAGGCTGCCTTCGCCGAGTTTTAGGGCTTGTTCGATGGACTCGGCCAGCCGGGCACGCAAGGCTTTGCCAGCAATCATCCGGTCGATCACGACTTCGATGTAGTGACGCATTTGCCGGTCGAGTTTCAGGTCTTCCGACAGTTGCACGATCTCGCCGTCGACGCGTGCGCGAACGAAGCCCTGTTTCAGCAGGTCGTCGAAGAGGTCGCGGTACTCGCCCTTCTGACCCTGGATAATCGGTGCGAGAATCTGGAACTTCGTCCCGTCTTCGTACCGGGCAATCGTGTCGATAATTTGCTCGACCGACTGCGCCGTGACTGGCTTCCCGCATTGATAGCAACTTTGCGTGCCGACCCGGGCAAAGAGCACTCGCAGATAATCATAAATCTCCGTGATCGTGCCGACGGTGCTGCGAGGGTTGCGTCCGCTGGTCTTCTGCTGGATCGAAATCGACGGAGCCAGCCCGGTGATCGAGTCAACTTCCGGCTTGGGCATCTGTCCCAGAAACTGCCGCGCGTAGCTGGACAGCGATTCGACGTACCGCCGCTGCCCCTCGGCGTAAAGCGTGTCAAACGCCAGCGAACTCTTCCCCGATCCGCTGACCCCGGTCATCACGATCAGCTTGTTCTTCGGCAGCTTCAGCGAAACATCGCGCAGGTTATGCTCCCGCGCACCGCGGATAACGATCTCCTGCGACTCGGAACTGGCTTTGGCTTTGCGAGGTCTCTTCGCCGTTGCCTTCGGAGTTTTGCCGTCTGCTGTTCTTGCTGCTGCCGTTTTCTTCGTTGCTGCCGAGCCGGTTCCGCGTCGAGCCATGAGTTGGTCTATCGATGAAAATGCTTAGGACGATGGTCAATGGGTCAAGAGCTGACTCGGGAGAGTATAGAAGTCTACCCTGCCTGGCCCAATTGACTGTCAGCACATCGCTCGGCAGTTGGTCTCGCTGGTAATTCAGCTCCTTCTACGTTCCGAGATGTTTGGACCAGTCTTCGATAGTTTCTTCGATCCGTTGTCGGTCGAGTTCGTCGGGAGTCATTTCGGCCAGGGTGTGGCGGAGGCGGGAGATGGCGGCTTCGTGGTGGCCGGAGTTGTGGAGCATCCAGGCGTACTGGATGTGGACCAGTGGGAGGTCCGGCGTACGGGCCATCGTGTTTTCCCACAGAGCCTGGTCGTTCTGCCAGACGGGCAGATGTTCGTAAGTGGCGATGATCAGTGGGATCGTCGCGGCCAGCGGAATGCCAATCCAGCCGCCGTTGACCGGTTGCTTACCGGTTACTGAGAGCTGCTCGGAGCGTGCAGCGCGGAAGGCATCGAGACGTTCGCAGCCCCATTTCACGCCGAAGCAGACGAGTGCGAAGAACGGAATGCTCGGCATGTAGAGGTAGCGGTCATTCATCAAAGTAGTAATCGGCGTCAGGTTGAGCACCGGCAGCAACAGCAGAAAGAATGACGCGGCAGCCAGTGGGACGAACGGGTGCGACTTGCGAACTTTCCAGCAGGCGAAGCCGACGACTGCCCAGCAGAGACTCGCCACAGCAACCTGCGCCACGATGCCGGTTGTCGCCGGGTTATAGAGCACGCTTAACTGACGCGGGCATAACAGCATCGCGACGTAGTTCCAGAGGATGATCGAATCGACGGCCAGAATGTGCAGCTTGCTCAAAGCCATGTGATCGCGGATTCCGCCCAGTTCGGAAACCTGAGCTCCCATCGTGATCAGCAGAATCCAGACAGAGAGCATGCCGGGAATGAACTGCCGTGTTAGAGCGTCGGAAAACTTCTTCCGGCAGACGAGCATGTCGTACAGCAGGACGATCGCCGGTACGACGACGGTCAGCGCCTTTGACAGAATTGCCAGTGCAAAAAAGACAAGCCCCCACAGTTCCTGCTTCGGAGTTCGCTCAGGACGCATCACGCAGATCAGGTGAGCGAGGATGAACGCTCCGACAACGAGCCCCTTGATCGACGACACCCACGCGACCGATTCCAGTTGCACCGGGTGGATGGCGAAGAACGCCGCCGTCGCCCAGCCAACGGATTGACTCTTCGCCAGCCGACTGATCAGTACAAAAACCAAAGCCGTATTCAGCATGTGAAACAGCACGTTGACGATGTGGTAGCCAGCCGGTTCGATACCAAACAGCGTGTGCTCAACAAGCAGCGTGAAGATGATCATCGGCGAGTAGTTGCGGTTGATGACCTGCGTGGCGATGTCCCACAGGTTCGACGGGTGCCAGCTGCGGATGTGCTCGTTCTTGAGCACATACCACGGGTCGTCCCAGTTGACGAATTCAAAGTTGTGAACCGGCCAGTAGACAATTCCGGTAAGGACGATCAGTGACGCGATCAACCAGGTTGTCTGCGACTGAATGGCCTCTGAAAAGTTCCACGGAGTCGATTCGGGTTCTGTTGTAAGCGGCTCAGACATCGCGTCGCGCCTTTGCGTGAGATTCGAAAGTGTACATTTCACGACGGTGCGTCGAGAGGTTCCCTGCGTTGGCAGCAAATTCAGTCGCCCAAACATAGCTCAGCCAGGGCGAGCGTCGGTCGGGAAGGGCGGCGTGAGCCAGCATTCGACTCGGCACAAACGATCAATGCTGAGCGACATGCTCAGTCCATGGTTTTGTCACAACCGGACCGAACGCTAAAGTCGATTCTGCGTGTCAGGCTCTGCCGAACCGGAAGCGGTTACCTCCGCCGCTCTGGCTGTCGCGAGTTACACTTCGCGCGGACGATGACGAATTACAATCGGGGCAATGGTTTCATGGCAGGAGCGGGCGGGATGACGGACGAGCAGGAACGACAGGCCGACGAAACTGCCGCGAACGGAGCGTCGGCCAGTGCCGTCGACCAGGTTCTGGAGTCGATCAACCCGATGCTTGCCAGCGTTCCCGGTCACTCGGAAGAGAAGCCGCGCGTCATCGCCGTCATGCCGGCCTACAACGCCGAAGCCACGCTGGAAAAAACGATCGCTGACATTCCTCGCGGTACCGTCGACGAGATCATTCTTGTAGATGATTGCAGCACCGATGGAACCGTCGAACTGGCGAGGAAACTCGGTCTGACCGTGATTGCTCACGAAAAAAATCGCGGCTACGGCGGCAACCAGAAGACGTGCTACGCCCACGCTCTGGAACGAGACGCCGACTACGTCGTGATGATCCATCCGGACTATCAGTACGATAGCCGAGTGATTGACGTCGCTGTGAAGGTGATGCAGCTCGGCATTCTTGACTTCGTGATGGGTTGCCGGATTCGGACTCGCAAGGAAACACTGGACGGCGGCATGCCGGTCTATAAGTACATCGCCAATCGAATCCTGACGACGATCGAAAACGTGCTGCTCGGTCAGAATCTCGGCGACTTCCACAGCGGCTTCCGCGCCTACAAACGGGAAGTTCTTGAGACGATCCCGTTCGAGTCGAACTCGGAGGACTTCGTGTTCGACAGCCAGTTCCTGGCTCAGGCTGTCCACTTCGGGTTTAAAATGGGCGACATTCCGGTTCCGGTCCGCTACTTCGACGAAGCGTCCAGCATCAACTTCGGCAGAAGCTGCAAATACGGACTGTCGACTCTGGGCGTGATGGGCGTCTATTGGCTCAATCGTCTGGGCCTTCGCCGGTCAGACCTGTTCAAACCCCGGTCGTAGGTCCGGCTTTGCCTGGTAAAGATTAAACCGAAGAGCCGTTTCACGTTCGCGGCACGCACTGTCGTGCGAGTGAATTCGGTTATGTCGAGCATGACCTGCACGGAATTGCTGCATCCACAGCGTCTCATATGACGAGTTATTGATGGATCGGCGATAACCTGATAGCGTGGTGAGTCGATTCCTGCCGGTTTCGGCTCGCTCAGCAAACGTCTGACCCTGGGCCAGAACCACGACGCACTCATTCCTTCCCGGTTCGACGGTCGCCATGTTCCGAGCCTTACTCACATTTGTGCCTCTACTTTTCTGCGCCGTGCTTCCGGTTGACGCCGCAGAACTGCTTCCGGCTGATCAGCCTGTTGGATCTGTCATCGACCATTACGTTGACGATTTGATCAAGCAGAACGATGTCCAACCCGCCAGGCAGCTCGACGCGAACATTCTCATTCGCCGGCTGACGCTCGATCTTGCTGGACGCATCCCGACAACTGCCGAACTTCATGCGTACCTCGCTGCCGATCCTGTGACTCGTCGAGCCGAACTTGTCGATCGATTGCTTGCCAGTCCGGACTTCGTCGACCACCACCGCAACGAGTTGCAGTTGCTGCTTGAGTATCCCGACCGCCGCAACGACAACGACTTTCGTAAGTACCTCTTCTGGGCGACGGAGCAGAACCGTCCCTGGAACGAGATGTTCCGTGACATGCTGGCTGGCGACGAAAGCGACGAGTATCAAAAGGCGGCATTGCAGTTTGTTAAACATCGAGCACGCAATCTCGACGACCTGACCAACGACACGGCGGTCCTCTTCTTCGGTGTCAACGTGAGCTGTGCCAAGTGCCACGATCACCCACTCGTCGAGGACTGGAAGCAGGACCATTATTTCGGCATGCAGTCGTTCTTCAGCCGGACGTTTCTGACAAAGAAGCAGGATCTCGGCGAGAAGTTCTACGGTGAAGTCAAGTTCACTACGACAGGTGGCGTCGAGAAGCAGGCGAAATTCATGTTCCTGAATGGGGCTGTCGTAGAAGACGCGACTCCCGAGCTGACGGACGAGTCCCGCAAGAAGTACGACGAACTCGTCAAGAAACTGCAGCAGGACGACAAGGTCGAAGTCTCGTACCCCGAATTTCGTCCGCGGCAACGACTCGTAGAAACGGCGACACACCGGGACAATGATGACTTCCTGGCGAAGAACATCGTCAACCGAATCTGGCATCGCCTGATGGGACGCGGCATTGTTGATCCGCCCGACCAGTTGCATTCAGAAAATTCACCGAGCCATCCGGAACTGCTCGACTGGCTCGCGCGAGACACCGTCGCCCACGGTTACGACCTTAAGCGACTGATTCGAGGCATCGTGCTCAGCGCGGCCTACTCCCGGTCCAGTGAGTGGGGATCCGCCGCAGAGCCACCATCAGCTCACTACTTCGCCGTTTCGATTCCGAGACCTCTATCGCCGCGTCAGTACGCGATGTCGTTGCTCGTCGCGACGCGAAACCCGCCTCACTGGGATCAATGGCTGACAAAGCCCGCCGAGGACTGGAAGAAAGAACGAACCAACCTGGAAAACGGAGCAAACGGTTGGGCCAACCAGTTCGAAGTTCCCGGCGAGAACTTTCAGGTGGCCGTCGACGAAGCCCTTTTCTTCAGCAATAACGGCCGCATCGACAACGATTTATTAAGAGACTCTGGCGACCGACTGGTCGGCTACATGAAGGAATTGAAAGATCCAGCCGCTGCGGTCGTTACAGCGTTCGAAGCGGTGAACTCGCGACAGCCCACCAACGAAGAGCAGGCAGCAATGTTTGAGTATCTGAAAGTTCGCGAAGAAAACGAGCCTGCAGCGTTGAAGCAGGTTGTCTGGGCTCTTTTGACCAGCCCGGAACTTCGATTCAATTACTAGCGTGGGCATTTCCTCCAATCAGGAACATCTGGTGGGCGGTGCTCACCATGCAACTACAGACACCTGGCAGGACTCAGTCATGGCACAACCGGGAAGCATTTTTTGCGGATCGTCTGATCATGGATTGTCGCGGCGAGGATTCCTCGGAGCGGCGGGCGCGGCAACAGCTGGAACGTTTGCTGCTGACATGACACGGCTCGACGGGCTGAAGAATCCACTCCTTGCAGGCGAAGTCAAACGTCAGCAGAAGAGCGTGATCCTGCTCTGGCTGGCTGGAGGCGCCAGCCAGTTCGAAACGTGGGATCCAAAACCGGGCCGACCAACCGGCGGCCCATATGCGAAAATCAAGACGAACGCGACCGACGTCCACATCAGCGAACTGCTGCCGAAGCTGGCTCAACGAATGAACCACACGGCAATCATCCGCTCGATCAATTCGAAGATCGGCGACCACGGCGGTGGTGCGTCGCTGATGGAAACCGGTCGCGTCAGCGACCCTGGTCTCGTCTACCCGGACATTGGAGCCATCGCCGCACGAGAACTCGGACGAGCCGACAGTCAGGTGCCGGACTACGTCTCGATGTACACGTCGACCGAAGGACGCCGCAAAGGAACCAGTGGGTTTCTGGGGGCTCGTTACGCTCCGATGTTTCTGTCGGACAAGCAGATTCCCGACAACATGCGACGACTCGAAGCCATTTCGAACGACGACCACAAAGACCGAGCCGCGTTGCGTGACCTGCTTTCAAAGCGGTTCACTCAGTCGCGTTTCAGCGAAAAGGTCAACAGCCACACGACGGCTTACAGCCGGGTTCACGGGTTGATGTCCAGCGAGAAACTGTTCGACATCGAGCAGGAACCGGAATCCGTGCGAGCCAAATACGGACCTCGACAGTTCGCGCAACAGTGTCTGATCGCTCGCCGTCTCGTCGAGGCGGGAACCCCGTTCGTTAAAGTCGCCCGAGCCTGGTGGGACAGTCACGGCCAGAATTTTGAGACGCACCGCGAACTATGTGCAGACCTCGACCACGCTATGGCAACGCTGCTCGACGATCTCGAAGAACGTGGCCTGTTGGAAAATACGCTGGTGGTGACGCTGGGCGAGTTCGGTCGCACGCCGGGCATTAACGCCAGCCTCGGCCGCGACCACTTTGCCAACGCGTGGAGTTGCAGCCTGTCCGGTTGTGGCATCCGTGGCGGTTCGGTCTACGGGAAAACAGAACCGGACGGTCACACGGTTGCTGATGGCCAGGTCGGGGCTGCTGAAGTCTTCGCTACGATCCTCGAAGCTGTTGGTATTAACCACGAAAAAGAATACATGATTGGTTCACGCCCGATCCCGCTGGCAGACTTCGGGGCAAAACCGATCAAAGAAGTTCTGGCATAGAGGAATGCAGGCAGGTGCGTCTTGACACGCCGGGACATTGAAGAATCAGTGATGCGTCAAGACGCGCTCTACAGAAATTTTGGAATTCGTGTTCGTGATACTGGCCGCGAATTCTTACCGATGAACGCATGTTTTTCGGATCAAATCCGTGTTCAATGGTGAGAATCGGCGGCAGATTCAAGATTTAAATCTCTGTCCCAACTTCGAGACAATGTCATGACCTGGTCAGCTCCTGAAAAACTGAAGCGAGTCAAAGACTTCGGCATCAGCGGCATCGCGTTCTGCGTCGCTCGTCAATCGGATTCCGGAAAGCTGTTCTTCGGGAATTCTGACTTCAAGGTTTATGAAGTCGACGCTCTCGCTGAGAAGCCACAACCCGCAGCATTCGATGCCGATGGTCACCAGAGTTACGTCACCGGCATCGTGCAGAGCCAGAAACAGCTCGTTTCGGGAAGCTACGATGGCAATCTTGTCTGGTGGGATGCCGAGTCGAAAAAGCCGACGCGAACAATCAAAGCTCACGAACGATGGATTCGCAAGGTGGCTGCCAGTCCTGACGGAAACATTGTCGCGAGCGTCGCTGATGACATGGTCGGTAAGCTCTGGAATGCCGAAACCGGGCAAATAATTCACACACTGAAGGATCACAAAGAAGAAACGCCCGACCATTATCCGTCGATGCTGTACGCCGTTGCGTTTTCGCCGGACGGAAAGTGGCTGGCGACTGCTGACAAGGTCGGTCACATCGTCGTCTGGGAAGTTGCATCCGGAAAGAAGGCTGCCGAACTGGAAGCCCCTGGCATGTACACGTGGGATCCTCGCGCCAGGCGGCATTCAATCGGCGGCGTGAGATCGGTCGCGTTTTCGCACGACTCAAAGTTGTTGGCCGCAGGCGGCATCGGCAAGATTGGAAACATCGATCACCTCGGAGGTCCGTCGCGAGTCGAGATCTTCAACTGGCAGAAGGGCGAACGTCTCCACACGATCGAAGACAACGAATTGAAAGGTCTGGTCGAGCAGATTGAATTCGATCCGGCCGGCAACTGGCTACTCGCAGCCGGTGGAGATCACGGCGGATTCGTTTCGTTTTACAGTGTCGAAACCGGCAAGCTGATCAAGCAGGACAAAGCTCCGATGCACGTCCATCAGCTCGCGATGAACGACGATTCGACAGGATTCTTCGCCGTCGGTCACGGAAAGATCGCTCACTACGAATTCAAGTCTGATCGCCCGCCCGGCCCTGAAGCTCCGCCGCTGCCTGAAAACGCTGCGTAAACTGCAGAGCTGTCGTGTGGGCATCGTTCATCGGTGTTTGCAGACCAGGTGCGGGAGCAATGCGTTGGCAGAGTCTGCCTTGCGGTTGATTTGCGAACCACCAGCAATGCAATGCCGGTTTCGTATTCTTACGCTCGTCCCGTTGAGGCATTAGATTGTCGCCTTCGTGGGAACTGTTCGCTGTGAGCACGCTCGTCTCCATTGATTGCGTGAGCTGTCGCGGTGTCTAACACTCGTTTGGGAATCAACCATGCGTCTTTATTCGGGCTGTTGTTTTAAACTTGCGGCGTTGTTCGTTCTGGCAATTCAGACGCTGGCACCAGCCACAGGCTTTGCTGATGGACCGGCGGACAACGTTGCAGAAAATGTTCGTTCTGTTCCGCCGCTCGGAATTGAAGTCCCCGAAGCTGACCGTAAGGAACTGGAAGACGGTCTGAAGTCGCTCGATTTGTTAATCAGTCAGATTCGATTGACGAAGCATGCAGACCAGAACCGCGTCTTCAGCCTGCTGCCGGATGTTGAGATTTTTTCGCGGGCCGTTCATCAGGGGCTGGAGCATCGCGAATTCTTCTCACCAAACGATGTAAAGAACGCGAAGTCCGTTTTGAAGGAAGGCATTCGTCGAGCGTCGCAACTCATCAAGGGGCAAGCCGACTGGCTGACGCAGAAGGGGCTTGTTGTTCGCGGATTCCGGTCAAAGATTGATCAGACCGTGCAGCCTTACGGGCTGGTCATTCCTGACTCGTACGACGGCACCGGCAAGGCAGACTACCGGCTCGATCTCTGGTTTCACGGGCGAGGAGAAAAAACTTCAGAGTCAGCTTTCATCGCTCAGCGCATGAGCCAGGTCGGTCGGATCGCCCCCAAAGATACGATCGTGCTTCATCCATACGGTCGTTACAGCAACGCGTTTAAGTTTGCTGGCGAAGTCGACGTTCTGGAAGGTTTGGAGCACGCAAAACAGAACTACCGGATCGACGAAGACCGCGTCGCCGTACGAGGCTTTTCGATGGGGGGAGCCGGTTGCTGGCAAATGGCGGTCCACTATCCCGATATGTTCTTTGCCGCGAATCCCGGCGCCGGGTTTTCAGAAACTCCGGAATTTCTGAAGTTCTTCCAGCAGGAGACACTGGCCCCGGCCTGGTTCGAAAAGACGCTCTGGCATCTTTACGACTGTACGGATTGGGCGGTCAATCTGAATCAGCTTCCAACGGTTGCCTACAGCGGCGAGTTGGATATTCAGAAACAGGCAGCGGACATCATGGAAGAGGCATTGGCCAGGGAAGGCATTTCTCTCACCCATCTGGTCGGCCCGGAAACGAAGCATGCGATTCATCCGGAATCACTGATCGATATCGAAACTCGACTGGCCAGTCTCGCGAAGACAGGCCGCATTCGATTGCCCCACGAAATTCGGTTTGTCACCTGGACACTCAAGTACAACCGGACGCACTGGCTGACCGTGACCGGAATGCGGTCACACTGGGAGCCTGCCCGTGTGACGGCAATGCTGGCTCCGGCATTCGGGTTTTCGGATCAGTCTGACCATCGCATCGTCGTGAAACCAGAAAACGTGACAGAATTCCGAATCGACATTGAACCGGGGCTCGGTCCGTTTTCGCCTGCGCGGCCATTGCATGTTCTGGGGTATAAGATTCCCGTCGGAACGGATCGGTCAGTCCATGCTGAATTTCATCTCGATGGTGATAAGTGGAAGCTCGGCCCTGCTCCGGAGCAAGGTCTCAGGAAGAAGCACAATCTACAGGGGCCAATTGACGATGCGTTCATGGACTCGTTTATCGTCGTTCGTCCGACGGGCAAGGCGAAGCACGAGGCGGTTCAGAAGTGGACAACGTCCGAATTGCAGCACACTGTTGAACAATGGCGGAAGCAATTCCGGGGGGACGCCGTTGTGAAGGATGACTCGGCGATCTCCGAGAAAGACATCGCGTCGAGTAATCTGGTTCTGTTTGGCGATCCGGCCAGCAATTCAGTTCTTGCAAAGATCATCGACAAGCTGCCAATCGGCTGGAACGATCAAACAATCAAAGTCGGGAAACGAAGTTTTGACGCAACGACTCATGCGCCGATTCTGATCTACCCGAACCCACTCAATCCAGAACGCTACGTCGTGCTGAACAGTGGCTTCACCTATCGCGAGTTTGCTTATCTCAACAACGCGAGGCAGGTGCCGAAGCTCCCGGACTGGGCGGTTATCGATCTGCGCACCTCTGCCAACTCGCTCTGGCCGGGCAAGGTAGTTGATGCCGACTTCTTTGACGAAAGCTGGCAACTGAAAACGCAGGCGGCTTCAAAGTAGTCGCCGCTTATCGATCATCTCGATTGTCCCAGGTTGACTATCGAATCTGGAGGCCAATGGTGCCGTCCGGTCGGTGGCTGTTTCAACGCGCATCGTCCCGGTGATCGAGTCCATTAACTGACACATGGCACTCTTGAATCGAGGAAGGCTACGGCTTCTCACGCAACGATGGACAGACCTGGTGTCGCCAGAAATGTCTGCCTCGGCGTCCCAGCGAAACCTCGCCGAATTTTGCGGCAATGGGCGAAGTGTCTTTGTTTCGTCGCGAGAAAAGGATGCGCAGATAGGGGTGGTGGCGCGGTCTGTTGTGGCTTTTCCGGATTTGTTGATTCTAACGGCTTAATCGGCTGGTGAAGAAACACCAACTTTGCCGATTCAGACGAGAGACAGCGCTCGGTGCGCGTCTCAGTGTTCGAATTTGTGGGGTGCGCACGGCAGGTGCGATTCCTGCCTCATCCCAATGACCTGCGGATCAGCAGAAACGGAATTTAACGGGAAATGAAGTTTCGTACCGCCACCATCTGGATCGCCCTGGTTTCGACAGGGATGTTGTGCCTGGCGGTCGGTGCTGTCCGGATTCCGCGAAAGCCACGAAGTTCCCAGGAGCGGAGCCAAGCTGCTGACTCAACGCAGGGATCATGGCACGAGTCGGCTCCGGCGGCTGTCATTCCGATGCGAGTGGTTAAGTCCGACCAGGAAGATACGCCTTCCGAGTTCGTCCTGCAGAACCCGTCCGTTGCAACTGCCACTGCCGAGCGTCAGTCAGTTCGGAGTCAGCCTGCTCAGCGTCAGGATACGAAGCAGCAACCATTGCGGCGACCGGCTGGTCAATTTTCGAGCATTCCCAAAGAGCCTTCGACTGCTGGCTCCAGATTCGGCGAGACGGCGGAATTCGTCGCCGCTCAGAACTCGAACTCAACGAGCAATCGACCGAACGGTTTTCAGGAACCCGAAGCCTGGCCGTTCCATCGTTCGTCGACTGCTGGCTCACCGGCCTCGGTTTCGACCGATGGCACGCAGCAGTTCTCAACGACTCGGCCAACACGGCGACCGGACAACTCAGGGATTACCGAATGGCCATACCGGTCGCCCAGTTCAACACGGGTGAGTGGCCAGGCCTCGTTTCGCGGGGTGGCAACAGGAAACCAGGTTGATGCCCAGCAGAATTCGCAGTCGTCCTACCAGCCGAATGCATCCTACGGATCAGTCGGCCCCGGCTCGACCGATCTGTCTGCCACTCAAGCCGTTGCGATTCCGAATGCTCAGCCGTGGTTACAGGCACAATCGGAAACGTCCGATGACTTGCTGGATCCTGCGTTTGCTTTCGGCCAGCAGTCCCGGTCGGCATCGACTCAGCTACCGACTACCCCCACGCACGAAAATTTGATGGCGAACCAGTTCGGAGTGACGCAGCCGCATCGACCGTCGCTCAGCCAGCTCGCCGAGCCTTTCGGATCGACGTCGTCTTTGACCGGTACGCCTTCGCACCCTGTTCTGTCGGCGGCGGCTCCGTCACAAAGGCACGTTCAATCGTCTGGCCCGTCGCTGACCAGTCTCCCGGCTCCGCAACCGTCACCCAATCCGTCACAATCGACTCTGGAAGCCGGCCACGCAGGAGCAATGACATCGCCAGGCTCAGGCAACCAGGTCGTTCAGGCTTATGCGGAATCGGTGACGCCTCGCAAATACGTCACCGTCGGACAATGGTCGGGACCGCAGAGCCGGCCCGTTCGATCGATTCAGCAGGTAAGTTTTGACTCATGCCCGGATTGCGAAGATGTCAGCCGGATTCCGGCCGAGTCGCTGATCAATCCGTACGCCTCGCGAGCCAACCGGTACCCTGAACAGACTCCGCAGGCTGTCGCCGCTGGCCAGCTTGTCCGATTACCTCACGACTACGCTCCGTGGTGGGACGAGGTGATTAACAAGCCGTTGCGTGCGGCTCCGTCGACGTACCCGGTCAACGTTGAATCGCTCATTCTTGCGGCGATCGAGTATTCGCCGCGGGTCACCGCCTTCCGCATCGACCCAATTATTCGCGAGACTCAGATTCTCGAAGAGGCCGCCGAGTTTGACTGGCGGTCCTTTCTCGAAACGAAGTTCGACGACAGCAATGATCCGGTCGGCAACGCACTGACGACCGGCAACAATGCGGACCGCTTCAAGGACAAGCATCTCACCAGCCGTGTGGGTGTCGAGAAGCGGCTTGCTCAAGGCGGAACGTTTGACGTCACCCAGAACTTTGGTCTGCAGGATAACAACTCACGATTTCTGGTGCCGAATCAGCAGGGTACGTCACGGCTTGAGCTGAACTACACGCAGCCGTTACTGCGAGGGGCCGGTCAGACTTACAATGAAAGTCGCACGATTCTCGCGATGCTCGATCATCAGATCTCTGAGGGCGAGTTGCAGGAAAGTCTGCAGGATCACCTGCTGGAAGTTTACACGACTTACTGGAACCTCTACCGGGCTCGCGCGGTGCGGCTTCAGAAAGAGCGGCTACTGATGCGGGCGATCGAGGTCGAGCAGCAGTTGGCCGCTGGCCAGGAAATCGATTCAGTCAGGCGGCAGGTGCTGCGTACTCGGGCTGCGATTGCCAGCCGACGGTCAGAGATCGTCCGGGCCGACATGGAAGTCCGTAACGCCGAGTCGCGTTTGCGATTACTGGTCAACTCGCCGGGGCTGAAACAAAGCACGTTCGTCGAGCTGCTGCCTGTCGAAGCACCAATGTCAGAGTACCTGCCTGTGTCCATGCGAGGTTCGGTTGAAACCGCACTGCAGAATCGACCGGACATCCGACGCGCCATTACCCAGATGAAAGAAACGGCCGTTCGGCTGGAAGTGTCAAAGAACGAACTGCTGCCGAAGATGGACCTTGTCCTGGGAACTTACGTCGCCGGTCTGCGAGGCCAGAGTCAGGTCGACACTGCATGGACCAATCAGTTCCGCGATGGCCGGCCGGGTTACACTGTGGGCCTGATGATGGAATATCCGCTTGGCAACCGCGCGGCGAAAGCACGCTACGCCAGACGTGAGTGGGAAGTCGCGAAGACGCTGAAAGAATTCGAAGCGTCGGTCGAGGCCAGCATGTCCGAAGTCGAACTGGCCGTTCGCGAACTCGAAACGTCGTACCAGGAAATGCTCAGCCGATTCCAGTCGATGATCGCCGCTGATACTGAAGCGAACTATCTGCTCGAACGCTGGCGTCAGATGCCGGGCAATGACCAGACGACGAGCTTCCTGCTCGAAGATCTGCTGGACGCTCAGGAACGCGTCGCGGTGGAAGAACAGGATTTCGTCGAAGCTCAAGTCGCCTATGTGATTTCGGTTGTCCGACTGAAACGAGCATCTGGCATCCTTCTTTCCTGTGACTGCAGCGAGTCTCCGGTCTCGTTCATGACGCCAGCACCGCGAGGAGTTGCCCAGCCGAATCCGCTGCCACAACCGATCGGCCAACGCCCGGCCCTGCCAGCTCCCCAACCCGCTCGACCAGAGCTGCGACAGCCGTCTGCTATTCCGGAAAGCAGCTATTCGGTCATTCCGTTACCCGACCCGAGCCGGTGACTTCGCTCCGTTACCGCCCGAGCCGAATAGAACGATCGTCGCCACAATCGATTTCGAAGTACCGCTCACCTTACCGGCCGGCGACGTGAGGTGACCTCAGCAACTTCGCGGTGTCGATCAGGCGAAGAAATTCGTGGCGGTACTTGTCGTCGGACTGGCCGATGCCGCTGCGGGCGAGAGTTTCGACCAGCTCAAACGTGGCGTCTCCCGAGAACTGCGAACCTCGCAGCAGCATGCCGAAGCCGGCGACCGAAGCGGCGAACTGGAAGTCTTCAGAACCTTCTGAGTCTTCGGCGGGCACTCCGACCGGAACGTGAAATTCAATACCTTCGTCGCCATCCGGATGTTTGTAGCGAAGTCGCACGGTCATCACTTCGTCGCTCGGCCCGGCGGATTCGGTCACGACCTCCTGATACTTCGACGGTTCAACTGCTAGAGCTGAGCTTTCGACTCCGGTGGGAATGATTTCGTACAGAGCGGTTACGGTGTGGCCGGCTCCAATTTCTCCGGCGTCTTTCCTGTCATCACGAAAGTCTTCGGCCTGGAGCATCCGGTTTTCGTAGCCGATCAGCCGGTAGGCCTGAACGTGCTGCGGGTTGAAGTCAACTTGAATCTTTACGTCCTTGGCAATCGTGACCAGCGTGCCGAGTGCGTCTTCGACCAGTAGCTTGCGAGCTTCCTGTAGCGAGTCGATGTAGCCGTAGTTGCCGTTCCCTTTGTCGGCAAGCTGCTCCATCGTGGCGTCTTTCAGATTGCCCGTTCCGAATCCGAGAACGCTCAGAAAAACTCCGCGCTTCGCTTCCGCCTGGATGAGGTCGATCAGTTGCGATCGGTCAGTGATCCCGACGTTGAAGTCGCCATCGGTGCAAAGAATGACTCGGTTCACGCCGTCGTGAATGAGGTTTTGGGCAGCCACCTGGTAAGCCAGTTGAATTCCCTGGCCGCCGTTGGTTGAACCGCCCGCGTTCAAACGTTCGATCGCTGTCAGGATGGTCGCTCCGTCACTGGCGGAAGTTGGAGGCAGCACGAGGCCCGACGCTCCGGCATAAACGGCGATGGCGACTCGGTCGTTTTCGTCCAACTGGTCGAGCAGCATTCTCATCGCCGATTTGACCAGAGGCAGCTTGTCCGGTGAGTTCATTGATCCCGAAACGTCCAGCAGGAACACCAGGTTGGCCGCCGGCTTTTGCTCACGATCAATCTCCAGCCCTTTCAGGCCGACACGAGCCAGCCAGTGTTTGCTTTGCCACGGGCAGCGAGCAATTTCCAGATTGACCGAAAATGGATGCTCGTCTTCAGGCTGAGCGTAGTCGTACTTGAAGTAGTTGATCAGCTCTTCCACCCGCACCGCCGCGGGCGGCGGCAGAACGTTGTCATTGAGAAATCGTCGCACGTTTGAATATGACGCCGTGTCGACATCGATCGAAAAAGTTGACAGAGGATGCTTCAGCGGTGACCTGAATTTGTTCTCGACGACGAGTTCGTAGTCTTCGGTGTTCTCGGCAGGATGCAGACTTTCTTCAAGCGTAAATGCTTCGTCCCAGTCGGCAGCGGGCGTTGCTTCGCCTGCTGCCGGTGCAGAGTCGTAAAGTTCGGCGGTCGAGCCAGCTCGATCGAACTCGGATCTTCCGCAGCCGATTGCGATGATTGTCAGCATAGCGATGGTGCAAATTGAAAGGTGAGCGCGCATAGCGATCTCCAGTTTTGATTGGGGTGTCAGTTACGAAACAGCGGTGTCGCAACGCAGCCGGCCGGCTCGTCGAATGTCAGCAGAAAACTGACAGCGTCAAGAATGGATGTTTTTCACGGGTAATCGCCCACCGCCGCGCAGTCGTAAGAACGAAGCGGCGGACAACATCCTCGACAGTAGATGCACAGCCTCAGGAATTATTCCCGTCGAGATTTGCGTTCGTCGATAATTCTTCGAACGCCAGCAGGGATAAACGAATTCTGGTCCGAGTCGTCAACGAGTTCGGCGTTGTCCCATGATCGACGGCGAAATGATTTATGAGTCGACGGTGTTATCTTCGTGCGATGATCCTCGCACGTCTTTGCTCACCGAGGCCCGGCGTCGGGTTGTCATCGCAAAAGGATTGGAGACGCTGCGTTGTCAGCATAGCCAGACTGGATAGTGTGTAGCAGAGTAAGGACTGCGTCGAACAATGAGTGCAGCAGTGCTTGATCGACCTGTCCTGAAACCTGAGCAATGTCGCGTGGCGGATTACAACATGCGGGGATGAGGCGAGTTTATGAGACGAGCATTGGCGATTGTGTTTTCATGTTTTGTCGGAGTGGTCTTCTTTTCTCTGGTGGGTATGGGGCTTGCCGATGCTCAGGAGTCGGGATGGCAACAGGAAACGGAGTCGCGACTGCAGGCGATCTATGAACGCGGGGAATTTCGCGCCGCGAAGTTTCAAGCCGATTGGCTCCCGGACAGCTCGGGATACACGGTTCAGGAACGAGACCCGACGTCAAACAAAACCATCCAGGTGCGGTATGACGTCCAGACTGGCAAACGTGCTGAAGAAAAATCATCGAGCAATGAACACTCTACGCCGGACGGTCGCCGCTCACCGGACGGCACTTGCGTCCTGGAGTTTCGCGATCGAAATCTGTTTGTTCGCGATGTCGCCACCGGGCATCGCACGCCACTGACGGAGCGTCCCGCCGAACGTGACATCTGGTACCGGCAGCCGGTCTGGAGTCCTGACGGGAAAAGAATCGCGTTTATCGAGTCCGACGAAACCGACGTGAGACTGCGCCCGGTTCTTGTCCCAACGGATCCTTCATACCCTGGGGTTCGAAACAATCGGTTCGCTCGAGTCGGCGAGAAAATCGGGCTCATCCGGTAAGTCGGGGCTGTTGGTTGTGAAGAGCGGAC
>TARA_R110002072_G_scaffold283116_5_pt1 | contig 77324 bp, 81 predicted proteins | sample TARA_R110002072 | Tara Oceans TARA_R110002072 (sample SAMEA4397118) | marine metagenome | biome: Polar Biome; feature: [SRF] surface water layer (ENVO:00010504); material: water (ENVO:00002006), including particulate matter (ENVO:01000060) such as... | depth 5 m
AGCAGGCGATCCAGCAGGTGTTCGCCGGTCAGTCCGGTGGCGCCTGCGAGGAGGATGTGCTGGGGTGTTAAATACATAGTGTGAGGTTCTCCGCTGATATCAATCAGCTTATCAGGCCGTTGGTGGCGCGCATGGCTGTTAGCGGTTGACCGCAGATTGTGCCTCAAGTGCATTGTTCAGGGCGCGCTCGGCCTGTTGTTCGCGCAGCGTACGCCATTGTGCGAGCACCGCTTTTGCAGGCCAGATCTGCGGCTCGGAGGGTTCGAAACCGTCGGCTTTTTCGCGTTCGGCAACGCTGGCCTGGGCCAGCTTGAAGGCACGCTGCAGGTCGTCGGTTTGCTGCAGGGCTTCGGCGAACAACGCGCGGCCGAAGTAGGTGAAGTCGTTTTCTTCCGAGCAGCCGAAGGACACCCGGTCGGCCCGGGCTGCGGTGATCACCAGGGTCTTGTCATCCTGCAACTTTGGGATAAAACCACCGGAGTAGCAGGCCGAGATCACCATCACCTTGTGCCGATCCTTAAGCGGTTCGAGCAGGGCTGCCAGCTCACTGGCCGGCAGGTCATCGAGCTGCATGCGTGGCTGGTCGAGGTTCAGCTCGTGTTGCGCTGAACCGTGACTGGTCAGGTAAATAAAGATCAGGTCTTCCTTGCCGCTGCGCTCGGCCAGGGCTTGAATGCTGCGGCTCAAGCTGGCGCTGGTGGCCAGGGGGCGGTCGGTCAAGTGGTCACGGTGGTTGACCAAGGTGATCAGACCGTGGGCGGCGAAGCGTTCCTGCAGCAGGTTGCCGACATAATCGGCTTCGCGCATGAATACACTTTGCTTGCCGTCACCCGCCAGGGTCAGGGCATACAGCTCGATAGCCGGTGTTGAGGCAGGCAGCTTGGCGATGGCGGCATCAAGCAGGCGGCCTTGCTCCAGCACGCCGGTGGCCAGGGCGTCCGGTATGGCTTTGCCCTGGGCATCACGAATCAGTCGGCCGTTCTGCCAGGTGCCGCTTTGCTGGGTACCATCGGCCAGGGTCAGGCTGCCATTGCCCTGGTAGCTGCCGTAGGCGAAGTTGCCTTGATAGGCACTGCCGTCGGCCAGGGTCAGGTGACCTTCACCGTGGTAGCTCCAATCGTCGAACTGGCCTGCGTAATGGCTGCCGTCGCCGCCCTTGAATTCGCCTTTGCCGGTGAGGCTGCCGTTCACAAAGCGGCCACTCCAGACGTCGCCAGCGGCGCTTTGGTAGCGCCCCTTGCCGTGGAACTGGTTATGACGGAACTGGCCGCTGTACAGGTCGCCATCCGCATTCTTGAAGCTGCCCTGGCCGTTAAGTTGGCTGTTGTCGAAGGTGCCGGTGTACGCATTGCCTTCGGCGTCGGTGAGCACACCCTGGCCGTCAGGTTCGCCTTGTTTGAACTGGCCCTGGAAGCTGGCACCGTTACTCCATTGCAGTTTGCCCAGCCCGCTGTATTGGCCCTTGCTGAACTCACCGCGGTATTCCAATTGGCTGCTTTTTAGGTGACCTTCGCCACTGGGCCTGCCGTTGATAAAACCGCCCTCGTAACGGCTGCCATCGCTGTAGGTGAGGCTGCCTTGTCCGTGGAAGTCTCCGTTCTGAAACTCGCCACTGTAGAACTCGCCGTGCTTGCTGCGCCATTCGCCTGGGCCGTTGAACTGACCGTCCTTGAACAGCCCGTCGTAGTAACTGCCATCGCTGTAATCCAGGCGGCCAGGACCTTGCAACAGGCCGTCGACAACCTCACCGCGGTAGCGGCCACCATCAGGCAGCACGGCATTAGGGGGCAGTAAGGGTTCGCCATCACCGCAAGCGGCCAACAACAGGGCGAGACTCAGAGGGGCCAGGCGGACGAGCGTGTGCATGCAGAAAATCCAGGCTGGTAGGTCGATGCCGAGTATGCCTTAACACGCCCGGAGTGCCGTGATTGAGCGCACCGTCGGGCATTTAAAAATACAAAAAGGCGCACCGCAGATGCAGGTGCGCCTTGATCCGGCGGTGGTAATCAGACGAAGCAGAGGGTCAGTGGCTCGGCGATGTAGGCGGGTTTTTCCGAGCCTTCAATCTCCAGTACCACTTTGGCCTTGAGCAGCCATTGGCCTGGGTTCTTCTCGGTGGCATCCGTCAGCGTCACCACCAAGCGGACTTTGGAATTGACCTTCACCGGCTGGATAAAGCGCACGCTGTCCAGGCCATAGTTGACGGCCATCTTCAGCCCTTTAGGCATGATCATGATGCCTTCCATCAACTTGGGCACCAGTGACAGCGAGAGAAAGCCGTGGGCGATGGTGGTGCCAAAGGGGGTGAGTTTGGCTTTTTCCGGGTCGACGTGGATGAACTGGTGATCACCCGTGCATTCGGCAAACTGGTTAATGCGTTCCTGGTCGATGGTCAGCCAATCGGAACGGCCGAGCTCTTTACCGATATAGCTGGGCAATTCAGCGGCGGGTACTGATGTCATGGTTTCTCCTTGAAGACGCAAGTGTTGTTTTTTTTGGGGCGTAAAATCCTTCTGCCCTAAGATCATCATGGGTTCGACGCAGGGTCAAGTGCCTATTGCGATGGGGCAAGGTATGCCGTTGGCTCGTGCGCAACCGCTGTAAACCGGCCCTTGCCGGGTGCTTCTGCTTATAATGCGCGGCACTGCGTCTGGGATCATACGATTCGGAGATTACCCATCATGCTGCTACGTGGCCTTTCCTGGCTGGTGCTGTGCCAGTTGCTCGGCGCTGCGCTGAATGTCCTGTTGATCCCGATTTTGCCGGGGCCAATCATCGGCATGTTGCTGTTGTTCGTCTTCCTGCTGCTGCGCGGAGAAGTCGGCGAGCCGCTGCATCTGGCCTCTACCAGTCTGCTGAAATACCTGCCGCTGCTGTTGGTACCACCCGCGGTGGGCGTGATGGCCTATGCCGAGGATATCTTTGCCGACTTCTGGGCGATTGCCGGTGCGCTGTTGCTTTCATTGCTGATCTCGATCGTGTTTGCCGGCTGGCTGATGCAGAAGCTGATTGACCGCCAACAACGCCGGGAGGACGCATGAGTTTGGACTGGCACGCCGCCTGGCAGGCGTTGATCCATCACCCGCTATTTGGTGTAGGCATCACCCTTGGTGCCTATCAACTGGCGATTGCCGCCTACGAGAAAACCCGTTGGGTGTTTCTGCAGCCGGTGCTGCTATCGATGCTTGCGGTAATCGGCATTCTTTTGGCCTGCGGCCTGACCTTTGCCGAATACAAAGACAGCGCTGCGGCGTTGACGCTGTTTCTCGGGCCAACCACGGTGGCGCTGGCGGTGCCGCTGTTCCTTAATCTGCGGCGTATTCGCCAGCTGTTCTGGCCGACCCTGATCACCCTGCTGGTGGCCGGTGTGGTCGCCACTGTCTTAGGTATTACCCTGGCCTGGGTCTTCGGCGCCGAGCAGATCATGCTGATGAGCATGGCGCCCAAGTCGGTTACCTCACCGATTGCCATGCTGGTGGCCAATCAGATTGGCGGGATTGCTGCCCTGGCTGCGGTGTTTGTGATGATCACCGGGATCATCGGCGCCATCATCGGCCCGGCGCTGCTTAAGCGCTGTGGCGTGCATCACCCGGCTGCACTGGGCATGGCCCTGGGCCTGACCGCGCATGCGGTTGGCACCGCCCGTGCACTGCAGGAAGGTGAGGAGTGCGGCGCGTTTTCAGCCCTGGCGATGAGCCTGATGGGCGTATTCACGGCCGTGCTGCTGCCGCTGGCGATTCTGTTGTGGCTATAAGGAGGTGTGTGTGACCCTGCCGCTGTTTCCACTGAACACTGTGTTATTTCCCGGCTGCATGCTCGACTTGCAGATATTCGAAGCACGCTACCTGGACATGGTCAGCCGCTGCATGAAGCAAGGGCAGGGCTTTGGTGTGGTTTGCATCATTGATGGCGCCGAGGTGGGCGAGGCCGCGGGGCAATTCTCGGCGATCGGTTGCGAGGCGTTGATTCGCGATTTCGAGCAGCGGCCCAATGGCTTATTGGGGATTCGCGTCGAGGGTGGTCGGCGTTTTCGCGTGCAGCACGCGCAGGTGCTGCCCGATCAACTGACCCTGGCCGAGGTCGAGTGGTTAGACGAGCAAGCTGAGCAGCCGCTGGAGGCTGAGCATGCGGATTTGGCAGCATTGCTCGGTGCGCTGAGCGCTCACCCGTTGGTGGCCTCACTGGGCATGGCGAGTGCGCCAGCGGGCCAGGAGGCCCTGGCCAATCAGCTGGCCTACCTGTTGCCGCTGGACGCCGAACAGAAGCTGCAACTGCTCGAAATGCCGGACGTGCAGCTGCGGCTAGAACGGTTGCAGGCGTTGCTGGAGCTGCTGCAGGGCGGTCATCAGTAGCGATACAGCAGCAGGCCAGTGGACAGCTGCCAGGTGGCGATGCCGCCGAGCAGCGCCAGAATCGCCGGCAGCAATAGCCACCAGATTCTTGCCGTCAGAGCAGGCAGTGGTGCGCGCCATTGCACCAGCGCCAGGCTCAGGGCGCAGAAACAGCCCGCCAACATGGCCCCGGCGATGATGTCGCTGGGCCAATGCACCCCGAGGTAGACCCGAGAGAGCGCGATTGCCGCCGCCGGCAGGCTGGCCAGCAGCAGCCACGTCAGACGCATGCGTGGCGGTTGGCCGCGACCCGCGAGTATGCCGAGCAGCAGAAAGAAGGCAAAAGCCGCTGAACTGTGGCCGCTGGGGAAGCTGAAACTGCCCAGTGGTTCGAGCAGTACATCTGGACGGCTTCGCGCAAACAGTGCTTTTAGCGCGCCATTCGCCAGGGCGGTGCCAAGCGTGGCGCCGATGGCCAAGCACAGGCTGCGCCACTGTCGGGTAGCCAGCAGAATCAGGCACAGCAGCACTGCCGCCGCCACTTGAGTGTGCAGGTCGCCGAGGTGGGTAATCAGCACCATCAGTGTATCGAGGGTGCTGCTGCGTTGTTCCTGCACCAGGGCCAGCAGGCCCTGATCAAAGTGGCTGAGCAGCGGCCAGCTGAGCATCATGCTGACCAGCAGCACCAGGCAGGCGCCGGCCGCCAGCAGGCTAGCGTGGCGTTGCCCGCGCATGCTGCCTTGAATGCTCAGGCCGACCACGATGGCCACGCCTGCCGCTACTGCGCCGGCCTGCGGCCAGAACCCTTCCGGCAGCGGCAGGCGCAAGGCAGCACCCGTGGCCCAGCCCGGCAGCATGTAGGCCATGGCCCAGCCGGCAGCAGCCAGCAGGCTGACGGCGATAAAGCGCGGGAGCGGCATGTTCAGCATGCCGGCGACCATCGGTAGCATCGGCCGCAGCGGGCCGATATAACGGCCGACCAACAGGCTGGCGACGCCGTAGCGCTGAAAATAAACCTCGGCCGCGCTCAACCACTGGGGGTGGCTGCGCAACAACGGCAGGCGGCGAATATCCTGATGAAAATAGCGGCCGATACCATAGGACAGCGCGTCACCGAGCAAGCCGCCGAAGTAGGCCAATAGCAGGGTTTCCCACAGTGACAACGCGCCGTTACCGGCCAGGACTGCCACGGTAAACAGCAGAATGGTGCCCGGCACGATGATGCCGGCAATGGCCAGACATTCGACGCAGGCAATGACAAAGATCGCCAGGCCCAGCCATTCGGGGTTGGCGCTCAGCCACAGGGTTAGGGTGTCGAACCATTGGCTCATCGGTGGTCATCCGTGGGGGTTAGCAAGTAGTAGTCTTGGCCGGCCTGTTGGCCGCGCCGTAATGGGTTGCGCGTGCAGTGACGGGCAAAGGCCGCATCGACAAACCGGTACGGCAGCTGTTCATCCCGGCCGTGGGGAATGCCCAGGCGCGCGCATTGCACAACGTGTTGCGGGCGCTCGCCGAGGTCTTCGACAAACAGGCGCTGCTCATCGAATGCTCGCGCATCCCACTCCGGCACTTTCAATCCGAGCGCTTTACACAGCAGCGTCTGCCCGGCACAGAGGGTTTCGCGGCTGCGCAGCCTGCCTTGTGCGTCGGGATTGTTTTCCTGCATTTGCATCAGTGCGTCTGCGCCGCTGTGGGCATCCTGCCAGGGGTAGGCAGATTTGATCAGTACCGCATTACCTGGGCCTTGGGCGCTGAAGTTCAGCGAGTCGCCGCCACGGGCGTAATACATATAGATATGTCCGCCTTCCATAAACAGTGCGCGGCGCTTGTGGGTATAGCCGAGCGAGGCATGGCTGCCTTTTTCACTCAGGTAATAGGCCTCGGTTTCGATGATGCGCGCGCTTAGCCATTGCTCGCCGTGGCGATGGCGAATCACTTTACCGAGCAGCTCGCGGGCCAGTAGGCGCGCATCGCGGTCGAAGAAGCTCGCGGGCAATGCCCGGCCCCGGGGCCAGGGCAAACTAAGGTTGGGATCGGCTGACATGCGGTGTTGTGCTTACTCGGCAGGGCATAGGCTGGGATTGTTGCCGTATCAGGTGCTCAACAGCGCACCGTTTAAAGGCCTGCGATCATAACAATAAGAGTCTTAACCATGTCTGAACGTGCTCGCGTCAGCAGTGCCCATATCAGCCCCAGCGCCCACTACACCGGCTATATCTGGTATCGCCATCAGCTGGCCGATGCCGCTTTCGTGACGGGCTTCGGGCGGTTTGTGCATGGCTTACTCAGCCCCATTACCTGGGGCGCGCGGGTCGGGTTCGGGCTAGATATTGAGCAGTTTCTGCTGCAGCGGCACTTGCAGATTGATGCGCAGCTGACTGCGGCGATTGAGCAGGGCGGCGTGTGCCAGGTGGTGGAGATCGCCTGCGGCCTGTCGCCACGCGGCCGTCGCTTTACCGCGCGTTATCCGCAGTTGCGCTATATCGAGGCCGATCTGCCGGTGATGGCCGCGCGTAAACGCCTGCTGCTCAATAGCGAAGGCTGGCTGGGCAGTCAGCATCAAGTGCGCGCGGTGGATATCCTCGCTGAGGCTGGCAGCAAAAGCCTGGCGGCGCTGTTCTCCGAGCTGGATCACAGTAAGCCGGTGGTGGTGATTACCGAGGGGCTGGTGAATTACTTCGAGCTGGCGCTGATCGAGTCGTTCTGGACACGCCTGGCCGAGCAACTGCGTGAGTTCCCCCAAGCCACCTACCTGACCGAGCTGTACCCGGATTTGCGCGAACACCCGCGTTACCGCCAGCTGCGCTGGGGCGTTGGCCTGATTGGCCGGCTGACCCGTGGCAACTACCCGCTGCATTACCGCAATGATCAGGCGATTGTGCAGGGCTTTCAGCGCTGCGGTTTCGGCCAGGTCGAAGTATTCGACCCGAGCCGCACGGCCCAGGCGCTTGGCCTGGCGCCATCGCGTAATGCCGGGCTGGTGCGGGTGATTGAGGCGCGAATTTAGGTATTAGCGGCTTTAGATTCCCGTCGTATTGTCAATATCGGTGCCGATGTCATTCCCTTTGGTTGGTACCTTGCGCAGCAGCCCCGTCGGTGTTTGGCGGACTGTGTAACTGAAGTGTGGCAATGTGCCGCTATGGGAAGTGGCTAACAGTTCTCCACGGATGATTGCGCAATAATTTGCGCGGCTTATGGATTTTTCTTCACAAGGATGCGAAATGATGTCCCCCCTCTCTGCACTGGGAGGGCTATTGTTCGCGCAATGCCTTTTCGGCAAGCCATCGGTAGTCTCTTGCTGTGCCTTTTCACGTGCCTCAACTCTCGCCGTCGTTTTCAAATACGCCCTATTTGCTTCGCTGACATTACTGGCGAGCGCTGCCGTGGACGAGTCATCCGGCAGAACGTTAAGCGCCATAAGCCAGGGCACTATTGTGATTACCGATGAGGCTGGGCAACTGGAAAGACTGCCGAAGAAACTCTAGTCAGTTTGAGCCGCGATACGGAGAACAGCCATGTTGCTGCACAGCGGCTGGATTTAAAGGCATTGGAGCGCCAAGCCGAAGCGGAACAGATTATCAAGAAGGCGGTATTCGCGGAGGCAGTAAAATTCTCTGATGAAGTTTACCGCACCATGTTCCTGAAAAAGCACGATATATATGAAGTGATTCGTGGTGAAGACGGAAAGATCGCACTCGGATACGACGGTAAGCCGCAAAACTAGAAAGCTTACTCAGATTGAGAAGGAAAACCTGAAAGCAGGGAATGGTGGGCGCGTAAAGTCTTTACTAACGGCATTTTCAACGATGAAAAGGCAGCGCAAGTTTATACCGCCCAGAATATTCCAGGTGAGCCGAGACGATATATCTAGTGGCCTTCCCGGAAACGGGTATCTTATCTCAGAGCTTATAGTGGCGGGCTATCAGAAGTTTATGGAGAATGATTTCTGGGGATTAGCGAACGCTGCCGTAGAGGTTAAAAATCTCATGGAGCATCATGGGAATAGTGGGCTAGATATTTCAGGCCATAGCCGCGGCAGCATGACCATTGGTAATGCTATGGAGTCATTACTGAGAGATGGAAATGGTCAAGAGAGTTTAGGCGATACTCTGGTTCGGTTTTTCGGGCCGGCCTATAGCGCAGAAAAAGCAGCAGGTATGCTATATGAACTAAGCGGTGGCAAGCAGGATACGGTGTATCTGCAAAACCATAAGGACGACCTTGTTGGTGTGCTGGGCGGAAACCCTGCAACCTATGGGACTGTTCCAGATAATAGTTGCAAGATAAAGGAATGGATAAATATCCTTAAGGATAGCCCGACGGTGCATAGCTGTTATGGTGCAGCCTCGCAAGGTTGTAATGATAGTTACGGCGAAGCAAAAACAGTTGGAGTTAAGCGGTGAGTATAGCTTATGTAAAGATATTTCTTGCTTTGTTTTCAATCATGTTGTTTGGCTGTCGGGGCGCATTTCAACCACTTCCTTCTTATTATGAAAATTGGAGCAGGCCTGGGGCGACAGATATAGATGTAAAGAAGATTATTTTGGAGTGTGGTAATTATAATCCATATGGTACCTATCCTGAGGGTAACAGACCAAGTAGGAGTGAAATGGCGCTGAGGTATTACTGTATAGTAAATTCCGGCTATGCTTACCTTAGCCCATTTAAGGGGGGTAATCCGGATAATAATAGCTGGTGTCGAAATAATCCTGAACTGGAAGCCTGTAAGCCCGGAGCAATAATTCCCACGCCTAGTTCTGAGTTGCGCTTGAATGGTAGATATTGTCGAGATAGATTGAGTCATGATGAATGCATAGAAAATGCCGCAACCGAAATAGGCGTTCTTATATGCTCTCGTCGTAATTATGAAAGGCCGCCACCCGAATGTTTGCCTTAAAATTCGGCAGCCAGCTTAGGAGGTAATGTGTCGGTCGTGGTTTTATTATGAATAATCGTGGTTTGCCCCTTATTGGCAGTTGGATTGCTGGATAGAAATGGAAAATTCATTCTTGATCCCGAGCAGGCGTCGAAGTTGATGGGGGTATAAAGTGATTCGGGATGTAATGGGTGGGTTGGTGTATTGGGATGAGTGGGTTTTATATGCAGAAGATCGATTCAATAAGGTAGAAGAAGTTAGATTGACTCCAGCGAAAAATTCAGATTATGAGCCGCAGTATGTGTTTCAACTGGCACAAAAAAACTGGCATCAGATGTTTCGCCGCTACTCCCGAGGCGATGCTATTTCCGAACTGCCTAGATATTTTCCTGCGCTGCTGGACGCTTGGGAGGAGGCCGAGCGGCTAGGTGCGGAAGTCTGGACGCAGGAGCAGCAATATACCCGTCATGCCTGGGTAGTTAACCTCGATCACTACATCATCTGTTTTTGGCTGGTGGGGTTGGCCTTGGCGCTGGAAATTCCCGATGAGCAGTGGAATCGCTTGGTGGCCTTGATTGGCAACGAGGGTGAGGATGTTTTGCTTGATCGAATCATTGCCACCCGTACGCCAAGCCGCAAAGTCGGGACAGAGCTTTGCTATCGCAAGCCCTACGCACGTTTGCTGGCGGCTATTGATGCGCCGCCAGCTAAACAGGCTGAAAGCCTCAAGGCGTTTGTGACGCACTGGTACAAGGAGCTTGGTACGGGAGCTAGGTCGTGCCGTGCCAAGCAGACCGTGCCGTATTCACATCCTTACTGGTACAAGTACGGCGATACGAACTTCGAGGGTGGCGCTTACTTCGGGCGCTGGTGTGTGGAGGCGGTCGCTGCAGTAAAAGCCTTTGGTCTAGACGATCGTCTGTGTCTGGGTCATGAGCACTATCCCGGAGATTTGCTGCGCCCTAACGGTCCGAGTACACACCCTGTAAGAGCAGATATTGTTCCCACGATTGAGACTCCGAATAACTCGGCTGTTACCGAGAAAAAGCACTGGCTTTCGAGATTGTTTAGGCGTTAGTTAGGTGTGTGTTTGATGACAGTGTGAACCTAGTTAGGTCTTGTGTTGGTCTCTGTCAGGCAGCAGATTGCAAATTAAATTTTTCTTGAGCTTGCCGCGCTTGTAGCAATTTTTATATGGGGGAAATATGCGTATCAGTTTAATGGTCTTGTTTGTTTTGCTAGGTGGTTGTTCATTTATGGATCGCTTGGGCAATAAGCCCTATACCTTTCCGACTGAAGGTCAGCCTTCTGCTGAAGTCGAAGTGGTTAGCGCTGTTTCTAGGTTTGTCGTATTCAATATGGATGAGAATGGCTGCTTTGCGGGCACTTCGGTACTTGGCGCAGGGGCAAGGATTCATGCGGGTGAAAATGCTTTTATGGCTCTGGAAGAGCGATATGGGAATTCATACTGCAATCTGATTTTTTCATTCGTCCCCGAGCAAAATGCCAAATACGTTTTGCGAGCAGGTTCTTTTGTTGAAAAGCAGGGCGGCTTGTTGGGCATTTTGCCAGGCAAGGACTATTGCACTGTAAGCGGGCAGAGGGTTCTCGATAGCGGAGAGCGAGTGCCTTTGGATCTCAAGCAATTCAATCTCCGTCCATCCGGAATGGCCTGCCTTAAAATGAGGCCGGCATCTGAGTAACGGCATAGTGCTTTGTTCATCCGTTGCTATTTGAAACTTGGTGAGGGGCTGGAGGGATAGCCCTTTATAAGTTTTGGTGATTTCTCGTTGTGTAGTGTTGGGCTGAAATGTGAGCAATCCACCGATTTAGGCGCAGGCCGCAGTAGGGAGTGCCTGTTGTGGCTGGAATTGGCTTTCCAGCGCCTTGCTGGCCTGCTGATCGCTGTGCGGGAAGACGAAGGCCAGGCCGTTCTGATCCTGACGCAGGGGTAGCAGGGGCTGGGCGGGAAGGTCCTTGCACCGCAATTGCCAGCTACGGGTGCCGCGTATCGCCGGCAGATCTGCCTGCAACAGCCCGCCGAAGAAACCCAGTTCGCTGATCTCCACGGCCCATTCGCCACCCTCGGCATGTTGCAGGCGCGCTTGGCGCTGGCTGGGCGGCAGGCGCGGCTCATGGCGTTTTTCCAGATGCAGCAGCTGCGGGTTGCTCAGCAGACTGCTGCCCGGGCTGCGGCTCGGTAGGGCGTCGCCGCGCAGGAACGGGTTGTACAGGCTGGCGCAGGCGTCGCGCTGTTCAAACTGGGCCAGGTGGTCAGCGTTGTGAATCAGCGCGCAGCTGGCCTGGGCGCAGGCGGCAGCAAAGTGCGCGTGCTCCCAGGGTTGGGTGAAGTGGTCATATTCGCCGGCCAGCACCAGGGTCGGGCAGCTGGGGTGCGCGTGAAATCCCTGAAAATCCAGCAGGCGCTGGCTGTTCTGCCGGTAGCGCTCGATATCGGCGGCTGACAGTCGCTGGATCTGCCGCAGCAATGCCTTGCGAAATACCGGGGCTACGCCGGTCTGTTCCAGGCGCAAAGGGTTGAGCAGGCCGGTCAACGCGCCATGGGCAAAGGCCTCGCAACGCCCTTCTGCAAGTAGCGCCAGGCCTTCCTGCAGCAGCAGGCGCGCGCCGGGGCGGCCGAAGGCGGTGATCCCGGCCAGCAGCACACGGGCGCAGCGCTCGGGGTGACGCGCGGCAAACAGCGCGGCCAAAGCTGAGCCGTAGGACAGGCCGATGGGCATCAACGGCGGCAGGTTGAGCTCCTCGGCGAAGGCGGCGATCAGGTCGGCCAGTTGCTCCAGGCTCAGGTCGGGCACCAGCTGCAGGTTGCCGCCCTGGCTGGGCAAGTCGAGCAGGATCACCGGGTGTTCGCCGAGCAGCTCGCTGACTTCGGCGGCAAACGAGCGAAAGCTCTGGAATGCGCCGCCCAACAGCAATACGGGCGGGCGAGTGTCGTGGCTGCGGCAGGCGTAGGCCTGGTAGTGCAGGCGCAGGTCGCCGATATGCAGCACCTGTGGGGCTTCGTTAAGTTGTGCGGCGCAGTAGTCGGTACGGTAATGCATGCTGATCCCACCCCGGCGGTCGGCCGCCTGTCTTGCTTGTGATGGCAAGGTAAACATTCGGACGGTTTTTGTTTACCTAACCTTCGGGCGGCTGATGGTCCGTGATGTCACTGTTTCTTCCGGTGGCTTGCTGTGTGGGGCTTGGCGGCGTTACCGCAGGCTGCGGCGAACGCCGTGTTTACCGTCCGCCGCGCAGCGCTGGGCGTGGAGCGGCGCGACCGTTATACTCAGCGACTTTTTTCAACCGCCAGACCTGCCAAGACCATGACTGAGTCCGTGCTCGACTATATGACCCGCCTGGGACAGGCCGCCCGCAGCGCTTCGCGCGTGCTGGCGCGCGCCAGTACTGCGCAGAAGAATCGCGCCCTGCAGGCCGCCGCGGCCGCGCTGGATGCGGCCCGCAGCGATTTGACCGCCGCCAACGAGCTGGATCTGGCTGCTGCGCGCGCTAATGGTCTGGAGCCGGCCATGGTTGACCGTCTGGCGCTGACGCCGGCGGTGATCGACTCGATGATCGAAGGTTTGCGTCAGGTCGCCAAGCTGCCGGACCCCATCGGCGAAATCCGCGATATGCGTTACCTGCCGTCGGGTATTCAGGTCGGTAAGATGCGCGTGCCGCTCGGCGTGATCGGCATCATCTATGAGTCGCGGCCGAACGTGACCATCGACGCCGCCAGCCTGTGCCTGAAGTCCGGTAACGCCACCATCCTGCGGGGCGGTTCCGAGGCGATTCATTCCAACCAGGCGATTGCTCGTTGCATTCAGCTCGGTCTGGCCGAAGCCGGCTTGCCTGCCAGCGCCGTGCAGGTGGTGGAAACTACCGATCGCGCCGCCGTTGGTGCATTGATCACCATGCCGGAGTTCGTCGACGTGATCGTGCCGCGCGGTGGCAAGGGTCTGATCGAACGCATCAGTCGTGACGCCAAGGTGCCGGTGATCAAGCACCTGGACGGCGTCTGTCACGTCTATATCGACGTCGCCGCTGACCTCGACAAGGCGATTCGCGTTGCTGATAACGCCAAGACTCATCGCTACTCGCCGTGCAACGCCATGGAAACCCTGCTGGTGCACGCCGCCGTGGCCGACAAGGTGCTGCCACCGCTGGCTGCGATCTACCGCGACAAGGGCGTTGAACTGCGTGGCGATGCCGCGACCCGCGCGCTGCTCGGCAGCGGCGTGCTGGAAGCGAGCGAAGACGACTGGTTTGCCGAATACAACGCGCCGATCCTGGCGGTTCGCATCGTTGACTCGCTGGATGCGGCCATCGAGCACATCAACCATTACGGCTCGCAGCACACCGACGCGATCATCACCGAGAACTTCAGTGATGCGCGGCGCTTCCTCACCGAAGTGGATTCCGCTTCGGTGATGGTCAACGCATCGACCCGTTTCGCCGATGGTTTTGAATATGGCCTGGGCGCGGAGATCGGTATTTCTACTGACAAACTGCACGCCCGCGGTCCGGTTGGCCTGGATGGGCTGACCAGCGAGAAGTACGTGGTGTTTGGCGACGGGCACATTCGTACCTGATGGCCAAGCGCAGCGGCGCCCGACGTACCGACGCTCGACGCATCGGTCTGCTAGGCGGCACCTTTAATCCGGTGCATATCGGCCATCTGCGCAGCGCCGTGGAAGTGGCCGATGCGCTGCAGTTGGATGAATTGCGCCTAATACCTAGTGCGCGGCCGCCACACCGCAGCGCGCCGGAGGTCAGTGCGCAGGATCGCCTGGCCATGGTTCGCCTGGCGGTAGCGGATGCCGGGGTGTTGCAGGTGGATGATCGCGAGCTGCAGCGCGACAAGCCGTCCTATAGCATCGACACCCTGGAGTCGTTGCGCAGTGAGTTGGCAGTGGACGATCAGCTGTTTCTGCTGCTGGGCTGGGATGCCTTCTGCGGTTTACCCAGTTGGCAGCGCTGGGATGAATTACTGCAGCACTGCCATATTCTGGTGTTGCAGCGGCCGGATGCCGACAGTGAAGCGCCCGAAGCGCTGCGTAATCTGTTGGCGGCGCGCAGTGTAAGTGACCCCTCGGCGCTGGACGGCCCGAGTGGGCAGATTGCTTTTATCTGGCAGACACCTCTGGCGGTGTCGGCTACCCAGATCCGTTCGCTACTGGCGAGCGGAAAGTCGGCCCGTTTTCTGGTGCCTGACGCGGTACTGGCCTATATCCATGCCCACGGACTGTACCGTGGCGCGAATTGAACACGAGGCAAACGAGTTAGTTATGACGAACGCAAGCAAAATGCAGAGCGAAGATCTGGTCAAATTGGCCATCAGCGCTCTGGAAGAAATCAAGGCGCAGGACATCACCACCATCGACGTGCGCGGCAAAACCAGCATCACCGATTTCATGCTGATCGCCAGCGGCACCTCTAGCCGTCACGTTAAGTCGCTGGTCGACAACGTGCTGGAGAAGGTCAAGGAGCAGGGCGTACGCCCAATCGGCACTGAAGGCATGGATACCGGCGAGTGGGCACTGCTCGACCTCGGCGACATCGTGGTTCACGTGATGCTGCCGACAGCTCGCCAGTTCTATGACCTTGAGCGTCTGTGGCAAGGTGCTGAGCAGAGCCGTGCGCAGTTCAGCGCCGAGCCGGGCCCAGAGCAGGAATAAGGACGCGTAGCGGTGCGGATCAAACTGATCGCCGTCGGCTCGCGGATGCCGCGTTGGGTGGAAGAGGGCTGGCAGGAATATGCCAAGCGCATGCCCAGCGAGTTGTCCCTGGAGTTGGTGGAAATTCCGCTGACCACGCGCGGCAAGAATGCCGATGTGGCGCGAATGATCCGCCAGGAAGGCGAGGCCATGCTGGCTAAGGTGCAGCCTGGGGAACGCATTGTCACCCTGGAAGTCGAAGGGCGACCCTGGAGCACCGAGCAGCTGGCGGTCGAGTTCGACAAGTGGCGCCTGGATGCGCGCACCGTCAACCTGATGGTCGGCGGCCCGGAAGGGCTGGCACCTGAGGTGCAGGCGCGCAGTGAGCAGCGCTGGTCGTTGTCGCCGCTGACCCTGCCGCACCCCTTGGTGCGGATTCTGATCGGCGAACAGATGTACCGTGCCTGGACCGTGTTGTCCGGCCACCCTTACCACAAATAACTAGCAGCCATCGATGCCGCAACCAATCCGCCTCAAAGACCACGAGAAAGACGGCCGCCTGATCCGCAAACGCGCGGTGGTTGGTGCTGTGGTGGTTTTGTTGCTGACCTCGGTACTCGTGGCGCGCATGTATTACCTGCAGGTGGTGCAGTTTGAGCACCACACCACCCTGGCGGAAAACAACCGCATCCACGTGCAGCCGATCCCGCCAAACCGTGGGCTGATCTACGACCGCAACGGGGTGATCATCGCTGATAACCGGCCAAGCTTTAGCCTGACCCTGACCCGCGAACGCGCCGGCGACTGGCCGCAGGTGCTCGACGTGATTGTCGAGGTGCTGGAGCTGGGCCCGGATGAGCGCGCGCTGTTTGAGCGGCGTGTGCGTCAGGGGCGGCGACCGTTTGAGCCGGTACCGGTGCTGTTCGAGCTGAGCGAGGAGCAGATTGCCCGTATCGCGATCAATCAGTTCCGTCTGCCTGGCGTTGAGGTCTCCGCGCAGCTGGTGCGGCATTACCCGCTGGGCGAGCATTTTGCCCATTCGGTGGGTTATGTCGGGCGGATCAACGAGAAAGAGCTGAAAGAACTCGATCCGGTGGCCTACAGCGGTACGCACCATATCGGCAAAACCGGTATCGAGCGTTTCTATGAAGACGAGCTGCACGGTGAAGTGGGTTACGAGGAAGTCGAAACCAACGCCCGTGGCCGTGTGCTGCGCGTGCTCAAACGTACTGACCCGCTGCCTGGCAAGGACATCGTGCTGAGCCTCGATATCCGCTTGCAGGAGGCCGCTGAAAAGGCCCTGGCTGGTCGCCGTGGTGCGATTGTGGCCATCCAGCCACAGACCGGTGAGGTGCTGGCGATGGTCAGTCAGCCAAGTTTCGACCCTAACCCCTTCGTTACCGGGATTGGCTTCAAGGCTTACGCCGACCTGCGCGATTCTATCGACCGTCCTCTATACAACCGCGTATTGCGCGGTCTCTATCCGCCCGGCTCGACCATTAAGCCGATGGTCGCGGTGGCTGGTCTGGATGCTGGCGTAGTCACGCCGCAGACTCGGGTGTTCGACCCCGGCTTTTATCAGTTGCCCGGCCACAGCCACAAATATCGCAACTGGAACCGCACGGGCGACGGCTCGGTGGATATGGATTACGCGATCATGCGCTCCAACGACACCTACTTTTACTCGCTGGCGCACAAGATGGGCATCGACCGCATGCATGACTACATGACCCGTTTCGGGCTGGGTCAGCGCGTGTCGCTGGACATGTTCGAAGAAACCGCCGGGCTGATGCCGTCGCGGGACTGGAAGCGCGCGCGTTACCGGCAGGCCTGGTACCCGGGCGAGACGCTGATTCTCGGTATCGGTCAGGGCTATATGCAGACCACGCCTCTGCAACTGGCACAGGCCACGGCACTTATGGCCACGCGCGGCAAGTGGATTCGCCCGCACCTGGCCAAGACCATCCAGGGGCGCATTCCCACAGACCCCAACCCACTACCGGATATCGTGCTTCGTGATCCGAAGTTCTGGGACGCCGGTATCAAAGGCATGGTGTCGGTCATGCACGGCCCGCGTGGCACCGCGCGCAAGGTCGGCGATGCCGCGCTCTACCGGATTGCCGGCAAGAGCGGTACCGCTCAGGTGGTGGCGATCAAGCAGGGCGAGAAATACGACCGCAGCAAGGTTGCCGAGCGTCACCGTGACCATGCGCTGTTTGTGGCATTTGCTCCGGCAGATAACCCGCAGATTGCCGTGTCAGTGATGGTGGAAAACGGTGAGTCTGGCTCCGGCGTGGCCGCACCGGTGGTCAAGCAGGTCATCGATGCGTGGTTGCTGGATGAAAACGGTCAGTTGAAAGCCGAATACGCTCCGCCAGTGGCGGCTGAGGTCGCTGCGCCATGAACAGTAATTTTGACCGCAACCTGTCCTCAGAAGACCTGATGCGTCGCCGGGCGACCATCCTGCAGCGCCTGCATATCGACGGCATTCTGCTGTTACTGCTGCTGATTCTCGCCACCGGCAGCCTGTTTATTCTGTATTCGGCCAGTGGTAAGAACGTTGATCTGCTGATGAAGCAGGCCAGTTCCTTCGGCATCGGCCTGGCCGGCATGTTTATCATTGCCCAGTTCGAGCCGCGTTTTATGGCGCGCTGGGTGCCGTTGGCCTATGTCGGTGGTGTGGGGCTGCTGGTGGTGGTGGACGTCATGGGGCACAACGCCATGGGCGCCACACGCTGGATCAATATTCCCGGGGTGATTCGCTTTCAGCCCTCGGAGTTTATGAAGATCATCATGCCGGCAACCATTGCCTGGTACCTGTCCAACCGCAGCTTGCCGCCGCGGCTCAAGCATATCTGCATCAGCCTGGCGATGATCATCGTGCCATTTGGATTGATTTTGGTGCAGCCGGATCTGGGTACTTCGCTGCTGATCATTGCCTCCGGCGGCTTCGTGCTGTTTATCGCTGGCCTGCAGTGGCGCTGGGTGATAGGCGCGGTGGCGGCGGTGGTGCCGATTGCCATTGGCATGTGGTTCTTCGTCATGCACCAGTATCAGAAGCAGCGCGTGCTGACCTTCCTCAACCCGGAAAGCGATCCGCTGGGCAGTGGCTGGAACATCATCCAGTCCAAGGCGGCGATTGGTTCGGGTGGGGTGCTTGGTAAGGGCTGGCTGCAAGGCACCCAGTCGCACTTGGACTTCCTGCCGGAGAGCCACACCGACTTCATCATCGCGGTACTGGCCGAGGAATTCGGCCTGGTCGGTGTGTGTTTGTTACTGCTGGTGTACATGCTGTTGATCGCGCGCGGTCTGGTGATTACCGTGCAAGCGCAGACGCTGTTCGGTAAGCTTCTCGCCGGCGCGCTCACCATGACTTTCTTCGTTTATGTCTTCGTCAATATCGGTATGGTCAGCGGCCTGCTGCCGGTGGTGGGGGTTCCGCTGCCCTTCATCAGCTATGGCGGCACCTCGCTGATCACCTTGTTGGCAGGGTTTGGGATTTTGATGTCGATCCACACTCATCGTAAGTGGATGACACAGGCTTGATTGGGATTATGAATTCAATGCAAAACGCGCGTGGTTGGATGGTACGTACTGCACCTTGGCTGGCGTTGGCCGGGGTGTGCGCAGTGGCTCAGCCCTCGCTGGCTGGGGATTATCAGCAGTCGCCGCAGGTGGCTGAGTTTGTCGGCGAAATGACCCGTGACTATGGCTTTGCCAGTGAGCAGCTGGTCGAGCTGTTCGCCCAGGTCGAGCGTAAACAGGCGATCCTTGATGCTATCTCGCGTCCGGCAGAAAAGGCTAAACCGTGGAAGGATTACCGGCCGATCTTTATCACCGACAAACGTATCAGTAAGGGTGTTGAGTTCTGGAAGCAGCACGAAGAAACTCTTGCCCGCGCTGAGGCTGAGTATGGTGTGCCGGCGCAAGTGATTGTGGCCATTATCGGGGTGGAAACCTTCTATGGCGGTAACACCGGTAGCTGGCGGGTGATGGATGCTCTGTCGACCCTGGCCTTCGATTACCCGCCGCGTGCGCCGTTCTTCCGCAAGGAGCTGCGCGAGTTTCTTCTGCTGACCCGTGAAGAGCAGGTCGAGCCACTGAGCATGACCGGCTCTTACGCCGGCGCCATGGGGCTGCCGCAGTTTATGCCGAGCAGCTTCCGCGCCTACGCCGTGGATTTTGATGGCGATGGCCATATCAATATCTGGAACAACCCGGCGGATGCCATCGGCAGCGTCGCCAGCTACTTCAAACGTCACCATTGGCAGCCGGGACAGCCGGTGGTGAGTGCCGCGACTGTTAAAGGCGTGCAGGCCGAAGAGGGGCTGACGGTTGGGCTCGATCCGGTGAAAACTGTTGGTGAGCTGAGTGCGTTGGGCTGGACCAGCGCCGACCCGCTGGCTGACGATTTGCCGGTAACGGCCTTCCGTCTGGAAGGTGCTGATGGCGCTGAGCACTGGCTAGGCCTGCCGAACTTCTTTGTGATCACCCGCTACAATCGCAGTGTGATGTATGCCATGGCGGTCAATCAGCTGGCCGAGTTGCTGGTTGATGCACGGGGTAAGAATTGATGTCGCGTTTGCCTTTTAAATGGGCTGCATACGGCAGCCTGGCGCTGCTGCTGGTCAGTTGCTCGTCCACCCGTGCGCCGCAGCCGGTTGCACCGGTGCAGCAGCCGGGGGGGGCGATTTCCGGGCCGGGTGATTTCAACCGTCCGCATAAGGATGGCGCACCTTGGTGGGATGTCGACGTATCGCGGATTCCTGATGCGATACCGATGCCGCACTACGGCCCGGTCAAGGCCAGCCCTTACACCGTATTCGGCAAGCAGTACTACCCGATTCCCGATGCCCGTCGCTATCAGGCGGTCGGCCCGGCGTCCTGGTATGGCACCAAGTTCCACGGTCAGGCCACCGCTAACGGTGAAACCTACGACCTGTACGGCATGACCGCTGCACACAAAACCCTGCCGTTGCCGAGCTATGTGCGCGTCACCAACCTGGAAAACGGCAAGAGCGCGATTCTGCGGGTTAACGACCGTGGTCCGTTCTATTCCGATCGGATTATCGATTTGTCCTTCGCCGCTGCGAAGAAACTCGGCTATGCCGAAAGCGGTACCGCACGGGTCAAGGTCGAAGGCATCGACCCGCACGAGTGGTGGGCTCAGCAAGGCCGTCCGGTACCCATGGTCTTGGCCGCCCCGCAGCAAGTAGCCCAGGCCCAGCCGGTGGCTCAGCCTATCGCGCAGCCGGTTGAGCAGTATTCACCGCCCCCGCAGCAGCATGCCGCCGCGGTGCTCCCCGTGCAGATTGACGCAAAAAAAAACGCTTCAGTCGGAGCCTCTGGCCTGTATCTCCAAGTGGCCGCCTTCGCCAATCCGGACGCTGCGGAGCTCCTCAAAGCCAAGCTGAGCGAGACGGTAGCTGCACCCGTGTTCGTCAGCTCAGTGGTGCGCAACCAGCAGATACTGCACCGCGTGCGCCTGGGGCCGGTGAGCAGCCAAAGCGAGGCTGAGCAGCTGCAGAGCAGCGTACGCCTGGCCAATCTTGGCGAGCCAACCCTGGTCAAGCCTGACTAATACGGCACTTCTGCAGCATCTGCGGGACTAAACACTCAACTCCGGCCATTCACGGGTGGTCGGAGAATTAGCAAATTAGGCCCACTGGGCCTGTTCAACCATCAGCAATCTAGAGAGACGGATGAATATCACCAGCTTTGCGCAACGCGTTTTCCTATCACTTTTCCTGCTCAGCGCTCCGGCCGTATGGGCCAATCAGCAAGTGATTCCTTCTGCGCCGCAGTTGGCTGCCAAATCCTATGTGCTGCTGGACGCCGCCAGCGGCAAGGTGCTGGTCGAAAACAACGGTGATCAGCGCCTGCCGCCGGCCAGCCTGACCAAATTGATGACCGCCTACATTGCCACGCTGGAAATCCGCAAGGGTAAGATCGGTGAGCAGGACTTGGTGCCTATCAGCGAGCATGCCTGGCGTACCGGTGGTGCTGCATCCGGTGGTTCGACCATGTTCCTGCCACTGAACAGCCAGGCGAAGGTTGATGACCTGCTGCACGGCGTCATCATTCAGTCGGGTAACGACGCCAGTATTGCCCTGGCCGAGTACATCGCCGGCAGCGAAGATGCCTTCGCCGACATGATGAACGAGACCGCTGCGCGCCTGGGGATGACCAACAGCCACTTTATGAACGCCACCGGTCTGCCGCATCCGGAGCATTACTCCAGCGCACATGACATGGCTATTCTGGCTCGCGCCATCATCAACGAAGACCAGGAACACTATGCGATCTATGCGCAGAAGGAGTTCCTCTGGAACAACATCAAGCAGGGCAACCGTAACCTGCTGCTGTGGCGTGACAAGACCGTTGATGGGCTGAAAACCGGCCATACCGAAGAAGCCGGCTACTGCTTGGTAGCGTCGGCTGTACGTGATGGCGCGCGCATGATCACTTCGGTATTCGGCACTGTCAGCGAGTCGGCCCGTGCCGCAGAAACTCAGAAACTGCTGACCTATGGTTTCCGCTTCTTCGAAACCCGCACCTTCTACAAGCAAGGCCAGGAACTGGCTCAGGCCCAAGTGTGGAAAGGCGCTGTGCGTCAGGTCAAAGCCGGTCTTGGTGCTGATCTGAGCCTGACGCTGCCGAAAGGTCAGCTGGAAAAATTGCAGGCCGGCATGATCCTCAATCCGCAGCTCACCGCCCCGATTGCCCAGGGTGATGTGATCGGCAAGGTTGAAGTGAAACTGGGTGAAGAAGTGGTGCACAGCGCCGATCTGATTGCTCTTGAGGCCGTTGAGGAAGGCAGTTTCTTCCGTCGCCTGTGGGATAGCATCAGCCTGTTCTTCTTCGGATTGTTCAACTGATAGCGTGACCAGCGCGCCCTTGCCGACCCGCAAGGGCGTTGTTGTTGCCACGGCTTACGAGGCCGTTACTGCCATGAATCAACCAGACGTCAAATCGCACAAAATCGAATTCCCCTGCGCGGACTACCCGATCAAGGTGGTCGGTGACAGTGGCGAGAACTACAAGAGTACGGTGATAGAGATCCTTAGCCAGCACGCCAAGGTCGATCTCAGCACCCTGGCCGAACGCCAGAGCAGCAACGGCAAGTACACCACCGTACAGCTGCATATCGAAGCCACCAGCGAAGATCAGCTACGCGATATCAACAGTGCCCTACGCGCGACCGGTATCGTGCACATGGTGCTGTGATGGACCTGCCGCTCGGCTTTCGTGAGCTGGGCCAGGTCGACTATCAGCCTACCTGGCATGCGATGCAGCGCTTTACCGACAGCCGTGGCGCAGATACGCCTGACGAAATCTGGCTGCTCGAACACTCCCCGGTATTTACCCAGGGCCAGGCCGGCAAGGCCGAGCATGTGTTGTTTCCGGGGGATATTCCGGTGGTGCAGGTCGATCGCGGTGGTCAGGTGACTTACCACGGTCCGGGCCAGCTGGTGGCTTACCTGCTGCTGGATGTGCGCCGCAGCGGCATTGGTGTGCGTGAACTGGTCAGCCGTATCGAGCGCAGCCTGATTGATCTGTTGGCCAGCTATGGCGTCAACGCCAATGCCAAGCCGGATGCGCCGGGTGTGTATGTCGATGGTGCAAAGATCGCGTCGCTCGGCCTACGGATTCGCAACGGTCGTTCCTTTCATGGTCTGGCGCTGAATGTGGATATGGACTTGCAACCGTTCCAACGCATCAATCCCTGTGGCTATGCCGGCATGGCCATGACCCAGTTAGCCGATCAGGTGGCGGGGCCGATAGAGCTATCCGAAGTCAGTGCGCGGCTGCGTGAGCAACTGGTCAAGCATCTTGACTACGCGCAGCAGCAGAGCCTGGCGGGCTCAATAGACTGCTAGAGCGGGCAGGGCAGATAGGCAGAGCAGATACACAAACGCCTGACCCCAGGCAAAGCCCAAGGTCAGGCGTTGTGCGGCTCAATCAGTTCAGATTGAGGGCAGGAATCAGGCTGTTATCGAGCTGTTGGCCCGGCACTGGCACCGGAGCGGCCAGGCCCAGGTTGTTCTTCTCGAACACCTTGTCGGCGCGGTAGCTGGAACGTACCAGCGGGCCGGCGGCGACTTCCATAAAGCCTTTCTGCAGACCGATTTCGCGGAAATGGTTGAACTCTTCCGGGCTGACCCAGCGCTGCACCTTCAGGTGATTGCGCGTCGGTTGCAGGTACTGGCCGAGGGTGAGGATGTCGACGTTGATAGCGCGCAGGTCATCCATGGTTTGGATAATCTCTTCATCCGTCTCGCCAAGGCCCAACATCAGGCTGGTCTTGGTCAGCACGTCCGGGCGGTGACGCTTGGCGTGTGCCAGTATATTCAGGGTCTTTTCATAGCCCGCGCGTGGATCGCGTACCACGTGAGTGAGGCGTTTGACCGTCTCAACGTTCTGCGCAAACACCTCAAGACCGGAATCCACCACACGCTCAATGGCCAGCAGGTCGCCGTCGAAGTCCGGGGTCAGGGCTTCTACCACCACCTGCGGGGTATTTTCCTTGATCGCCCTTACGCAGGCCGCGTAGTGGCTGGCGCCGCCGTCATCCAGGTCGTCGCGATCCACCGAGGTCAGCACGATATAACGCAGGGCCATCAGCTCCACCGACTTGGCGGTGTTCTGCGGCTCTTCCAAGTCCAGCCAGCCGTTGGGGTTACCGGTGTCCACTGCGCAGAAGCGGCAGGCGCGGGTACACACCGAGCCCATCAGCATGATGGTGGCAGTGCCGTTGGACCAGCATTCACCCATGTTCGGGCAGTGGGATTCCTGGCACACGGTGCTCAGGCGGTGTTCGCTGACATTGCGCTTGACCGCCTCGAAGCGGCTGCCGCCAGGCGCCTTGACTCGCAGCCACTTGGGTTTGGGCTCGAACACCTGAGGCTCGCTGGAGGCGCGGCGCTTTTGCCCGTCCTTGATCGCGGTGATGCCTTGGGTGGTACGAAATTTTTCGCCACTGGCGACGGTTTTAGGCGGGGAGGTATCGGACATCGGCAATCTGGGCTCCGCTAGAGGCTCCGTGAACGAGGCGGCTTGTGGCCGCCGCGCAGCTTATCACAGAAGCTGACCGTTCAGTCCGGCGGGCGCCGTGTGGTGCTAGCGCCCTGCCAGGTGGTGCTGAGTGCCGCTCAGTCGTCTACCGGAGTTGCTGCAACAACTCGTGGCTGGGGTAGCCATCGGCAGGTTGTCCCTGGGATTGCTGAAAAGCACGCACAGCCTTGCGTGTGTTCGCCCCGATGATGCCGTCTGCAGGGCCGGGCTCGTAGCCTTTACTGGTCAGTAACTCTTGCAGCTCGATCCGCTCGCTGCGCCCCAGTTGGCGATCATTACGCGGCCATGCGGCTTGTACGCCCGGATTGCCATCCAATGCATCACTCAGCAGGCCAATGGCCAGGGCGTAGGCGGTGGAGTTGTTGTACTTGAGGATGCTGCGGAAGTTATTCAACAGCAGGAAAGCCGGGCCACGATGACCGGCAGGCAAAAACAGCGTGGCCTGGCTCTGCTCGTTGGCATCAATGGCTCGGGCCGGGTTGATCCCCAGGATGCGCCACTGCGCCACGGTGCGGCGTATTTCGGGGTCTGCCAATGCGTAATCAAAGCCCTGCGGCAGGTTTACCTCAAAGCCCCAGGGTTGACCATTTTCCCAGCCGGACGCCTGCAAATAATGTGCGGCCGAGGCTAATGCGTCGGGGGCTGACGTCCACAGGTCGCGCCGCCCATCGCCATCGAAGTCCACGGCATGCTGATTGAAGGTGGTTGGCATAAATTGGGTCTGTCCCATGGCGCCCGCCCAAGAACCGATCAGCCCCTGCGTAGGTGCATCACCCGCTTGCAGAATCTGCAGCGCGGCCAACAACTGGCTGCGCCAGAACACTTGGCGGCGGCCATCGTAGGCCAGGGTGGCGAGGGAGCGGATGACATTATGGTTGCCGATATTGCTGCCGTAATTGCTTTCCATGCCCCAGATCGCAATCAGCACTTCATGGTCGACGGCGTAGGTGCTGCGAATGGCTTTCAGGGTCGGACGGTGCTGCGCCTTGAGCAGGCGGCCCTGGGCGATGCGCGAGACGGAAACGGCACCGTCGATGTACTCCCACACCGGGCGCGTGAACTCCGGCTGGCTGTTGTCGGAGCTGACCACTCTGGGGTCCAGGGTGATGTCGGCGAATGTACTATCGAACAAGGCGGCGTCGATACCGGCAGCAATGGCATCGCTGCGCAGCAGCATGCGCCATTCATCGAAGCTGAGTAACGGGGTTGGACTGCTGGCCTCGCTGGCTGCTGGGCTGGCAGGGGTCGTGCTGGCTGTGACGGGCGCAGCGGCAAGTGGCTGCGCCGGCGCTTCGGCGCAGGCAGTCAGAAGCAGCAGCAGGCAGGCGATGGCGCTATGGGACAGGCCCCGAAGAAGCAGGTAAGGCATGGTGATCTCGGCACATTTTGCAGGCCGTAACCTTAGCATGATTGAGGCGGTATGCGGGCTGTGGCGGGCTTTTCAGGCAGCCAGAACGTATGAAGCCTCCCAGTTTTGCTGGGAGGCTTCGCGGCGGTAGCTGCCTTTGCCTTTGCTGGGTGTTTCCTGGCGGGAGCGAAACAGTGGCTGGGCGATTAGGGATTTGGCCTTATTTGGGCCGCGTTTGGCTTTCTTCGCCATGACGTTTCCTCGGCAAATGACCTGCACGTCGCAGGCGGGCGAAGCATGATCCGCACCCCGCTAAAAGTCCAGGGTTTGGCCGCTAGCGAGATAGGCTCAGGCGTTGACCGCAGATGTTTAGCGTCAACAGGCTCAGGCCGCTCCAGGGATCGCCGGCCGCCTGGCCTTTGATCTGCGCATCGATCTGCTGGGCATCCTGCAGCAGCGCAGCCCAACGTGCGGCCGACAGGCGTTGCAGGGCTTTGCTGACCAGCGGGCGGCGCTTGTCCCAGACTGGCGGGCGCGCGGAACTGAAGGCTTTTTCCAGCGGCATGCCCTGGCTGTACTGCTGGGCTATGGTGGCCAGTAGACGGATTTCCCGGGCCAGAGCCCAGAGAATGACCGGAGGCTCGACGCCTTCACCGCGAAGGCCTTCGAGCATGCGCAGGGCGTGGGCGGCTTCGCCATTGAGGGCGGCATCGATCAGTCCGAAAACATCGAAGCGTGCACTGTCGGCAACCGAGGCATGCACGGTGTCGACGTCGATCTGCGTGCCTTCGGCGAGCAGCTTGAGCTTTTCGATTTCCTGGGCAGCGGCGAGCAGGTTGCCTTCGACCCGCACGGCAATCATGTCCACCGCTTCGGCGCTGGCGCTGAGGCCCGATTGCGCGAGACGTTGGCGAATCCACTGCGGCAGCTGGTTGGCATCGACTGGCCAGATCTGCACGAATTGCGTCTGCGCGCCGTCAATCAGCGCCTTGCCCCATTTGGTCTTCTGCGCGCTGCCGTCGAGTTTCGGCAGGCTGATCAGCAGCACGGTGTCTTCGGCGGGGCGGGCGAGGTATTCGAGCAGCGCGGCTGCGCCTTTGTCACCGGGCTTGCCGTTCGGTAGGCGCAATTCCAGCAGGCGTTTGTCGGCAAACAGCGACAGGCTGGCACCGGCTTGCAGCAGGTTGCCCCAGTCGAAGTTGTTGTCGGCGTTGAACACCTGGCGCTCGCTGAAACCCTGCTGGCGGGTTGCGGCGCGAATGGCGTCGGTGGCTTCCTGGCAGAGCAGCGGCTCGTCGCCACTGACCACATACACTGGGCTCAGGTTGCCCTGCAGGTGTTTGCCGAGTTGTGCGGAGTTAAGCTTCATGGGGGCGCAGAGCAGGGCCGCTTGCGCGGCCCGGCGAGCTTACTGGGCGGGAATCGGCAGCTGGATTGGCGACTGCTGCGGTTGCGCGGCCTGTTGCTGGCGAGCGGCTTCCAGCGCATCGGCTTCGGCTTGAGCCTTGGCTTCTGCGGTTTGCTGCAGTTGGTCCAGTTGCGCTGGGGTGATCTGCTGCAGGCGCTGGACCAGTTGCTGGACCAGCTCACGGTTCATTTCCTGTTGTAGCTGAGCGGCCTCTTGGTCGCCGCCAATCAGGTTGTTGCCGTCCTGGGTGTAGAAGCTCTGGGCTTCCAGTTTGTCGCTCATCAGCAGCAGGTCTTTGCTGCCACGGATCTCATATTCCAGCGTTTTGCTCAGCTCGTACTCAGCAGTGCGGGCCGAACTGGTGAAGCTGGCGGCGCGGCGATTTTCCTGCTCGTTGCTCAATACCAGGCGGTACTGTGCGCCTGGATAGACCTTGACGTCGTTGTTCTGCAGCACTTCACGCACTTGGTTGACGGTTTCGCCATAGGCGTTGCGCGCGCTGACATCCAGTTCCTTGAGGGCGAACTGCACGTCACCGGTGCCACGCAGCTGGAAGCCGCAAGCGCTGAGCAGGGTGGCCAGGCCAATTACCAACAGATTCCGTTTGATCATCTTTTATCCCCTTGGCGTGTCTTGCGGCGCGCCGTTGTGCGGTCGCGCCGAGCTTAATCAGTTGGCGACTAGTCAGTTAGCAACAATGTTGACCAGTTTGCCTGGCACCACGATGACCTTGCGAATGCTCAGGCCTTCGGTAAAGCGCAGTACGTTCTCGTTGCTGCGGGCGCTGGCCTCAACCTCTTCGCGGCTGGCGCTGGCTGGCACTTCAATCTGTCCGCGCAGCTTACCGTTGACCTGGATCACCAGCGTCAGGCTGTCCTGTACCAGGGCAGACTCATCCACCTGTGGCCAGGCGGCATCAATAATGGCTTCGTCGTGGCCCAGTTCCTGCCACAGCTGATGGCTAATATGCGGCGTGATTGGCGCCAGCAGCAGCGCCACCGCTTCCAGACCTTCCTGTAACAGGGCGCGGTCCTGAGCTGTGGTTTGTGCGGCTTTCTCCAGCACGTTCATCAGCGTCATCACCTGGGCGATGGCGGTGTTGAATTTGTGGTGCTGGCCAATATCGAAGCTCGACTGCTTGATCGCCAGATGAATCGCACGGCGCACGGCCTTCTGCTCGTCATTCAGGCTGGCCAGGTCGAGTGCGCCAGCGATACCCTGGTTGACGTGGTTTTGCGCCAGGCGCCAGACGCGGCGCAGGAAGCGGTTGGCGCCTTCAACGCCAGCGTCAGACCACTCGCAGCTCATGTCCGGCGGTGAAGCGAACATCATGAACAGGCGGCAGGTGTCGGCACCGAACTGATCGATCATCGATTGTGGGTCGACGCCGTTGTTCTTCGACTTGGACATCTTCTCGGTACCGCCGATTTCCACCGGCAGGCCGTCGCTTTTCAGTTTGGCGCTGATGACCTTGGCTTTGGCGTCACGCTCCAGCTCCACATCGGCCGGGTTGAACCAGTCTTTACCGCCGTTTTCCAGGGTGCGGTAATAGGTCTCGGCGACTACCATGCCCTGGGTCAGCAGGTTCTTGAACGGCTCATTCGAGCTGACCAGGCCTTCGTCACGCATCAGCTTGTGGAAGAAGCGCGCATACAGCAGGTGCAGGATTGCGTGTTCGATACCGCCAATGTACTGATCCACCGGCAGCCAGTGGTTGGCCGCTTCAGGGTCGACCATACCGCCGGTGTAATGCGGCGAGGCGTAGCGAGCGTAATACCAGGACGACTCAACGAAGGTGTCCATGGTGTCGGTTTCACGCTTGGCCGGCTTGCCGCATTTCGGGCAGCTGCATTCATAGAATTCGGGCATGCGCGCCAGCGGGCTGCCGGCACCGTCCGGCACTACGTCTTCGGGCAGTACGACGGGCAGCTGGTCTTCCGGCACGGGCACGTCGCCACAGGTATCGCAGTGGATGATTGGGATCGGGCAGCCCCAGTAACGCTGACGGCTGATACCCCAGTCGCGCAGGCGGAACTGGGTTTTGCGCGCGCCATGGGCGTTGGCTTCCAGGTCCGCGACGATGGCATCGAAGGCGGCGCTGAAGTCGAGGTTGTCGTATTTGCCGGAGTTGATGCTGCTCAGGCCGGCTTTGTCGCCATACCAGTCCTGCCATTGAGTTGCGTCGTATTCTTTGCCTTCGCCGGTGTAGACCTGCTTGATCGGCAGGTCGTACTTGTTGGCGAATTCGAAATCGCGCTCGTCGTGCGCGGGCACGGCCATAACCGCGCCTTCGCCGTAACCCCACAGTACGTAGTTGGCGACGAACACCGGCAGCTTGTCGCCGGAGAGCGGATGAATAACGAATTGGCCGGTTGCAACGCCCTTCTTCTCCATGGTGGCCATGTCGGCTTCGGCTACGGAGCCGGCTTTACATTCGGCGATAAACGCTGCGATAGCCGGATTGCTCTCGGCGGCGCGTTGCGCCAGAGGGTGCTCGGCGGCCACGGCGACGTAGGTCGCGCCCATCAAGGTGTCGGGGCGGGTGGTGTAGACCTTGAGCTGGCCGTCGATACCGACGCTGGCCTGGTCATAGTCGAATACCACATCAGCGCCGAAGCTCTTGCCGATCCAGTTACGCTGCATGGTCTTGACCTGTTCCGGCCAGCCATCCAGTTCGTCCAGGCTACTCAGCAGCTCTTCCGCGTAAGCGGTGATCTTGAAGTAGTACATCGGGATTTCGCGCTTTTCGATCACCGCGCCCGAGCGCCAGCCGCGACCGTCGATAACCTGCTCGTTGGCCAGTACGGTCTGGTCCACCGGGTCCCAGTTGACGCTGCCGTTCTTACGGTAGATCACGCCTTTTTCGAACAGGCGGGTGAACAGCCACTGCTCCCAGCGGTAGTAATCTGGCTTGCAGGTGGTGACTTCGCGTGTCCAGTCCACAGCCAAACCCAGCGACTTGAGCTGGCTCTTCATGTACTCGATGTTTTCGTAGGTCCACTTGGCCGGCGCGACCTTGTTTTTCATCGCAGCGTTTTCCGCCGGCATGCCGAACGCGTCCCAGCCCATGGGCTGCAGCACGTTTTTACCCTGCATGCGCTGGTAGCGGCTGATTACGTCACCGATGGTGTAGTTACGCACATGGCCCATGTGCAGCTTGCCGCTCGGGTAGGGGAACATCGACAGGCAGTAGAAGGTCTCCTTGCCCGGCTGTTCGCTCACTACAAAGGATTTCTGCGCGTCCCAATGGGACTGCGCGGCGGCTTCGATTTCACGGGGCGAGTACTGTTCTTGCATGGCTACCGGCGCTGGGAATAAGGGCTTGCGGGAAACGCGGTAGCATACATGAGCCCCGCTTATTCAGGGAAACCCTGATTGCGCTGCGCTCCAGCTATGGCGGCCTGGCCATGCTCGTCTGTTGCGCCTGGCCGGCCGCGCCGTTTGTCGCGAGGTACTGCCGGTTAAGGCGCGAACGCTAAGCTTGCTATAGGGAGCAGCAGCCTGCTCCGGGCGAGGTGAAGGATGGCGGAGTTTCGGCGTGGTGCAGCTGATGGCGGGCTCTATGAGCGGCTGCTGCAACGCCTTGCAATGGCGTTGGATGAGGCGGATAGCCTGAGTGCACTGTCTGCACAACCGCCGCTGGAACTTGAGCTACGCGGGCTTACGGCGGCGGAAATGGAGCTGATTCGCGCTTATCTGAATCGCGACCTGGACTGGCTGCGCGGCTGGCATGCCGCAGCGCAGGAAATGGCGCAGATTGAGCAACTACCAAGCTCACGCAAGATTGGCCGGTCCGGCCACAAACCCACCGCCGCGCTGCCCGGCAAGATCAAGCCGCTGCTTAAACGCCGTCTACAGTTGTGCTGCGCCCTGTGCGGGACTCTGGCGGGCTGGCAGTCCGGCAATGGCGTGCAGGCCTGCAAAGCCTGCGGCTCGCAGTTGTTTCGGGCGAGCAATCATCGGTAGGCTGCGCGCACCCATGGAGGTGCCCAATGCCGATTCGCTACATCCTCAAACAGTTCTTCCTTCCGCCAGGCCTGTTCCTGCTTTTGCTGCTGGCCGCCTGGTGGCTGCGTCGGCGTTTTCCGCGCTTGGCGGCGGGCTGCTTGGTTGTCGGGCTGGGCGGTATGTGGCTGTTTAGCCTGCCGGTGGTGGTCGAGTATTCGGCGCGGGTACTGGAAACCGAGCCGGCATTAAATGAGCGGCAATGGGCTGATTTAGCTCGGCAGGCCGATGTGATTGTGGTTCTGGGTGGCGGGCGTGAGCTGGCTGATCCCGGCTGGGGTTCGGATCAGCCCAGTCTGTTGGCATTGGAACGGGTGCGTTTCGCGGCTCGCCTGGCCAAGGCCTCTGGTTTGCCGCTGCTAACCAGTGGCGGGTTGCACTTTGGCGTACCGCCCAGTGAAGCGGCGTTGATGGCTGAGGTGCTGGCGCGTGATTACGACGTTCCGGTGCGTTGGCAGGAAGGTTTGAGCCGCACCACCTGGGAGAATGCGAGCCACAGCGCTGAACTGCTGAAGCAGGCGGGGATTACCCGCGTGGTGCTGGTGACCCAGGCCTGGCATATGCCCAGGTCACGCTGGAGTTTTGAGCAGGCGGGTTTGCAGGTGATCAGTGCGCCGATGGGCTTTCTCGGTACGCCCAATGGCCGGCCTGCCGGCGGCTGGCTGCCAGAAAGCAAGGCGGTCTGGCAGAACGGTTTGCTGCTAAATGAAGCAGTCGGACTGCTGGTTTACAGGTTGTTCTACCGGGGATCGGTGTAGGAATAAGCCCCGCCTGGGCGGGGCTCGCATTATTTAGCTATTGATCTGCTCGGCATGGTGGCAAGCCACTTGCCGTGCATCCAGCAGGCGCAATGCCGGCTGTTCAACCTGGCAGCGTTCGCTGGCATGCGGGCAGCGTTGGTGGAAGGCGCAACCGCTGGGTGGCGAGAGCGGGTTGGGCAGTTCGCCACTGATCTTGATCTTCGGTTTGCTCGGATCAGGATGAATGGTCGGCGTCGCCGACAGCAGTGCCTGGGTGTAAGGGTGCAACGGGCGGTTGTAGATCAGCTCGCTGGGGCCCATTTCCACCGGGCGGCCGAGGTACATCACCAGCACATCATCGGCAACGTGGCGCACCACAGAGAGGTTGTGCGAGATAAACACATAGCCGGTGTTGAACTGCTCCTGCAGGTCCATAAACAGGTTGAGCACCTGGGCCTGGATCGACACGTCCAGCGCCGAAGTCGGCTCGTCCGCCACCAGCACCTTGGGTTGCAGCATCATCGCCCGGGCCAGGGCGATGCGCTGGCGCTGGCCGCCGGAGAACATATGCGGGTAGCGCTGGTAATGCTCGGGGCGCAGGCCGACTTGCTGCATCATCGCCTGCACCCGCTCGCGCCGTTCCAGGCGCGACAGCTGAGTGTTGATCAATAGTGGTTCGCCGAGCTGGTCGCCGACCTTTTGCCTTGGATTGAGCGAGGCGTAGGGGTTCTGAAAGACCATCTGCACGTCACGGCGCAGCTGTTTGCGCTGCGCCTTGTTGGCCCCTGTCACTTCCTGCCCGGCGATCTGCAGTGAGCCCGAGCTGGGCTCCTCGATCAGTGTCAGGGCGCGGGCCAGGGTGGATTTGCCGCAGCCGGACTCGCCGACCACCGCCAGGGTCTTGCCCGCCTCTAATTCAAAGGACACGCCATTCAGCGCTTGCACCTGAGCGTTGGGCTGGAACAGGCCACGGGAGATTTCGTAGTGACGGGTGAGGTCGCGAGCAGTCAGGACGGCGCTCATCAGGCCACCTCCGCAGTCAGGTTGAGCGGGTAGAAGCAGCGCGCCGCGCCACGTTCATTGGCATCCAGAGTCGGCCGTTGTTCACGGCAATGGGCCTGGACGTAGGGGCAGCGTGGCGACAGCAGGCAGCCCAGCGGCCGGTCGTAGCGGCCCGGCACGATGCCGGGCAGGGTGGTCAGGCGGCGTTGGCCCTGGCTATGTTCGGGAATCGCCTTGAGCAGCGCTTCGGTGTAGGGGTGGCTGGGGGCGTTGAACAGCTGCGGCACGCTGCCGATCTCCACCGCTTGCCCGGCATACATCACGCAGACCCGTTGCGCGGTTTCGGCGACCACGGCCAGGTCATGGGTGATCAGCACCAGGCCCATATTCTGTTCGCGCTGCAGGCCCACCAGCAGGTCCATGATCTGCGCCTGAATGGTCACATCCAGCGCCGTGGTCGGTTCGTCGGCGATCAGCAGTTTTGGCTCGGCGGCAATTGCCATGGCAATCGCCACCCGCTGGCTCATGCCGCCGGACAGCTGGTGCGGGTAGGCATTCAGGCGGCTGGCGGCTGCGGGGATTTCCACCCGGTCGAGCAGTTGCAGCGCGCGTTGGCGGGCGGTCTGGCCTTTGAGATTCATGTGCTGGCGCAGCACTTCCTCAATCTGGAAACCCACGGTAAAGCTGGGGTTGAGTGCGGTCATCGGGTCCTGAAAGACCATCGACAGGTCTTTGCCGACGATATGCCGACGCTGGCGGCCCTTGAGGCGCAGCATGTCGGTGCCGTCGAACTGCAGGCTGTCGGCGGTGACGATGCCGGGGGCGTCGATCAGGCCCATCAGCGCCATCATGGTCACCGATTTGCCTGAGCCGGATTCGCCAACAATCGCCAGCACTTCGCCCTTTTCTACACACAGGTCCAGGCCGTCGACCACCGGGATGGCCGTAGCGTCGCCGAAGCGCACGCTGAGGTTTTTGATATCCAACAGGCTCATGCAGGGTTCCTCACTGCGCATTCTTGAGTTTCGGGTCGAGTGCATCGCGCAGCCCGTCGCCCATCAGATTGATCGCCAGCACGCTGAGCAGAATGGTCAGGCCCGGCAGGCTGACCACCCACCAGGCGCGCTCGATATAGTCGCGCGCCGAGGCCAGCATGGTGCCCCACTCAGGGGTTGGCGGTTGTACGCCGAGGCCTAGGAAACCCAGGGCGGCGGCATCGAGAATTGCCGAAGAAAAGCTCAAGGTGGCCTGCACGATCAGTGGTGCCATGCAGTTGGGCAGCACGGTGATAAACATCAGTCGTGGCAGGCTGGCACCGGCCAGGCGCGCAGCGGTGACGTAGTCGCGGTTCAGCTCGCCCATCACGGCGGCGCGGGTCAGGCGCACGTAGGACGGCAGCGAGACGATGGCGATGGCGAAGATGGTGTTGATCAACCCTGGGCCGAGGATGGCGACGATGGCCACCGCCAGCAGCAGCGAGGGCAGGGCCAGCATGATATCCATCAGGCGCATGATCGACGGGCCGAGCAGGCGCGGAAAGAAGCCAGCGACCAGGCCCAGGAGGATGCCGGGAATCAACGACATCAGCACCGAGGCCAGGCCGATCAGCAGCGACAGTCGCGCGCCATGGATCAACCGCGACAGCAGGTCGCGGCCGACTTCATCGGTGCCCAGTAGAAATTGCAGCTGGCCACCTTCCAACCAGGCTGGCGGGGTGAGCAGAAACTCGCGGTATTGCTCGCTGGGGTCGTGCGGGGCGATCCAGGGCGCAAACAGCGCGCAGATCACCAGCAGGATCATAAAGGCCAGCCCGGCGACTGCGCCCTTGTTGTGGGCAAAGGCCTGCCAGAACTCTTTGAGCGGTGAAGGGTAGAGCAGCGATTGATCAAGGCTGGTGCTTAGGGTTTCAGTTGTCATAGTGGGCTCCGTAGAACCTGTGCATGGCCTCGCGAGCTAGCGCGAGACAAGGAAAAAGCGGCTGAGGAAGCGGAGTGTGCTGCTGCACATGAGCATTCCGAAGCTGGTTTTGACGCCGTATCGCCGACGCGCAGCAGGCCATGGGCAGGTTCTTAGCGCTGATGGCGAATACGTGGGTTGGCCAGGCCGTAGAGGATGTCCACGACGAAGTTGACCAGGATCACCAGGCAGGCGATCAGCAAAATGCCGTTCTGCACCACCGGGTAGTCACGCGCGCCGATCGACTCGATCAGCCATTTGCCGATGCCCGGCCAGGAGAAGATGGTTTCGGTCAGTACCGCGCCCGCCAGCAGCGCGCCGACCTGCAGGCCGAACACCGTGAGCACCGGGATCAGTGCATTGCGCAGGCCATGCACGAAGACCACGCGGGCCGGCGACAGGCCCTTGGCGCGTGCGGTGCGCACATAGTCTTCGCGCAGCACTTCGAGCATCGCTGAGCGGGTCATGCGCGCGATTACCGCCAGCGGAATGGTGCCCAGCACGATGGCCGGCAGGATCAAATGGCGCAGGGCGTCGACAAATGCGCCTTCCTCACCGGAAAGCAGGGTGTCGATCAGCATAAAACCGGTGACTGGCGGGATGTCGTAGAGCAGGTCGATACGCCCGGATACGGGCGTCCAGCCCAGCCATACCGAGAAGAACATGATCAGCAGCAGGCCCCACCAGAAAATCGGCATCGAGTAGCCGGCCAGCGAGATGCCCATTACCCCATGGTCGAACAGTGAACCGCGTTTGAGAGCGGCAATCACACCTGCGATCAGCCCAAGGGTGCCGGCGAACAGCAGGGCGGCCAGCGCCAGTTCGACGGTGGCGGGAAACAAGGTGAGAAATTCGCTCCACACGCTTTCCCGGGTACGCAGCGATTGCCCCAGGTCGCCTTGGGCCAGCTGGCCGATATAGTCGAAATACTGGGCATAGAGCGGCTTGTTCAGGCCCAGGCGCTCCATGGCCTCGGCATGCATCACCGGGTCGACGCGGCGTTCGCCCATCATCACTTCCACTGGGTCGCCGGGGATCATGCGGATCAGCGCGAAGGTCAACAGGGTGACGCCGAAAAAGGTGGGGATCAGCAATAGCAGGCGTCGGGCAATAAAGGACAGCATGCGGGTCAGTGCTCCAAAAAAGGTGAGCGTGCATCGGGCTGCATGGCCGGACGCTGTTGTAGTGCGGCGAGTGGCTCGGCAGCCAGGTGCCGGTTGAGCGCGCATGTGGCAGGCGGAGTGCGGCAGGCAGCAGAGTGCCTGGCAGTTAGGTCGGGCCAGGTCGGTCCAGTCATCAGCGTAATCCTCGAGTTATACGGAGCCAGCAAACGGCAGCCGGGTAGGCCGCCGTTGTCCGGCTGGCGAGTGGCGGGGTAAGCCGCTCGTCAGCTTGGTCGAGAAGCGCTGTTACTTGACGCCGACGCCGTAGAACGAGTTCAGCGCGAATGGGCTTATCTTGAAGTCCACGACCTTCTTGCTCATCGGCTGGTAGACCGTGGAGTGGGCGATCGGGGTGATCGGCACTTCACGCTTGAGTATCACCTGAGCCTGCTTGTACAGCTCGGTGCGTTCGGCGGTGTCGGTCACGCGCTTGGCAGATTTCACCAGCTTGTCGTAGTCGGCATGGCACCACTTGGAGAAGTTATTGCCGTCCACTGCGTCGCAGCCGTAGAGGGTGCCCAGCCAGTTGTCCGGGTCACCGTTGTCGCCACTCCAGCCGATCAGCATGGCGTCGTGTTCGCCGGCCTTGGCACGCTTGAGGTATTCACCCCATTCGTAGCTGACGATCTTGGCCTTGATGCCGACCTTGGCCCAGTCGCTTTGCAGCATTTCGGCCATCAGCTTGGCGTTGGGGTTGTACGGGCGCTGTACCGGCATGGCCCACAGGGTGATTTCGGTGCCCTCTTTGACGCCGGCGGCCTTGAGTAACTCCTTGGCTTTTTCCGGGTTGTAGGCGGGGTCCTTGATGCTATCGTCATACGACCATTGGGTTGGCGGCATGCCGTTGACCGCCAGCTGGCCGGCGCTCTGGTACACCGCGTCGATGATGCCCTGCTTGTTCACCGCCATGTCCAGCGCCTGGCGCACTTCGAGTTTGTCGAACGGCGGGTGGGTGACGTTGTAGGCGATATAACCGACGTTGAAGCCGGCCTGTTCAGGCATGTCCAGGTTTGGGTCTTTTTTCAGCGCGTCCAGATCCGCCGGGCGCGGGAACAGGGTGACCTGGCATTCGCCGGCCTTGAGCTTCTGCATGCGCACCGAGGCGTCGGTGTTGATGGCGAAGATCAGGTTGTCGATCTTCACCTCATCGGGTTGCCAGTATTCCTTATTGCCTTTGAAGCGGATCACCGCATCTTTTTGGTAGCGGCTGAACACGAATGGGCCGGTGCCGATGGGCTTCTGGTTGATGTCAGCGGCTTTGCCGGCCTTGAGCAGGCTGTCGGCGTATTCGGCGGACTGGATCGAGGCAAAGCTCATCGCCAGGTTCTGGATAAAGGCAGCGTCGACTTCGTTGAGGCTGAACTTGACGGTCATGTCGTCGAGTTTTTCGATCTTGGCGATGTTCGCGTCCATGCCCATGTCGGTGAAATAGGGGAACTCCGACGGGTAGGCTTTGCGGAAGGGGTGGTCTTTGTCGAGCATGCGCTGGAAGGTGAACAGCACGTCATCCGCGTTGAAGTCGCGGCTCGGCTTGAAGTATTCGGTGGTGTGGAATTTCACCTTGGGGCGAAGGTGAAAGGTGTAGCTCAGGCCGTCCTCGCTGATATTCCACTTTTCGGCCAGGCCGGGGATCACTTTGGTGCCGCCACGCTCGAACTGGCTCAGGCGGTTGAACACGGTTTCCGCTGCAGCATCGAAATCGGTGCCGGTGGTGTACAGGCCAGGGTCGAACCCGGCGGGGCTGCCTTCGGAGCAGAACACCAGGTTGCCGGCGGCGCTGGCAAGTGGCGTGCTGGCGATCAGCCCAGCGGCGAGTAAAGCCTGGATGACGGCGTTCTTACGCATAGTGACCTCATGGTTATTGTGGTTGTGATCCTGAGGGGCCTCTTGTGGAGACCTTGGGAGAAGCTATGCAGGGCGTATGCCGTAGGCAAGTGGCATGTCGCAGAGAGAACAGGAATGACGACGCAACAGTATGTTGGTGTCGCATATCTATAAAAGTGCGAGAAAAACATGGCAAAGCGCCGCTATCGTCGGATAACGGCGCTGCTTCTGTTTGTAGCAGTTTTTATGGCATCTGCACTTCGATCACACCGTCGGCGTTGATGTTGACCTGGCTGGTGCCGGCTTCGATCTCCGGCGTCACCGCCGCATCCATCATCGCCGCGCCTTTCATGGCCTCCATGCGCATCGGCATGGGTGGCTGGAAGCCACCGGTGTTCAGGCTCAGGCTGACCAGCTTGTAACCGCTGCCGCCGAGGGCTTCGGTGGCCAGTTGCGCGCGGGCCTTGAAGGCTGCAACGGCGTCCTTGAGCAGGGCATCTTCGTGGGTTTTACGGGTGTCCGAGGCGATGCTGAAGTTCATCCCGCCCATCTTCAGGGTTTGCAGCATTTCCCCGGTGAGCTTGGACAGCGCGCTGAAGTCGGCGCTTTCCAGACGCAGCTCGGCGCGCTCACGCCAGGCGGTGATTTTCTGGCCCTTGTCATCGTAAACCGGGTAGCTGTTACGGCTGCCGGAGGTAACGCTGACGCCTTTGACTTTGCGTGCCTGGGCGATGCTGGCATTCAGGGTTTTGCTGATCTGCGCGGCGAGGGCGGCTGGGTCGCTGTCCTGGGCTTCGCTGTAGAGGGTGACGTGCATCAGGTCGTGGGCGATTTCCTGATTGACCTCGGCGCGCAGCGCGACCTGGTTGTAACGCACTTCTTCGGCCATGGCCGTGGCGCTCAACAGGGTGGTGGTGCTCAGCAGCAGGGCGGTGGCGAGGCGGGACAATGGCAGCATGACGATTCCTTTGTGTGATGGGCGCATGGGGTATGCGCGGCTTTCCAGAGGGTAGACGTAGCTATCAGACTGAACGGGTTAAATCCGGTTCCACATTTTTATGGCCAGTTATTCCTTGCGCTTCAACTGGTTGCGAATAAGCGTGGCTGCGTGCTCTTTTGCTCTACAGGGTGCGTGCTGCGGCGTGTTGCCGCAGTGAGGCGTAGAGAGGCTTGGTTATACTCCTGCGGCTCGCTAAATGAGCATCTTGGAGATTCTATGCTCGCACCTGTGCAGCTACTGTCGGCGAGCCGGCAAAACCTCTGGCGCCTGACCCTAATCCGCATTCTGGTGCTGGCCGCGCAAGCCGGTTCTGTGGGGCTGGCGTACAAGTCGGGGGCGCTGCCGCTGCCCTGGCTGGAGCTCAGCGTCACCCTCGGCATCTCCCTGGTGCTGTGTCTGCTGACCGCGCTGCGTTTGCGCGGCCCCTGGCCGGTGACTGAGCAGGAGTACGCGGTGCAACTGGGCTGCGACCTGATCATCCACAGCCTGTTGCTGTATTACTCGGGTGGTTCGACCAACCCCTTCGTTTCTTATTACTTGGTGCCGCTGACGATTGCCGCAGCGACCTTGCCCTGGCTCTACACCATTACTCTCTCGGGGCTGGCGCTGGGCGGTTATACCTTTCTGCTGGTCTGGTCGCATCCGCTGGACCTGCCGTCCGGCCCACGTGAAAGCCTGCTGATCTATGGAATGTGGTTGAGCTTTGCCCTGGCCGCGGGTCTGATCACCTTCTTCGTGGCGAAGATGGCCGAAGAGCTGCGCCGTCAGGAAGAGCTGCGCGCCGAGCGCCGGGAAGAAGGCTTGCGTGACCAACAACTGCTCGCCGTGGCAACCCAGGCGGCGGGTGCGGCGCACGAATTGGGCACGCCGCTGGCGACCATGAGCGTGTTGATTAAGGAACTGCGCCGCGAGCATCAGGAGCCGACCCTGCAGGAAGATCTGGCCGTGCTGCAGGAGCAAGTCAAACTGTGCAAAGAAACCCTGCAGCAGCTGGTACGCGCCGCCGAAGCGGATCGCCGTCAGGCAGTGATCGAGCTGTCGTCAGTCGAATGGCTGGAAACCACGCTCAATCGCTGGCACCTGATGCGCCCTGAAGCCAGTTATCGCTATCAATGCCTGGGCCGTGGCACCCCTCCCAAAATGATGCCGCCGGCCGATCTGACCCAGGCGTTGCTCAACCTGCTGAACAACGCCGCCGACGCCTGCCCGGACAAGCTGGATATTCGCCTGGATTGGGATCACCAGTGGCTGCGCTTTAGCATTCGTGACTTTGGTGCCGGTGTGCCGCTGGCGATTGCCGAGCAGCTGGGGCGGCCGTTTTTCACCACCAAGGGCAAGGGGTTTGGTCTGGGCCTGTTCCTCAGTCAGGCCAGCGTCACCCGTGCCGGCGGCACGGTTAAACTGTATAACCATGAAGAAGGCGGCACGCTCACCGAGCTGAAACTGCCGCGCGCCTACGGCCGAGCCTGAGGAAGCATTGAGTATGAGTGACGAAATCCTGTTCGAAGGCGACGAACAACCGCACCTGTTGCTGGTTGACGATGACCCGACTTTTACCCGCGTCATGGCGCGGGCCATGAGCCGACGTGGCTTGCGTGTGTCGACCGCCGGTTCCGCTGAGGAAGGCCTTGCCCTGGCCGTGCAGGACCTGCCGGACTACGCCGTGGTCGACCTGAAGATGGAAGGTGATTCCGGTCTGGTGCTACTGCCCAAGCTGCTGGAGCTGGACGCCGAAATGCGCGTGGTGATTCTCACCGGCTATTCGAGCATTGCCACAGCGGTGGAGGCGATCAAGCGTGGCGCCTGCAACTACCTGTGCAAACCGGCCGATGCCGACGATGTGCTGGCCGCGCTGCTGACTCAGCATGCCGACCTGGATAGCCTGGTGCCGGAAAATCCGATGTCAGTGGATCGCCTGCAGTGGGAGCACATCCAGCGCGTGCTCAGCGAGCATGAAGGCAATATCTCCGCCACTGCCCGCGCCTTGGGCATGCATCGACGGACCCTGCAGCGCAAGCTGCAGAAGCGTCCGGTACGCCGCTGAGCACGTGTGCGGCAGCCGGTTCGACCGGATGCCGCGACGTTCCCGTGCTCCAGTCGTTAGAGGCTGGCGAAGAGCGGGAATACCCCTAACAGCAGTGCCGCCAGCATGATGGCCAGGCAGATCAGCACCGCCCATTTCAGGGTGAAGCGCTGCAGGTCGCCGAATTCGATCTTTGCCAGGCCGATCAGCAAATAGGTGGAAGGCACCAGCGGGCTGAGCAGGTGTACCGGTTGGCCAACAATCGAGGCGCGGGCCATTTCCACTGGGCTGATGCCGTAGTTGGCGGCGGCTTCGTTGAGCACCGGCAGGATGCCGTAGTAGAACGCATCGTTGGACATAAAGAAGGTGAACGGCATGCTCACCAGTGCCGTGATCACCGCCAGATGCGGGCCGAGGGCATCAGGGATGACCGCCAGCAGGCTCTTGGACATGGCGTCGACCATGCCCGTGCCGGACAGAATGCCGGTGAAGATTCCCGCTGCGAAGATCAATCCGACCACTGCCAGAACGTTGCCAGCGTGGGTGGCGATGCGCTCTTTCTGCTGCTGCAGGCAGGGGTAGTTGATGATCATGGCGATGCTGAACGCGATCATAAACAGCACCGGCATCGGCAGCAGGCCGGCAATCAGCGTCGTCATGAGCACCACGGTGAGGGCGGCATTGATCAGGGTCAGCTTGGGGCGGCGAGCTTCGGGGTACTGCGAAACGCTGATCTGCTCCTGGCCGGCCTGAGCGTCCGGCAGTTGCAGAATGCCCAGGCGCTTGCGCTCACGCAGGCCATAGAAATAGGCGACGGCAAACAGCACGATGGCCCCGATCACCATGGTCGGGATCATCGGCACAAACACATCTGAGGGGTCGACATGCAGGGCGCTGGCGGCGCGAGCGGTCGGTCCGCCCCAGGGCGTCATGTTCATGATGCCGCCGGCCATGATGATCAGGCCGGCCATGATAGTCGGGCTCATCTTCAAGCGGCTGTAAAGCGGCAGCATGGCGCCGACGCAGATCATGTAGGTGGTTGAGCCATCACCGTCGAGTGAGACGATCAACGCCAGGGCCACGGTGCCGACAGCCACTTTCAGCGGGTCGCCCTTTACCAGCTTGAGGATCAGGCGCACGGGCGGATCGAACAGGCCTGAGTCGATCATGATGGCGAAATAGAGGATGGCAAACATCAGCATCACCCCGGTCGGCGCGAGTTTGCTGATGCCCTCGAGCATCATCGGGCCGATGTCGCTGGCGAAGCCGCCGATCAGGGCGAAGGCGATGGGGATGATGATCAGCGCGATCAGCGCGGACAGGCGCTTGCTCATGATCAGGTACATAAAGGTGATGACCATGGCAAAGCCAAGGAAAGTCAGCATGACGAGTCTCCGGGTGGGTAGAGTGCGGAAAGCAGGACGCGGCCTTAATGAGGCAGCGGTTGCAGCCGAGTCGGGCGGAGACGGGGGCGGTGCGCGCGGGTGCGCGAGCAGAGCGGCAAAATAAACATGGCAATTACCGTTGTTGTTTTTGTCAGGTGCGCAGGCGTGCTGGCAGCCGGGGTGGCCGAATCGAGTCAGCCGTGGGGCGAGTCTACGAAGACAAGCTTTCAGCCAGCTTTCGCTGGTTTGCAGTTGGTCTGCGCTTGCCTGCGGGTTTGTCTCGATCTGAAAGCAGGCTGAAAGTCTGGCCTGTTATCATCGCCAGACTTCCAGCTCCCCAGTGCCTTCGCATGTTTGCAATCTTCTCGGAAATTCTCGGCATCACTGCGCCGGTGTTCGCCATGCTGTTTCTCGGTCTGCTACTCAAACGCCTGGGACAGATCGACGCCGCCTTTATCAGCACAGCCACTTCTCTGGTCTTCAACGTCAGCATGCCGGCCATGCTGTTTCTCGCCATCCTGCATGCTGATCTGCGCACCGCTCTGCAGCCGGCGCTACTCGGTTATTTTGTGCTGGCGACGGTGGTGGGCTTTCTGCTGGTATGGGGCTGGGCGCTGTGGCGGGTGCCGCGGGTGGACCGTGGCGTGTATGTGCAAGGAGCGTTTCGCGGCAATAACGGCATTATCGGCTTGGCACTGGCCACCAGTCTGTACGGTGATTACGGTCTTTCGCTCGGCGGGGTACTCGGTGGCGTGGTGATCCTTAGCTACAACAGTCTGTCGGCGATTGTTCTAGCGATCTACAGCCCGAACGCCAAAGCCAGCGTGTGGAGCATCAGCAAAAACATTCTGCGTAATCCGCTGATTCTCGGTGTGCTGGCGGCGATACCGTTTGCCTACTGGCAAGTTCGACTGCCAGCCTGGCTGACCACCTCGGGCGAGTATCTGGCGCAACTGACCCTGCCTCTTGCGCTGATCTGTATCGGTGCCACGCTGTCGCTGGCATCGCTGCGCGAAAGCGGCAAGGTGGCCCTGGGCGCCAGTGTGATGAAGATGGTCTGGCTGCCGCTGCTGGGCACCCTTGGTGCGTTCTTCTGCGGTTTTCGCGAGGCTGAACTAGGCATTCTGTTTCTGTTCTTTGCCAGCCCGACCGCAGCGGCCAGCTTCGTGATGGCTAAGGCTGCCGGCGCTAACCATCAGCTGGCGGCGGCGATCATCGTTATTACCACTCTGGCGGCGGCGATCACCACCAATATCGGGCTGTTTGTGCTGCAGTGGGGCGGCTGGATTTAGCCATCCCTCAGGCATAAAAAAGCCGGGCAATGCCCGGCTTTTTGTTGTGCTGCGATCAGGCTTGCTGGAAGTCGTCGATCACTTCCTGGGCCGCACGAAAGGCATCGATGGCGGCCGGTACGCCGGCATACACCGCACAGTGCAGCAGGGTTTCGCGGATTTCTTCGACCGTGCAGCCATTGTTCAGCGCCCCGCGCACATGGCCCTTAAGCTCCTGCGGGCATTTCAGTGCAGTAAGCGCCGATAGCGTGATCAGGCTGCGTGTCTTGCGATCCAGCCCTTCGCGGGTCCACACACCGCCCCAGGCGTGTTCGTTAACGAAGTCCTGCAGCGGTTGGGTAAAGTCCGTGGCGTTACCCAGGGCGCGGTCGACAAAGGCATCGCCCATCACTTCGCGGCGGACTTTCAGGCCCTGCTCATGGGTATCGCTCATCGGTTAAACCTCCTGGCCCCGCTGCTTGTGCCAGGCACGGCCGGCGATGATCACCAGGGTTACCGCAGTCAGCGGTAGGGCGTAGCCAAGCATGGCGTCACCGAAGATTTCGGCAAACGGGCGGCCGGTCGACGACATCACCAGGTAGACCGTATAGGCCACATAGTAGGCCAGAAACAGCAGACCTTCCCAGCGGTTGATGCGGTAGCCGGCGAAGAAGATCGGCAGGCAGGCTACAGCCACGGCGATCATCACCGGGAAGTCGAAAGCCAGGGCATTGGCGGCCACACTGATGGCTTGCGGCGAGACCATCGAGGCCAGGCCCAGCACGCAGAGCAGGTTGAAGATGTTGCTGCCGACGATATTGCCCACGGCGATATCGCGCTCGCCCTTGATGGCAGCCAGCACCGAGGTGGCCAGCTCCGGCAGCGAGGTGCCGACAGCGACCACCGTAAGACCGATTACCAGCTCCGAGATACCCAGCGTGCGCGCCAGGGTAACCGCACCTTCCACAAGGAAGTTGGAACCGCTGACCAGCAGTACCAGGCCGACGATGATCAGCCCCAGATTGATTGCCCAGGCGTAGGGTTTGACGGGTTCATCGAGGCCGAACTCCTTGCTGAATTCATCATCCTCAAGGGACTTCTGCTTGCGGCTGCTGATGATTAGGAAGGCTGTGTAGGCGACGATGCCAGCGAACAGTATGGCGCCGTCGAGTTTGCTCAGGCTGCCGTCCCAGGCCAGAGCGAAGGTCAGCAGGCTGGCGCCAATCATGATCGGCACATCCAGGCGAATCAGCTGGCGCGATACGATCAGCGGGGCGATCAGTGCGGTCAGGCCGAGGATGAACAACACGTTGGCGATATTGCTGCCGACCACGTTGCCAATCGCCAGATCACCACTGCCATCCAGTGCAGCTTGTACGCTGACGGCGGTTTCCGGCGCGCTGGTGCCGAAGGCCACCACGGTCAAGCCGATGATCAGCGGGGGAATGCCGAATTGCGCGGCCAGTTTGGCGGCGCCACGTACCAGTACCTCGGCACCGGCAACCAGCAGCACCAGGCCTGCGATCAGATAAACAAAGGTCATCAGGGTCATTGCAAGGGGCTCCATAAAAGTGGCGCTAGTTTAATCATCGGCTTGCTTGGCGCCAGAGGCTGCGCTGGGCTGTCTACGGATTCTTTGTAAACAGCTGTGTTCAGTCGGCCAGTTGTTCCACGCGCACCGGCACTACGCCGTCTCGCAGCATATCCAGCTGTTCGGCGGCTTTTTGCGAGAGGTCGATGATACGCTTCTTGGCGTAGGGGCCGCGGTCGTTGATGCGTACCACCACTGTCTTGTCATTGCGCAGATTGGTCACCTGCACGCGGCTACCAAACGGCAGGGTGCGGTGTGCAGCGGTCAGTGCATTTTGGTCAAAGCGTTCGCCGCTGGCGGTCTTGTTACCGTGGTGCCGTGCGCCGTAATAGGACGCCTGGCCCTCGGCGCGGTAACCCTGCGGGTCGACCTGGCCCTGGCTGGCGCAGGCGCTGAGCAGCAAGCTGGTGATGGCAATCAGTAACAGGCGCATAGCGGTCCCTGAATGTGGTTGGCGGACAAAACAACGCCGGGTAGACCCGGCGTTGTGTCGTGCTACAAGGCTCAAGCTTCGAGCTTTTTCTTCAACAGTTCGTTCACCTGGCCGGGGTTGGCCTTGCCCTTCGAGGCTTTCATGGCCTGGCCGACGAAGAAGCCGAACATCTTGCCGCGCTTGGCTTCATCCGCAGCCCGGTACTGTTCAACCTGCTCAGCGTTAGCGGCCAGTACTTCGTCTAGCATGGCTTCGATGGCGCCCGAGTCGGTGACCTGCTTGAGGCCTTTCTTCTCGATCACTTCGTCAGCGCTTGCACCTTCACCGGCGGCCAGGGCCTCGAAGACCATCTTGGCGATCTTGCCGCTGATGGTGTTGTCCTTGATGCGCAGGATCATCCCGCCCAGCTGCTCGGCGGAAACCGGCGACTGGTCGATTTCCAGGTTGTCCTTGTTGAGCAGGCTGGACAGCTCGCCCATCACCCAGTTGGCGGCCAGCTTGGCGTCACCACACGTGGCGTTGACCGCCTCGAAATAGTTGGCCAGTTCGCGGCTGGCGGCCAGTACGTCGGCGTCGTAGGCGGACAGGCCGAACTCGCGCTCGAAACGCGCGCGCTTCTCGACCGGCAACTCCGGCAGGGTGGCGCGCACTTCGTCGAGGAAGCCCTGCTCGATCACCACCGGCAGCAGGTCGGGGCAGGGGAAGTAACGGTAGTCGTTGGCTTCTTCCTTGCTGCGCATGGAGCGCGTCTGGTCCTTGTTCGGGTCGTACAGGCGAGTTTCCTGCACCACTTTGCCGCCGTCTTCGATCAGTTCGATTTGGCGCTGCACTTCATGGTTGATGGCTTTTTCAATAAAGCGGAACGAGTTGACGTTCTTGATCTCGGCGCGGGTGCCGAACTCGGCCTGGCCAACCGGGCGCACCGAGACGTTGCAGTCGCAGCGCAGCGAGCCTTCGGCCATGTTGCCGTCGCAGATGCCGAGGTAGCGTACCAGCGCATGGATTGCCTTGACGTAGGCCACCGCTTCCTTGGCTGAGCGGATGTCCGGCTCGGATACGATTTCCAGCAACGGCGTGCCGGCACGGTTGAGGTCGATGCCGCTCATGCCGTGGAAGTCTTCGTGCAGGCTCTTACCGGCGTCTTCTTCCAGGTGCGCGCGGGTGATGCCGATGCGCTTCTGGGTGCCGTCTTCCAGGGTGATGTCGAGGAAGCCCTTGCCAACGATGGGGTGATCCATCTGGCTGGTCTGGTAGCCCTTGGGCAGGTCCGGGTAGAAGTAGTTCTTGCGCGCAAAGATGTTGTGCGGGGCGATTTCGGCATCAATCGCCAGGCCGAACTTGCAGGCCATACGCACCGCTTCGGCGTTCAGTACCGGCAGGGTGCCAGGCATGCCGAGGTCAACCAGGCTGGCCTGGGTGTTGGGCTCGGCGCCAAAGGCGATGGCGCTGGCGGAAAAAATCTTCGATTGGGTGCTGAGCTGGGCGTGAATTTCCAGCCCGATTACGGTTTCCCATTGCATATCAGTCGTCCTCAGAATCCAGCCGGAGCTTGTATGTGCCAGTCAGTAACCTGTTGGTACTGATGGGCGACGTTGAGCAGGCGGCCTTCCTGGAAGTAAGGGGCGAGCAGTTGCACACCGACCGGCAGACCATCGACGAAGCCGGCAGGCATCGACAGGCCGGGGATGCCGGCCAGGTTGGCGGTGATGGTGTAGATGTCTTCCAGGTAGGCGGCGACTGGATCGTTGTTCTTCTCGCCGAGCTTCCAGGCCAGGTTTGGCGTGGTGGGGCCGAGGATCACGTCGACATCATTAAAGGCTGCGACAAAGTCATTCTTGATCAGGCGGCGGATCTTCTGCGCTTTGAGGTAATAGGCGTCGTAGTAGCCGGCGGACAGCGCGTAAGTGCCGACCATGATGCGGCGCTTCACTTCTGCGCCGAAACCTTCGCCACGCGAACGCTTGTAGAGGTCTTCCAGGTTTACCGGGTTCTCGCAGCGGTAGCCGAAGCGCACGCCGTCGAAGCGCGAGAGGTTGCTGCTGGCCTCTGCCGGGGCAATCACGTAGTAGGCGGGAATGGCGTGCTGCATATTCGGCAGGGAGATTTCCTTGACGCTGGCGCCAAGCTTTTTCAGCTCCTCGACGACAGTCATCACCTTCTCGCCGATGCGTGCATCGAGGCCCGCGCCGAAGTATTCCTTCGGCAGGCCGATGCGCAGGCCATTCAGCGGTTGGCTGAGGGCGGCCAGGTAGTCGTCAACCGGCTGATCGACGCTGGTGGAGTCCTTGGTGTCGAAACCGGCCATGGCTTGCAGCATCAGTGCGCAGTCTTCAGCCGTGCGGGCCAGTGGGCCGCCCTGGTCGAGGCTGGACGCATAGGCAATCATGCCCCAGCGCGACACACGGCCGTAGGTCGGCTTGATCCCGGTGAGGTTGGTCAGCGCCGCCGGCTGACGGATTGAGCCGCCGGTGTCGGTGCCGGTCGCTGCAGGCAGCAGGCGCGCGGCGACTGCGGCAGCCGAGCCGCCGGAAGAGCCGCCCGGTACGCGGGTCAGGTCCCAGGGGTTTTTCACCGCGCCGTAGTGGCTGGATTCGTTGGCCGAGCCCATGGCGAATTCGTCCATGTTCAGCTTGCCCAGGGTCACGGTGCCGGCGCTGGCGAGTTTCTCGACCACGGTGGCGTTATAGGGGGCTTTGAAACCGGTGAGGATCTTTGAGGCGCAGCTGGTCAGCACGTCTTGCGTGCAGAACAGATCCTTGTGGCCGATTGGTGCGCCGAGCAGGGCGCCGCTCTCGCCGTTGGCGCGGCGGGCGTCAGCCGCAGTGGCTTGGCTCAGGGCCAGCTCCTCGGTGACGGTGATAAAGCTGTTGAGCTGCGGGTCGAGTTGGGCGATGCGCGCCAACAGGCTGCGGGTCAGCTCTTCAGACGAAAACTGTTTGTCGGCGAGTCCGCGGGCGATCTCGGCCAGGGTAAATTGATGCATGGCTTGGCTTATCCCTTACTCGATGACTTTCGGAACCAGGTACAGACCGTTTTCCACGGCGGGTGCGATGGCCTGATAGGCCTCGCGCTGGTTGCGTTCGGTGACCTTGTCGGCGCGTAGGCGCTGGGTGGCTTCCAGTGGGTGAGCCAGTGGTTCGATGCCGTCAGTATTGACCGCTTGCATCTGATCAATCAGGCCAAGAATGTTATTGAGGGTCTCGGTGGTACCCGGGATATCGGCTTCATTCAGGCCCAGTCGGGCCAGATGAGCGATTTTCTCCACGTCGGAGCGTTCAAGCGCCATCAGGTTTCTCCCTATATGAAGCAGCGCATTTGCTGGCCGCCTTTGGAAATGTGAACGGGTCGCCATGCACAGGTGCGCAGGGAACAGATAGTGACAGGTGGTGGTCAAAGGTCGCGATGATGGGCCTTAAAGCCCTGAAAAACCGGCAATCTAACATATTGGTGCCTTGCTCAAAATCCCTGCCGTTGTTAGAGTTTGCCGCACTTTTTAGCAGCGCCTTTACCGCGCTTCGCCTTTACCCACGCGTTGCCTAGGGTCCCTATCCCATGTTCAAAAAACTGCGTGGCATGTTTTCCAGCGATCTGTCGATTGACCTGGGCACTGCCAATACCCTGATTTATGTTCGCGAACGCGGCATTGTGCTGAACGAGCCGTCCGTGGTCGCCATCCGTACCCACGGTAACCAGAAGAGCGTTGTGGCGGTCGGAACCGAAGCCAAGCGCATGCTCGGCCGTACCCCCGGCAACATTGCCGCCATTCGTCCGATGAAAGACGGCGTGATCGCCGACTTCAGCGTCTGCGAGAAGATGCTGCAGTACTTCATCAACAAAGTTCACGAAAATAGCTTCCTGCAGCCGTCGCCGCGCGTGCTGATCTGCGTACCGTGCAAATCCACCCAGGTGGAGCGCCGTGCCATCCGGGAATCGGCCCTCGGTGCCGGTGCCCGTGAAGTGTTCCTGATCGAAGAGCCAATGGCCGCTGCTATCGGCGCCGGTTTGCCGGTTGAAGAAGCCCGCGGTTCGATGGTCGTCGACATCGGTGGTGGTACCACTGAAATCGCCCTGATCTCCCTGAACGGTGTCGTTTACGCTGAGTCTGTGCGTGTTGGTGGCGACCGTTTCGATGAAGCGATAATCACTTATGTACGTCGTAACTACGGTTCGCTGATTGGTGAATCCACCGCTGAGCGCATCAAGCAGGAAATCGGCACGGCCTACGCCGGTGGTGAGCTGCGTGAAGTTGACGTGCGCGGCCGTAACCTGGCTGAAGGCGTACCGCGCAGCTTCACCCTGAACTCCAACGAAGTGCTCGAAGCGCTGCAGGAATCCCTGGCGACCATCGTCCAGGCGGTGAAAAGCGCGCTGGAGCAATCGCCGCCAGAGCTGGCGTCCGATATTGCCGAACGTGGCCTGGTGTTGACCGGTGGTGGCGCCCTGCTGCGTGATCTGGACAAACTGCTGTCGCAGGAAACCGGGCTGCCGGTTATCGTCGCTGAAGACCCGCTGACCTGCGTTGCACGCGGTGGTGGTAAGGCGCTGGAGATGATGGATCGCCACACCATGGACTTGCTGTCCTCGGAATAAGCGCGACCGCTCCACGTCTTGAGCTGCAAGCCGGGTTCTACTCGCTTGCAGCTTTGTTTTGCTGCCTGACGCTGTGAGGAGCTGCCGATCAAACCGCTATTTGCCAAAGGTCCTTCGCTGGGTGTGCGCCTGTTGGTGTTCACCGTGTTGTCGGCTGCGCTGATGGTGGTCGACGCGCGCTTCACTTTGCTGCATCCGTTGCGCGCCCAACTAGGGCTGATTGTTGAACCTGTGTATTGGGTTGGTCGGCTGCCCGTTCGGGTGTGGGAAAGCGCGACCCAGGAGCTGAGCACGCGTAACGAGCTTGCCGCCGAAAATGAAAAGCTCAAGGCCGAGCAGTTGATGATGCAGCGTCGCCTGCAGAAACTCGCTGCGCTCACCGAGCAGAACGTGCGTCTGCGCGAGCTGCTCAATTCGGCCGCTTTGGTTGACGACGATGTATTGGCCACCGAGCTGATTGGTATCGACCCCAATCCCTTTACCCACCGGATCCTGATCGACAAGGGTGAAAAAGACGGTGTGGTATTGGGTCAGCCCGTGCTGGATGCCCGCGGCTTGATGGGTCAGGTCGTCGAGGTCATGCCCTACACCTCGCGTGTACTGCTGCTGACCGATACCACCCACAGCATTCCCGTGCAGGTCAATCGCAACGGCCTGCGCGCCATCGCCAGTGGCACCGGCAACCCGGAGCGCCTGGAATTGCGCCATGTTGCTGACACGGCGGATATCAAAGAAGGCGATCTGCTGGTCAGCTCTGGCCTTGGCCAGCGCTTCCCGGCCGGTTATCCGGTGGCCATGGTGTCCGAAGTGATCCACGACTCCGGTCAGCCTTTTGCGATTGTCCGTGCAGTGCCCACGGCCACGCTGAACCGCAGCCGCTATATGTTGCTGGTGTTCACCGATCCGCGTACGCCGGAGCAGCGCGCCACTGAGTCAGCGCAGGCGCAGGAAGCCTTGGACCGTGAAATTCTGCAGCAGGCGCAACCCGAACAACCTGCGGCCCCCGCACCCGCAGCGCCCGCCAATCCGCCGGAGGCTGCGCAATAATGGCCGCACGATCAAGCAATATCTGGGTGGTCTGGCTGACACTTGCCGTGGCGCTGCTGCTCAGCGTGTCGAGCATGCCCAAGTTCATGGAGCTGGGGCGGCCGCTCTGGTTGGCGTTGTTTCTGACTTACTGGGTCTTGGCTGTGCCGCATCGTGTGGGCATGACTACGGCCTGGGTTATTGGCCTGTTAGCCGATGTGCTGAATGGCACCTTGCTCGGCCAAAATGCGCTGATCCTGACTCTGATTACTTTTCTGGTGCTGACCCTGCATCAGCGTCTGCGCATGTTCCCCATGTGGCAGCAAAGCACCGTGCTGCTGGTGGTGTTCGGTTTGGCGCAGCTGGTGCAGCTGTGGCTGAACGCGCTGACCGGCAGTCGCCCGCCAACCTTGACCTTTGTCTTGCCGGCGTTGGTCAGTGCGCTGCTCTGGCCTTGGGTCTGCACTTTGCTGCGCGGGCTGCATCAGCGTCTGGGCGTCAATTAAGCAAGGCCGCTGGGCCTTGCGTTTATCCGACAGGGAGAAGTCAGCATGGCCACACTCTATCTCGCCTCCGGATCGCCGCGTCGCCGCGAGCTGTTGACGCAAATTGCTGTGCCCTTCCTCACGCAAATCGCACCGATTGATGAAAATGCATTGCCAGGCGAGTCGCCAATCGCCTATGTAGAGCGTCTGGCGCTTAGCAAAGCGCAAGCTGGGCTGGCTGCATTGACCGATAACGCGGATGCCGTGGTGCTCGGTGCAGATACGGCTGTGGTGCTTGATGGACGAATTCTTGGCAAGCCGACCGACCGCGCCGATGGGTTGTCGACGCTCAGTGATCTGTCTGGGCGAACCCATGAGGTGCTGACGGCCGTGGCGCTGGTCAGCCGCGAACGCCAAGCGTCGCGGGTGGTCACAAGCCAGGTCACCTTCCGCGCGTTGAGCCAAGCCGAAATCGAGGCTTACTGGGTCAGCGGCGAGCCGCAGGACAAGGCCGGGTGTTACGGTATTCAGGGCCTGGCTGCGGTGTTTGTCAGCCAGTTGCAGGGCAGTTATTCGGCGGTGGTGGGTTTGCCGCTGTGTGAAACTGCCGCCTTGCTCGCAGAATTTGCTATTCCGTGCTGGCAGTCGCTGCCAGTTCACAGTCAAGAGGTTGCGGGTCGCGGGTGAGTGACCGCCATTAACGGCGCAGTCCCTGGGCTTTCAGCTTTATCTCAGAAGAGATGAGCGCATGAGTGAAGAGATCCTGATCAACATCACGCCGATGGAATCGCGCGTGGCGGTGGTGGAAAACGGCGTACTGCAGGAAGTGCATGTCGAGCGCACGCAGAAGCGTGGCATCGTCGGCAATATCTACAAAGGCAAAGTGGTGCGCGTACTGCCGGGCATGCAAGCGGCTTTTATCGATATAGGCCTCGAACGTGCAGCATTTATTCACGCGGCGGAAATTTCCACCCGTGAAGGCTCGGCGGTGGAAAGCATCAGCGCTCTGGTGCATGAAGGCCAGAGCCTGGTTGTGCAAGTGACCAAGGATCCGATTGGCAGCAAGGGCGCGCGTCTGACCACCCAGCTGTCGATTCCTTCGCGCTACCTGGTGTATATGCCGCGCACCGCCCACGTTGGCATCTCGCTGAAAATTGAAGACGAAGCCGAGCGCGAGCGCCTCAAACAGGTGGTGGCAGATTGCGTGGCGGCAGAAGGCATCGAGGAAACCGGTGGTTTTATTCTGCGCACCGCGGCTGACGGTGCCGGTGCCGATGAGATCCTTGCAGACATCCGTTACCTGCGCCGCTTGTGGGAACAGATCGCCACGCAGATGAAGGTCGGCCCGACACCGCTGGTGATCTATGAAGACCTGTCTCTAGCGCTGCGCACCCTGCGTGACCTGGTTAACCCGAAAATCGAGAAGATTCGCGTCGATTCGCGCGAAACCTTCGGCAAGATCACTCAGTTCGTTGATGAGTTGATGCCGGAAATCGCTGACCGCCTGGAGCACTATCCGGGTGAAAGGCCGATCTTCGATCTGTATGGCGTCGAGGATGAAATCCAGAAGGCGCTGGAGCGCAAGGTGCCGCTCAAGTCCGGTGGTTACCTGATCATTGATCCAGCCGAGGCGATGAGCACCATTGATGTGAATACCGGTGCGTTCGTCGGCCACCGCACGCTGGAAGAGACCATCTTCAAGACCAACCTGGAAGCCGCAACAGCGATTGCTCGCCAGCTGCGCCTGCGCAATATCGGCGGGATCATCATCATCGACTTCATCGACATGGAAGATGAAGAGCACCAGCGCCAGGTGCTGCGTACCTTGGAGAAGCAGCTGGAGCGCGACCACGCCAAGACCAATATCATCGGCATTACCGAGCTGGGCCTGGTGCAGATGACCCGCAAACGCACCCGCGAGAGCCTTGAACAGGTGCTCTGCGAGCCATGCAGCGCCTGTCAGGGGCGCGGCAAGCTGAAAACGGCGGAGACCACCTGCTACGAAATCTTCCGCGAAATTCTGCGTGAGGCGCGGGCCTATCAACCGGAAGGTTATCGCGTGTTGGCCAATCAGAAAGTAGTCGACCGCCTGCTCGATGAAGAGTCGGGCAACGTCGCCGATCTCGAAGCTTTTATCGGCCGCACCATCAAGTTCCAGGTTGAAACCATGTATTCCCAGGAACAGTACGATGTGGTGCTGCTCTGATATGCGCGTTTACCGCCTGGGCGTGAACTGAATGGCCGCGTTGGCGCGCTGGGTTACCTTGCTGCTGCGTACGGCATTGGGGCTGTGCGCTTTGACGCTGGTATTGGCGGCGCTGTATGTCAGCCTCGGGCGCGAGCTGGTGCCGCTGGTCGCCGAATACCGTCTGGAAGCCGAAGACAAGGCCCGTGAAGCGTTGGCCATGCCGGTGCAGATCGGTGAATTGGAAGGCCTCTGGCAGGGTTTTTCACCCGTACTTACCGCTCACGATGTTGCGCTCGGTGAGGGTGCCGGCGCCTTGCAGCTGGATCAGGTGCGCGTAGTGCCTGATGTGCTGGCTAGCCTGCTGGCGCGACAGTTGCGCATTGCCCGGCTTGAGCTGGATGGCGTGCGGCTGGTCGTGCAGCAAGCTGAAGACGGCAGCTGGTCGCTCAAGGGCTTACCGCAACGCAATGAACCCGTGCCGCTTGATCTGGCTCAGGTGCTGACACAGTCGCAGATGCTCAAGCGCCTGTCGCTGTTTAACAGCCAAGTCACCATACAGGCCTTCGATCAGCCGGCACGAACCCTGACCTATGTAAACCTCACCCTGCGTAATGGCAGCGCGCGCCAGCGCCTGGACGGCCGCCTGCTGTTGCCCGATGGCCAGCCGCTTGCCCTGCAGTTGCGCACGCGTATAAACGCCAAGCACTGGCAAGACGCCCAAGCCGAGCTGTATCTGAGCCTGCCGCAGAGCGATTGGTCGGCCTGGGTGCCGACGAGCCTGTTGGCGCAATGGCGGCTTGAGCAGTTGCAGCTCGGTGGTGAGGTCTGGCTGAGCTGGGCCAATGGCGGCATGCAGCGGGCTGTCAGTCGCCTGCATGTGCCGCAGCTCAAGGCCGGCTACGCCGAGCGCGAGTCGGTGGCGCTGAATAATCTGGCGCTGAATGCTTACTTCACCCGCACCGAGCAAGGCTTCAAGCTGTTCCTGGATGATCTGGCGTTCAGTCGGGGTGAACAGCGTTGGGGCGATGTCCGTCTTGCATTGACCCAGCAGGCAGAGAGCGCAGAAGTACAGGAACAATGGTTGCTGAGTGCTGATCGCCTTGATCTGGCGCCGCTTCAGCCCTTGGTGGCAGGGCTTGCACCACTGCCGGATAAGGGGCTGGCGCTGCTTGAGCAACTCAAACCGCATGGCGCGCTGCGCAATCTTCAACTCGACTACCGGCCGCGGCTGAGTGATGGCAAACGCCTGCAGTTCTCGGCCAATCTGGAACGCATCGGTTTTGCCGCATACCTTGGCTCGCCGGCCGCAGAAAATGTCAGCGGCAGCATCAGCGGTGATCTCGGTCAGGGTGAGTTACGCCTCGACAGCGAAGATTTTTCCCTACACCTCGACACCCTGTTCCCCAAACCTTGGGTCTACCAGAAAACCAACGCCTTGCTGACCTGGCAGATTGACGAGCACGCCTTCACCTTACGCAGCCCTTACCTGCGTGTGCAGGGCGAGGAGGGGCCGGTCGCCGGTGACTTCCTCATCCGCCTGCGTGTTGATCCGACGCAGGAAGATTACATGGACCTGCGTGTCGGTCTGCGCAACGGCGATGCGCGCTTTACCGAGAAATACCTGCCAAGCCGTGCGCCGGGCATGAGTGCCGACTTGGATGCCTGGTTGAAAAGTGCCATCCGGGGTGGCGCGGTGGATGAAGGCTATTTCCAATACCAGGGTTCGCTGAACAAAGGTGCAGAAAATGCTGCGCGCAGCATCAGCCTGTTCTTTGCTGTGCATGATGCCGAGTTGGCCTTTCAGCCCGGCTGGCCAGCCCTGCGTGAAGGCCGTGGTCGCGTCTTGATCGAGGACACCGGCGTACGCGTTGAGTTGGCCGAAGGGCGCATTCTCGATAGCCAGGTGAGCGATGCTCAGGCATTGATTGCGACGGCATTGCCGGGCCAGCCGCCGCGCCTGTTGCTGACTAGTGAGCTGAGCAGCAATGTTGAGGATGCCCTGCATATCCTGCAACAGGCGCCGATAGGCACTGCCGAAACGTTTTCGGGATGGGCGGGTGCTGGTGCGCTGGCCGGTAAGCTCAAACTCGATCTGCCGCTGCGCAAGGGCTTAGCTCCGGCAGTGGTGGTGGATTTCGCTACTGAAAGCGCACAACTCAGCTTGCCCAACCCGCCGCTGCAATTCAGTCAGTTGCAGGGCGCCTTCCGTTACAACACCGCCAGTGGCCTGAGCGCCCCGGATATTCGTGCCCAGGTGCTGGGGCATGCGGTGCGCGGCAAAGCGTTGGCCGAGGGTGCGCGAGGTAAAGCACGCAGCCGTATTGAGGCCAGCGGAGAGATTGCCGTCAAAGAACTGAGCACTTGGCTGGGGGTGACCCAGCCGCTGCCCATCAGCGGTACGCTGCCGTATCGCCTCAACCTGATTCTCGAGGGGGCCGACAGTCAACTGCGCGTGAGTTCATCCCTTAAAGGCGCGACGGTGGCCTTGCCGGCACCGTTCGGCAAGGCCGCTACCGAGGCGCGGGCGACGCAGTGGCGCATGAGCCTGGGCGGCCGTGAGCAGCGCTACTGGTTGGATTACGCCGATTTACTGAGCCTGACCTTCGCTGCTAGCCCAGGCCAGTTCAATCAGGGGCGTGGTGAGATTCGCTTGGCCGATGGTCCAGCCAGCCTGCCTACCAGCCAAGGCTTGCGCGTGCGTGGGCGCGTGGCAGAGCTGGATTGGTCGGCCTGGCAGGCGGTGTTGCAGCCCTATGCCAGCGTGCCGATCGGTGATGCACAGCGACTGTTCAAGGATGCGCAGCTGCGTATTGGACGTTTCAGCGGCTTTGGCATTAGCCTCGATACGCTGGAGGTCGCGGTTCAGCGTGAGGCTGCCACCTGGGCAGTCAGCCTCGACAGCCCTCAGCTCAAAGGCCAGGTCGGCTTGCCGGATGCCCGTGAGCTGCCGATTACTTTGACACTCGACTATCTGCGCTTACCAGCGGCAGAGAAGAAAATCGCCGGCGAGCCTATAGTCGATGCGCCCGATCCGCTGGCCAGTTTCGATCCGAGCCGTTTCCCGGCGCTGGACGTGCGGATCGCCGAGGTCTATCAAGGCATCGAACCGCTGGGCAGCTGGTCGCTCAAGGCGCGCCCGGTCAGTGCCGGTGTGCATTTCAACGAGTTGGACCTCAACCTCAAAGGCCTGAAGATTGGCGGCCGCGCCACCTGGCTAAACGCCGCAAATGGCGTGCGCACGAGCTACAAGGGCCGTATGGGCGGTGCCGATCTGGCCGATGTACTGATTGCCTGGGGCTTTGCACCGACTGCCAGTAGTCGTGACTTCCATATGGATGTTGAGGGTGACTGGCCCGGCTCGCCGGCCTGGTTCGGCTTGAAGCGTTTCAGCGGTACGCTGGATGCTTCGCTGCGCAAAGGCCAGTTCTCCGAGGTGGAGGGGCCGGCTTCGGCGTTGCGGGTTTTCGGCCTGTTGAATTTCAACTCGATCGGCCGGCGCCTGCGCCTGGACTTCTCCGACCTGCTTGGCAAGGGCCTGAGCTATGACCGGGTCAAAGGGTTACTGGTGGCCGACAACGGTGTATTCGTGACCCGTGAGCCGATCACCCTTGAAGGCCCATCGAGCAATCTGGAGCTTAATGGCACCCTGGATATGGCCAATGACCGTATCGATGCCAAGTTGTTGGTGACCTTACCGGTGACCAACAACCTGCCACTGGCTGCGCTGATAGTCGGTGCGCCGGCCATCGGTGGTGCGCTGTTTATCGCCGATAAGCTGCTGGGTGACCGCGTGGCGCGCTTTGCCAGTGTGCAGTACGACGTCAAGGGTGCCTGGCAGAATCCGGACATCAGCTTCGACAAACCCTTCGAAAAACCTCAGTAAACCGTGCATGACTGATATGCAGCCGTGCAGTCTGCGGGTATGGCTTGTAAGCTGAAGCCATACCGACATTGAGATAAAGGCAGTCATGACTTTCGCTGTCATTCAAATGGTCAGCCAGGCCGATGTGCTGGCCAATCTGGCACAGGCTCGGCAGTTGCTTGAGCAGGCTGCCGCACAAGGTGCGCGATTGGCCGTGCTGCCGGAAAATTTCGCGGCCATGGGCCGGCGTGATCAGGCCGCGCTGGGGCGCGCCGAAGCGTTGGGCGAGGGACCGATTCTTCCTTGGTTGCAACAAGCCGCCCGTGACCTGGACCTGTGGATTGTCGCCGGTACCTTGCCCTTACCGCCGGATGGCCAGCCCGACGCCAAGGCGCATGCCTGCTCCCTGCTGATCGATAATGCCGGCCAACGCGTGGCCCGTTATGACAAGCTGCACCTGTTTGATGTGGATGTCAGCGACAGCCATGGCCGTTACCGCGAGTCGGATGATTACGCCTTCGGCGCTCAGGTCGTGGTTGCCGATACCCCGGTCGGGCGCTTGGGCATGACCGTTTGCTATGACCTGCGCTTTCCCGAGTTGTACAGTGCCCTGCGCGCAGCCGGTGCCGAGCTGATCTGCGCGCCGGCGGCCTTTACTGCGGTTACCGGTGCGGCACATTGGCAGATATTGACTCGCGCGCGAGCCATCGAAACCCAGTGCTATGTGCTGGCGGCTGGACAGGGCGGCACCCATCCCGGCGGGCGCGAAACCTTTGGTCATTCAGCACTGGTCGATCCATGGGGTCGCGTGCTCGCGGAGCTGCCGCAGGGGCCGGGGGTGCTGCTGGCCGAACGGGATGCAGCCGAGCAGGCGGCGATCCGCCAGCGCATGCCGGTGGCGCGGCATAAACGATTTTTTGCGGCAGCCGAACCACGGCTGCCAGGTGCAACAGTCATCAACGAGATTGAGCAATGAACAGTATGTTGGTATCCGTCAGTGAACATCTGCTGGGGCCGGGCGGCTTGACCATTGAGCACCTGCCTGCGGTCCTGGCTGACTTGGCCGGGCCGGGAATCGATGCGGCCGACCTGTACTTCCAGAGCCAGGTCTCAGAAACCTGGGCGCTGGAAGACGGCATCGTCAAGGAAGGCAGTTTCAACCTCGATCAGGGTGTCGGTGTACGCGCTCAGTCGGGTGAGAAAACCGGTTTTGCCTACAGCAATACGATCACTGCCGATGCCCTGAGTCAGGCTGCGCGAGCGGCTCGCTCGATTGCTCGTGCCGGGCAGAACGGTCGTGTGCAAGCGTTCAGCAGCCCGCTGGTCAAACCGCTGTATGCCCAGGACAACCCGCTGGATGTGCTGGGACGGGCGGAAAAGGTCGAGCTGCTTAAACGCATCGACGTTGCCACACGCGCCCTTGATCCCCGCATTAAGCAGGTCTCGGTCAGCCTGGCCGGGGTGTGGGATCGCGTTCTGGTGGCGGCGAATGACGGCAGCCTGGGCGCGGACATTCGCCCGCTGGTGCGCTTCAATGTCAGCGTGATCGTCGAGCAGAACGGTCGTCGCGAGCGCGGCAGCCAAGGCGGCGGCGGGCGTACCGATTACCGCTACTTCCTCGAACAGACCAGCAATAACGAAGAGCGCGCCATGGGCTATGCCCGTGAGGCGCTGCGTCAAGCGCTGGTCAATCTGGAAGCGATTCCAGCCCCAGCAGGCACGATGCCCGTAGTGATGGGCGCCGGTTGGTCTGGCGTGCTGCTGCACGAGGCCGTCGGTCATGGCCTGGAGGGCGACTTCAACCGTAAAGGCAGTTCGGCCTACAGCGGCCGCATGGGTGAGCAGGTGGCGTCCAGCCTGTGCACCATCGTCGACGATGGCACCCTGGCCGAGCGCCGTGGTTCCCTGAGCATGGACGATGAAGGCACCCAGACCCAGTGCACCACGCTGATCGAGAACGGCGTGCTCAAGGGCTACATGCAGGACAAGCTGAATGCCCGCCTGATGGGCGTGGCCTGCACCGGTAACGGTCGTCGTGAGTCCTACGCGCACCTGCCTATGCCACGCATGACCAACACGTACATGCTGGCCGGCGAAAGCGACCCGGAAGAAATCATCCGTTCGGTGAAGAAGGGCATCTACTGCGCTAACCTCGGCGGCGGCCAGGTGGATATCACCAGCGGCAAGTTCGTGTTCTCCACCAGCGAGGCTTACTTGATCGAGGACGGCAAGATCACCGCCCCGGTTAAAGGCGCCACCCTGATCGGCAATGGCCCGGAAGCCATGAGCAGAGTGTCGATGGTTGGTAACGACCTGGCGCTGGACAGCGGCGTTGGCACCTGCGGCAAGGATGGCCAATCGGTGCCGGTTGGCGTCGGCCAGCCGACGCTGAAGATTGATGCGATTACGGTGGGCGGGACAGGCAGCTAAAAATCGTCGATTGGGTTGAGCGTTGCGCAGCCCAATCGATGTGCTGGTCTAGCGCAAGCCGCGCTGGGTTTCGTCCAGTTCGCGGATGTATTTGAAGATTTTGCGGGACGCGGCAGGCGCTTTGTTCTGCGCCAGTTCGTGCTGGCCCTGACGGATCAGCTGGCGCAGGTGCTGGCGGTCGGCGTCGGGGTATTCACCGACAAATTTTTCCAGGGTGTCGTCGTCGCCGTTGAGCAAACGGTCACGCCAGCGCTCCAGGTTATGAAAGCGTTCGTTGTACTGGCGGGTGGAGGCATCCAGCTGGTCAAGCAGGGTCAGGATGGCTGGGATGTCCTGATCGCGCATCAAGCGGCCAATAAACTGCACATGGCGCTTCTTTGCGGCATTGGCGGTGTGTTTGGGCGCTTCGGCCAGCGCGCGGCGCAGCTCGTCGGTCAGCGGCAGTTTGTTCAGCAGATCAAGTTTCAGGGTAGTCAGGCGTTGCCCCAGATCCTGCAGCGCATGAAACTCGCGCTTGATCTGGGTTTTGCTCTTCTCGCCGGAGAAGTCGTCGTCAAGGTATTCAGACATGGTGGCGGTCCAGTGGAAAACGCCGACATGATAGCAGCAAGTTTCCAGCTGTAAGCGTCTGGCCTGTGTGGCCGCGTTTGCCGCTTATCGTTCAGGAGTTCTTATGAGTGCAGTAGATATCGTCGGCCCGCAGGCTGTGCCGCATTTACAGGCGCAGGTGGAGCAGATTATTGCCGAGGCTAAAAAGCAGGGCGCGAGTGCCTGCGAGGTTGCCGTCTCGGTGGAGCAGGGCTTGTCCACCACGGTGCGTCAGGGTGATGTGGAAACAGTCGAGTTCAACCGCGACCAGGGTTTCGGTATCACCCTGTATGTCGGTCAGCGCAAGGGCTCGGCCAGCACTTCGGCCAGTGGTGAAGCCGCGATTCGCGAGACCGTCGCGGCGGCCCTGGCGATTGCCAAGCATGCCTCCGAAGACGAATGCGCTGGCCTGGCCGATGCCGCGCTGATGGCCCGCGAGTTGCCGCAGCTAGATCTTTATCACGCTTGGTCGATCACCCCGGAGCAGGCCATCGAGCAGGCTTTGAGCTGCGAGGCCGCGGCCTTTGCCGCAGACCAGCGGATCAAGAACGCCGACGGCACCACGCTGAATACCCATCAAGGCTGCCGGGTTTATGGCAACAGCCATGGCTTTATCAGTGGTTACGCCAGCACGCGGCACAGCTTGAGCTGCGTGATGATCGCCGAAGACGGCGGGCAGATGCAGCGCGACTATTGGTACGACGTTAATCGCCAGGGCGAGTTGCTGGCCGATGCCAGCAGCATTGGTCGTCGTGCCGCCGAGCGTGCGGTAAGCCGGTTGGGTGCGCGTCCGGTACCGACCTGCGAAGTGCCAGTGCTGTTCGCTGCAGAATTAGCGGGTGGCCTGTTTGGTAGTTTTCTCGCGGCTATTTCCGGCGGCAATTTGTACCGCAAGTCGTCGTTTCTTGAAGGGACACTAGGTCAGCAGTTATTCCCTACGTGGTTGACACTGGATGAGCGCCCACATATCCCCCGTGCGCTGGGCAGCGCTGCCTTTGATGGCGACGGTCTGGCGACCTATGCAAAATCCTTTGTCGAGCGCGGCGAGCTGCTGTCCTATGTGCTCGGCACCTACTCCGGACGCAAGCTGGGTATGCCCAGCACCGCCAACTCCGGTGGGGTGCATAATCTGTTTGTAAGCCATGGCGATGAAGACCAGAAAGCGCTGCTCAAGCGCATGGGGCGTGGTTTGCTGGTCACCGAGCTGATGGGCCAGGGCCTGAATATGGTCACCGGTGATTATTCGCGCGGTGCCGGTGGCTACTGGGTTGAGAATGGCGAAATCCAGTTCCCGGTTCAGGAAGTCACGATTGCCGGCAACCTGCGCGACATGTTCAAGCAGATTGTTGCAGTCGGTAATAATCTGGAACTGCGCAGCAATATCCGTACAGGTTCGGTGCTGATTGAGCGTATGACGGTGGCGGGTAGTTGATTCCGCTTGTATGAAAAAGGGGGCTGTCGCGTAAGCGTTCAACCCCTTTTTACTGCCTCTCGATCAGCTATTCGCCTTCGTCGAAGTAGTTGTTGATCAGCTCGCTCAGGGCCTGTAGCGCCTCGCTATCCTGCTCGCCTTCGGTGTGCAGGTGCACCGGTGTGCCTTTGCCGGCGGCGAGCATCATTACTGCCATGATGCTTTTGCCGTCGACCAGGCTCTCCGGCGTACGGCCTACCTTAACCTGGCAGGGAAAACGCCCAGCGACGCCGACAAACTTGGCCGCCGCACGGGCGTGCAGGCCAAGCTTGTTGATAATGGTGATTTCGCAGGCGGGCATCGCGGCAATTCCTTAGCTGAGGTCGCGGTGGCGAGTCTGAACGTTTTTCAGGATGGGTTTGAGGGTTTCCCCCAGGCGGTTGGCCAGGTACACCGAGCGGTGGTGACCGCCCGTGCAGCCAATCGCCACCGTGACATAGGCGCGGTTGCTGGCGGCAAAGCGCGGCAGCCATTTGGTCAGGTAGGCGAGGATGTCCTGGTACATGTCTTCGACATCGGCCTGGGCCGAGAGGTAGTCGACTACCGGCTGGTCGAGGCCGGAGAAGTCGCGCAAGTCCGGCTTCCAGTAGGGATTGGGCAGGCAGCGCACATCGAATACCAGATCAGCATCCACCGGCATGCCGCGCTTGAAACCAAAGGACTCCAGCAGAAACGCGGTACCCGGCTCGGGTTGGTTAAGCAAGCGCAGTTTGAGGCTGTCGCGCAGCTGATACAGGTTGAGGTGAGTGGTGTCGATCTTCAGGTCGGCCAGGTCGATGATCGGCCCTAGCAGCAGCGCTTCATCGGCGATGGCTTCTGCCAGCGAGCGGCTCTCGTTGGTCAGCGGGTGGCGCCGGCGGGTTTCCGAGAAGCGCTTGAGCAGGGTTTCTTCGTCGGCATCCAGGTAGATCACATCGCACTTGATGTGCCGTGCGCGAACTTCTTCAAGCAGCTCGGGAAAGCGCTTGAGGTGGCTCGGCAGGTTGCGGGCATCAATCGACACTGCGACCTGCGGATGCAGCAGTTCGGTGTGCAGTAGTGCGCGCTCAGCCAGTTCAGGCAGCAGCCCGGCTGGCAGGTTGTCGATGCAGTAGAAACCGTTGTCCTCAAGCACATCGAGGGCGGTGCTCTTCCCGGAGCCGGAGCGACCGCTAACGATGATCAGGCGCATGCTCAGGCTCGGTTGAGTTGGCTTTGTACGTCCACAACCACCTGATACAGGGCTTCGCTGCTGTCGGCTTGGCGCAGGCTGGCACGCACATCGCTGCGATCGAGCATGCTGGCGATCTGCCGGAGCAGTTCCAGGTGAGCGTCGGTGGCAGCTTCGGGCACTAGCAGGACAAACAGCAGGTCCACAGGCGCACCGTCGATGGCGTCGAAGTCTACGGCAGCGTCCAGGCGCAGCAAAGCGCTGATCGGCGCGGTACAACCCGGCAGGCGACAGTGCGGAATGGCAATGCCATTGCCGAAACCGGTCGAGCCAAGCTTTTCCCGGGCTATCAGGCTTTCGAAGATGTCTTGGCCGTCCAGGTCAGGTAGCTCACGGGCCACCAGGTTGGCAATCTGTTCGAGGACACGTTTTTTGCTGCCGCCCGGCACGTTCACTAAAGAACGGCCGGGGGTCAGGATGGTTTCAAGTCGGATCATAGGAGATAGACGATGTCAGCGGGCCATAGCGCCCTGTTGACGTTCGAGCTGTTTTTCCTTGTGTTTGATGAGTTGTCGGTCGAGTTTATCAGTCAGTAGATCGATGGCTGCGTACATGTCTTCATGTTCAGCATTGGCGACAACTTCACCGCCAGCAATGTGCAGGGTCGCTTCGATTTTCTGTTTGAGTTTCTCGACCTCCATGGTGACTTGTACATTGGTGATCTTGTCGAAGTGGCGCTCCAATCGGCCGAGTTTTTCGGCGATGTAGTCGCGTAGGGCGTCGGTCACATCCAGCTGGTGTCCACTGATGTTGACTTGCATACCGCTTTCTCCTTGTTGCCGTGTGTAAGAGGCAGGCATGAGGCCTGCCGCCGGAACACTGTGGCGTGGAAGACTCGGGCAGAACGAGCCTGGCACGGTCGCTAATTGCATGTTGGCAGTATGGCTGCTTTTGCGAAAAGGCGAGGCCTGGGCATGTTCTGTCTGGGTTGATGTCTTCCTTCTTTGTGCCGCCTTAGATCAATCGTTTGCGCTCACTGGAAGGCGCTATTCCGAGGGATTCACGGTACTTGGCGACCGTGCGGCGAGCGACTTGAATGCCCTGTGCTTCCAGTAAACCAGCGATCTTGCTGTCACTCAACGGCTTTTTCGCATTTTCCGCGGCGACCAGTTTTTTGATGATGGCGCGGATTGCCGTGGACGAGCATTCGCCGCCCTCGGAGGTGCTGACGTGGCTGGAAAAGAAGTATTTCAGCTCGTAAATGCCACGCGGGGTGTGCATGAATTTCTGCGTGGTCACCCGCGAGATGGTCGACTCATGCATGCCCACAGCTTCGGCAATGTCGTGCAGCACCAAGGGTTTCATCGCCTCATCGCCGTAGTCGAGGAAGCCGCGCTGGTGTTCAACGATCTGCGTGGCCACTTTCATCAAGGTTTCGTTGCGGCTTTGCAGGCTTTTGATAAACCAGCGCGCTTCCTGCAGCTGGTTACGCATAAAGGTGTTGTCGGCGCTGGAATCGGCGCGTTTCACAAAGCCGGCGTATTGCGCGTTGACCCGCAGGCGCGGCATGGCTTCCTGGTTGAGTTCAACCAGCCAGCGCTCGTTGTGTTTGCGCACGATTACATCGGGTACCACGTATTCTGGCTCGCTGGATTCGATCTGCGAGCCAGGGCGCGGGTTGAGGCTTTGAATTAGGTCGATAACCTGGCGCAGCTCGTCTTCCTTGAGCTTCATGCGGCGCATCAACTGGCTGTAGTCGCGGCTGCCGAGCAGGTCGAGGTAGTCGCTGGCCAGGCGCTGAGCTTCGCTCAGCCAAGGGGTTTTCGCTGGCAGCTGACGCAGTTGCAGAAGCAGGCACTCACCCAAGTTGCGCGCGGCGATACCGGTGGGCTCGAATTGCTGGATGCGGTGTAAAACGGCTTCAACTTCGTCGAGCTCGATATCCAGTTCCGGGTCGAAGGCTTCGACCACTTCTTCCAGGGTTTCTTCCAGGTAGCCCTGTTCGTTGATGCAGTCGATCAGGGTGACGCCGATCAGTCGATCCTTGTCGGACATCGGGGCCAGGTTGAGCTGCCAGAGCAGGTGGCTTTGCAGGCTCTCACCGCTGGAGGTGCGGGTAGTGAAATCCCACTCGTCGTCATCGTTGGTGCTGCTGGGCAGACTGCTGGCGCTGGTCTGGTAGATATCTTCCCAGGCGGTATCGACGGGCAGCTCATTGGGAATGCGTTCGCCCCAATCGCCTTCTTCCAAGTTGTCCACGGTCTGCGTGGCTTCCTGGTAGTTGGTTTCCTGATAGGGCGCTTCGGGCTGTTCGCTGGGGCTGGCGCTTTCTGCGCCATCGGCCATAGGGTCCGAATTGTCGAAATCATCGCCATCTTCCTGGCGTTCGAGCATCGGGTTGGACTCCAAAGCATCCTGGATCTCTTGCTGCAGATCCAGGGTAGACAGTTGGAGCAGGCGGATGGCCTGTTGCAGCTGCGGTGTCATCGTCAGCTGCTGGCCCATTCTCAGGACTAGCGATGGTTTCATTGCAGACCTTATTTACCGGCGTCTGTGCGCAATCCACAACAGGGCGTTTTCAAAAAGCGCCACTAGGAAGCAAATTATATGCCTGACTTTAAGGGTTTTGCCTAGTCTTGGCTGCAGTCGGCTTGAGAAAAGCGGTGGTTACAGGCGGAACTCATGCCCCAGATACACTTCTTTGACTGTCTGGTTGGCCAGAATGGCCTCGGCATCACCCTCTGCGATCAGCTGGCCATCGCTGACGATATAGGCGGTTTCGCAGATATCCAGGGTCTCGCGCACGTTGTGGTCGGTGATCAATACACCGATACCCTTGGCCTTGAGGTGGTGGATGATCTGCTTGATATCGCCCACGGAGATCGGGTCGACACCGGCGAAGGGTTCGTCGAGCAGGATGAACTTGGGGTTAGTCGCCAGGGCGCGGGCAATTTCCACGCGGCGGCGCTCACCACCGGACAGGCTCATGCCGAGGTTGTCGCGAATATGGCTGATATGGAATTCCTGCAGCAGGCCTTCAAGCTCCTTGCGACGAGCAGCGCCGTCGAGGTCCTTGCGGGTTTCCAGGATGGCCATGATGTTATCGGCCACGCTGAGCTTGCGAAAAATCGAGGCTTCCTGCGGCAGGTAGCCAATGCCGGCGCGAGCGCGGCCATGCATGGGCTGATGACTGACGTCGAGATCATCGATCATCACGCGACCCTGATCGGCCTGTACCAGGCCGACGATCATGTAGAAACAGGTGGTCTTGCCGGCGCCGTTGGGGCCAAGCAAGCCGACAATCTGCCCGCTGTCGATACTCAGGCTGACGTCGCGCACAACCTGGCGGCCTTTGTAGCTCTTGGCCAGGTGTTGGGCTTTCAATGTGGCCATTATTACTGCGCCTGCTGGTCGGCTGGTTTGTTCTTCGGCTGGATCACCATGTCGATGCGCGGACGTGGCGCGGTGACGTTGGTGCCTGTGGCACGGCCGGCGTTGACGATCTGGCGCTGGGTGTCATAGACGATTTTTTCGCCTTCGAAGGTGTTGCCTTCCTGAATCACCTTGGCCTGATCGATCAGGACGACGCGCTCGTTGGCCATGAAGTACTGAATGGTCAGGCCGTAGGCCTTGACGATCTGCTTGTCGGCTGACGGCAGTTGCTCGTAGTAGGCCGGCTTGCCGACAGAGGTAAATACCTCGACATCGCCTTGGGCATTCTGGGTGATGGTCACGGTGTCGCCAGTGACCTTCATGGTGCCCTGGGTGATGACGACATCACCGCGGTAGACCGCTACGCCTTGCTTGTCATCAAGTTCCGCGCTGTCAGCCTGGATGCGGATAGGCTGTTCGCGATCGGAGGGTAGGGCCCAGGCGCTGACACTTCCGAGTGCGGCACTGAGGCTGAGTAGTAGGGGGAGGGTGTTAACGAGCCTCATGCTGACCTCTTACGTTGGACAGCAGGAGCATCCTGCCGTCATTCATGTACGCTTTCATTCCTTGTGCCGTGGTCACCCCATTGGCCGCGTCGATTCTAACGGCTTGCTGGGTCTGCGCATATTCCTTCTCGGGGAATACGGTCAGGCGGCTGGTGGTAAGAATAGTCGGACGGCCTTTGGCGTCGGTGCGCTCAACGCGCACCTTGTCGATCAGCTCGACCTCAACGCCGCCTGGCGATACTTCACCGCGCTCGCTACGGATTTTCCAGGGCTGCTCGGTGCCGCGGAACAGGTTCATATTCGGGCTGGTCATCAGGGTGATGTCGCTGGCCTTGACGTGCTCGACCTTGTCGGCCTTCAGCTCATAGTGCAGTTTGCCATCGGCCTGGTATTGAACGGTGTAGGTGTTGGTGGCGTAAAAGTCGATGGTGGTGTCGGTCTCGGCTGACTGGGGCTGTTCGTTGAAACTGTCAGGGCTGAGGTTCCAATAGCCGAGCGCCGCTACCAGTAGTGCGACAAAGGCAAACAGAACAACGTTGAATAATTTGCGGGGCATGTTTGGCCTATAGGTAAGCAGCTTGGGCGGCTTCGAGGGTGCCTTGGGCGTGCATGATCAGTTCGCAGAACTCACGGGCGGCGCCTTCGCCTCCGCGGGCGCGGGTAATCCCATGGGCGTGCTGGCGGACAAAGTTGTCGGCGCTGGCGACAGCCATGCCCAGGCCGACGCGGCGAATCACCGGCAGGTCGGGCAAGTCGTCACCGAGGTATGCAACCTCTGCATAGTCTAGGCCCAGTTCACCAAGCAGTTCATCAAGAACTACCAGCTTGTCTTCGCGGCCTTGATAGAGGTGTTGAATCCCCAGATTTTGCGCGCGGCGTTCAACCACCGGTGTTTTGCGGCCGCTGATAATCGCGGTGCGCACGCCGGAGTTGATCAGCATCTTGATGCCATGACCGTCGAGGGTGTTGAACGTCTTGAATTCGCTGCCGTCGACCAGAAAATAAAGCTTGCCGTCTGTGAGGACGCCGTCGACATCGAAAATGGCCAGTTTTATGGCTTGAGCGCGTTGCAGCAGGTCGGCATCGATCATCACATCACTCCGGCACGGAGCAGATCGTGCATGTTCAGTGCGCCGATGGGCAGATCGTTTTCGTCGACAACGACCAGTGAGCTGATCTTGTGGTCTTCCATGATTTTCAAGGCCTCTGCCGCCAGCATGTCTGCACGGGCAGTCTTGCCGTGGACGGTCATTACGTCATCGATAATGGTCTGGCGCACGTCGATATTGCGGTCCAGGGTACGGCGCAGGTCGCCGTCAGTGAATATCCCGGCTAGGCGACCGTCATCCTCTGTTACCACGGTCATGCCCAGGCCTTTCTGGGTCATCTCCAGTAGTGCATCACGCAGCGATGTACCGCGCTTGATGCGTGGCAGGTTGTCGCCGGCGTGCATCACGTTGTCCACCTTAAGCAGCAGGCGTCGGCCCAGTGCGCCGCCCGGATGGGAAAAAGCAAAATCTTCGGCGGTAAAGCCGCGAGCTTCGAGCAAGGCTACGGCAAGAGCATCGCCTAGAACCAGTGACACGGTAGTCGACGACGTTGGCGCCAGGTTCAGTGGGCAGGCTTCCTGAGACACACGGGCGTCCAGGTTAACTTCAGCGGCAGTGGCCAGCGGAGAGTCTGGATTGCCGGTCATGCTGATCAGGCGGATGCCGAGGCGTTTGATCAGCGGCAGCAGGGTCACAATTTCTGCGGTAGAGCCTGAGTTGGATAGTGCCAGTACCACGTCATCGCGGGTGATCATGCCCATGTCGCCGTGGCTCGCTTCGGCCGGGTGCACGAAAAATGCAGTGGTGCCGGTGCTGGCCAAGGTGGCGGCAATCTTGTTGCCAACGTGGCCGGATTTGCCCATGCCGAGTACCACTACGCGACCCTTGCTGGCGAGAATCAGCTCGCAGGCGCGCACAAAATCATCATTGATGCGCGCCAGCAGATCCTGAATAGCTTCGAGCTCCAAGCGAATGGTGCGCTGCGCTGACTGAATCAGATCGGTTGATTGGCTCATGACATCTCTGCGGTGAACAGGCTAAAAGCTGGGGATTATAACGAGAAAGGTGTGCCTGCCCAGTATTTCGAGTGGTTCGTGACAGGTTGCAGTTGTGCGGTGCTTATCTTCGGCAACACCTTCAGTCTTGGGCGGTCAGTGCCGCAGTGGTATAGTTCGCGGCCATTTTCGGTACGTTCGACGATCTGTAGTGCCCTTTGTTCAGGGCGATACGTCAGTCAGGCAAGCGTTGAGCAAGGAGTCCAGATGAGCGCCGAGAACCCGTATGCGGTTGAGCTGAAGAACGTCAGCTTCAAACGTGGCGAGCGGGATATTTTCAAAAACATCGATATCCAGATTCCCCGTGGCAAAGTCACAGGGATCATGGGACCGTCTGGCTGTGGCAAAACCACGCTGTTGCGCTTGATCGCGGCTGAGCTCAAGCCGAGTCAGGGTGAGGTTTGGGTCAACGGGCTGAACTTGCCGACGCTGTCGCGCAGTGAGCTGTTCGACATGCGCAAGCAGATGGGCGTGCTGTTCCAGAGTGGTGCGCTGTTTACAGACCTAGACGTGTTCGAGAACGTTGCCTTTCCCCTGCGCGTGCACACCAAACTCCCTGAAGAGATGATTCGCGACATTGTCCTGATGAAGTTGCAGGCGGTGGGTCTTCGTGGTGCGCTGGAGTTGATGCCGGATGAGCTCTCTGGCGGCATGAAGCGTCGTGTGGCATTGGCTCGAGCGATTGCCCTGGACCCGCAAATACTCATGTATGACGAGCCTTTCGTCGGTCAGGACCCGATTGCCATGGGGGTTCTGGTGCGACTGATTCGCCTGCTGAGCGATGCGTTAGCGATCACCAGCATTGTGGTGTCTCATGACCTGGCGGAAACCGCCAGTATTGCCGACTACATCTATGTCGTGGGCGACACCCAGGTGTTGGGGCAGGGCACTCCGGCTGAGTTGATGGCCTCGGATAATCCGCGCGTGCGTCAGTTTATGCAGGGCATCCCCGATGGCCCGGTACCGTTTCACTTTCCGGCGGCCAATTACCGCGATGATCTTCTAGGGGGGCGCTGATGCGCAAGACATCTGTGCTCGAGCGGGTGCGCCTGTTCGGTCGCGCCGGTATTGATGTGGTGGCCACGTTGGGGCGCTCGGTGCTTTTTTTGCTGCGTGCGCTGTTGGGGCGTGGCTCGACCGGTAACAGTTTTCAGCTACTAATCAAGCAACTGTATTCGGTTGGTGTGATGTCCCTGGCCATCATTGTGGTATCCGGCATTTTTATCGGCATGGTGCTGTCGCTGCAGGGCTTCAGCATTTTGGCCAAATACGGTTCCGAGCAGGCGGTGGGGCAAATGGTCGCCCTCACACTGCTGCGCGAATTGGGGCCAGTGGTCACTGCTTTGCTGTTTGCCGGTCGCGCGGGCTCTGCGTTGACCGCTGAAATCGGCAATATGAAATCCACCGAGCAGCTGTCGAGCTTGGCGATGATTGGCGTTGATCCGCTCAAATATATTGTCGCGCCGCGGCTTTGGGCCGGTTTTATCTCGATGCCGCTGCTGGCGATGATCTTCAGTGTGGTCGGTATCTGGGGCGGTGCGATGGTCGCCGTCGACTGGCTGGGGGTTTATGAAGGTTCGTTCTGGGCCAACATGCAAAGCAGTGTTTCATTCCGTGAAGATGTGCTCAATGGTGTGATCAAGAGTGTGGTCTTTGCGTTTGTTGTGACTTGGATTGCCGTGTTTCAGGGCTATGACTGTGAGCCGACTTCGGAAGGGATTAGTCGTGCCACCACGAAAACTGTGGTGTACGCCTCGCTCGCCGTGCTGGGGCTGGACTTTATTCTGACTGCTTTGATGTTTGGAGATTTCTGATGCAGAACCGCACGCTGGAAGTGGGTGTCGGCTTGTTCCTGTTGGCTGGGTTGTTGGCCTTGTTGCTGCTGGCCTTGCGCGTAAGCGGCCTGACTGTTGGCAGCAGTGAAAATACCTACAAGGTGTATGCGCACTTTGAGAATATCGCGGGGTTGACGGTCAGGTCGAAAGTGACCATGGCCGGCGTGACGATTGGAAAGGTCACCGCCATTGATCTGGACCGCAACAGCTATATGGGGCGCGTCACCATGGTGTTGGATGATGCTGTGGATAACTTGCCGGCAGACTCTACCGCCTCGATTCTGACCGCGGGCTTGTTGGGCGAGAAATACATTGGGATTAGCGTGGGCGGTGAAGAAGAGGTGCTGCGTGATGGCAGCACCATTCACGACACGCAGTCGTCGTTGGTGCTGGAAGACCTGATTGGTAAGTTTTTGCTGAATTCGGTCAACAAAGACCAGGCAAATTAAGAGGGGTGCTGACTATGTTCAAAACGCTGCGTAACGGTTTGTTAATCTGTCTGGCCGCTATCTCATTCCAGGCGTTGGCAGCTCCAGCCGCTCATGAAGTGGTGCAGCAGACCACTACCACGCTGCTAGCCGACCTCAAGGCCAATAAAGAGCAGTACCGTACCGATCCGGGGGCGTTTTACAACGCCCTGAACAGCATTCTTGGTCCGGTGGTGGATGTTGACGGAATTTCTCGTGGCGTGATGACCGTACGTTACTCGCGTCAGGCTTCGCCTGAGCAGATGCAGCGCTTTCAGGAGAACTTCAAACGCAGCTTGATGCAGTTCTATGGCAACGCCTTGCTCGAATACAACAACCAGGATATCCGCGTGCTGCCAGTCAGCGGCCAGCAGGACCCTGAGCGCACCTCGGTAAATATGGAAATCAAGGATGGCAAGGGCGTGGTTTACCCGCTGTCTTACACCATGGTCAGCCTCGATGGCACCTGGAAGATGCGCAACGTGGTGATCAACGGCATTAACGTCGGTAAGTTATTCCGTGATCAGTTCGCCCAGGCCATGCAAGACAATCGCAATGACCTGGACAAGGTCATCGACAACTGGACCGAGACCGTTGCCAAAGCCCGCCAAGGGGCCAATGCATCGTGAGTCAAGCCAGTATCCGTGAGGCGTCACCTGGCGTTTTTAGCCTGACCGGTGTGCTCGATTACCTGAGCGCGCCGGCGCTGCGTGAGCACGGTGCGCGCCTGCTCAAGGTCAGTCCAGCGGCGGCATGCGTGATTGATTGCGCGGGTGTGGAGAAATCCAGCAGCGTCGGGCTCTCGCTGTTATTGGCGTTTATGCGTGATGCCAGTGCGGCCGGCAAGACCCTGAGCGTGAGTAATCTGCCCAAGGACATGCGCGAGATCGCTGGCGTTTGCGGTTTGCTGGAGATTCTTCCGCTGCAAGCCTGATCAAGGCTTCGGTCGGCTGGCAGTAATGCGGGGTTCGCAGGCGGGGGGCTTTTTTGTATGATGCTCGACCCGCGAGCGTCTGCTCGGCAGTCGTTAATTCATGCAGTGATCGAGGTTGAGCATGCAGGCCTTAGAAGTAAAGAGTCTCCTTGAGGCTAAATTGCCGGATACCCAGGTGGAAGTTGAAGGCGAAGGCTGCAACTTTCAGCTGAACCTGATCAGTGACGAATTGGCCGCCCTTAGTCCGGTCAAACGCCAGCAGCAGATCTACGCTCACCTCAATGCCTGGATCGCCGATGGCAGCATCCACGCCGTGAGTATGAAATTCTTCAGCCGTGCCGATTGGGCCGCGCGCTCCTAAACCGAGAGAATCATGGACAAACTGATTATTACCGGCGGTGTGCGCCTTGATGGCGAAATCCGCATTTCCGGGGCGAAGAACTCTGCCCTGCCGATTCTCGCCGCCACCCTGCTCGGTGACGCGCCTGTCACCATCTGCAACCTGCCGCACCTGCACGACATCACCACCATGATCGAGCTGTTCGGTCGTATGGGCATCGAGCCGATCATCGACGAGAAGCTCAGCGTCGAAGTCGACGCGCGGGCGATCAAGACTCTGGTTGCGCCCTATGAGCTGGTGAAAACCATGCGCGCCTCGATCCTGGTGCTCGGCCCGATGGTCGCGCGCTTTGGTTATGCCGAAGTGGCCCTGCCGGGTGGCTGCGCCATCGGCTCGCGTCCGGTTGACCTGCACATCCGTGGCCTCGAAGCCATGGGCGCGATCATCGATGTCGAGGCCGGCTACATCAAGGCCAAGGCTCCTGAAGGCGGCCTGCGTGGCGCGCATTTCTTCTTCGATACCGTGAGTGTGACCGGTACTGAAAACATCATGATGGCCGCGACCCTGGCCCGTGGCCGCAGCGTGCTGGAAAACGCCGCGCGCGAGCCGGAAGTGGTCGACCTGGCCAACTGCCTGATTGCCATGGGCGCAAAAATTAGCGGTGCTGGTACTGACACCATCACCATCGATGGCGTCGAGCGTCTGCACGGTGCGCGTTTCAGCGTGATGCCTGACCGTATCGAAACCGGTACCTACCTGGTGGCTGCGGCTGTCACGGGCGGCCGCGTCAAAGTGAAAGACACCGATCCGACCACCTTGGAAGCCGTGCTTTCCAAGTTGCAGGAAGCCGGTGCCGAAGTGACCTGTGGTAATGACTGGATCGAGCTGAATATGCATGGCAAGCGGCCGAAAGCCGTCAACCTGCGTACCGCTCCGTACCCGGCGTTCCCTACCGATATGCAGGCGCAGTTTATTGCCCTCAATGCAATTGCCGAGGGCACCGGCACGGTGATCGAAACCGTGTTCGAAAACCGCTTTATGCATGTGCATGAAATGATCCGCATGGGCGCGCAGATCCAGGTCGAGGGCAACACCGCCATCGTCACTGGGGTCGAGAAGCTCAAGGGCGCGCCCGTCATGGCCACCGACCTGCGAGCGTCAGCCAGCCTGGTGATCTCGGCACTGGTCGCCGAAGGTGACACCTTGATCGACCGCATTTACCACATCGACCGTGGTTACGAGTGCATCGAAGAGAAATTGCAGTTGCTGGGGGCGAAGATTCGCCGCGTGCCGGGCTAAGACCATGCTGACCATTGCTCTTTCCAAAGGCCGGATTCTCGATGACACCCTGCCGCTGCTGGCAGCGGCGGGCATTGAGCCGACCGAGAACCCGGATAAAAGTCGCAAGCTGATCATCCCGACCACTTTGGATGATGTGCGTCTGCTGATCGTGCGCGCCACCGATGTGCCGACCTATGTCGAGCACGGCGCAGCGGACCTCGGCGTGGCCGGTAAAGACGTGTTGATGGAATACGGCGGCCAGGGGCTGTATGAGCCACTGGACCTGCGCATTGCCCAATGCAAGCTGATGACCGCCGGTGCTGTTGGCGCACCAGAGCCGAAAGGCCGTCTGCGGGTAGCCACCAAGTTCGTCAACGTGGCCAAACGGTATTACGCCGAGCAGGGCCGTCAGGTCGATATCATCAAGCTGTATGGTTCGATGGAGCTGGCACCGCTGGTGGGGTTGGCCGACAAGATCATTGACGTGGTTGACACCGGTAACACCCTGCGTGCCAACGGCTTGGAAGCTCAGGAGCTGATCGCCATGATCAGCTCGCGGCTGATCGTCAATAAGGCGTCGATGAAGATGCAGCACGCGCGCATTCAGGCGTTGATCGACACCCTGCGCGATGCGGTTGAAGCGCGACACCCCCGCTAATACCCTCAACGCGGCATTACGCCGCGTCTGCCTATCCGTGTCATAGCCAATTATCTCGGGCGTCCATACGGTGGGCTTGGTAGCCTAGCGACGCCCGAGCATTTGCCAATTTAAGAGGCCCGCTATGACCGCTCCAATCGCTATCCGCCGACTCAATGCCGCTGACCAGGACTTTGCCCAGCATCTGGATCATCTGCTGAGCTGGGAAAGTGTCTCGGACGACGCGGTCAACCAGCGCGTGCTTGATATCATCAAGGCGGTGCGTGAGCGCGGCGATGCGGCGCTGGTCGAGTTCACCAAGCAGTTCGATGGCCTGGATGTTGCGTCCATGGCGGATCTGATTCTGCCGCGCGAGCGTCTGGAACTGGCCCTGACCCGCATCACGCCGGAGCAGCGCAGCGCCCTGGAAAAAGCCGCCGAGCGCGTGCGCAGCTACCACGAGCGGCAGAAACAGGATTCCTGGACCTACACCGAAGCTGACGGCACGGTGTTGGGGCAAAAGGTCACCCCGCTGGATCGCGCCGGTCTGTACGTGCCGGGTGGCAAAGCATCCTATCCGTCTTCGGTGCTGATGAACGCCATCCCGGCCAAGGTCGCTGGCGTGCCGGAAGTGGTGATGGTGGTGCCGACTCCACGTGGCGAAATCAATGAGCTGGTGCTGGCTGCCGCCTGCATCGCTGGCGTGGACCGGGTATTTACCATCGGTGGCGCCCAGGCCGTGGCTGCGTTGGCCTATGGCACCGAGAGCGTGCCTCCAGTGGATAAAATCGTGGGGCCCGGCAATATCTACGTCGCCACTGCCAAGCGTCATGTATTCGGCAAAGTCGGCATCGATATGATCGCCGGCCCTTCGGAGATTCTGGTGGTGTGTGACGGTCAGACCGATCCGGACTGGATCGCCATGGACCTGTTCTCCCAGGCCGAGCACGACGAAGACGCCCAGTCGATCCTGGTCAGCCCGGATGCCGCCTTCCTTGATCGCGTCGCCGAAAGCATTGCCAAGCTGCTGCCGACCCTGGAGCGCGAGACGATTGCACGCACCTCACTGGAAGGCCGTGGTGCGCTGATTCAGGTGGCCGACATGGCTCAGGCCATTGAAGTGGCTAACCGCATTGCCCCGGAGCACCTGGAGCTGTCGGTGGAAAACCCGGAAGAATATCTGCCGCTGATTCGTCACGCTGGCGCGATCTTTATGGGCCGTTACACCGCCGAGGCCCTGGGTGACTACTGCGCCGGCCCTAACCACGTGCTGCCGACCTCGGGTACCGCGCGTTATTCCTCGCCGCTGGGGGTGTATGACTTCCAGAAACGCTCGTCGATCATTCACTGTTCGGCTGAGGGTGCGTCGGAACTGGGCAAGGTGGCCAGTGTGCTGGCCCGTGGCGAGTCGCTGACCGCCCACGCCCGTAGCGCCGAATACCGCATCAAGAACTGAATTTTCAGGGCGCGCGAGGCGCGCCTCACCCCAGAATCGAATTCGAGGAGAGAAGGGCAGATGAGCAAATTCTGGAGCCCCTTCGTCAAAGACCTAGTGCCTTATGTGCCAGGTGAGCAGCCGAAGCTGGCCAAGCTGGTCAAGCTCAACACCAACGAAAACCCCTATGGTCCTTCGCCCAAGGCCATCGCCGCCATGCAGGCCGAGGTCAATGACAACCTGCGCCTGTACCCGGATCCGAACAGCGACCGCCTGAAACAGGCGGTGGCTGACTATTACGGCGTGCAGACCGCTCAGGTATTTGTCGGCAACGGTTCCGACGAGGTGCTGGCGCACGCCTTCCACGGTCTATTCCAGCACGGCCAGCCGCTGCTGTTCCCGGATATCAGCTACAGCTTCTACCCGGTGTACTGCGGCCTGTATGGCATCGATTTTGTGCAGGTGCCGCTGGATGAGAAGTTCCAGATTCGCGTTGAGGATTACGTGCGGCCCAACGGCGGCATTATCTTCCCCAACCCCAATGCGCCGACTGGCTGTGGGCTGGCGCTGGAGGCGATCGAGCGTTTGCTCAAGGCCAACCCGGATACCGTGGTGCTGGTGGATGAAGCCTATATCGACTTCGGCGGTGAGACGGCGATCAGTCTGGTGGACAAGTACCCGAACCTGCTGGTCAGCCAAACCTTGTCTAAGTCGCGCTCGTTGGCCGGATTGCGGGTCGGCATTGCGGTGGGGCACCCGGACCTGATCGAAGCGCTGGAGCGGATCAAGAACAGCTTTAACTCCTACCCGTTGGACCGTATGGCGATTGCCGGCGCGGCGGCGGCATTTGAGGATAAGGCTTACTTCGAGCAGACCTGCCAGCGGGTGATCGACAGTCGTGACGCTGTGGTTAGCGGGCTGCAAACCTTGGGCTTTGAGGTGCTGCCATCACAGGCGAACTTCGTGTTTGCCCGCCATCCGGACAAGGACGCGGCGACTCTGGCGGCTGGTTTGCGTGAGCAGGGCGTGATCGTGCGTCACTTCAAGCAGCAGCGCATTGCCCAGTTCCTGCGTATCACCATTGGCACGCCGGAGCAGAACCAGGCGCTGCTGGATGCTCTGCAAGGTCTGTAACTGGCAGCCGTAAAAAAGCCGGAGCAGTGCTCCGGCTTTTTCTTTTCTGCGGCTTGGGCTGAGGCTTACTCGTGGTGCGCTGCGCCGAGGAAGGTCAGCGAGGTAAACAGGCCGCGCGTCTCGATGTCCTTGTCACCTTTGACTGGCAGGTCGATGGACGCGCTGATGATATTCAGCCCTTCGTTACGTACCAGCACCTGGGCGCGGCCGTCGGCATCGGTGGTGGCACTGACCTGGTGCGGCGCGCCACGGTAGTCTCCGACCAGCTCAACCCCGGCAGCCGGTTTGCCATCTACCAGCACCCGCACGGCCAGCGGCTTGCCGGGGCCGACCTTGAGTGG